>Ga0265334_10000559_pt1 | contig 18970 bp, 29 predicted proteins | sample 42023metaG_FD_192442 | JGI IMG/M metagenome (GOLD analysis project Ga0265334, IMG submission 192442) | Rhizosphere microbial communities from Carex aquatilis grown in University of Washington, Seatle, WA, United States - 4-20-23 metaG | ecosystem: Host-associated > Plants > Roots > Rhizosphere... | reverse complement strand
CCTGTACACCACGGTGTTCGCCAGCTCGAAGACCCAGAGCAACGACTTCGTCGGAGCGTGGGGTCTCGGCTCGAAGACTCCGTTCGCCTACACCGACGCCTTCGTGGTGAAGGTCTGGCGTGACGGTCGACTGCGCATCTACCTCGTGGCGAAGACGGCCACCGGTACGCCGACGATCACGTTGCAGGCCGACGGCGACAGCGACGAACCTCGCGGCGTCGAGATCTCGTTCCCGGTCAAGTCACACGACTTCCACACCTTCCGGCTCGCTGTGCTGAAGCAGTCGAAGGGCTTCGACGTGAAGCCGACGGTGCCGGGTCTCACCTTCGCAGAAAGTGAGACCTTGTTCGAAGGCGAGACCTGGAAGCTGTACGACAACACCGACGGCGCAGGCCACTACGTGAAGCAGGGTTGTGTCATCTACCCGGTCGACCGTTACCAGGTCGGCGGTGCCGTCGACTCGGCGGCCACGCAGCCGAACGTTTACACCACCCGTCTCGTGGTGGAGGTGCCGATCGGACAGGTGCAGTTCACTGCATCCCGCGAGGACCTCCAGTACGACGACACCACGATTGCGAACGTGGGCGCTGCGCTCACGGTTGCGCTCAACGAGTTGGGTGCCCAGGTCGACGCTTCGATCGAAGAGGCGTCCGATTTCTTCGAGGCCACCAAGCGTGCGCTGATCCTGGAGGACCACTTCCACCTGAAGAACCTCAAGTACAAGGGCCGTTCGCTCACCGGGTACATCCAGTTCAAGCCGGGAGAGTCGGGTACGCCGGACGTGATCCTCAATCACAAGGGTCAGTGGCAGCACGGACTCAAGCTCCACGTCAACCACGCCGACACGGTCAAGTTCGTGATCGACCGTGGCCAGAAGGTTCCGCGCAAGGTCTCCCGGATTCGGGCGTTCTGGAAGCTCAACGACGAGCGGGTCTTCGTGCTGAAGAACCCGAGCGCCAAGAGCTTGGCTGCGCTGGTGCGGCGCTTGCACTTGAACGCCGAGCAGATCGTCTCCATCGTCAACATCCCCGACGTTCCTCTCAGGCCCCGTGCACCACGAAACTCCAGCAGCACCGCAGGTCAGTTGTCGGGTGTGTACGACGCCTTCGAGCGCATCCCGGACGAGTTGCCGAGCGACTACTACTGGCTCCAGGTCCCTGGTCTCTACCGCAACGGCTGGACGATCGGTGACGTGATCGACACCTACGACTCCGGATATCGGAGCGGTCTCTCCACTGCACGGGCGTTGCACGAGATCCTTCCCGACAGTGGCGACAAGCCGCTCATCCTCTTCACCCCGAGCGCAGTGAAGCGCTACAAGCCTGACGCAGCAGATGAGCTGTGGGCGGTTGGTGAACCGGCGCTCGAAGATGCGGCGGAGCGTTTGCTGGAGCAGAACGCCAAGGTGGTTGTCGGCCAACTGCTGAACAGCTACTCGTCCTTGTACCTGGACGGTGACATCCTCTCGGCACTGGTGCCCGACTATGAGGCCGTGGCTGGCGACAATGCGGTCAGTCTCAACGGCAACCTGGCCCACTACCTGCGCACCAAGCACGCCGCCGAGTACCTTGCCCAGCGCGAGGAGGCGGAGAAGCAGGCCAAGGAAATAGTCAAGAAGTACCCGCTCCTGTTCCGTTCCTACGTATCGGCTAGGGATTTCGACAAAGCAGTGATAGACTACATCGACACTCAAAAGTCCGAGGAGGACGACCAGTGAGCTTCCCTTACCACCACACGGGCAACACCTTCTCCGTCGCCATCGACGGGTCGTTGTTCCAGACCGACAAGTCCAATCCCAACTGGGACCGCATCGTCGCAGCGGTCGACAGCGACGAAGTCTCCGGCGAAGAGCTGATCGCTCTGATCCGGCCGATCGAGCGCATCGCTACGGCGGTCGCTGGTCGGGTGCCGAACGTCGAAGTGCAGGGGGGCAACCTCCTGGTCGACGGTGAGCCGGTGCACAACGTGCTCGCCACCCGTGTGCTCGAAGTGTTGGAGCAGGGTTTCTCCATCACCCGGTGGCTCCGGTTCGTGGAGAACATCTACGCCAACCCGTCGCAGACTTCGCAGGAAGAGCTGTACCTCTTCCTGGAGAACCACGACATGCCGATTGCCGAGGACGGCACGTTCCTCGCCTACAAGGTGGTCGACGCCGACTACAAGGATCTCTACTCGCACACCTACGACAACAGCATCGGCCAGACGGTCGTGCTGGACGGCGGGCGTGCGGCGTGCGATTCCGACCGGAACCGGACCTGCTCCAACGGTCTGCACTTCTGCTCGGTGTCGTACCTCAGCGGCTACGGCGTCGGGAGTGTGCAGCCGAACTACCACTTCATGGTGGTGAAGGTGAACCCGGCCGACGTGGTCTCGATCCCGTCCGACGCGGGCAACGCCAAGGCGCGCACCTGGCGCTACGAGGTTGTCGGTGAGCTGGATCCGGTTGACATCCCCGGCATCCGCTGGGCGGCGATCGACACCGAGTTCACCGCCAACATCGAGGATGACGACTGGGACGCTCCGGACGAGCCGGAAGCCGACTACCCGGACGACTACGAAGGGTTGACGGACCGGGAAGGCCTCGGCCTGCCCGATCCCGAGATCGAGACGCACCTCGGCAAGTTGGCGTTCTCGGCCTTCAAGGCAGCGGTGGAAGACTGTGGCAACTTCGCTTGCTACGCACGGTCCATCGGTGTCCCACCCGGAACGGTGCGCAAGTGGGCGGCACGGTTCCGCAAGTTCGGCTGCGCTATCTGAGGTCGCGCAGCTACGCAGCCGGGGGAGGGGTTTTGCTTGCCCGCCTTCCCCCTCTCCCGGCTTGCGAGTCTTCCTTTCAAAACTCCAAGAGGAGAGTCATGCGGACTGACACCGAAACGAAGAAGTGGAACTGGGAGGTCGACGTTGCGGCAGTCTTCGTCCTCCCGCTCAAGGCACTGGGCATCGCCTGGATGCTGATGCTGATCATCGGCATCGCCGGGCTGGCGTTGTCGTTCTGGAGCTGCGTCGCCATCGTCGTGTTGGCGTTCGCCGGTTACCTCATCGGCTGGGGCTGGTACTACCACCACACCTTCAGTCGTTCGAGCGAGACCAAGACCACGAGGACGTACCGATGATCACCTATCTCGAAGGCGACGCAACTGCGCCGGACACGTCGAACTACGACGACAACTACATCGTGCACTGCGTCAACAACATCGGCCGGTGGGGAGCTGGGTTCGTGGTGGCGCTGTCGAAGCGCTTCACCACCGACTTCGTCACCCCGCACGGTCGGTACTTCACTCCGGAGCAGGTGTACCACAACCTCTTCGATGAGGCTTTGCTCTCTGATCTCGGTGACATCCAGTGGGTTCCGGTCTCAGAGGACCTCGCCGTGATCAACCTCGTCGGTCAAGACGGTGTCGCCTCTTCGGACAACCGTCACCCGATCCGCTACGACGCAATCCGTGACGGCTTCGCCAAGATCGAGGCACAGTTCTTGTACCCGAGCACGAGTGCTGCGCTGCACCTTCCTCGCATCGGTGCAGGCTTGGCCGGTGGCGAGTGGTCGAAGATCGAAGAGATCATCAACGACGAGATCGTGTCGGCCGACGTGTTCGTGTACGACCCGCCCGGAAACCAGTTCCGCCCGTGAGCGCCGAGCGGGAGAAGCTGATCGAAGTGATGGCGCGGGCGGCGTTTGAGTGCGAGGGAGGTGCTGCGAGCCGCGGGCATCGGGATTGGAACAGGGCAGGCGAACGCAACCAGTCGATCTGGCGTGCCGAAGCGGCAGCCGCGCTCGACGCTGCTCTCGGCGCGGTAGACGAGGAGACGTGCCCCGAGTGCGGCGGGAAGGGCGCGTTGTTGATCCCCGAAGCTGACGACCCGCGAGACGTAGCGCTTCGGTGCTCTTCCTGTGCGGGTAGCGGCAAGGTGAACCCCCGCTGGCTGATCCCCCGCTACGAACAGGTCGGAGCCATCGCTCCGTCGGGCAAGTTCATAGCGGAGGATTTCATCGGCCAGGCCGTGCCAGTGTTCCGCAAGGTGTTCCCTGTCCTCCAAACCCGTGAGGAGCCGACGTGACGGTCTACTCGGGCACGATGGCGAACCCGATTCGTGACCGCCTACGCGGCCCGCAGGTTCACGCGGTGGTGTCGGCCCCGTCGAAGGCCGCAGCGATGCGTGCTCTCGGTACGACTCGCAGCGAGTTCGAGTGGGGGTTCTGCGAGACGGGCAATAAGGCAGAGATCGAGTGGGCGGAGGCGCATCCTGGCGTCGCTGGGTTCCGTCCGCTCGACGTTGTTGACGCTGCGCTGGTGCTGTCCTCTGAGCCCCAGCCCGAATAGGTCTCGATATAGGAGCATTCGCTCGTACACTGATCGCCATGGCTCCGTTCAAAGGCAATCAGCACGCCGCAGGCGACAGTGACCCTACCGTCCGCAAGGAACGTACCTCCAAGGTGCGCAAAGCTGCGGGCGGTCCGGGCGTGGACGAGAAGCTCGCTCGTGACGTGCGCAAGGGGCCGAACCACCAGACCCAAGAGCTGAACGTCGGCTCCGGCAAGAAGTGTTCGAGCTGCGGTGGCACCGTTGCCTCCGGGCGCAGCACCTGTCAGAACTGCGGACACAGCTTCTCCACGCTCTCCGAGCGCGTTGCAGCACTTGAGTCTGCTGTGCTCGCATTCGGTGCAGCCGAGTTCGCCGGGAACGCCGGGAATCCCGATGCACTGCGCAAGTGGTTCAACGACGGTGCCGGTGGCAAGATCGACTGGGGATCTTCCGGTGATTTCATGGCATGCGTGGCCGAGGCATCGAAGCACATGAGCGCAGAGGACGCCAAGGGGTTCTGCAACCTTCGTCACCAGGATGCTACCGGTGGTCCTCCCGGACATGCTCCGGGAGAGTAATGGATCTGCGCTCACGCGTTGCAGCGCTCGAAGCAGCGGTCATCACATTCGCCTTCGATGAGAACGAACCTCGTGACGAGAGAGGCCGGTGGACTAGCGGCGGAGGGAGCGGTACGGTTCACGTCGACCCTACCAAGCTCGTGGTCGCCGGTACCGAAGATCACCCGATCCACGTTGCCTCGGCCACTGAAGCGGCTGAGCTGATCCAGCAGGGTCACTACGTCGAGCTGCCACCGGATCAGGTTTCAGTCCTGATGGATCGACTGCACGAGGTCGCCCAGGACGCCAAGGCCAAGGGCGAGAACGCACCGACGTACGACCTGTGCAAGATCTCCGTGGCCGACACCAACCTGTTCTGCGCCGAGACCAAGGGCATCGAGCGCATCGATATGCCGCAGCTCTCGACCAAGAACCCGGTGCCGGGATCTCCGGCCGATGCTCTGCCCCGCAATGACCGCGGCGAGGTCAGCATTGTCGATGCGTTCAAGGATCGACTCAAGGCCGACGGCCACAACTTCGAGGACATCTCTGTACCGGCAGCACAGATCAAGGCCACACAGAATCAGCTCGACGGGGTCAAGATCGCTGGGATGATGGCGTCGATCGAAAAGGGCACGCTTCCTCCGGGGCGAGTGTTCGTATCGTCCGACAACTACGCACTCGACGGTCACCACCGTTGGGCTGCGCAGGTGGGCGAGGACTACAACGACCAACACCTCGGTGATGTGAACATGGATGTCACCCGAGTCGACGTGCCGATCTCCGTGCTGCTCGGCTACACGAAGAGCTTCGCCGCCGAGATGGGCGTACCGCAAGCCGGTGTCGCAGCGAGTGCTGCGCTGGCCTCGCGTCTCGATGCTGTCGAAGCGGCTATCCTCGCATTCGCTGTGACTGAGTTCGGTGACAAGCCAGGACACGAGTTCCACGGCAATCAGTACACCTACAAGGTCGAGTATGCCGAGGACCACGAGGCCATGGCCAAGGGCGAGTACAAGTCAACGACCGTGACGGTTCAAGCCAAGAACGAGACCGAGGCCAATCTCACCGCAGCGCAGATGGCGGGTCGGCACGGCATTCCGACATCGACCAAGTTACTCAGCACGAGGCTTGATGCAAGATTGGCCGACCACTCGGGACCTGCCGTCGGCCAGGAATCAGTCCAGCCGGGCGATAAAATCGTTGACGCATCCAAGCTCGGGCGCGAAGAGGATGACTTCAGCTACCTTCACGGTGCGACGATCAAATCGTCTGAGCAAGGGTACGGCGGCGGCATCACCCGCTACACCGATCGTAACGGGTACGAGGGCAAAGCAATCCTCAGGGGCGGGGTAGTGACAGTGGATCGCCCAGCTCGTGGCTGACACCCCGGAGATTGCCGAGGCAAAGGCCAAGCTCCGCGAGCTGGTTGGTCCGGCCGTCGAGGTGCTCGAAGAGTTGATGCAGTCCGAGCACGACGGTATCCGTCTCGGTGCCTCGAAGGAGGTGCTCGACCGTGGCGGTGTTCCGGCGAAGCAGGATCACACCATCAACGTGGAGATCGGCATCGACTCCGAAATCGAATCGGTCATCGCACGCGTGCAGGCGCAGCTCTCCAAGAGCGATACCTCAGAGTTTGATATCGAAGACGCTGAGATCGTCTCTGATGAGGACGAGGTCTCGCAGCTTCCGGCCGGAGAACAAGCCGGTCTGCTGATCGGTGTGCCTCTCGATGAGATTGCAGAAGAGGCCGAGGTTGTAGAAGATCCTCCCGCCTGGTGGCAGGCTGTCCCAGACAACTGATAGATTCCTCTCCACAATGGATACACCTGATTGGCTGCAAGAAGCGGCGTGCCGAGGGGTCTCCCCCAAGGTCTTCGTCCCCGATGAGTCCAACGACAAGGACGAGACATCAGCAGCGCATGTGCGTGCCCTGCGGATCTGTAAGTACTGCAAGGTTGCTCCCGAGTGTCTCGCCTACGCTCTAGCTATGAACGAACAGTTCGGCGTCTGGGGCAACACCACTCCGCGCCAGCGCCGTCGCTTGAAGGAGCTGGAGCTGCACGGTGTTCGGTGAGATGACGCAAGAAGAGATCGATGAGATCAAGATGGCGGAGCTTCGCAACCAGGAGCTGACCGCCAGGGTCCGTCGGCTCATGGCCGAGGAGCTGAGCTACGAGCAGATCGAAACCTTGAACATCGTCTTTGTGCACATCGCCAACTCGCAGAACCCAGGGGTCATGGCGCGCTGGTACGAGGGCGTGACTCATGGTATTATCTCTGTCCGAGATCTAGTGCTCGGAGAGAGTGAGAAGATCGATGGGCCTTTCAACTGAAGACCTCAGAGCACTGAAGGCAGCTCGTCGCGAGGCGGCGAGGGCCGACGGTTCGCTCACACACTTCCGGGCGGTGAGGTTCACCGACCGCAAGAAGGAAGCGTCACGCAAGGCGTGCCGCGGGAAGGCTGCCGAGTGAGTAGGTCAGAGAACCAGCGCAGTATCCCGCCCCGGTATCGTCGCCAGAGTCGCCGCCCCGGCTGGACGAAACGACGGTGGACGAAGCCGGAGCGCCCGGCCCGTTCGATTGAGCGGAGGCAGGCAATCGAGGCGGAACTTCGGTGAAGGTCTGCCTCAGCGGCGACATGCATGGCAACACAGCTTCGGTGCGCACCCACCTCCACAAGGCACAAGAGGTCAAGGCCGACGTGCTGATTCAGCTCGGTGACTTCGGCTACGGCTGGAAGTGGAACTGGACCATGAACCGTGACGAGTTCACGTACAAGGTCTCGAAGGCTGCGCAGGCGTATGAGATCCCCGTGTGGTGGATCGACGGCAACCACGAGAACTTCGATCTGCTCGAATCGGTCGGTGCGTTCGGTGCTGATGAGCCGGTAGAGATTGAGCCGATGGTGTTCTATGTGCCGCGAGGTGTCGTTCTCCCAGTCGGAGATTCGAACGTGCTGTTCGTCGGAGGAGCGCACTCAGTCGACAAGCAGTACCGCAAGCCGCATCAGAGCTGGTGGCCTCAAGAGGAGATCACTCAGCCCGAGTACTACCGGGCGACAGCAGATGGCTTGCCGAAGATTGACGTGGTACTGACGCACGACGTGGCCAACTCCGGGTTCCTCGGTGCACTGTCACTCGCAGCGGATCAGCACGAGTCGATGGAGCATCTGGAGTGGAAGAACGACCGACAGTTCCCCGGAGCCAAGTACAACCGCATCACGCTTGAGGCGCTATGGCAGCACCACCTGCCAGAGCGCTGGTTCCACGGCCACTACCATGCCGCCTATGACATTCAAGTCGGGCCGACTCACTTCTATGGGCTGGCCAATGAGAACGAGCGAGGCGCTTACCGCATCGAGACCTTTTAGGGGAGCGTGAAGGTTCGCATCTTCCCCGGCGACCAGACCGGGTGCGGCTTCTACCGTTGCATCGAGCCAGGGCGCGTCGTCGCTGCGGGCCACGCCGACGTAGAGATTGACTACGTGTTCCACTCCGACGAGGAGCACGGGCTCGAAGTCACCACGCAGGGCAAGCTCGGAAACGAGCGCGTCGTCGCTGTCGAAGATCCCGGTGTCGATGTGATCGTGCTGCAACGTCCGGCGCATCGTCATGTTGTGGAAGCGATCCCATATCTCCAGGCGCACGGCGTTGCGGTGGTGTGCGACTATGACGATGACTTCGACGCGCTCGATCCGTCGAACCAGGCGTACCTGGCGTACGACCCGGTGCGCAACCCGATGAACAACAAGGTGTGGGCGAAGCTCGGTTCGCAGCTCGCAGACATGGTGACGGTCACGACACCTGCGCTCGCCAAGAAGTACGGGGCGCATGGCCAGGTTGTGGTGATTCCGAACTACGTGCCCGAGCGCTACCTCGACATCAAGCCGGAGTGGCATGGCCCGGTGTTCGACAGTGATGCTCCACGCATCGGCTGGGCGGGCAATCCGCACACACACCCCGGAGATCTCAAGGTGATGGGTCGTGCGATGCACGATCTGACATGGGGCGGTGATGCAGTATTCCGCACCATCGGACACACGTCGACTCCCGGACTTGTCGGTGCCGGTGACGCAGAGGTGCTCGACTGGGTCGGCATCGATGAGTTCCAGCACGCTGTCGCCAGCTTTGATATCGGAGTGGTGCCACTGAAGGACTCGACATTCAACAAGGCTAAGAGCTACCTCAAAGGACTTGAGTATGCTGCACTCGGTGTGCCGTTCGTGGCGTCGCCCACTACTCCGTACCGCGAGCTTGCCGGGTATGGCGCTGGTGATCTTGTACGCACGACTACACCGAACACTCGATCATGGGCGGAGGCACTCCAAAGACTGATTGAGGACGAAGAGTACCGAGCACGTCGAGCTGAGGAAGGCCGAGCGCTCGCCGCAGAGATGACATACGAGAAGAATGGTGAGCAGTGGCTGCGCGCATGGGCCAACGCTCTGACACTGAGGAGAGCACGATGAAGCCGATGGCACTGATCGGGAAGAAGAACCCACTGCTGTACGAGGTGGCGCTGCCGGTTTCGCCGGAGGAAGACATGGAGCGTCTTTCAGCTCTGGCCAACCGCATGTTGGCGACGTGCCGGGTCAAGGGCGGCATCGCCATCGCTGCGCCACAGGTCGGTGTGCTCAAGCGCCTCGTCGTCACCTACGAAGGATCGGTGTGGGTGAACCCTGTGCTGGAGCTGGACGAGGACGAGGTGGCCACCGAGGCTGAGGGATGTCTTTCACTGCCGGGTCGCGTGTACGCAGTCGAGCGTCCGCTCCGTTGCTCGCTCACTGCCATGAGCCTCTACGGATGGGAAGAGCAGACAGTCGACCTTGAGAATCTCGAAGCACGCGTTGCCATGCACGAGGTCGACCATCTCGACGGTGTGCTGATCAGTGCACGGGGCAAGGAGACCCCGAACGTCGGCCCCTCCGCTATGAAGTTCTAGTTGCAGTCGGAATATAAGAGCTGCTAGTCTGGTTGTACTGGGACCAAGCGGTTACCGACAAAGGACGGGCAATGTCCAAGCAACAGCGAGACATCTACCAGGAAGTCACCGACACCATTGTCGCCAGCCTGGAGAAGGCGGGACAGTGGGAGCGGCCCTGGTCCAATCTCACCAACGACACGTTCAACCCGCGCAGCATCGATGGTCGCCCCTACCGTGGCGGCAACGTGCTGCTGCTCTGGGTTGCGGCCGAGATCGGCGGCTACGAGACCGGTATCTGGGGCACCTACAAGGCGTGGGCGTCGAAGGGTGCGCAGGTCCGCAAGTGCGAGAAGGGCACCCTCGTCACGCTCTGGAAGCCGATCGAGCGCACGGCGCGTGACGGCGAGAAGACCAACAAGAACGGCAAGGCGGACACGCTCCTGCTCCGTTCGTACTTCGTCTTCAACGCTGCGCAGGTCGACGGGTGGGAGCCCGAGGCCGTCGACACCTCCAACGCTCCGACGCCGATCGAAGCGGCCGAGGCCTTCTTCGGTGCGATCGACTCGGACGTGTCGTACCAGGGGAACCTGGCCTACTACACCCCGGCGCTCGACAAGATCGTGGTACCGAAGCTCGAAGCCTTCAAGGCTGCGGAGAGCTTCTACGCCACGCTTGCGCACGAGCACGGTCACTGGACCGGCCACGAGTCCCGGCTCGCCCGAGACTTCAAGAACCGGTTCGGCACCGAGGCCTACGCCTTCGAGGAGCTGGTGGCCGAGCTGACCGCAGCGTTCGTCGGTGCGCACCTGGGCATCGGGTCCGAGATCCGCGAGGATCACGCCAGCTACCTGAAGAACTGGCTCAAGGTGCTGAAGGCCGACAAGAAGGCCATCTTCACTGCGGCCAGCCAGGCGCAGAAGGCTGCGGACTTCCTGATCGCAGCGGCCGAGGGGGAGTCTTCGGACTCCCCCGAGGCGGAGCTGGTGTCGGCATGAAGCTCCGGCCCAACCTCCCTGGCGGCTTCTGGAGGCTGCGGTACCAGGCTAGGTGCGGAGCCAAGTTCTTCACCTACGACAGGCTCAAGAGACACGCTGACGAGCATCGCTGTGGGAGGAGAGGAATAACCTCAGCCTGATATCGGTTAACCTATGTGACAAGGCCAAGTGGGCCTTAGAAGGAACGGGCTTCCAGTGACTGCTTCCACCGAACGCAGGACCATCCACAACAGCTACGTCGATCTCGACCCCACCGAGTACTCCTACGTGACCAGCTTCGATGCATGGCCGGAGGCCGGTGCGTTCATCGGTGGCCCCTCGGAGTACACCTTCGACGGCACCACCGTCACCGCCAACAACGCCGTGCACGCCGAGTACCTCTACGGGTCCGGCCTGCTCCGCAGCTCTTCCACTTCGAAGTGGGGCGACTCCGGGCAGTGCGACCACTGTGGCGCACGGCTGCGGTACACCGTGGTCATGCACCACGAGCCCACCGACAGCCACATGGCCATCGGTGAGACCTGCCTCAACGAGCGGTTCGAGCACAGCTCCAAGATCGCCAAGGATCTCGACCGTCTGCGCAAGCGTGCAGCGGCTGAGCGTGCGCTCGCCAAGTTCCGCAAGGAGTCCGAGGCGTGGTTGGAGTCCGACCCGCAGAACCTGGAGGCGTACGAGTACGCCGAGGCCAACCGCGAGGAGTTCTCCTTCTTCGGTGACCTGCTCTACAAGTTCAAGCACTACGGCCCCTGGTCGGAGCGTCAGCGTGACGCAGTGCTGAAGATCAAGGCCGAGGAGCCTGCACGTCTCGCCCGCAAGGCGGAGCGCGAGGCCGAGGTCAAGGTGCCGGTGGTCGAGGGTCGTCAGGTTCTCACCGGCAAGGTCATCAAGGCGGAGTGGAAGGACGACGACTACGGCGGTCGAGTGGTGATCACCCTCAAGGAGGATCGCGGGTTCCTGGTCTGGGGCACCGCCGCCAGCGGCATCTCCGATGTCGAGGCTGGCGAGCGGGTGCAGTTCACCGGCACTGTCACCAAGTCGGACCGGGACGAGTGCTTCGGGTTCTTCAAGCGTCCGAGCAAGGCCAAGCGAGTAGGGGAGGTGGCATGACAGAGCTGCTGAAGGTGCGTGCACAGACCACGGGAGGAACGTGCCGTGGTCTGTGCGGAGGCAAGATCCACAAGGGCGAGGAGATCGTCAGGGTCTCACTCGGTAGGTTCGTGCACATTGAGTGCTTGGAGGATCGGCATGTCTGAGTTCGATGTAGTCGGGTTCGTGATCGGCTTCGAGAACGGGGAGCTGGACGAGACCGAGGTGATCGAGGGGTTCCAACACCTGGTCGACAGCGGCCTGGCGTGGCAGCTCCAAGGGATGTACGGTCGGTTCGCAACCGACCTGATCGAGCAAGGGCTGGTGACAGCGTGATGGGACAGTGTGTGGTCTGCGCAACGGAGACCGAACGTCGAGTGCCGGGGGCAGCATCACTGTTCGCTTGCGGCTACCACGGCGGGAAGACAGTGTGTAAGCACCGCTCCGACGAGTGCTTCGGAGACGTGGAAGACATCAACGGCATGCAGCTCTGCGAGGTGCACGCTCAAGAGCACTGGGAGGAAACATGAGCTACCGAATCCGAGTTGCGTTCAGCATGTACGACGAGGACCCGACGACGACTCAGCCGACCGTCGTCTCGGCGTACGACGAGTACACCGAGGAGGAGTGGGGCAAGGAGCCCGAGTTCTACACCGAGGCAGTCCAGAAAGCCGGTGGGCGTGAGAAGGTCCGAGAGCTGGACATCCACCTGGCGCAGTCGCACATCGATGCGCTCTTCGCTGTACCGACCGTCACCGTTCCGACCCACCAAGTAGATGGGGTACCAGCATGATCCGCAACTGCGTCGACTGCGACGAAGAGTTCGAGGCTACGGACCGTCCGGTCCCCGGTACCGATCTCACCGCACGTCAGATCCGCTGCAAGTACTGTCTCGTAGCGAAGCACTTCGGCTGATGCTCACGAGGTGGCACCTAGGCGGGAAGGTGGGGGAACTCATCGCCGTCCTGCTCGGCAGCAGTCAGTTCGCTCGCGGTTCGTTCACAGTCGAGTTGGTCGAAGGCCGCATGTTCAAGGTAACCGTGGAGGAAGTGGTATGACCGATACGACGAAGCTCGTCTTCGACAAGGAGACCCGACGCGTGGGCTGCGCAATCATGCAAGCCCACTACATCGGTGACTACGACAGCCAGGCGCTCGCTGCGTACAACGGCTGGCAGACAACCATCCACCCCGAGAACGCAGTCATCTTCCCCGGCACGCACGAGGAGTGGCTTGCTCGTGCCGTCGACCACAACCGCCTCGTGCAGGCGCAAAAGGAGTCAGCGTGAGATCAGCAGTGAACGTACGGTTCGACAAGGACGAATGGCGGCGCATCGAGCTTCAGCTCGGTGGGCTCACCGCCCTCGGTGCCCTTCCCGACCCCGAGGTGTTCCCACTCACCACGAATGAACGAGTGTTCGGTGGCGATGCCGACCAGCTCCGTGCGCAGGTGGGTGGGCGCATCGTGCATCGACTCTGCGGCGGCGACTACCACACCCGCGAGTTTCTCGTGGTCGCACTGGAGTGGGTGCAGTCCGTGCAACGTGAGTGCTACGCACGAGACATCGAGTGGTGGGTGAACGTCGGTGCAACGCCGGGCGTCGCAGGAGACATGGCGGCGACGATGCGCCAGAACGGAGACCGGCTCGAAGAGGTGGTCGAGCTGCTCGAACACGCAGTGGACCTGACCGAAGCACTGGAGGTTGTGCGCTGATGGAGTTCATCGCAGGAGTTGTCGTCGGAGCGTTCGTGCTCGCTGTCGTGCTGCTCTGCGCCGACAACTGGGCCGACTCAGCGTTCGAGTCTCTGACACGGGCGCTCCGCTACAGCGTTGCTGCCGCAAGGGAACGGCGGCACGCAAGGCGAGACCTGGAGCACGCCAAGTCCCTCCGTGTGTGGAGGGACTTCCAATCCAGCGCTGGGTCGACTACACTCAGCGACAGGTCCCCCTAGGACCAAGCGTTTGAAAATCTGGCCCGCTGGGGAACCTGCTACCTGTCCGCAAGTTGCGGGCAAGGAAGGATGATCCACCATGGCAACAGCAACTGCACTGCCGTCGGACCAGTTCAAGGTCGACGGAAAGTACCAGTGCCCCGAATGCCCACGGACGTTCACGCATCCGCAGGGCCTCGGAGCACACCGGTTCCGCAAGCACGGGATCGTCGGTGCACAGCACACGGTGCGGAAGGGTGACGGTTACCACGTCGTGATCCACACACTCTTCCCCGATGGCATCCCCACTGACGACCCGGCCAAGTTCGATGACGCTCTCAGCGTTGTCGAGCTGCTGCGAGACCGACTGGCGAGCTGAACAGCTCTCCCCGCACGGTTGAAGACCCTCCCCTCTAGACCTCGGGGGAGGGTCTCAACTTTTCTGAAGAAATCTCGAAAAGAAGTTGCAGCTCTCGAAACTCTGGTGATAGGTTCACTTCCCATGAAGAACATTCACTCGCTGGCGAAGACCTGGAGCACCGCTGATGCGGCGTTCTCGCTTCGCGGGTACGTGAATGAGCAGCCTTGCGAGGCGCTTGCCTGAGGAACCTCTCTACCAAGAGAAGACCTGAGGCAACCGCCACCCACAAGGGTCGGCGGTTTTCGCTTTGTAAGGCCACAAGAACGAACATACCTACGGCAAGTGAATGTGGATCAGGACCGAGTCCCGTAGTCCCCACTGATGAGGCCCACACCGTAGGGCGGAGAACGTCAAGATATTCGGGCAGCGCCAACTGCCCGAGCAAAGTCCCGTCGAGGTGTCAAAGCCTCGGCGGGAACGGGGCCTTAGCTCAGCCTGGTAGAGCATCTGTTTTGCAATCAGAAGGTCAGGGGTTCGACTCCCCTAGGCTCCACGGGTCGTGTGAACGATGGCTGTTCCGCAGGCTGTAACCCTGCTGCGAAAGCACCCTAGGTTCGATTCCTAGACGGCCCACTCGCGGGAGAGTGAAACGGTTTCCACGTTGGCCTCATAAGCCAGAGACATGCGGTTCGACTCCGCTTCCCGCCTCGGAGGGTTCGCTATTGGCAAGGTAACCAGTTTCGAAAACTGCTGCCGGGTAACTCCGGTTGTGGGTCCGACTCCCACACCCTCCGCGCCTCCCTAGCTCATTGGTAGAGCGCTGCCGTTGTAACGCAGTGAGGTCGGTTCGATTCCGACGGGGGGCTCGCATGAGTGGCGGAATGGTAGACGCGCCAGCTTGAGGGGCTGGTTCACTTCGGTGAGTAGGGGTTCGACTCCCCTCTCGTGTACGCTGGACGGCATCGGGGGCTTAGCGCCTCAGCGTACGCGTGCGTGTGGTGTCGCTCCCGCTCCAATGGGGCCTTAGCTCAGACTGGTAGAGCAGTACCGTGGCACGGTAAAGGTCAGGGGTTCGAATCCCCTAGGCTCCACTGCATCGTGGCGCAATGGCAGCGCAGGCGGTTGTTACCCGTAAGGTTGAAGGTTCGAGTCCTTCCGATGCAGCCTGGATGTGGCGCAGCTTGGTAGCGCGTGTGCTTTGGGAGCACAAGGTCGGGAGTTCGAATCTCCCCATCCAGACGTGGTAGTAGCTCAGTAGGTCAGAGCGCGACGTTGCCAACGTTGAAGTCGCGGGTTCGAATCCCGCTTACCACACGCTGCTGTAGCTCAGAGGAAGAGCGCCGCCCTGTCAAGGCGGAGGCCGGGGTATCATAATCCCTCAGCGGCGCGCTGCTATAGCTCAATGGTAGAGCACCTGTCTTCCAAACAGGGTACGAGGGTTCGGTTCCCTCTAGCAGCTCGCGCACGTAGCTCAGTGGAAAGAGCGTTTGGCTACGAACCAAAAGGTCGGGGGTTCAAATCCCTTCGTGCGCCCGAGGGGAAGACGTTGGTTCGAATCCAACCTGGCTCCCAAAGGAGCCGGTAGCTTAGCGGCAGAGCATTCCCCGTTTTCGTGTCCTCGTAGCTCAACGGATAGAGCGATGGTTTCCTAAACCGTGCGAGCGGGTTCGACTCCCGCCGAGGATTCGCCTTCGTAGCTCAGTGGACAGAGCGCAGAGCTTCTACCTCTGTTGTCGCCGGTTCGAATCCGGCCGGGGGTTCCGGGATGTGGCGCAGCTTGGTAGCGCACTTGTCTGGGGGATAAGTGGTCGCAGGTTCGAATCCTGTCATCCCGACACGGTCAGCAAGATCCACGCCAGCAGCGCGTGGGCACCTTGCGTACGGAGGTCCGGTGTAGTCCGGATAACTGACTGACTTACGCACTGTTAGCTCAGCCCGGCAGAGCAGCAGCACGACACGCTGAAGGTCGCAGGTTCGAATCCTGCACGGTGCACTCGGAGGTAGTTCAACGGCAGAACACTTGGCTTTGAACCAAGTAGTTGAGGGTTCGAATCCTTCTCTCCGAGCCTGGATGTAGCTCAGTTTGGCAGAGTACGCGCTTCGGGAGCGTGGGGTCGGAGGTTCAAATCCTCTCATCCAGACGGTGAGGTAGCTCAACGGTGGAGCAGACGGGTCATAACCGCCAGGTTCTCGGTTCGAATCCGAGTCTCACTACGCAAGCGTGGCGGAAGGGTAGACGCACCGAGCTTAAACCTCGGCGTCTTGATCAGACATGCGGGTTCGACTCCCGCCGCTTGCACGCACCTCTGGCGTAATGGAAGCGTGACAGCCTTTTAAGCTGAACGGTGTGGGTTCGAGTCCCACGGGGTGTACGCACCTGTAGCTCAGTTGGTTAGAGCAGCGGTCTCTTAAACCGAAGGTCGTGGGTTCGACTCCCACTAGGTGTACTCGGGAGTGGCGCAACTGGCGGCGCAGCAGACTCTGAATCTGAAGGTTGTAGGTTCGACCCCTACCTCCCGAGCGGCCCATTCGTCTACAGGTTAGGACGCAAGGTTTTCACCCTTGTAAAGACGGATCGTTACCGTCATGGGCTGCGTCGCATTGGTGTAGTGGTTAACACGCTTCCCTCTCAAGGAAGAGAACACGGGTTCGAATCCCGTATGCGATACGCGTCGGTGGTGTAATGGCAACACAGCAGCCTCCAAAACTGCTAGCTGAGGGTTCGAATCCTTCCCGACGTGCGCCTCCTTAGCTCAGTGGTACGAGCGCTTCCTTGGTATGGAAGAGGTCCAGGGTTCGACTCCCTGAGGTGGCTCGGAGAGGTGGCGCAACTGGAAACGCAACTGCCCGCTAAGCAGCACAGGGGAAACTCTGTCAGGGTTCGAGTCCCTGTCTCTCCGCGGAAGTGCGGCAATGGGTGACGCAGCCATCTTGGAAAGATGGTGACGGGTAACCGTCTCAGGGTTCGACTCCCTGCGCTTCCGCGGAAGGTCTGGGCATGGGCGTGCCAGCTCGTCTTGAAAACGATGTGAGGGTCAGACCTCTGCGAGTTCGACTCTCGCACCTTCCGCGCACTCAAAGTGTTTCTGGCTGCACACGACCGTCGTAACGTCGAAGGCTCGGTTCGAATCCGAGTGAGTGCTCGCACACGTAGCCCAACGGCAGAGGCGGCAAGCTCAAACCTTGTCTAGTGTGGGTTCGAATCCCATCGTGTGTACGTGCTGGCGCTAGTTGGAGCGCCGAGTTGATGGTGTGCACGCTATCCTCTCGGAAGGGTTCGAGTCCCAACCGGTACACGGGTCTGTAGTCCATTGGCTGAGACAGCAGTCTGCAAAACTGCGGAACCCGGTTCGATTCCGGGCAGGCCCTCACAGCGGTAGCTCAGGGGTTAGAGCACCTGCCTGATACGCAGGGTGTCGGAGGTTCGATTCCTCCTCGCTGTACGGTTCTGTAGCTCAGTTGGTCAGAGCGTTGGCTTGAAACACCAAAGGTCGTCGGTTCGACTCCGACCGGAACCACTAGGCGGTAGCTCAGTGGTTAGAGCAGCGAGGCTTATATCCCGTGTGTCGAGGGTTCGATTCCCTCTCGCCTTACGCGTCCGTGCTGGAATCGGTATACAGGCCACGTTCAGACCGTGGTGTCGCAAGACATAGGAGTTCGACTCTCCTCGGACGTACGCTCGCTTGGCGCAGTTGGTAGCGCAGCTCTCTTACACAGAGAAGGTCGGGGGTTCGAGTCCCTCAGCGAGTACCATAGGAGGCATGACTTAGATGAACCGTCTCTACATCATCGGCCGTGCTGACCTGCCAGCAGGACTCCGATCCGCTCAGGCAGGACACGCAGCATTCTCCTTCGCACTCGAACACCCCAAGGCAATGCGCAAGTGGGGCAACGAATACCTCATCCTTGTTGAGGCACCAGACAAGCTGCGCTTGCACTGGTTCGCTTCCAAGGCCAAGCGTCTCGGCATTCCTGTCGCTGAGTGGCGTGAGCCCGATCTCAACAACGAGTTGACGGCCATCGCACTCGGACCGACACCGCTGACGCAGCAACTGTGCAGTGGGCTTCCGCTCATGCATTCCATGCCACAACCGCGCAAGCGGCGTTGGAGATCCCTTCGGTTGGTGAAAGCCAGCTTGTGGCTCCTTGGCCAGGTAGCTCAACTGATCAGAGCAGCCGTCTCTAAAACGGAAGATGCGGGTTTGAGTCCCGTCCAGGCCCCAACCTCACCGCAGGAGGTGATGTGACGATGAGCCAACGGACACTAGTTCTCAATGCAAGCTTCGAGCCGTTGGGCGTCGTTCCATTGCCCCGCGCTATCGTCCTCGTGCTCACCGACAAGGCGAGCGTGGTGGAAGATAGCGATCAGCACATGGTCAAGTCACAGTCCTTCTCGATGCCCGCACCGTCGGTCATTCGGTTGAACAAGTACGTGAGGGTTCCATACTCGACACGGAAGATCGCTCTCAACCGAAAGAACCTGTGCGAGCGAGACGACTGGACCTGTGCGTACTGCGGTTCGTACGGCGATACGATCGACCACGTTGTACCTCGCTTCCTCGGAGGCACGAACACATGGGACAACGTTGTCGCTGCATGCAAGAAGTGCAACGGCAAGAAGGGTCACAAGACATTGGCGCAGCTCGGCTGGAAGCTTGACTTCACGCCGTACGAGCCCTCACCGACCGACGGGTTGGTGATCGCTCTTGCGAACGCCGAAGAGAGTTGGGTGCCGTACCTCTCGTGGCATGAGCCTCTGGCTCAACAGTCACGAGAGACGGCTCTCACCTGAGGAGTTTCCCGGTGCGGTGAC
>Ga0265334_10000558_pt1 | contig 18977 bp, 10 predicted proteins | sample 42023metaG_FD_192442 | JGI IMG/M metagenome (GOLD analysis project Ga0265334, IMG submission 192442) | Rhizosphere microbial communities from Carex aquatilis grown in University of Washington, Seatle, WA, United States - 4-20-23 metaG | ecosystem: Host-associated > Plants > Roots > Rhizosphere... | reverse complement strand
CGTACGACGGGCGCGGCGACTGCACACGCGGACTCAAACACAGGTCACAAACCGGACGCAAGCACCGACACGCCGCAGATCAGCAGGGGGTGTGACTGCTTACGAGCCCGCCTCCTCTGTCCACGAACAACACGACGTACTTCTGGCGGGCCGACGCGATCGATTCTGCCGATGCCAATATCAGGAGTGCGTGGACGCCGTGGTGCGGGTTCACGATCGACACTTCGCAAGGATGGCCGACCTTCACGACCGCGCCCAAGACCGGGACGATCGGGACACCGTTGACGTTCGGGATGACTCATTCGGCGGGTACCGTCACCTACAGGTACTCGTTGAACAGCGAGGCCCCCGCGGGGGACCCGATCGCGGTCGGGACCGTGTTGACGTTCACGCCCAGGATGTTCGGGACGATCGATTTGCGGGTGTGGGACTACGACTCGGCGGGGAACCACTCCTCGACGGCGGCGTTTACCACGATCACTGTGAGCGAGGCGGGGATCTCGGGCCGGTGGGGGCTGGATGAGACCAGTGGGACCACCAGGGCTGCGGATTCGGCGTGCGTGGTTGCTGGGGTGAGTCCGACCGCGACGGCGTTCACGTTGCCGTCCTCGGGGACCGCGGTGGGTCAGGGCGCGCATGTGTCCACGAGCTACCCAGGGGATGCGGGGGTGCATTTCAACGGATCGGCGCAGGCAGCGACCTCGGGGAGCATCCCGGCCCCGAATGGGGCGAACCAGACCGTGATGGCCTGGGTACGCCTGGATTCGACGGCGGGGACGAGCACACGGCGGGTGGCGGTGAGTGTGGACTCTGGTACTGGGACTGCGATGTCGCTGGGCGTGGCCCCGGACCCCGGCGGCAGCGGGACGCTGCGGTTCTTGGCCGAATGGTCCGGGACCCGCAAGGTCACGACCGCGGCCACGCGCCAGGTGTGGGACACGGATGACGTGGTGGAGTTGGGCACCTGGTACCACCTGGTCGGGGTGCTCGGCCGCAGTGGGCAGGACGTGACGCTCTACGTGCAGATGGTGCCGGGTGCCGGGCTCTGGTTTGACGGGGACTCGCACATGTGGGCTCCGGTGACGGATACGTCGTTCTTGTACACCAGCACGCAGGGGCCGGTGCGGATCGGGTCCTCGCTGGCTCTGCCGGCCACTCAGGGCTGGGTCGGGGACGTGGACGAGGTGCGGGTCTACCCAGGCGTCATTTCGGATGTGACCTTGGGTACCGCGTCCACGTGGGCTGGCGTGGTGCTCAGCAAGGCTGCCTGTCAGTGATCTGAGGCTCGGCGTTGCCCCCCCGGGGGGGTGGCGCCGAGCCTCACAGCATGTGTTCTTGCCTGGCCGGTGGGCCGGGCGTGCGGGGCACGGGGATCGACGAGGAGACATGATGGGTCACTTGCTGGGTACCTGGATCGGTTCTGGGACGCGCGACGGGCACCGCTCAGGGCTGCTGGGACGCAGCGGGCCTCGGCGGGGCCGTGCAGGGGTTGCCGCGGGCGTGTGTGCGGCGTTGGCCCTGGCCGGGATCACGCCGGTCGCTGCGCAAGCCTCGATCGGTAAGTGGAAGCCCTTGTCCCCGGCGAAGGAACCCGTGGGCAAGTGGGCCCCTCTCAAGGAAGGAACCGCCGGCGCGGTCACCCAGGCCGCGGGCGGGCCTGGGACGCCGCGGGTCTCCTGGCCCCAGGCCGCCACGGGGACGGCCGCAGTCTCTGGGACCCAGAGCACCGTCGTGTCCGGCACGCCGGTGCGCCTGGTGAATGCCTCCACCGGACACGAGGCCGCCTCGCGGCAGATGCGGGTGCAGGTGCGCCCTCGGGCCGAGGCCCAGGGCCTGCACGTGAACGGTCTGGTGTTCACCGTGGCCACCACCAGTGGTGCCTCGGCCCCGACCCGGGTCTCGGTGGACGTGCGCGGTGTGGCCCAGGCCTATGGCGGGGACTGGGGTGCCCGCGCCCGCCTGGTCCAGTTGACCGGCTGCCACCAGGACACCGCAGGGGTGGTCTCCGGCTGCACCGGGCGGGTGGATCTGCCCACGACCAACACCCAGGGCACCAGTGTCTCGGCCACCTTGACACCGGCCACCACCCCCGCGACGTCCACGACGGCGACCTCGACCAGCACCCCGGTGGCCGCCTCGCGGGTGGACGCGCTGGGCTCGGTGATCCCGGTGGCAGCCACGGGTACCGGCTCGGGCGTGGTCTCGGCCGCGGCGGGCACGGGCACCGTGGTGGCCTTGACGTCCGGCGTGTCGGGGAACGCGGGCTCCTATGCGGCGACATCGTTGTCCCCGGCGTCCACGTGGGCGGCGGGCAACCAGTCCGGGTCGTTCACCTGGAACTACCCGATCAACGTGCCGGGGGTGCCCGGGGGCCTGGTCCCGAGCGTGGGGATCGGGTACGACTCGGGGTCGGTGGACGGGGAAGTTGCGGCCACGAACAACCAGCCCTCGTGGATCGGGGACGGGTTCGATCTGGGCGCGGGGTACATCGAACGCTCGTATGTGGCGTGCAATGACGACAAGACCGCGGATGCGAACAACACGGGGCTGACGACCGGGGATCTGTGCTGGAAGTCGGACAACGCGACGATCTCGATGGGGAGCCGGTCCGGGCCGCTGGTCAAGGACTCCAGCACCGGGACGTGGAAGTTGTACGGCGATGACGGCTCGAAGATCACCCGTGAGGGGACGTGGGGGGCCAGTTCGGGGGAGTACTGGACACTGACCGCCCCCAACGGGACGATCTACACGTTCGGTAAGGGCAGCGCGGTGGGCAGCACGGCCACTGGCAGTGCCTGGAGCGTGCCGGTGGCCTCGAACCAGCCCAGTGAGCCGAACTACAACGCCTCCTACGCCACGTCGATCAAGTCGATGGTCTGGCGGTGGAATCTGGACTCGGTCCAGGACGTACACGGCAACGTGATGACCTACGTTTACACCCCCGAGACGAACAAGTACGGGCAGAACGCGAACCACACGGTGGCCTCGTACACCAAGGGCGGGGTCCTGAAAGAGATCGACTACGGGTTGCGTGCGGACGCGACGAGCGCTCCGGCCGGGGCGAAGGTGATTTTCACGACCGCCGAGCGGTGCATTGCGACGGGGACGACCACGTGTCCTTCGCAGTTGACCTCGACGACGGCCTCGTCGTGGCCGGATGTGCCGTTCGACCAGATCTGCGACGCGACCGTGGGAACGGTCAGCGCCCCGGCCACGGGCGGGTGCGTGAATGTGCAGTCTCCGGCGTTCTTCTCCCGGCTGCGTCTGACCGGGATCACCACTCAGATCCTCAAGACCGGTACGACCTCCTACAACCCGGTCGACACCTACGGGTTGACGCAGAAGTTCTTGCCCGCCGGGGACACCACCAACGGTCAGATCTTGTGGTTGTCGGGGATCAGCCACATCGGCGACGGGGGCGGGGGATCGTTGGCCGCGCCGCCGGTGACCTTGAACAATCAGGACACTCCGGCACCGAACCGGGTGGACGCGATCGGGGACGGGGCCCCGGCGTTGAACCGGTACCGCCTGACCTCGATCATCACCGGGTCGGGGGAGACGATCTCGGTGAGCTATTCGATGGGGGCCAACGCCTCCAAGTCCCAAGACTGCACGTCCACGCAGCTGCCTTCGGATGTCACGAACAACACGATGCGGTGTTTCCAGGCCGGCTACCTCAAACCGGGCGCGACGGTGGCGACGTTGAACTGGTTCCACAAGTACCTGGTCACTCAGGTCGATGTACGCGACGACGCCACCCATCAGCCCGATGTGGTGACCACGTACGAGTACGAGGGCAACCCGGCCTGGCACTTCGACCGTGACGACACCGTCCCGGTCAAGCTACGGGCCTGGGGCCAGTGGCGCGGGTACCCCAAGGTCTGGACCATCGTCGGTGGAGTCACCGGCCCGTGGACCGCGTCCGAGGCGTGGGTCATGCAGGGCATGAACGGCGACTGTGCGAACACCGCCTGCTCGACGAAGAAGACCGGGACCTTCACCGATTCGCGCAATGGCTCGATCGCGGATGAGGACCTGGACGCCGGCGTGGTCCGTGACGCGGTGACCTACAACGGGTGGACCGGCACACTCGCAACCACAGGCGAGATCGGGGGAACTGCCGGGGCGAAGGTGTCCGAGACCCTGACCACGCCCTGGCTGAGCGCGGCCACCGCCAACGACGGGGTCCGCAAGGCCATGCTGTCCGGGACCGCGGCGACCAACACCCGCACCTACCGGGCCGATGGCACCACGTACCTGGAGACCGCAGCCTCGACCACGTTCGACGCCGACGGGCTGCCGGCCGCGGTGGAGAACCTGGGCGATGACCGCTCCGGCATGCCCGGGGACGACTCGTGCACCCGGTACACCCGCACCTCCCGGCGCTTGGCCGCCACATCCACCACCGCCGCCATCTGGATCATCGGGGTGGTCACCGCGACCGAGAGGGACAAGGGCACGTGTGCGGCTACGCCCTCACGCCCCGCGGACATCCTGTCGGCTACCCGCACGATCTACGACGGGGCGACCAGTTGGGCCAGCGGCCAATCGGCGACCCTGACCAAGGGCGACGTCACTCAGGCGCTGGCCCTGTCCGGGTGGGACACCGGCACGAACACCGGCACCTACCAGTTGGCCGCGAAGAACGGTTACGACTCGTTCGGGCGGACCGTGGATGTGTGGGACGCGCAGAACAACAAGACCCACACGGCTTACACCCAGGGCACCACCGGGCCGGTGTCCAAGGTCGCGGTCACCGATGCGTTGAGCCACACCGCGTCCACGACCCTGGATGCCTGGCGTGGCCTACCGGCGACAATCACCGACGCGAACCAGAACGTCACCACCCTGGGCTATGACCCTCTGGGGCGCCTGACCGGGGTATGGATGCCCGGGCAGGCCACCAGCGGCAGCGCGAACACCATCTACTCCTATGCGGTCTCGGCGACCGCCCCGGCGGTGGTGACCACCAAGAGCTGGCTGACCGGCGGCACGTATGTCACCAGCTACACCTACTACGACGGGATGCTGCGCCCCTGGGAAACCCAGGACTACCCCGGCACCCTGGACACCGCGAACCGCATCGTCAGCGTCAACAGCTACGACGGGCGGGGTCTGCTCGTGAGCACCGCCGGTCCATCCCAGGTCTCCGGCGCCCCCAGTGCCACCGATCCGGGCACGATCGTGGACTACTCCCTCACCGCGCGCACCGACCTGACCTACGACGGAGCCGGCCGCCTCACCAAGTCCAGCCTGCGCGCCGGCATGCACGACAACGGGTGGACCTACTACACGACCACCACCAGCTACGACGGCGAATCCACCACGGTGGTCCCCCCGGCCGGAGGCACCCCCAGGACCACCATCGTCGATGCCTTGGGCCGCACCAGCACCCTGCGCCAGTACACCACCAGCTCCGGGACGAGCGGGGCGTACCAGGACACCGCCTACACCTACCGGCCCGACGGGCTGTTGACCTCGTTGACCGACCCGGCCGGGGTCACCTGGACCCGGGGCTATGACCTGATGGGCCGCTCGACCAGCGGCACAGACCCCGACCACGGGGCGACCTCGACCACGTACACCAGCACCGGGCAGGTCCAGACCAGCACCGACGCCACAGGCACCCTGGCCTATGAGTACGACGCCCTCGGGCGGGCGACCAAGGCCCACACCGGGTCGCTGACCGGGCCGGTGGTGGCCGCATGGACCTACGACACCGCCACCAAGGGCCTGGGCAAGGTGGCCACCGCCACCTCCTATTCCGGCAGCAACGCCTACACCCGCACGGTCACGGGTTATGACACCTGGGGACACATCACCGGCACCACCTTGACCATCCCGACGGCCGAAGGGGTCCTCGGCGGGCCCTACACCCACACCTACACCTACCGGCCCGACGGGCTGCTGTTCACCGACCAGCAGCCGGACCTGCCCGGCGTCAGCGCGGAGAAGCACGTCTTCTACTACGACGCATTAGGCCAGATCCGGCAAATGGCGACCACCGTCGGATTCCAGGCAGCCTCGATCACCTACACCCCCTTCGGGGAGATCAACCAGATCGACTCCGCGTTCAACGCCCAGAAAGATCTCATCACCAGCTACGGCTACGACGCGGGCACCCGGCGCCTGACCTCCCGAGCCATCCAGCGCTACGGATACACCGGGTACGCCAGCAAGGAGAACTACAGCTACGACGCGGCGGGGAACCTGACTCAGGTCAGTGACCAGCCCACCGACACCGCCGCGGGAACCCCCACCGATACCCAGTGCTTCACCTACAACGCCCTGCAACAACTCACCCGCGCCTGGACCCCCAACACCGCCTCCACCTGCGCGAGCACCCCCAGCACTTCGATCCTGGGCGGCCCGGCCCCCTACTGGCAGGACTGGACCTACCACCTTGCCAGCGGCCTGCGCGCCACCCAGGTCGACCACACCACCACCGGGACCTCCACCACCACCTACACCTACCCCACCTCCGGGGCGGTGCACACCCTGACCGGCACCACCACCACCGGGGCCACCACCGCCAGCACCGCGTACACCTACGACAACGCCGGGAACCTCAAGACCACCACCCCCAGCACCGGCACCGGCACCACACTCACCTGGGACGCCCAGGACCACCTCGCCCAGGTCACCAAGGGCACCGCCACCACCAGCTACATCTACGACGCCTACGGCACCCGCCTGCTCACCCACGACGCCACCGGCGCGACCTTGTACCCCGACGCCACCAGCGAGATCCGCCTCGACACCGCGACCGGGAACCGCACCGGCACCCGCTACTTCACCATCGGCGGACAAAACCGCGGCATCCAGACCATCACCACCGCCAAGGACGGCACCACCATCACCGCCTCGTCCTTGACCCTGACCGCCACCGAGCCCCACGGCACCATCGACGTCGCAGTGGATTCCAACCCCCAGACCGTCACCAACCGCCGCACCCAACCCTTCGGAACCCCCCGCGGCACCCAACCGATCTGGGGCACCACCCGCGGCTTCGTCAACGGCATCCCCGACTCCACTACCGGCTACACCCGCCTCGGCGCACGCGACTACGACCCCACCACCGGCCGATTCATCACCACCGACCCCCTCTTCGACCTCGGTGACCCCAAATCCTTCAACGGCTACGACTACGCCGACAACAACCCCACCACCGCCGACGACGCCACCGGCCTCAACTGCCACTCCGCCGCATCCTGCGCCGTCATGTACCCCGACAACTCCACCGCCGAAACAAACCCCGGCATCGAAGCCGCCCGAGGCCACGCCACATCGGCAAGAAACGAACGCACCGCCTACGCTGGCGAGACCACCAACATCACTTCCGACGGCACCACAAACGCAACAAACGTCGATTTCGATGGCGGGCAGATGGGTCGCGGGCTCGCGGAGGGCATGGCGAAAGCCATGGGCTTTGGTGATACTTTCGCCGGGGCGGGGCGTGAGATATCGCAACTCACGGGACATGACTGTGGCCCCTACATTGACTGTGCTGCATACAGCGCACAGCTCCTTCTTGATGGCGTAAATATTGAGACGATATTCACCCCGATGGGTGAAGTGGAGGGTGCGGCGGCAGGTTCGCGGTTTTCTTGGGGGTGGAAGGCCTTGATTGGCCTTAGCGATCGTGCTGCCGCGAGCACGGCGCGAGCTGAAGAGGTTGTACCTGACCTCGTGGCCTATACTGGTCAGAGGACCAGTGGTGTTCTCGTTCGTGAGGACGGGACACAGGTTGCTCTCCAGAGTGGTCGAAATGGCGGCCCGGCTCTCAGCCTGCCGAAGCCTCGCCCAGGAATGAATGGCAACATCGTCACCCATGTGGAGGCTCATGCGGCAGCGATCATGCGCAAGGAAGGACTCAAGTCGGCGACCTTGTGGATTAACCGGATGCCCTGTTCTTCCAATAATGGATGTCTTTACAATGTCTCACGCATGGTGCCGACAGGTTCAACCCTCGACATATATGTAATGCCGGAAGGTAGTTCCGGTCCGCTCCTGGACTGGTTCAAGGTGACAGGGACAGGCTGATGCGCGCGTCGTATTATGACCCCACTATTGACGAATCGATTGAGATTGCTGATTGCTCGGAGCGTGATATCTCAACCTTGATTTCCGCAATCCTGAGCCTCAGTTCGGGGCGAGGTCACCCCACGCTTGAACTTATTCGGGGCGATGGAAGCAGCTTGGCTCTGTCGACGGATGGTATGCGGGCGTATCTGGTCTTCACCAATTCCTTAGGGGAATCTTTTCATAGTATCGGTCATGGTGACGGTGAATGGATGGTCTTCGACTACTTTGGGTCCTGGAGCGAAGCCCCGGTGGATTCATTGGTGCGCCTTGATGACGCGGTCGAGAGCCTCAGGGGGTACGTTTTGAGCGGTGTTGCGGATACGGGGAGCGTGCTCTTTGAACCTGAATGATTGGCGATTGTCGTGAAGACCCATGGACAACTTTGTGTCGGGAGGCTATTGTTTGGCGATCTTCAGTCGCAGGCGACTATTGTCCCGGCGTTGACAGCGACGGCAAGACTGCCGAAGTAGCGGTGGACGGAGTTCCTGCCCTGCGCCACGGGCTCGGGCTCGGGTGTGGATTACTCGCTGACGGCACGCACCGATGTGGCCTATGGGGGGCCGCGTGGGTGATCAAGTCCAGCCTTCCGCCGACATGCACGACAACGAGTGGACCTACTGCCCGACGACCATCACCTATGACAGCGAATCGCCGCTGTGGTCCCTTCGGCCGCAGGGCCTGTTCATAGTGGGGCGTACGGTGTGTGGCGACATGGTGGGGTCTGGGGGTGTGCAAGCGGAGCGGGCCGGCCGACTTGGATGATCATGGAGGGTGCTTGACGTCCAAAGCGATCAGCCGGAGGCTGACCGTCCCTGTATGTGTATTTTCCCACATCCGCCCAAAGGATGTCGTCCGTGACCGCCCAAACGGTCAGGAGGATGTGCCGCTGGTCACTTGGCAGATGCTGGACATGCTCCCGGACCGCCGAGCCCTACGCGGAGGCCACCATGAGTTGGAGATGGTGCTGGCTGAGACTTGACGGGGTTCGTCGGCACCGTCAGCGTGCCGATGTCCTGGGTGAGAAACGGCCTCCCGTTGTCTTTGGCGGAGGGTCGGAAGGACCGTGCGGTGGTGCGCGGAGGCTCCTGTGTTCACGGTAGAGGTGGGCGCACATGTCCAAGGCCTCAGGCTTGGCGCGTCTGATGGCCCTGGAGACAGGGTGATCGAAAGGATATCTCGCAGAGATTTCCGCAAGCCGCATATTCGGGGCCACGGTGAGTCCGTTGGGGCTTGTCGTCAGGTCTGCGACAGTAAGCGCCGCGAGTAGCTCGGGCTTGATAGCTGTGAGTGAGAACTCCGTGTCGAGCAGGTTCTGAAGGCCGCGCTCCTCGGCTTCGAAGCGGGCGTATGTGTGGTGGGCGACGAGACCGGGAACCGCGATGGGGAACGCCGAGCTCAAGTTCCCTCTTGGCCGCCCCGGGGCCGGTTGGCTTGCCTCTGCGCAGGATGTGCCGTGGCATCCGCTGTCCTTGCGTGTTGCGTCCTCGTTGACTGTTCGCGTATCCAACCGTTCGCTTATCGCCCCGTACCGCAGGAACCTCGCACCGTCCAAGGAGTGGAGGCCTGTGTCGACCAGCCCTGGGCTGTAGCCGATGTCATGCAGCCAAGCGGCGGTCTCGACCAGGTCGGTGTCCGACCCAAGTAGTGGCGCGAGCTCTCGAACCCTACGAGCTACGCCCTGGGTGTGGGCCCAGCGGCGGGGGAGCGCCTCCGCGAGCAGGCTCCGGGCGAGTTCCTCGGCACGGCGCGGCTCGTCCCCTGGGGCAGGTCCCATGGTCGGAGCGTAGGTCGCGTGGCTCTGGCTACCGCCCACCGCAACAAGGACGTCTTGGGACGTCTTGTGTTAGCGTCGCGGTGAGTTCGGGAGGTTCTCATGCCTGATGTCCGTCCGGGGAACCAGTCACTCAAGCGCGCACTGGCCCAGGCACGGCTACGCGAAGTGGATATCGCCACCGCCCTGGACGTTGACCCGAAGACGGTCCGCCGTTGGCTCGACGGCCGCCTGCCCCAGGCTCGGCACCGGTGGGCGCTGGCGGACCTCGTGGGCAGGCACGAGTTCGACCTGTGGCCCCAGGTCACGGGCACGGACCCGGTGAGTCCGGAGCTCGTCGCCACCTACGAAAACCGCAGTGCCGTGCCCGGCGCCACCTGGCGAGCTCTGTTCGCGGGGGCCGCCGCCGAGATCGGGATTCTCGTCTACAGCGGGCTCTTCCTCGCGGAGGACGCCGAATGCCTGCGCATCCTGGCTGCCCGGGCCAGGGCCGGAGTCCGGGTGCGGATCCTGCTGGGTGACCCTGACGACCCCCTCATCGCCCGGCGGGGTGGCGAGGAGGGCATCAACGAGGCCATGACCGCCAAGGTCCGTAACGCCCTGGTGCACTACCGGCCGTTGCTGGAGGTCCCGGGAGTGGAACTGCGCCTGCACGCCACGGTTCTCTACACCTCGATCTTCCGAGCGGACGACCAGCTGCTGGTCAACCCTCATGTGTTCGGCCTCGCGGCCTCGCATTCCCCGGCACTGCACCTGCGCCGGCTCGACGAGGACGGAGTGACGGCGACCTATCTCGAGGCCTTCGAGAGAGTCTGGGATTGCGGCGCGGCGCTCGCCGGAGTCAGATCCGGCGTCTGATGTCGCCAGCGTCGGATGCTGCGTCGCCGCTCCCTGGCCCGGTTCTCGATCGGTGCCCAGTCCCCAAGCTGATGAGCGCTCAGCCCCAGGGGTTGATGTCGTGGACCAGGAGGCGCACCCGGGCGGCGATCTCGTCGATGCGCGGAGCATCCACCGTCCCGGCACAGAACACGGCTTGGGCGTCGGTGTGCGTGGCGAGCTGTTCGAGCACCTCGTACGGTGTGCCGTCTTGGTCGGCGCCGCCGTCCTCTTGGTCGGTGGTCGCGGACACCTCGAGCGTGTCGACCAGGACGTAGCCCCGGTCGTATGCGGCCAGGGACAGCCTGACACGCGCCCAGCGACGGTCGACCGGTGAGATCGTCGCGGGGCATTGCATCAGCCCGATGGCCAGAGACCGACCTGTGCTCACCGTGTGCGCCCTCCGTCCTCGGTGGTGGAGGCGCCGAGGCGGGCGGCTTCGCCACCAGTACCCGCCCCGGCGCTGGACCCCAGTCAACGGGCGTCGACGCGGCAGGGGAACTACGTGTCGGGACGGGCAGTGGGACGGCCCGGGCGTCCTCGCGGCGTCCCACCGGGGTCGTCGAGGTGTCCGCCCATGGGGCGCGACGATGGGGCCATGGCGGCCCGGCGGCTACTGCTTCGCGCGGTGCGTGGGGTCGCCGTCCTGGTGCGGGATCTCGCCGGCGCGGTCCGGCAGGCCCTCGAGCCGACGGGCGTGGTCGACCATGGCCTGGATGGCCGTCAGGGACTGCGCCGACAGGCCCAGCGCGCTCACGGCGAGGTCCCGCACCGCGCCGTCCCGCAGAGCCACGAGAAGTTCGAGTTCGGCATCGACGGCATGGGCGGCGTCTTCGTCGAAGAAGTAGGACGGGGCGACGCCGAAGAAGTCGGCGAGTGCCTCCAGGTGCCGCTTGGTGGGGTTGTCCCGGGCGCCCTTGCGCAACTGCCAGATGTAGGCAGCGGAGATGGTCGGGCCCCCGCGCTCCTCGATGGCCCGGGCCACCTGCTCGTATGTGTACTCGCCCTTGGCCGGGTGGACCACGGCGAACAGGTGGTCCAGCTTCTCGGCCAGAGTCCGGCGTCCTGGCGCCTCCTGGTCGCTCTGGCTCACTGCCACCTCCACCTTCGCTGGTCCTGGCGTCCTGCCGGGCATCCCCCTGGGCACGGACGCCGCCAGGCGGATCTGACGATCCGACCTCACCTCTCCCTGCGGCGCAGGTGACCGGTGCCCACCGTTCCGCCCGGAATCGGCACGAACCTCTTGCCGAACGCTCGTCATCCGCTTAGTTTGAAGCCAGGACATTAACTGGCGTAAACGAAGGCGGTGGGGGATGAGCATCCGGAGATCGTGTCGATGGAGTGGCCGGCTCCAGTCCGCCGGGGGCGAGGAGGCCCAAGGCTGGTCGATCGTCTGCTGGCAGGGAACGCCCCCGACCCTATCCAGCGCACGTGTGCTGCCGCCCGATCCACCGGTAGAAGGACGGGCGTACTCACGGCTGGCGAGCACTGAATGAGCGCGCGCCTGGTCGTCGGGGCGCTCGCCGTCCCGGTAGAACTCGTCCTGGGGTTGGGCGCCGCCTTCAGCGCCGAAGCCGACGCGCGGACCGCCCTCGCCGGCCCCAGCATGAGCCAACCCGGGACGCCGGCCGGCACCGCGCCCCAGCGGTACCCCGGCGGAGCCACGGGATGCGCTCTGCCGGACCCGACCGGCACCGGCGGATGCGTCACTGGTGCCACCGCCTGGCTGTTGGGTCAGGTGGCCGCCCACATCCACCAAGGCCCCGTGACCTGCTGGGACGCCCACGCCTGGAACCCGACCAGCGACCACCCGCTCGGCCGGGCCTGCGACTACACCATCGGCGTCCTCGGGAAGTTCCCCGGCCCAGCGGACATCGCCCGCGGATGGGCCCTGGCGACCTGGCTGCGCACTTACGCGGGCGCGCTGGATGTCTCCTACGTCATCTGGCAGGGCCGGATCTGGTCCCGCACTCATGACACCGAGGGCTGGCGGCCCTACGACGGGGGAGGGGTCTACGACCCCACCGACGTCACCGGCGGCCACTACGACCACGTCCATGTCAGCCTCAGCGAGTAGTAGGCAGGGCCGCATGCGAGCCGGCGAGCCACTGTCGTGCACCCCGGACGACGGGAACGCCCGCGCCCCACGGCGCCACCCCAGATACCACCGGATCACCCGAGGCATCACCGGCCGACTCCAGGGAGGGACCCCATGACGAAGAACGCACTCACCCAGCAAGAACTCCTGGCGCTGCCCGTCACCGTCGACGTCGTCACCGCGGGACGGGCCTTCGGCATCTCCCGCGACGGCACCTACGACCTGCTGCGACGCGACGAGTTCCCCGTGCGGACGATCCGCGTGGGCCGCTCGCGCCGCGTCCCGCGGGCCGAACTCTTCCGGGTGCTGGGGATCGCCGAGGCCGACGGACCGCGGGAGGCCTCGGCATGAGCTCGCCGGCCCTCTCAGCGGGAGGTCTCGGCATGAGCTCGCTCCCCATGCCACTTCGCGCGGGAGGTACCGATGCCACGGTCCTGGAGTGAGGCCGTCAAGGCGTGCAAGGAACACCCGAAGAAGATCGGCGGGCGCTGGTGCCGGTGCTACGGGGTCGGCTGGCGGTACCGCATGGGCCTTCCTGATCCGGTGACCGGTCGGATGGGCCGCCCGGAGTGGTCCCCGAGCTTCCCGACCAAGGAGGCCGCCGACCGTCACCAGCGCGAGACGCGTCAGGCCATCGCCGAGCACACCTACACGCGCGACCGCGGTGCCACCGTGGAGCGCTGGCTGATCCAGTGGCTGGACGCCAAGGAGCGCGCGGGCAGGAAGCCCTCGACGATCTCCGGGTACCGCAGTGTCGTCGAGGGTCACCTGATCCCGCACCTGGGACAGCACCGGGTCGGTGAGCTACGTGTCGACCATGTCCAGGCGATGCTCGACCGCATCGCGAGCACGCCGTCGATCCGCGTGGGGACCGAGCGGGCGCCCACGGCCTCGACCCTGCTGAACATCCGTGGTGTGCTGCGGACCGCGCTGTCCGATGCCGAGCGGTTGCAGATGGTCGAGCGGAACGTGGCCAAGCTCGCGGTGATCCCCTCGGTGCGGCGTCCGGCACCGGTCCAGGTCAGCCCGGACCGGCTGTCGCGGTTCCTGGCCTACGTGACCGGGGATGCGCTGGAGGTCCTGTGGACCATCGACGTGATCTACGGGATGCGCCGGGCCGAGCTGTGCGGGCTGCGTTGGGAGGACGTCGATGCCCAGGCAGGGATTCTGCGGGTCTGTCACGCCCTGGTGGAGGTCGAGGGCCTGCACGCGTGCCCGTACTGCCCGGGCAAGCACCGGCGGCTGTTGTTCGGCACGGTCAAGTCCCGGGCCGGTGAGCGGGTGTACCCGCTGATCCCGGACGTGGCCGGGTTGCTGGAGGAACAGCGCCGTCGCCAGGACGCCGACCGCGTCCTGTTCGGGGCGGACTACCTGGACCACGGGCTGGTCTTCGCCAGGCCCGACGGCAACCCCTGGCGACCCGCCTGGGTGTCCGCACGGTTCAAGAAGCTGGTTGAGGCCTCCGGGGCGGCCGACGGGTTGAAGGCCGTGCCGTCGGTCAAGGCCCTGCGCTCGACCGCGACGTCGAACCTGTTCGAGCTGGGCGTGCCCATCGAGGTGGTCTCGGCCCTGACCGGTCACGCGGACTCCGAGGTCACCCGCAACCACTACCTGACGGTCTCCGCGGACCGGGTCCGGGCGGAGTACACGGCGATCGCTGCGCGTCTGGCCGTGGGACGTAGTGACCGCCAAAGTGACCAGAACTCGCACCACGCCGATCTTGAGGCGGGAGGTGGTGCCGAGAAATAGCAGGTCAAGAGCCTGTTGATCTGTGCCCCCGAGAGGGATCGAACCTCCGACACACGGTTTAGGAAACCGTTGCTCTATCCACTGAGCTACGAGGGCTGGGCGACGAGAGGGCCCTCAGTGGGTGGGGCGGCATGATCGATCCATGCCCCGAGGGCGTCCCTTGTGCGCGTGTGCCCAGGTTACCGCAGCGAGGCCTCGGGCTGCCGTGGTCGAGCGCTGGTCGGGTCGGCGGCCGAGTGGCCCGCCTCCTGCCCGTGGCCGCGGAGAAGCCCCCGCCGGCCGCGCGGTGCGCAGGAGCTTCGTTGAGGCTCATGGACCTCTCGCAGGTGGACGGCCTTTCCGGGTGGTGGTCGGTGGCGTCCTGGCGACAGATGGGATGTCTGGTGGCCATGCCATTGCCTGAGAGGCCTGTCGCCTCTAGGCTCCATGACTGACCGTAGTTGCATGACTATCAGCTGTGACTGCGGGGCGTGCCTGGGCCCGGTCCATGCCCAGAGCGCGCGTGCGGCACAGGGGGCGTCATGACAGTGAGGTCTGGCCCGCTGACCCTGCGGCGACGCTTCCGATGCGCGTTGGCTGAGGTTCTGGCGGGAGTAGTGGTCGTCGATGCGACGGCCTGGCGCGTCTGTGCCCAGGAACGGGCCGGCTCGGTACCTGTCGGATCTGCCGACATCGCCTCCGTGCCCCCTGCTGCTGCCGTTCCTGCCTCCGCCGATCTGGCTCCCGTCCACGTCTCCGTCCCCGTCTTCCCCGCCGTTCCCGTCCCCGTCATTCCCGTCGTCGCGCCTCCCGTCTTCCCCACCGTTCCTGCCCCCATCTCCACCCGCGCCGTCCCCGCTGCGCCGTTCCGATCTCGCCGCGCTGTCCCGGTTCCGGGCCTCGGGCACCGGTCGGAGCACCATCCACCTGCAGGCACGCCGAGCGGAGTGACCCGTGGTTGACCCGTTACAGCTCCTCGTGATCGAAGACTCCGCCGATGACGCCGAGCTGATCCTGCGGCAGTTGCGCCGGGGCGGGGTGACCTGCGAGGCCACGAGGGTGCAGACCTTCCCGGCGGTGCGGGAGATCCTCGCGGCGGGGGCGGGCCGCCGTCCGGACGCCGTGATCTGTGACTACAACCTGCCGGGATACACCGCGATCGACGTCCTGGACTGCCTGAACACCAGCACCTCGGACATCCCACTGCTGGTCGTCACCAACTCCTTGTCCGAGGAGGTCGCGGTCGCCTGCATGCGTGCCGGCGCCGCCGACTATCTCGTCAAGGACCGCCTCACCACTCTCTCCGCGGCGGTGAGTCGTTCCATCGCGGGTGCCGAGTCCCGACGACGGCATCGGGCGGCCGAGCGGGCGCTCACCGAGAGCGAGACGCGTTTCCGCCAGGCGTTCGACGGTGCGCCGGTGGGTGCCGCCCTGATCAGCCTCGAGCCGGCGCGTCGCGGGGACGTGATCCGGGTGAACGCGGCGCTGTGCGCACTCACCGGTTTCACGGAGCGACAGCTGCTCGGCATCAAGAGCTGGCAGATGACCCACCCCGCCGATCGCGACCCGTGGCGGATGGAGGTCATCGGTCTCTCGACGGCCCGGAGCGAACGCGTGCAGCGTGAGATCCGACTGATCCGGGCGGACAGCCGCGTCATCTGGGTCCGCATGACCTCCTCGGTGGTCCGGCGTGACGGCCACCCCTGGTACGCCGTCACCCATGTCGAGGACGTCACGGCCCGCAAGCACGCCGAGGCCGAGCTCGCCCGCCGTGCCCTGATCGATCCACTCACGTCCCTGCCCAACCGGCTGCTGCTCACTGACCGCCTCCGAGCCGCATTACGCACGGTGGTCCAGGGCAGGGGCGCCGTCGGCGTGGTCTACCTCGACCTGGACCACTTCAAGGACGTCAACGACACCTTCGGACACGAGATCGGGGACCGGCTCCTCACAGAGATCGGTCGGAGGCTCGGCGTCACCTCGCGCCCGCAGGACACCCCTGGCCGGATCGGCGGGGACGAGTTCGTCGTCATCTGCCCGCAGCTCGAGGGCGACGCCGAGATGCGATCGATCGCCGCGGCTCTGATGGAGGCGCTCGACGCACCGTTGGACGCCAACGGTGCACGGATCAGGATCACCGCCAGCATGGGGCTGGCCCTCACCGATCATCCGCAGGCGGACGCCGAGCGCCTGCTCAACCGGGCGGACGCCGCCATGTACGAGGCGAAACGCCGGGGGCGGCACCGGGTGGAGATGTTCCACGAGCGTCTGGAGCACGCCGGGGCGCGGCGGATGGCCATGCAGGACGATCTTCGGGACGCGCTGGAGCACGGGTGGCTGCGTCTGTACTTCCAACCGGTGATCGATCTGACCACTGAACGGATCGTCTCGGCAGAGGCGCTGCTGCGGGTCGAGCACCCGCGTCGTGGCCTGGTCGGGGCGAGTGAGTTCATCGAGGTCGCAGAGGACAGCGACCTGATCGTGCCGATCGGGGCCTGGGTGCTCACCGAGGCCTGCGCCCAGCTCGCCCGGTGGCGGCAGATCCAGCCCCTCGAGATGGCCATCAACGTCTCGGGACGCCAGGCCTCCAATCTGGCGGTGTCCCGCCAGGTCATCGCGGCGGCGACGGCTGCCCAGGTGCCGTTGGCCGATCTCTGCCTGGAGATGACCGAACGAGTGCTCATCGACGCCTCCGAGGCGGTGGTCGCGGACCTGCGTGTGCTCACGGACAACGGGGTGAAGCTGGCGATCGACGACTTCGGCACGGGGTACTCCTCCTTGACCTACCTGCAGCGATTCCCGGTGGACACCGTGAAGATCGATCGCTCCTTCATCGCCGGACTGGGAGTGCAGGCCCGGGACGACGCGATCGTGGGCGCGGTGATCGCCCTGGCTGATGCGCTCGATCTGACGGTGGTGGCCGAGGGCGTGGAGCAGCCGGCGCAGTCGGCGCAGTTGCGTGCGCTGGGGTGCCATCGGGCACAGGGCTTCCACTTCGCGCGGCCGCTCGCGGCCGAGGAGTTCACGACGCTTCTCCTGCGGGCTCAGGAACCGCCGATCCCGGCAGCGGGCGCAGATCAGTCCCCGGCAGATCAGTCCCCGACGGTGCCGTCGCAGGCAGCGCCGTCCCAGGCGGGCCGGTCCCCGACAGCACAGGCCCAGAAGCGCCAGCAGCGGTCGAGCGGTCATCCGCGCGTGAACGCTCAGCAGCGGGCGAACGCTCAGCAACGGGTGAACGGGCAGCAAGCGCTGGACGAGCAGAAGGGACCGGACGATCAGGAAGTTCCGGCGGGTCGGGAACGGACGCAGCGGTCGGGTCGTTCGCGCACTCGGTGACTCGGTGACTCGGTGACTCGGTGACTCGGTGACTCGGTGACTCGGTGACTCGGTGACTCGGTGACTCGGTGACTCGGTGACTCGGTGCGCAAGGGCTCGGGGATGCGCCCACCCGAACGGCTCGACCGGGGTGCCATCCGGGCTACCGGCGTGGCCGGTACGGGAATGGTCCGGATTGTCGGCGCCGTCGGGCCGACCGTTGTCCATGATCGCTTCCATCTGGCGTCCGTGCAGGTCCTGCCGCGTGTCGTAGGTCTCAGGCTGGGGTCAGAAGATCTAGGAAACGGCGCTTCAGTTGTCCTTGTGCCAGGCCGACACTCAGCTTAGAGTGACTGAGAAATCACTCTCGGTGGGTCTTTCGCTGTGATCCTTCTGGTGGTAGCGGCCACGACGGCCGCCGTTCGCCGCGGAACCTGCATAGATCCTGCCGTGATGGGAATGACGAGGGAAGGCACCGCAATGGCGCGGTGGATCCGACCGGTCCGCTGGCGTCGTCGCGCGTGGGTGTCGATCAGAGCTGCCATGGACGGGAGGGTTTTGTCGTGACCATCACTGAACCGCCGGTGCGCCAACTGGACCTGGGCGAGGACGGGTCTTCGTTCTCCGAGGTGTGCGGCCTCGAGGAGGGGGACGCGTACCTCCTGCGTCTCTGCCTCGATCTCCAGCTGGACGCGGCCATGGTCGCCCTCGGCGCCGCTGCTGCCGAGAACTCGGGCGTCGTTCCCGAACTGGGCGATGTCGTCCCCGGGCTGGGGCCGGTTCCGTGGCGCCGTTGGTTCGGCGAGGATGCGTCCTCCTCCCAGGGATCTCCGGTACTGCCGCCGAGCCTCGGGGATGCCGTGAGCACACGTGGCCTGATGCGCATCCTGGACGACCTGATCGCTCGGTACGAGTCCATGCGCGAGCTGCTGGTCGACGTGATGTCCAGGGCCGCCGGTGACGGGAAGCCCCGCCTGCGTCCCCGGGTACGGGAGGCGCTGAGCCGGTGCCAGGCCCGCCTGCAGGAGCTTCAGGTGTTCCGCAGCGAGGTGCACGCTCCGGTGCCGCCGGCGACTTCCAAGACGAACTTCCTCCCCGGAGAAC
>Ga0265334_10000555_pt1 | contig 19016 bp, 13 predicted proteins | sample 42023metaG_FD_192442 | JGI IMG/M metagenome (GOLD analysis project Ga0265334, IMG submission 192442) | Rhizosphere microbial communities from Carex aquatilis grown in University of Washington, Seatle, WA, United States - 4-20-23 metaG | ecosystem: Host-associated > Plants > Roots > Rhizosphere... | reverse complement strand
ACCGGCGGCTGACCTTCGGCGTCAGCGGGCGGGAGAGCATGGGCCGCCACCAGCTGCAGGGCCTGGTCGTGTTCGGCATCGGCCTGGCCCTCACCTCCGGGTCGCTGGGCCTGCTCGACCTGGCCACCTCCGACCGCCCGGGCCGCTGGCCGGAGCTCGGCGTGGTGGTCACGGCCAACCTGGTCGCCACCCTCATCCGGTTCCTCCTGCTGCGGCGCTGGGTCTTCGTCGGGGCGACCACGGACACCGTGAGCGGGACGGCCGAATCCCCCGCGACCACCGGGACCCACGCCGTTCCGGCGCACGCCGTGGCCGGGCAGGCCGCGTCTGGCGTACGGACTCCCCTGGGCTGATCCCGCGCGCACGCCGAGAACACCACCACCAGCAACTCGGTCAAGACCCGAGTCCCTGCGAACGGGGCCCGCGCCGACGGCGCGGGCCCCGCGGCATGTGCGGCCCTGCGTGCTCCTGCGGCCCTGCGTGCTCCTGCGGCCCTCGGACACCCACGGACCGGCCCGCGTCAGTCCGGGCGGTCGCCCGACCGCACGTCGATGCGGGCCTGCACCCCGGGACGACCGGCGGACCGGGCGGCCACCAGCAGGAACTCCCCGGGCTCGACCGCCCAGTCGTGCTCGGCGACGTCCCAGTGGGTGAACGCGTCCCGACCCAGGCGCACCGGGACCCGGACCTCTTCGCCCGGCTCGGCCTCGACCGGGGCGAAGCCGACCAGCCAGCACTTCGGCCGCTCGATCCCGCTGTCCGGACGGGCCGCGTACACCTGCACGACCTCGCGCCCCCGACGGGTACCGGTGTTGCGCAGTCGCACCGTGACCGTCAGATCCTGGCCGCCCGGGCAGGTGGCGGGAGCCTCCAGGCCCAGGTAGCGCCAGGTCGTGTAGCCGAGCCCGTGTCCGAACCAGTAGAGCGGAGCGATCCCGTCGCGGGCGAAGCGCCGGTACCCCACGTGCAGGCCCTCGTCGTAGTGCAGCTCCCCGTCCGTCGGACGTACCGCGGGCAGTGGGGCCTCGGCGTCGGCGGGCCAGGTGGTGGGTAGACGACCGCCCGGTTCGCGGTCACCGAAGAGCACCTCGGCCAGCGCGTTGCCGAACTCCTGTCCCGGGAACCAGCTCAGCAGCACCGCCCCCGCACTGCTCGCCCACGGCAGCAGCACCGGGGAGCCGGAGTTCACCACGACCACCGTGCGGGAATTGGCCGCGATCACCCGGCGCACCAACTCGTCCTGACCGTAGGGCAGCCGCAGGTCGTCCCGGTCGAAGCCCTCGCTCTCGACCTCCTCGCTCGTGCCGACCACAACCACGGCCACGTCGGCCTCGTAGGCCAGGGCGGCGGCGCGGTCCAGCTCCAGCTCGGCGTCCGGCACGGGCGGCGCCACGAGCAGCCGCAACATCGCCCCGAAGGTCGAGTGGTTCAGGGTGTGCACCCCGAGCACGAGCTCGGCGGTCTGCCCCTCGGCCAGGGTGACGGGGCGCAGGATCATCGGCGGCGAGGTGAACTGGTTCACCAGGTCGAGGTCGGGATCGGGGCTCAGCACCTCGTCCGCCAAGACCTGCCCGTCGGCCTCGATCACCACCCTGCCCAGCGAGGAGAGGCCCACCTGGTGGACGCCGCCGGCCGCCGCGCGCAACCGGGTGCGGATCCGCAGGGACGCCACGGAGCCCTCGGGACGGCCCTCGAGGTAGGCGGCGATCCAGTACAACTCGCCACTGGAGCGGTGCCGGCATTCGACGACCTCGCCGTCGGCGTCGAGCAGTTCCAGGGTCAGCCCCGGCTCGCCCGTCTCCGGATCGGTGATCAGGTCGCGGTCGACCACCGGCAGCTTGGGTACCGGCACCACACCGGGAGCGTGGAGAAGCTCGATCCCGGTGTGTTCCGGGTTCTCCTCACCGAACCGGGCCAGGGCCGCGCGCAGACCGTCCAACGGGGAGACCGTGTACGGCGGGAAGACGGTCGCGCTGCCCCCGCCCAGGGTGCGGCCCGGCGTGGCGTTCGGCCCGATCACGGCGATCCGCCGCACCTGCGATCGGTCCAGCGGGAGCAGCTCGTCGACATTGCTGGTCAGCACGAAGCCGGTCGCCGCCGCATCCCGCAGTTGCTCGACCAGGTCCGCCGGCGTGGGCAGCTCCGGCCGGGGAATCGTCGTGGGCACGCTCTCGAACGCGCCGACGCGGGCGGCGAGCCGCAGGAGCCGCAGCGCCTTCTCGTCCACCGCCTTCTCGCTGACCCGTCCGTCCCGCACGGCGGCGACCAGGGCGTCGCCCCAGGGAGTGCCGTGGTCGGGCATGGCCAGGTCGAGGCCCGCATTGCCGGCGCCCTCGGTGGTCCGGGCGGCCAGCCAGTCGGACATGACCACGCCGTCGAATCCCCACTCGCCGGCCAGGACCTCTCGCAGCATCGGGTGCTCGGTCATGGTGACGCCGTCGACGCTGTTGTAGGCGGCCATCACCGCCCAGGCGCCACCGTCCCGGACGATGTGCTCGAACGGACGCAGGTACACCTCGCGCAGCGTGCGCTCGTCCACCCGCACGTTCACCGAGAAGCGGTCGGTCTCGCTGTCGTTGGCCACGAAGTGCTTCACCGTGGCCGCGACCCCGCCCTCCTGCACCCCGGACACGAAGGCCGTGCCGATGTCGCCGGAGAGGGCCGGGTCCTCGCTGTAGCACTCGAAGTGCCGACCGCCGTAGGGACTCCGCTGGATGTTCACGGTCGGGGCGAGCAGGACGTCAACGCCCTTGCGACGGGCCTCGGCCGCGAGGAGCAGCCCGAGCTTGCGCACCCGCTCGAGGTCCCAGGACGCCGCGATCGCGGTGGCCGAGGGGATGTTCACGGACGGGTCGCACTCGTCCCAGACCTCGCCACGCACCCCGGCCGGCCCGTCCGAGGTCACCATGCGCCGCAGGCCCACCGCGGGCTCGTCCGCCAGCCCCCAGGCGTCGACCCCGCTGAGAAGCCGGACCTTCTGTTCGAGGGCGAGCCGCGACAGGGAGGACGTCAGCAGTTCCTCGACCTCGGGGGCGAGGAACTGGACGCTGCCCCGGTCGACGGGAGAACCGGTTCTGTCCGCGGGAGAACCCGGTCGTTCGGGAGTGGAGGGAGTCACTGTGTCTCCGGGGTGAGGTACCTGCATGTCTGGGTGGTGCGGGTTCCAAATAAAACCTACGCCATGATGGGTTTTTGTTGGCCAGGACGACCAATCTCTCCCGCCACAGGTCGTACGCTGCATACATGTCCGCCCTGCGGGGGCCTCGTGGCCCTTACGCCAAGACTGCCGCCCGACGACAGCAGATCCTCGACACGGCGCTGGAAGTCTTCGCGACTCAAGGCTACCGAGGCGGCACGATGCGCGAGATCGCCGACCGCGTGGGACTCAGCCAGGCGGGCCTGCTGCACCACTTCGGGTCGAAGGAGGAACTCCTGGCGGCGGTCCTGGACCACCGCGACGTGCTGGACACCCAGCTGCACCTGCGGCTCGCGGCCGGGGACCGCTACCTCGACGCGCTCCGGGGGATCGCCGAGCACAACGCGCGGGTGCCCGGTCTGATCCAGCTGTTCGTGACCCTCTCCGCCGAGGCCACCGACCCGGAGCACCCCGCGCACGACTACTTCGTGCACCGGTACGCCCGGGTCCGGGCCGACATCACCGCCCAGTTCCGCGCCTCCCAGGCCGCCGGACGGTTCCGCCCCGACCTGGACGCCGCGATCGCCGCCACGCTCGTGATCGCGGTCATGGACGGCCTGCAGGTGCAGTGGTTGCTGAACCGGGAGCTCGACGTGCCGAGCACGCTGGACCACTTCCTGGCCTTCTACCGCGCGCCCGAGCCCGCCGGGCACCGCGACCGCCGCCTGCCGTCGTCCGCGCCCGAGCCGGTCGACCCCGGCCAGGACACCCTCTGCGGCGGCCACGGCGCCGCGAACCCGGCAGGCACCGCGCAGCTGTCCCCGGGCGCCGTCTGAGCGCTGCGCCCGCGCACCCCACCGCGGGTGAGGAGGGCGAGGGTGCGCGGGGGTCAGCGGGCGGCCAGCTCCCCGCCGATACCGGATGCCCAGCGTCGCACCGCGGCCCAGTCGCGGAAGTCGCTCTCGTGGCCCGGAGTCACCGACGTGTAGGCCTGCTCCTCCACGTCGAGCTCGTCGCCGTCGATGCGTCCGGCGAACACCCGGTGCTCGCGGAAACCGATCAGGTCCACGAACTCCGCGATCTCCTCGGGGGCGCGGATGAGCGACGGGTCGCCGACCGGACCGCTGGAGAAGAGCCAGACCGGCACCTTGGCGAGTCCCGCCGCGTGGGCGCGGACGAACTCGGCCGCCTCGGGCAGCCACCGGCCGTAGTACACCGCGCTACCGATCACGGCCGAGTCCACCCCTTCCAGGTCGGTGATCTCGTCGAGGGCCTGGACCCGGACGTCGAACCCGGCGCCCTCGAGGCTCGCGCCGATCGCCCGGGCCACCTCGGCGGTGGCCCCGTGCCTGCTGGAGACCGTGACGAGCGTCGTCATGACCAGTTCCTCCCTGCCCTCGGTGGTCCTCACCCTGCCAGGTGTGCAGCCAGTGACGCCAGTGGACCTGCGGCCTTCGGACACCGGAAACGTGACGCTCGCGACCTCCACCCGGCACCCGGACCTGTCGATCGAGGTATGCACGGAACGCCCGGATGGTGCACGCTGTCCGCCACGGTCTCAAGGCCGAGACCGCACCTCCCGAGGGAGTGAGTGGAGCGCGATGCCCGGCGCTTCGCGCCTCGGTGATCAGAACGGCAGGACGATGTCGGAGCCCGCGCGTTTCGTCGTGGTCGTCGTCGACCGCGTCGACGAGTACCAGACCCGCCTGCTGCGCGGCGTCCGCTCGGTCGTCGAACCCCGGGGCCTGCCCCTCATCGTGCACGGCACGGACCCGTTCCTTCCCGGGGTGATGCCCACCTTCAGCCGCCAACTGCACGACGGGGCCGTGCTCGGTGCCATCGTCACCAGCATCAAGAGCGAGCACACCCAGCGCGCGATCACCGAGCAGCTCGCCGAGCTGGGCCTGCCGTCGGTGGGGATCGGCGTGTCCCTGTCGGGCGGGCGGATTCTCGGGGACAACGTCTCGGGCATGGCCGCGCTCATGGCGCATCTGCTCGACCAACGAGGTGTGCGGCGTCCCGCCCTCGTACGTGGGCTGCCCCATCAGCCCGACTCGATGGAGCGGGAGGCCATCTTCCGGCGCGAGCTGCTGCGACGCGGCATGGTCGTGGACGAGTCGCTCGTGGTCGAGGGGGAGTTCAACCAGGACGCCACGTACCGCGCGATGCGCGAGCTGCTCGGCGCCCGACGCGACATGGACTGCGTCGTGGCCCTGAACGACCTCTCGGCGCTCGGGGCCATGTCGGCCCTCGTCGACGCGGGACTCATCGTGCCGGACGACGTCGTGGTCACCGGCTTCGACAACGAGCAGGCCGGCGCCCGCACCTGGCCGGGGCTGACGACCGTCGACCCGCGGCTGGAGGAGCAGGGCCGGCTCGCCGCCACCCAGCTGCTCCAGGCCATCGAGGGCAACCCGGTGCTGGGTCCCACCACCGTGCCCGCCCGCCTGGTCATGCGGCGCTCCACGGCCAGCCCCGACGCCGGCTTCGACCTCGACGACACCGAGGCCGCGCTCGACATGGCGCGGGCGGCCAACACCGAGGTGGCCACCCTCGACGCGGTGCTGGAACTGAACCGCTCGATGATGACCTGCGCGAGCTTCGAGCAGGTGGTGCGGGAACTCACCTTCCGCATGGACCGTCTGGGGCTCGGGCGTTGCTTCATCGCGATGTACGGCATGCCCGGCGAGGAGGAGCCGAGCGCCCTGGCCTCCTCGGGCGCCGATCCGGAGCTCCGGCACGACACCGCGCATCTCGTCCTGGCCTACCGGGACGGGCAGGTCCCGCCGTTCGAGCGTGACGCCTTCGAGTCGCGTTTCCTGCTGCCGCCGAAACTGCGGGAGGAACTGCGCCACGGCATGCTCATCGTCCAGCCGCTGTCCGTGGCCGAGCGTGACCTGGGCTACGTCCTGTTCGAGCAGCGGCGGATCCTGGTCACGGCCAGCGAGGTGCTGCGGATGGACCTGAGCCGCACGCTCCACGCCATCGCCACCAACGAGGACCTCACCAACCACGCGGAGACCCTCGAGCGCCTGGTGGCCCGGCGCACCCGCCAGCTGGAGACCGAGGTGATGACCCGGCGGCGGGCCGAGCGCGACCTGCAGCACGCCAACGCCGAGCTGCAGCGCAGCCTGGCCCTCGACGGCCTCACCCGCATCTCGAACCGGGGCGCGTTCCAGCAGCACCTGGAACACCACTGGACCATGCACGTGGCCACCGGGGAGGAGCTGGCCCTGCTCATGGTCGACGTGGACCTGTTCAAGGCCTACAACGACCGGTACGGGCATCTTCTCGGCGACGAGACCCTGCGCACGGTGGCGGCCTGCCTGCAGCAGTCCGTCCGTGATCCCGAGGACCTGGCCTGCCGGTACGGGGGCGAGGAGTTCGCCGTGATCCTGCCGCGCACCAACTCCCAGGGCGCCCGGGCGGTGGCCGAGCGGTTCCGGTTCCTGCTCGCCGACGCAGCGATCCCGCACGACGCCTCCACCGTGGCCCGCACGGTCACCGCGAGCATCGGGGTGGCGGTACTGCGCCCGACGGCCGGGCTGGACCCGGTCCGCCTGATCGACGCCGCGGACCGCGCGCTGTACCGGGCGAAGTCGCTGGGACGCAACCGGATCGCAATGGCGGAGCGGTTCCCCCAGTCCGAGAGCTGAGCGCCTGCTACACCCGGTCGAGCAGCATGCGCACCTGGTCGGCCAGGGGCGGGGCTCCGGCCCGGTTGTCCAGCACGAGGTGCGGGGCGGGCGGAGGCTCATCGGGGCGCATGCGCGCGAGGAAGGCGTCGAAGGTCGCGAGCTTGCCGGCGTCCCGATCCGATCCCCGGGCGACCAGGCGCCGGTGCAGGGTGTCCGCGTCGACACGCACCCACCACAGGTGCACGGGCTGACCGCCGAGGTCACGGGTCCAGGCCTGCCACCGGTCGGCGTCGCGGATCTGTTCGGTGAACGGGCCGACCAAGAGCACCGGGCAACCACCCGCACGGATCTGCGCTGCCGCGGCGGTCATCCCCCGGTACTCGTGGGCCTTGACGTGCGCGTCGTACCAGGGCCCCTCGCGCTCCCCCGGCTCACGCCCGTGGGCGGCCTGCACCTCGGCGACGAAGCCCGAGAAGAGCGTGTCCTTGTCGAGGACCGCGGGCGGACGGCCGGCGTGCTCGAGCGCGGCCGTGAGCAGATCGGCCACGGTGGACTTCCCGGCGCCGGGTGCGCCCGCGACCACCCACACCGGGGCGAGGCGCGGAACCGGACGCAGGGACCGGACCGGGGACGGCGCTGCCGCCGTAGCCCCGGTCGTGATGCCCGTCGCGGAGATCAGTACCAGCCGTAGCTCTGGCTGTGCGCCCAGGCGCCGCAAGGGGTGCCGTAGCGGTCCGCGATGTAGTCCAGACCCCAGGTGATCTGGGTGATGGGGTTGGTCCGCCAGTCGGAGGCGACGGTGCCCATCTTGCTGCCGGGCAGGGCCTGCGGGATGCCGTAGGCCCCCGAGGAGGCGTTCGTCGCCCGGTAGTTCCAGCCGCTCTCCCGGGTCCAGAGCAGGTTCAGGCAGGAGAACTGCCCGTCGCCCCAGCCCCGGTCCGCCGCCATGATGCGGGCGATCTCCTTGGGATTGGACCGTGCGTCCCGGATGGCCTTGGCCTTGGCCTCGGCCCGGGCCTTGGCGGCCGCCTTCGCGGCCGCGCGCTCGATGGCCGCGATCCGGTCCGCCTCGGCCTGGTCCTCGGCCTTCTTGCGTGCGACGACCAGGCCCACCTGGCCGTCGGCGTCCCCGGCGGCCTCCTCGATGGCTGCGGCGGTCAGGCTCTGCCCGAGCAGCACGGCCCTGGCCTGCTGGTCGGTGGCGTCGGCGACCGTACCGGCCGAGGACGCGAGGTCGGTCCACATCGCCTCACGGGTGGCGGTGGCGTCGGCGTCGGCCTTGGCCATGTGCTCGGCCGTGACCGCGGCACCGCCGACGGCCAGCAGCGAGACGAGCACGCCACCCCGGATCATGAACAGCTTGCGGGGGTTCGCGGTGACGGGTTCCGACTCGGTCACCCGCGGCCTGACCGGACGGCGTCCCTCGCGGACGCGCTCGGCGTTGCGGGCCTCGCGGCGGCTGCGCGCCAATTCCGCGAGTTCCCCGGTGGTGGGCCCCGGGTCGACGAGCGACAGGGGCCCGGAGGGGACCACGGGCAGCGGGCCGGACGGCGCGAATGCGCCGAGGTCCTCCGCCGGGGAGGACTCCCGCAGCAGGGCCTCGGCGGACGGCACGTCCGCGAGCAGGGCGGCGGTGAGCAGGCTGCCGGTGAGCGGGTCGTCGGAGAACGGGTCGTCGGTAGCGCAGCGCCCGTCGGAGAGCATCGAGCTCGGGTAGCTGAGGTCGTTGAAGGCGAGGCCTCGCGGGGCGCGACCCGGGCGGGGACGCCGGGTGCGGTCGCGGCGCGGGGCGGGGGCGTGCGGGGCCGGGCCGAGGAGTCCGAACGGGTCGTCCAGCTCGGTCGTCCAGTCCGGTACGGGAGCGGTGCGGAACGGCTCGCGGAGCTCGGCACGGGTGACCCCGTGGTGGCTCGATCGACGGTGCTCGCTCACCGCGGCGCTGCGCGCCGCAGGGCGCGAGATCACGACCGGCGGTGCCACCACCTCCTGCGGACGGTCCCCCTGTCGAAGGTCACGGCGGCGCGGGAAGGACCCCGTCTGAGGATCGGCCTGGACACGAGAAGTGAGCAAGCTGTCGAAGGGGTCGCTGCTGCCCGCGCCCGGGCCGTGTTCCACAGCCAACGGACGGTCGGTTTGACGCAGCGCGGTTGCCACGGAGCAAACCTTGCGAACACAGCACTGTGATTGCAAGAGCTGGCGGGAGGTTTTCTGACCAGTTCGTGAACGCAGCGTAATCCGGAGGCCAGCACAGAGCGATTTCGGGCGCACTCAGTCACCAGCTGTGAGTTTTGCCTCACCCAGTGGCACGGTCGGGCGAGTCGAGGGCAGTACCCCGGGGGGAAGAGACGCCGGAAGTCCGGGGACCGAGGAACAGTCGCCCGCACGGCACCTTGATTGCGGAGGGTGCTCCCCCGGACGACGCCACAACCGGCGTCGGGGAGCGCTCTCCCGGGCTGGGAACGCTGCCCCTCGGGCCTGAGGACACCTCCCCCGGGTCAGAGAGCAGCGCCCGCCGGGGTCGGGGAGCACCGACCACCCGGGTCAGAGAGCACCGACCACCCGGGTCAGAGAGCACCGACCACCCGGGTCAGAGAGCACCGACCACCCGGGTCAGAGAGCACCGACCACCAAGAGGGCGACGTCGTCATGGTCGACCGCGTACCGGCCGACCTCCGCGATCACCTGGTCGGCGACCTCGTCCGGTGTGCCGCCGCAGCCGGCGAACACCTCCGCCAGCCGGTCCTCACCGAACAGCCGCCCGCCACGCCGCGCCTCGGTCACGCCGTCCGTGAAGGTGAGGAGAAGCTCTCCGGGCTCCAGCACAACCTTGGCGTCCCGCACCGCGATCTCCGGCAGCAGCCCGAGTGCCGTCCCGCTCGTCCCGACCGTCTCCACGGTGCCGTCCCGGCGGCGGCGCAGCGGGTGCGGATGCCCGCCGAGCGCGAGCACGATGTCCAGCCCGTCCGTGCGGGCCTGGGCCTGGCCGTAGACGACGGTGCAGAACCGTTCGAGGTTGTCCGGGGACTGCAGCGCCCGGTTGAGCTGGGTCAGGGCCTGCCCCGGGGCCCATCCCTGAGCGCTGAGGGTGCGCAGGGTGTACCGCGCGGTGGAGGTGACGACCGCCGCGTGCACACCCTTGCCGGAGACGTCGCCGAGCACGAAGGCCCAGCGGCCGTCGGTGGCCGCGTGCACGTCGTAGAAGTCGCCGCTGACCGCGTCCGTGTGACCGGCGGGCATCGACCGGGCGGCCAGGCGGGCGCCGGGAACGACCGGGAGCACCGCCGGCCTCAGACTCTGACGGAGCACCTCGGCCATGTAGGTCTGCTCGTCGAGGAGCTGGCGCAGCCGCCGCTCGGTCCGCTTGGCCAGGCTCACGTCGCGCAGCACGAGCACCGTGGCGGTGGTGCGGCCGAGTTGGTCGACCACGCTCGACGCGGTGAGTTCGAGGTCGATCTCCCCGTGCCCCTCCCGGGGCCGCAGGGTCAGCTCCGTACGCGAGGGCTGCAGGGCCGAGAGATCGCCCAGGACCGGGACGACGCCGGGCACGAGATCGGCGATCTGCCGGGCGACCAGGTCGGCGCGGGCGGTGCCGAGCATGCCGGCCGCAGCGGGATTCGCGTCCACGACCCGCCCGTAGGCGTCGAGCACCAGCACCGGGTCGGCCATCCGGTCCACGACCACCGCCCGCGCCACCGGCACGAGGTCGAACAGGCGCAGCCGGAAGAAGCCCCAGACCAGGATCACGGCCCCGCAGGTGAAGAGGAACGGGGTCGGGTCCACCCCGTCCAGGGGCATGACCTCCGTGTTGTAGAGGACGTTGCCGACGAGCGGCAGCGAAGCTCCGATCATCACGAACACGGCCTGCCGGCGGTACGGCTGAGCGATCCTGGCCAGCCGTACGCTCAGGAGCATCACCGCGGCGACCAGCAGCACGTAGAGGTAGACGGCGTTGGGCCAGAACAGAGGTCCCGCCTCCGGCAGGGGCGCACCACCCCACGCCCGGCGCGGCGGGGCGCCGTACATGTGCACGAGGTCCGTGGCACCCGGGACGGCCAGGGTCGCCAGCACCGCAACCGGCTCGATCGACAGCAGCGCGAGGGACCGCCGGGACAGCGGCCCACGACGTCCGGTGAACCGCACCACGAAGGCCCACAACGCGGGGGCCATGGCCACGATGCCCAGGTACTTCAGTCCCGACCAGACCCGCGCCGTCGACACGGAGCCGGTGCCCAGTTCCAGCCCGTAGCAGGTCGTCCAGACGCCCACGGCCAGCAGGAACAGCGTCAACGGCACGCCGCCCGCAGCAGCCCGACGGCGCCAGACGTAGCCGGCGAGCCAGCCGTAACCCACGGCTCCCACCGCCGACGCCGCACCGAGCATCACAGAGATCGACATACCCCGGCTCCCACCGGTTCCACCGACTGGAACCGCCCCCCGTCAGATCACCGTATCGGGTTTCGGGGGGACGCCCGAGAAGTTCCCGGAAAGCCCTTCCGCGGTGTCCGGGCGTGCCGGGTCGGCCCGAGGCGAAACCTCCCGGTACGCCGCATCGGCTCCCGGCGGCACGGCTCGTCACGGATCCCCGCGGTGGGTGGCCACGGCCGACCATCCGTCGGCGGCGTCCCGATCGGGTGACCGGGGGGTGGCTCTGAGCGACTCCGTGGCGGCCTTCATCGCCCGGTGCGGGGCGCCCGTTGTCCTGGCCCTCGCCGCGGTGACGGCGACGGCGGCCGACTCCTCCGCCCACACCTGGGACGGCACCGATCCCCACGTGAGCGGCTGCGACGAGGACGTCATCAGCCCAGTGGCGGCTACAGGCTCATCAAGCAGGAGACGACCGGCGAGGTCCTGGGATCGGTCTCCCGGCGCTACTCGCTCACCTGCGGCACCGCCTGGGTCCGCGTGGTCGCCGAGAACCGGAAGCGCGGCGAGGGCCCGCGCCACGACAACTCGCTCATGGCCAGGGGCAGCGGGTCGACGTCCGGGATCAGAGAACGGACGGACGACGAGCGCCCCGCGCCACCAGGAACCGGCGGCCGGTGAGCGAGGTGACCACCAGTCGGAAGAAGCGTTCCTTGGGCGCAGCGCTCCAGGGGAAGAGCGGGAGGGACTGCGCCCGGAAGACGTCGTCGGACCGTTCCAGGAGCTCCGCGTACCCCTTGGCGACGACGCTCCAGGCCTCGCCCTGCTCGGGGTGGTACCCGTCGGCCTCGAAGGCCACCCGCCCGGAGATGACCACCTCGACGAGCTTGGTGCCCTCAGCGGTGCGGAAGACCAGGGTGCGCTCGTCCACCACGAAGTTCATCGGGAAGATGTCCACCTCGCCGGCGGCGGCCACGGCCAACCGGCCAACCTCGGCTCCGGCCAGGAGCTGCCAGCACTGGTCCGGACCGAGTTCCTCCACCGTCGCGGGCGTCTCGTCCCCGGCGCCATTGCCCCTGGCGTCCTCGGCCTGGACGCTGTCGCCTCGAAGGACGTCGTCCCTGGCACTGCTGTCCCCGGTGCCGTGGTCCCCGGCGCCGTCGAGCAGCTCCCCGTCCAGCACTCCGGCCGCTTGTGCGCCGGCAGCCCCCGCCTCGCCGTCCACCGGACCTGTGAAGCACTCGTCAACGACCATGTCCTGGAGCATCGCACCGGCGTCGATCGGCGGGTTCAGGCCGTTGGTCCCCGGCAGGCTGAACCGGTCGTGTGGGGACGGTTGTCGTTCGCGGGACGCCGTTCCCTGTTCACCGCGAGTCGTCGGTGGACCGAGACCAGCGTTCGCCACGAGGCCGTGGCCCGAGCACGACCAGCGTTCATCGAGGCGTCGGCACCGGCGCCCGACCACGATCACGGCCGCCGTTCACCGCGATGCGGTCGCCGATGGGGGCGGACGGACCGAGCAGGAGTGATCCCGAGGCGCACACCAACAGGCTGAGCAGGGCGGCGGCCAGAACGGCCGCGGCCTGGCCGGGGGTGAGGGTGCCGGTGGCCAGCCCGAGGGTCGCGATCGCCGAGGGAACACCGAGCTGCGCCGTCGCGAGCAACCCGGTGCCGAGCGGCAGACGCAGCAGCGCGCCGGCCCCGACGTGCACCGCGGTCGCGCCGACCACGAGCAGGCCGGCCAGGCGCAGGTTGCCCGGGTCCCGCACGAGCGCGGACAGGTCGAGCTTGGCTCCCAGCGACACGAAGAAGAGCGGGACGAGGAAACCCTCGCCGACCCCGATCAACTGTTCCCCGAGGCGTCGCGGTTCCCCGAGCAGCGCGAGCACCACACCGGCGGCGAAGCCGGAGATCAGCACGCTGGTGTGCTGGCGGGTCGCGAGGGCGGCGAGCAGGAAGAGCGCGACCAGGGACAGCCGGAGGTCCAGGGCCCAGTGCGCCCGCCAGGACTGCTCGCGCAGGGCCCGGGTGAACCGCCTCCCGTGCATCACACGCGCCACCAGGTAGATGCCCGCGGCCGAGACCACCACGAGCACGATCCCCAGCACCACGGAGGCCAGGCTTCCCTGACGGATCACGAGCGGGATCGCCACGACGGTCGCGACGTCGGCGATGGCGATCCAGGCGGTGGCCACCAGCACGGCGTCGTCGATCCGGGGCAGGGACTGCAGCACGGGCAGGGCCACCGCCGCGGAACTCGTGGCCAGCAACACCGCGAGGACCAACGGCCGGTGCAGCCCGCACAACGGAGCGAGCAGGTACCCGCCGCCGATGGCCAGCCCGCACCCGAGGAACGCCGCGCCCGACGCCCGTCGCAGGGCAGGTCGCAGAGCGGCTTGGCGGATCGGCAGGTGCGTCCCCACGATCAGCATGAGCAGGGCGAAGCCGATCTCCGACAGGAGCTTCAGGGTGGGATCGTCGGTCGGCACCCAGTCGAACCCGCTGCGCCCGATCAGCACCCCGGCCAAGATCTCGCCGACGACGAGGGGCGTGCGGATCCTGGGGACGGCGGCCAACACAGGCCCCAGCAGACCCGCGCCCACGATCAGCGCAAGCGTGGTCAGGTTCATCGAGGACTCCCCATCATTGCGGTCTCCCGGTCACGTTCATCGAGACCTCCGGGGACGCTTCTCACCGTCCGGTGTCGCTCGTCGACCCGGTCCCGCGGGACGCGCTGCTCGCCGCCCGGGTCACCCGAGCTGTTGCTCGCTGGCCTGGTCATCGGGCCGTCGTTCGCCGACCGGCGTCGTACGTCCACGTGGTCCCTCGGGGCGCTGCTCGCCGTCCGGCCCCCACGTCGTCGTCATCCTCGGAGATCTCCCCTGCATCCTCCCGCGTGCTCACCGCTCCTCGGGGGAACCTGCCACCGGCACGCGGGACTCCGGATCGATCGGGAGACGCGAGCCCTCCCCCACGGGCTTCGGTGCGGGCGGTAACTGCACGGTCAGGGGCTCCCGGTGCTCGGGAATCGTGAGGATCTCGGAAGACGCCGGGGGTAAGGGAGACACTGTGGCCAGGGATGACACCGAGGTCTCCGAGCCCAGTGGGAGCGTGGTGTTCTCCGGGAGCGCGGGGTCCCTCGGTCGCACGGGGTTCCCCGGGAGCGTGGTGTTCCCCGGTGAGGGGTGGTCGGGCGCACCCGCCTCGGTATCGGTTGACGTACTGGTGGTCCTGTCAGGGCCAGGACCGGTGCGCTCCCGACCGGTCTTCGCGGCCAGTCGCCGCCGACGGTGAGCCGCCGCCCGCAACCGGGCCAGCCTGGGACGCCGTGCGCGAGGGTCCTGGGATGCGCCGGCTGCCCGCTCCGACGACGTTCCCGCCACGGAGCGGCTCCCTTGCTCGGAGCCGGCCGCAGATTCCCCGAGGAGCGCTGCGGGCTTCTCGGGGGAGGCCACAGAACCCTCGGAACGGACTGCGGGCGCGCCAGAGTCGTTCATCGATCGCTCGGACGACGCCGCACGACCCGCACCAGTACTTCTACGGGTACTTCTACGGGCATGGCCACCGGCACCCCGACGAGGATCGTCACCCATCCCGGCACCCGCACCGCTACCTGCACCGTCGTCGCTACCGGCGCCAGCACCGTCTTCGCTACCGGCGCCAGCACGTGTCCTGACACCGACACCGGTACCCGTGCCGGCCGATGCGGACGGACCTGGACGGGACGAACGGGACTCCCCCTGGCCGATGAGGGCCCCTGCATCGGAGAGCGTCTGCAAGTGGGACGTGCGCTTCGACGGACTCCTCTGCCCTGGGGTGGGGAGCGCGGCCCCCGTCGCGCCGGTGGCATCGTCGGGCAGACCATCGGCCGGCAGGTCGCCGTCCCGCAGATCTTCAGTCGGTAGATCGCCGTCCGGTAGGTCGCCGTCCCGGGCAGGGGCCTCGGGCGGGACGGGGTGGGCGGACCGGGCACCGTTCCGCCTGCGAGCGCCGGCGCCAGGTGGAGCCGTCCGGCCCTGGACGGCGGCTGGTCGGGCAGTGCCCGCTCCGGCAGCTGCCTCCGCCGAACCGGCCGGATTCCCGGGCGCGGATTCCACGTCACCGGACGGAACAGCAGCTGGGGCGGAAGCAGCCGAAGCCACTGAGGTCGGCAGGGCCTGCGGGGTGGCTGTGGACGACGCACCGCGCCGTCCTCGGGTCCCGGTGCCGCGGGAACGCCCCGCCTTCGGGCCGGAGCCAGCAGGGGTGTCGGCGGCGTCCGTCCCGGACGGGTCCTTGTCCTTGCGGGTCGCGAGGTGGCGAGCCCATGCGCGCCAGTCGTCCACGGTGGCCTCGGCGGCGGATTCCACCGCGCCGTGCAACCACCGACGGCTGCGCTCCCCCACGATCACGGCCAGCTCCGCCGCCGGTGCGCTCGCGAGGTGCACGTTCGCGGTCTCGGCGCCCATGGCCCGGATCAGGTCCTCGGCCTCGCGCTCATGCCGCAGGGAGGTCAGTTCGACACGGTCGCACCACGGGGCCAGCCGGCGGACGATCCACCGGCCACGGATGAGCACCCCGGGGTCGGCGGAGTGCCGGATCGTCGAGGCCAGGCGCGTGGGCAGGTCACCGACCCGCAGTCCTCGACGTGGCTCGTGGAGCCACCAGGTCGCCGGGGGTGCGGCCGCCTTGGCCTCCCGCGCGAGCGGTGCACCCGCCAGGTCGACCACCGCGACGAGACGCAGACGGTCCCTGCTGCCCATGCCTGCCACCCGCCGACGCAGCACCGGGAGGCGCGCACCGGACGGAAGGGACTGGCGGAGCAGGGCCACCGCACGCGGGGGCGGGTCCACGACCGTGGGAGCGGAGAGCAGGTGGTTCCACCAGCGATCCGGATCGTGCCCGAACTCCAGCCGGCTCAGCGGCCCGGCATCGGGCCGGTCGAGGACGGCGGGCAAGCCACCGGTGTCGAGGGAAGCCGAGTAGCCCTCGAAGAGCAGATCGATGACCGTGGACTCGGACAGGTGCAGGGCACCGTGCCGCTGGGCGAGCACCGCGCTCGTGGCCAGGCGCAGCAGATCCGAGGAGGCCGGAAGATGGTCGGCCTCGTCGAGATCGTTGACCCCCCAGACCAGCCGGCCCTCGAGGTCACGCCACGTGCCGAAGTTGTCCACATGCAGGTCGCCCACCGCAGCCACGACCGGGCCGCGCGGCGGGGCGGGCAGATCCGCCACGAGGGTGAGCCATCGTGGGTAGGACGCCCGGAGAAAGGCGAACGGACTCTCCGCCATGAGCCGGTGTTTCTCGGCGCGCCCATCGACAGTGGTCGGGACGGCACGGTCGAGCCACGCCTCGTAGGCGTCCATGCACGTCACGACCTCGGTGACCTTGACCATGATCTCCGATCCTGACAACCCTGGGCGGGAACTGGCCCCGTGTCCGGAGCATATGACCAATCACGCCCACAACCTGCTCACTTCACGTCGACGCAGAGCAACTTCCGCCAATCGAGGCGCCGGATCCCCCGATCGCGGCACCGGACCAGGGAAGAGGGACGAGAACCGAGGGAGAGCCGAGGACCAGGGACGAGAACGGACAAGGGGCGAGAACAGGGACGGAGACGGACAGGGGGCAACGACGGACGAAGGGACGGGGACGGACGAAGCGACGAGGACGGGGACGGCATGAGAGACGAGGACGGAGGTGGCCGTGCAGGCGAGCACTCGCGGGCTCAACCCACCCAGTTCTCGGGGCTCAGCCCCACCCCGTACTGGAGACGCAGCCCTGATAAGTACTCGGGGCTCAGCCCCAGCCCAACTCGTGCAGGCGGTCGTCATCGATGCCGAAGTGGTGGGCGATCTCATGGACGACGGTCACTCGGACCTCCTCCACGACCTCGTCCCGGGTGGCGCACGCGCGCAGGGTCGGCCCCCGGAAAATCGTGATCCGGTCGGGTAGTGACCCGGCGGCCCACCAGCCGTCCCGCTCGGTGAGCGGCGTGCCCTCGTAGAGGCCGAACAGCTCCTCGCCATCCGGCGGCTCGTCCTCGACCAGCACGACCACGTTGGTCATGCTCCGGGCGAACTCGACCGGGACACCGTCCAGCGCGTCCGCGACGGCGTCCTCGAAGTCCTCCCGGGACATCTCGACCACCGAGGCATTGTGACGCGCATCCCGACTGCGGTGGGACCGCAGGCCCACGACGGACTGGCAGAGAGCGACTGCCCCGACCGACGGCACCTCCACCCCCGGCGGGAGGAGCACCGAAACCCTCGAGGGGACGGCACCCAGCCGCCCGGCCGGAGGCACATCCGTGACCCGAGGGGACGGCGTCCCGTGGCCCAGCAGGAGGGCAGGTCACCGCTCGGCAGGGCCCCGCCCTGCCGCTCCGGACGGGATACTCACTTTGGCGATCCCCGGGGGGACCCCCTATGCTGACGGAGTCCTCAGCAGGACCCCGGACGTCCCGGGACGTCCCTCGTCCCCATCGTCTAGCGGCCTAGGACTCCGCCCTTTCAAGGCGGCAGCGCGGGTTCGAATCCCGTTGGGGGCACGGAACCAGAGCACGGACATGCACTAGTCTGTGCTGAGCAGTGTCAAGGCCTTGCAGTTCAAGGCCCCGTAGCGCAGTTGGTTAGCGCGCCGCCCTGTCAAGGCGGAGGTCGCGGGTTCAAGTCCCGTCGGGGTCGCCACGGTCGAAGAGGTCGCTCATGAGCCTCTTTCGATCGCGCGGCCAGATAGCTCAGTTGGTACGAGCGTCCGACTGAAAATCGGAAGGTCGGCGGTTCGACCCCGCCTCTGGCCACCACCCAACACCCCAGCAAAACGGCCCCTGAGCTGCGACAACGCAGACAGGGGCCGATCTTGTGTGCCCCGACGCTGTCCGGCCGGATCCGGCTCTGAGCGGCTTTCAGCGGCTATCTGTACCCAGGACGTACCTAAGTTTGGGAAGCGCGTCGGCGCTCAGGTCGTCACCCGTCACCGCAGCGACCACAGATCCGAGCCCGGCCGCCCGGCAGACACCTCTGGCAACCCATCGTTCCGTCGCCACCGATCAGGGGACTGACGGGCCTGGTGGCCACCGCCACGGGCCAGTTCGGTGCCCCGACGATGGCAGGATGATCCACCGGCAGTCCGGCGGCGAGGGCTCCGGGTAGCGGGTATCCACGAGGGGTCGCAGGTGGGCGAGGTTGGGAACACAGCAAGACGACAGAGCTGTGGATGGAACCAGAGGATGAAGCCGCCTTTGACATGACCTTGCGCGAGTTGGTCCCCCGGGCAGCGTGGATCTGTTCCCGTCCTGGACCGGCGGCGTCCGCCACGGCCCACCTGCACCCGACGCTGCCCGAGGCATTGTCCTGCGGAGGAACACAGGCCTTCCTGCCGCTGCCAGTCGGGGCGGCGCCCCAGCACGCTGTCGTGCTTCCCGGAGTTCTGGCCGATACCGACCGGCCGGCAGCATGCGTGCAGTACCTCGCCAGCCATCACCTTGGCGCTCACCTCGGAGGTTGGTTCCGCAGCGGCCGTCTCGCAGTGCGGTGGAACGAGCTCGACACGGGCCCTCTCTTGCACGAGCGGCTCACCATTGAGTGCCGCCAGGTCTGGGCCGCGCTTCGTCGATCCACACGACCGGTCACACTCGCCAGCACCACGGGAGGAGTCATCAAGGCCCAACGGTTCGGGCCCAGGGCCTTGACGTTGGGACAGCAACCGGACGCTCGCCTGGCCAGAAACAACATCACTGGGATGACCGTGGTCAGCAGACATGCCCCTGCTGGGCTTCGGCGAAGCGGTGTCCCGTACCTACCGACCCGTGAACCGAACATCGCCGAACCGGCAGATCACCCACCAGGGGATCTGCCGGCGCTCACGGAGTAACACCGACGATGCGCTCAGGTCGC
>Ga0265334_10000552_pt1 | contig 19062 bp, 38 predicted proteins | sample 42023metaG_FD_192442 | JGI IMG/M metagenome (GOLD analysis project Ga0265334, IMG submission 192442) | Rhizosphere microbial communities from Carex aquatilis grown in University of Washington, Seatle, WA, United States - 4-20-23 metaG | ecosystem: Host-associated > Plants > Roots > Rhizosphere... | reverse complement strand
ATGGCCTTCTGACGTCCTCCGGCCCCGGATATTCACCGGGGCGCCTCTGGAAACCTAATGTCTATTCGACTGCGAGAGGGGCGAGATTATTCAGATCGCCGAAAACATCAGCGATATCATATACTTAGAAGGTAGAACTGAGGCCTACACCGGCAGACCTCAAAAAAGCGCCCGGGGGGTGAATAAGCGGCCGGGGGGGCGCGTCTAACCTCTTCGAAAGCGAGGGCGAGGCGATGCGGCTTGCGATCTTGGCGTCGAAGGGCGGTTTCGCGGTGACGGGGGCGTGGCCCAACGGGGCGCACCCCAAAGCCCTTCCCGCCTTGCTTGAGGACCGCAAAGCGAACGGCGACGCCTTCCCGGGAGAGGTCGTGGTGCGGCTGCCGAGGCGGTTTGCGCACATGTGGCCTTATCAGATCGCGATCCAGCTCGGCCGAAGCGCCGGGGGTTGAATATTCGACGGGGTGCCCCGTCAAACGATGCAAGAAAGGGAAGGGGATACGAGAATGGCGACGCTGCGCAAACTTAGGGCCGAAGAGGTCACGTTCGAGCTCTCGATCGAGCCCGAAGAAGACGGCCCGGAAGGGCACTTCGCCAGCGGCGACGATGCGGTGGACGCGGAAAACTGCGCCGCCATCCGCGAACGGCTTGACCGGGACGAACAGTGGGCGTGGTGCATCGTCACCGTCACGGCGCGATGGGACAACTTCTCGGCTTCCGATAACCGCGGCGGATGTTCCTACGACGATGAGGAGAACTTCAAGCGTGAGGGATACTACGAGGACATGTGCGCGAACGCCCTCGACGCGCTCAACGCCGAGCTCGCGGCCCGCTTCGAAGATCTTTCGCCGCTTTTAGGTTGAATGATCGCCCACTGCCCCTCGTCAAACAGGGGCAGTGAGCGGAAGTCAGCCGCAAGCGGGACGCAGCGCACTAGGGCGCTTCCTCGCAAACTTACGACAATCGACGATCGACGGAGAGACGACGATGGGCAAGCCGAGCAAGAGGGACCAGGAGATTATCGCGGCCGGGCGCAAGGAACTCCGCGCATGGCTGCAGGCGGCCGAGAAGCACGGGACGATCTACTACGCGATCGAGAGCGTTTCGCGCAGCGGGATGAACCGAAAGATCGCGCTCTCCACGATCGTCAAGGGGCGCAGCGGCAAACCCGAGCTGAAACGGCTTTGGCCGAGCCTCCCCGAAGGCTTCGACATCGGCAGCCGTGACTACGCGAGCCATCTCGACCCGGTCGCGCGCGATTGGGGCTTCTCCTTCAAGGCGGGCGCCTTCGACGTCGGCGGGTGCGGCATGAACATGGTCTTTGCCCTCGTGAGCCGGCTTGCGCGCATGGCGGACGACAAGGGGACGGGCGCGAACGATTACGCGAACCGTGTGCGCCAGGAGGCCTTCTAGCCATGGCGACCGATCTCGACACCTTCCTGGCCGCGTACATCGAGGCGGCCCTCTGGAGCTCCACGGACAACGCGATCGAAGAAGGCGGGGACTCGCGCCCCGACAGCAACGGCGGCTGGCCCCTGGACGACAACTACGGGCCGGAGGACATCGACGCGGCGACGCTGGCCAAGATGCGCGCGGACTGCGCGACGTTCATCGAGCTCGCTGGGAAGGACCTGGACGAGGCCTACGCCAGCGGCGTCACGCTGCACTACGAAGGCGCCGATCATCCTTACGATGTCGACCACGCCGGGCATGACTTTTGGCTCACGCGCAACGGCCACGGTGCGGGTTTCTGGGATCGTGGTCTCGGCGCCGTCGGGGATCGGCTGACGAAGCACGCCAAGTCTTTCGGCAGCTACGATCTCAGCGTCGAGGGTGGAAAAGTGATCGGCGACTGAATTGTCAGAAGCCGAGCAACGTCTAAGATGACAAGCGGCGCACGGAGCGCTGCTGGAGGGTGAGACGATGGCGAACCGATGGAATCAGGTCAAGGACGGGAACGCTCACGTGAGCGATGGGGCTGAGGGCTTCTGGGCGACGTTCCCCGCCGGAACCAGCGCGCAGACGGTGCTCGACGAGTACATGTCGACGGCAGACTACAGCGCGGCCACCGCGAAGTTCAGCGTGACCGCCGAGATCGAGGGGAACACCGCTTCCTGCACCGTGGGTCCCGGCGGCGAGGTGGTTCGCTGATCGCGGTCGGGGCCTCTCTGGAGACCCCGGACGCGGGCAACGAGCCCGGCGGAGGATGAGACGATGAGCATGAAGGCGACGATCGAGGAGCGCGGCAACGGTTTCCCAACCGCGGGCGACTACGTGCCCGGCGACGGACAGCTCTATCGCGTAGTCAGCATCGACACTCGGATCGAGACCGGTTCGGCCGCGGGGTGCGCGAATTGGGTCCGCGCCACGGTCGAAGAAGCCGAGTGGGACGACTGCCCCGAGGGGGAGGAGTATCCAGCCTCCGTCATCGTCGGGGATCGCTGATCGCGGTCGGCCTCGGACACCGGGGCCGGACGCGGCGGATGAGACCGCGCAAGGAGGATAGGACGATGGCGACGAGTGTCACCGCATTCATGTGTGAAGGATGCAAGGGCCTGCACAAGACGGAGGCCGACGCCGACAAGTGCTGCACTTGTAAGTGCGGCGTGAAGCTGGTGCGCGATAGGGGCTCGTATCACTCGCCGTCGGAGTGCCCGACGCGCTCGGCGAAAACGCGCCTGCGGTACGCCCGCGAGCGTGTCCGAAAGCTGACCTCAGACTTGAGACAGACCCACGAGGAACTCGGCGAGTGGCTCGATGCGATGACCGAAGCCTTCGACACCATGTCCAGCATCGATGACTAGCGCTCGCCTATCGCGGCCTGGGGCTCTCGACGGGGCTCCGGGACGCGGCGATCGAGCCGCACGAAAGACCACCACCATGACCACCGACAAGCTCAAGATCACGATGTCCGAGCGACGGCCCCTCACGATCGTCAAGGCGGACTGGCCGCTCATCGCGCAAGCCGACTGGCACGATGGGCGGGTCGAGTGCCAGGCGAACAACATCCGCCGCATTCGCGTGCGCGAGCACGCAGACGGGCGCCGCATCGTCTACGGATACCAGTGCGCGGGCGATGGCGGCCAGCATGCGGGGACGCGTAACCCCAAGGGCGGTTTCCTCATCGCGGCCGGCGACGAGGACGAGACGGTGCGCGCGATCCGTCGCGTCGGCGGGATCATCGCCGATGACGGGCTTGCCGCCGAGTGCATCGCCGATCTGCCAGCCGAAGACATCTAAAAAGAAGGAGGATCCATGCGGTGGCGGGGCCTCAAAACCGCCTAGATACAGGTCGAAACGGCTGCGCGCGGGAAACTCCTTCCGCCATTGCATGCGCGCAGTCGTCGCACCGTCAAACGGTGCCTGACGAGACCTACGAAAGGGGACTTACGACAATGCGAGGCAAGTTCACTATGACGATCGTACTCGGAAACGAGGGGATGCAAACGCCGCAGGCCGTCGCCGAAGCACTGCAGGCCGTCGCGAAGACGCTAGCCGAAGCCTACGCCTCATCGCACGATGATCTCGGGGCCGTCGTCCGCGACGTCAACGGCAATGCAGTCGGCGGCTGGACCTACGAGGTGCGCCCGTGAGCGCCGCCGTCGTCAACGCCAAACGACTCGACGCCCTGCGCGTCGCCACGCCGTTCACGTTCGCAGGCAAGACCTGGATGTACGTGGGGAAGAACCGCGGCGCGGGCGGGCTCTCCAACGTGCTCGATCCGCACGGCGCAAAGACGATGCTCCCGGCGGCGACGCTGGTCGAGCCCTTCAAGGCCACGCACACCGTCGCCAACGGCCGCAAGGTCGCGGTCAAGCCAGCGCCTAAGAGCAAGCCGCGGGTGCGCCGATGACCCGCGACGACGTCAAGGCGCTCGTACAGTTCATCGCGAAGAACGCTTCGCCTAAGAGTGTCCTTCTGTCGCCTTTCCCGTTGTGGAACGTCAACGCGCACGCCGTGTTGCAGGAGATCGAACGGCTCACGAAGATCTCTTCGGCCACGATCGGCGCTTGGGTCGAGGAGGCACGTCGATGAGCGGCTCACCTCCCAGCAGTCGGCCGCCGAGCCTCGACAGCCTGGCCGAGTCGACGCGGCGCTTCCGTGAGCACAACGATGCGGTCGAGCGCGGCGGCGGCAGCTCCTGGCGCATGGCGATCCCAACGCCTCACGCGGGCGTCGGCAAGACCCTCGGCCCTGCCGAGCTCGCGCCGGCCATCCGCAAGGCAAACGACGAGCGCCGGGCGCGGCTCGACGACTGCGAGCCCAACGTCCGCGCCGAGGCTGCCCGCGCCTGCGAGGTCGTCCGCGACGCGGTCCTGGCCGGGACCGTACGGGAATCGGACGTCGAGCTCCTACACATCGCGCTCCGGGCATGCCTCGACACGCGGCCGGGCTCTCTCTGCGACATGCGCGAGGCGATCGCCCGGCTCGACGCGAACTTGCGCAACCCCGCCGAGTCACGGTAGAGTCACTTCTCGGATCGATTGTCGTAAGCGGCCTCGGGCACGCTACTTGTCGTAAGTCCCCCCTTCCAAGCCGGTGAGGTCCGGGGCCGCCTACGGCAATCGATCTACGCATCACCGCCGACACGGAGGACAGCTATGCCAGGCATCATCGCCCCTTGGGGCCTCGGACTGAGAAGGAGTGCGCCACTCGTTGTGCGCACGAAACACACCGGCATCGACGAACTCGAACTCGCGGCGCAGCACTGCGCGACGCACGGCGAGCCGGACCACTGGATCGAAGCGCTGCTCAGCGGGACCGTACCGTTCTCGCTGTCGCCCGACACCGCCTTGCGGATCGTCGATGACGTGCCGGGCTTCGAAGCCCTCGTCAAGGAGTACGTCGCCGGAGACGCGATGGCCATGGCGTCCAACCCGCTCGAGATCGAGGCTGCCATGGCAGCGGACGACCCGTCGGACGACTGGGCCACGGAGACGGACCTGTGAGCGTCCGGACCCTCATCGCGATCAACGGCCTGGCCGCCGCGACAGCCTTCGCGCTCGCCGTCAACCGTTTCGCCGCTGACGATCCGAAGATGGCAGGCGTGTGCTGCCTCATCGCCGGGGCGATCCTGATCCTCGGCGGATACATCCACCTGACGCAGGGCCGTTCGTGACCTCGCGCACCTGCCGCCTGTCAGCATGGATCCTCGCGCTCACGGGCGGCGGGTGCCTCCTAGATGCTTGCGTCCAGCCGATGGACATGCGCCTCGTCGTCGGCAGCTTAGGGATCGCGTTACTTCTTGGGGCGTTGCACGTGATCGTGGGAGAAGAACCGTGATGATTATCGTGAGTCGAGCCAACGCCATGCGTGCTGCAAGCTACTTCTGGGAGCACCACCGCGATCGCGGGGCTGACGGCATGCGCGAGACGTACGAGTTGGCCGTCAGCCGCCTGACGGGCCTGTCGACGAAGCCTCCGCCGCCGTCAAGCGAGACGATCGTGACTCCGGGGCGGACGTTGCCGGGAGTTGGCCTGTGAGGAACGCCATCCGACGACTCGCCATCCCTGGCGCGCCCTGGTCGAACAAGGTCGCGCAGCTGCGCGGCGGCCGAACGCAGGTCACGCTCCCGCGCGCCGAGCGCGACTTTCAGCCGATCACCCTCTGGCACCCGTTCAGCGCGCCGGAGCCTCTGCGGGTCTTCGACCATCACGGACGGATCCTCACCAAGGTCAAGCCGGGACGCGCCGTGCGCTTCGTGGCGGTGCCACCGTGGTGGCTCGCCTGGTTGCCGGGTTGGATGCAGGGCCAGGCTGCGGTGTGGGAGGAACAGCCGTGAGCGACTTCGACAACCTTCGCGCAACGGTCCGCCGCAAGATGGGGCGCGAGTGCGACGTCCCGCTGGCTGACTGCTCTGTCTGCCGACGGAACCTCCGCGAGCTGACACAGGTCCTCGCAGTGATCGACCTCGCAGAAGCCGCACAGGCGGCGTACAAGGTCGGTCGTACATCGACGATGGGCCCTGCCCTTCAGGCACTCTACGTTGCCCTGGCGGCGCAGCCGTGACGCGCGACGCCGATGATCGCCGACAGACGCTCATCGGCATGTCTGCGATCGAGCTCCTTGCTTGCGGCGTCTATCTGACGTGGGATGCCTTGCTCGACGACATCGCCCTCAGCGTTGCCGAGCGGGCAGCCATGTGGGAGAGGATCTTTGAGGAAGAGGGCCAATTATCAGAAACGCTCGACGGGTGAATGAAACGACCGAGAGCACGTCTACGGTTAGAGGAAGATCATGAGGACCATCGTCATCGCCCCCCTACTCGCCATGGCTGCTTGCGGCCCCGCCTTCACCGTCGCCCCGGCCGACACGGGCGACGGCCTGACGCTGACCGACGATGGGGGCATCGCGGAGATGCGGCCGACCCTCGACGGCGGCGAATCCTCTGCGGTCGACGCGAGCCGCGAGGCAACGTCGGAGGTCGACAGCGGCGAGTCGGCGGCTGACAGCGCGCGCCCCGAGGTCGACGCGGGCGAGGCGCGCGATGCCGCTGCAGTCGTCGATGCAGAGCAGGCGCCGGACCACGTGGCGCCTCCGCCGGCCGACGCAGGCGGGCCTCCGCCCGACGCTGCCGGGCCTCCGCGCTGCGACGCTCCCTACTACGCGGGCGCGATATGCGCCGCATGGTTCAATTCGACGGGCACTTGTTCGCAATCTACAGACGCACTGTGTTGCCGGACGGACGGCGTCTGCGGCTGCAAGGTGACCTCGACGGCGGCTTGCCTCTGATGGGCATCTACATCGGCAAAGCGCCCGCTGCCGTAGACCGCCCGACGGCCCACGACAGCACCGACGCGGCGGTCGACGCGAAGACGGGCGAGCCGATCTGGCTGCCAGCGGACGAGCTCTACGAGGTCTTCTGGCATCGCTGGGGCATGTGGCAAGAGGCGCAACGCCGAAAGGCCGACGCCATGCGAAACGCCCTCGTGCTACCTCGTAAGGGCCCCGCAGAGATGGAAAGCGAGGCTCGCGCCGATGTCGGCGTCGATCTGTCGCACCGCTGTGCATGTTGCAGTTGCGAGATGTTCTCGCTCGACATGTTTTGCTTTACGTGCGCAAAAACCGACTTGGCTCCGACAGGAAAGCAGGCGTGGTGGCTTCGGCTGCTGCGATGGGTGACGCGGTGAGCGCCGCCATGAAAGCGAAGGAGCAATGAGATCCTCCATCCGTCGTCGCGTGCTCGCTAAGGTCGCGACCCTCAAGCCGCTACTGCCTACCCCTGAGTCGCCCGATCGCAGGTGGGCTAAGAGCCTCCCCTTCGCTTTCAATTACGGAGGCCGCGGCCAGGTGTTCGGCGGCCCGGGAGATCGGCGCAACGATCCACAAGCCTTCGTTCTCGACACAGAAGGCCGCCGCGCGATGCTGCGCGATCTGATGGGCGTAAGGCTCTGATGCCCATCACCGTCTTCCCCCTCACCGGCGCCAAGCGCCCCCTCTGGGGCATCCGCTGCAAGCCCTACAGCCCCAAGGTCGTCCAGCTCTGTCACGAGATGCCCGGGATGGCCTTTGACTACGAGAGCGACGCGTGGGTCGGCTATCCGGACGCCGTCGAGGCGCAGGTCGCGATGTTCGCGCGCCACGGCATCATCTGCGACGATCGGCAGCTGCGCGCGTACGTCGCGGCGCCGTCGCGGGAGCACGTCTACGTGTCGGCATCGAGGGGGGCCCACGGCGAGATCGTCCGAGACTACCAGCGCGACGGCATCGACTTCATCCTGTCGACGGCCCCGCACGGCGGCGCGATCCTGGCGGACACGATGGGGCTCGGAAAGAGCCTCCAGGCGACGCTCTCTGCGCGCGCGTACCGCGGCCGGACCCTCGTCTGCTGCCCGTCGTCGGCGCGAAGTGTGTGGGCCGACCCGGCGCGCGGCGAGCTCGTCAAGTGGTGGCCGGCGGCGGCCGGGCACATCTTTCAGCCGTCGGGCACGAAGAAGCTGTCGACCGGCTTTCGCTACCCGAGCGACAAGACACCGGCCATCCCGCCAGGGACCATGGTGGTCGTCATCCACTACGACATCGTCTACGCATGGATCGACGTGCTCCTTCGGTGGGGGCCCGTCTTCGTCGTCTTCGACGAGATCCACCTGATCCAATCGTCGAAGAGTCGCCGGGCGAAGAGCCTGAAGGAGGTCTCTCGAGGCCCTGCGACGGAGTCCAGGCTAGGCCTCAGCGGCACGCCCGTGACGAACTACCTGCAGGACTTGTGGAACATCGTCGATCTGATATCGCCCGGCCCGTACATCAAGGACCGTGACGGGCACATGCGGCGGGCCCCTCGCATGGGACGGACCTTCTGGCGCTACGGCGTCCGCTACTGTGCAGGACACGAGGTCGAGATCAGCCGCGACATCGGCACCCGGATGAACTGGGACGGCACCTCCAACGAAGAGGAGCTCGCGAAACGGTTACGCCACTTCGTCCTCCGGCGCACGAAGGAAGACGTCAAGCTGCAGCTCCCGCCGAAGACCCGCCAGGTCATCCGCGTCGAGGTGCCGATGAAGTTCCGCCAGGCGGCCGTCGCGAAGATCGACGCGCGCATCATCCAGACGCTCCTCTCGAAGGCCGTCGACATGAAGATCGAGCGTGGCGAGATGTTCGAGCTGGTCGACGAGCACCTGAAGGCGGGCAACAGCGTCGTCGTCTTCACCTTCCGGCAGACAGTTGCTGAGCGCTTTGTGGACGAGATGTCGGCCCGAGGCTACACGTCGCGCTTCATCCACGGCGGCGTCCCGCAAGCCAAGCGCGACGCGATCTTGGACGACCTGCGCGCTCGTGCAAGCGCAGGGCCGGTCATGCTGGCGGCCACGATCGACACGACGAACGTCGCCATCGATCTGACGTTTGCGCAGGTCGGCCTTGTCGCGGAGCTGGTCTTCGAACCGCACAAGTTGATCCAGCTTGAGGACCGCCTGCATCGCTACCCACAGCCGCAGCCGGTGCTCATTCAGTACATCATCGGCATCGGGACCATCGAGGAGTTCGTTTGCGAAGTCGTCATCGATCGCCTCGGGACCGCGAAGAAGTTGAACATGGAGGCTGGACAGCTCGAGGCCGCGCTGGCGCTCGAGGAAGTCGACATCATGAAGGAGCTGGGGGATAAACTCCTGGCGATGGAGTAGACGATGAGCAAGAAGCAGAAGACCGTACAGCCGCGACCGTCACCGAACGAGCCGGATATCGCGTTCGGCCCGAGAAGGAGGCCTGTAGCGCGCTGCCCTAATTGCGGCGAATCGATCAGCAATATGAATACAATGATCGGGCATCATTGTATGGCGCGAAACCCCTGATCACTGGTCGCCCTGAGGTCATCGATGAAAAAGAAGACGGTGCTTTTGGCCGCGTCGCACGCTACCTCCGTATGTGGACGCAGTCATCGAGCGAAGACCGCTCCGTCGAGGCCAAGGCCATCGCCGGGCTGATGCCGGAGCCGGCAAGGCTCCTAGCCGCCTACAAGATTATCTAGCGCGTCGCCCGGCCCGCACCCTGGAGCATCCCCCAGAAGCCCACGACGACGGCCGTCAGCGCCACGCCCGTCGCGGCGACCAAGCCCCAGTCGGTCGTAGCCGGCGGCGGGACCTCCCCGACACGACGGACGGCCCCGACCGCGATCGGCCGCGGCGCGCAGCCGCCTCCGCCCTTGCACCCACATCCGCAACTCATCGCGTCACCTCTTCGTCCTTCGTGTCGGCCGCCCAACAGCGGGCGCAGTCACAAGCGCAGGGCTCCGTCGGTCCTCCGGCGGCGCGGCTCCGACGACACTTACGGTTGTCGCAGTGGCCGTCGGGCGGCGGGGCGGGGATGGTGTCCGCTTCGTGCAGCGACGCCTCGGGCTGCATCTCAGGCCGCTGTGGGTGTCGAAGCCGCCGGAGTCGTCGTCGCAGGGACCACCGGAGGGTTGACCCCGTTGCCCACGACGACGGTCGCCGTCCAGGTCGCGGTCGCCGCGCCTCCGCCGCTCGGCGTCAGAGCCGCTGCGAGCGTGACGGTCCCGTTGCCGCTCCCGACGAAGGTGTCGATCTCGTTGCTCCCGCCCGCGACGGCCTGCGTCGACTGCGACGGGCCGTTGACGACGCCCGCCGACGGCGTTTCGGTCCACTTCCACGTCGCACCACTCTGCGCAGCAGGAAGGGCCACCGCGAGCGAGTCACCGACGTTGAGGGCGAAGGTCTTGCCGCTGTCGGCGGTGCTGGCTGTCAAGATCTTCGGCTGGCTGCCGCTGCCCTTGGCGAGCACGCGGTCGATCGGGCCGATGCCGCCGATGGCCGCTGCGGCGTAGCCGAGACTTCCAAGAAGGGCCGTCATCTGCCCGACGCCGTTCCACTCGTTCTTGCTCATCGCGAGGCCCGCGCCGGCCGCCGTCACGATGAGGCCTCCCGTCGTCGCCCCGAAGGCTGCCGCGGCGCTCGCCCCGGAGGGGTTGCGCTTGGCGACGCGCCGGCTGTTGACGGCGGCTCCGAGCCAGCTGCCGCCGAAGATTGCGAGGCCGGCGACGACGGCCTTTCCGAGGGTGGAGGTGGGAGCCTTCATGCTCTCGATAGTAGATCGAGAAGGCGTCGAGGTATACTTTCACCCGTACGATGGCCGCCGACGACTACCTGTACCACGTGACCTACTACGGGCGGCTCGGCAACATCGCCCGCTCTGGCTTGGTGCCTGGCCGCGCGAGGTCGATCGGCGCTCCATCCCTCGACTCCCACGCTCGCGGACGCGTGTTCTACACCGACCCTGAGGGTGTCTTCTTCTGGCATTCGAAAGCCGAGGAGCACGCCGAGGCGAACTCTGACGACGTACTCGAGGACGAACTCATCCCGGTCGTCCTACGCGTGGATCTCAACGCGTTCGAGGACGACTCGCTCGAGGAAGACGAGATTGGATCTGAAGACGCGCGCGCTGACGCATGGCTCGTCGATTACGAGATGCCTCCTGAGGAGATCGAAGTGTTCGACGGAAGCAGCTGGATCCCTGTCGAAGACTTTGATTCCATCGATCCAGCCACGGCCATCTTTACCGAGGTAGAACTTTCGTCGGACGACGATGAACCTGTCGATCTGCACTACTTCAAGGACCGATCGCCCCTCATGCCGCCGGAGGTCGATCCTCGACGGTAGCGTGACCTGGGTGATAAGCTGAGCTCATGGACAGCAAGACCGTCACCGCAGGCGTCGTCGGCGCCGTTGTCGGAGGGCTCGTCGGCTTCGGCGCAGGCCGGTACGTCGAGCGACGCGAGAAGTCGATCGATCGGGGCCTGGCGACCGAGCTCCTGTCGATCTTCGGCGGCATCGCGGGCGGCGTCGCGACAGCGGCTCTGGTCAACGCGATCTCGCCGTCGCCGGCTGTCGTTGCGGCGTCACAGCCCGGCGCGCTGCCTCCGACGATCACGCCGACTCCCTCGACGACGCCCCCGGCTTCAGGTACGACATCCGGATGAGGTCGCCCATGCGCATTGTCGTAATCGCCGTCTGCCTTCTCGTATCCGCCTGCGGTTGGGACCGTCCCGATCCGGGGACCTACACCCCGTCGCCAGGCTATCCGTGCGGCACGCTGTGGGTGCCGTGCTTCGACATGGACGGCAGCTTCGATCACACCTGTTGCCCGCAGAACGACACCTGCGGAGGCGGCAAGTGGAGCGTCGGATGTCCGGCCAACGAGTGCTGCGACATCGACATGCCGCCGCCGGACGAGTTGCGCGCCCATGACGGCGGCGCTGGTCTGCATATGCGTCGGATCGTCCGATGACGCTCGACATGCCGGCGTCGGCCGACGCCTTCTGGAGCATCTACGATTCGACCGGGATCAGGCCAGAGTTTCTGATCGTCGTCCTGGCGAACGAGAGCGGCCTGAACCCGAGCGTCGCCAACGGGGCCGGAGCTCCGTACGTGGGCATCGGCCAGAACTCCACGGCCTTCATCCAGGCGCAGACCGGGATGGATCAGGCCACCTACCTACAGCAGCCGGCCAGCTTCCAGCTGACGCACGTCGTCCTGCCCTACTTCAAGAGCAACGTCGCTAAGTACGGCACGCCCAAGAGCGGCTGGCAGCTTTATCAGATGGAGTATTGCCCCGCGTCGCTGACGTGGGCCCCCGGGCTCGACGACGTCATCACGTCTCCGACGCAGCACACCGACTGTGCCTACAGTGCGAACGCGTCCTTCGACGTCGGCCACAAGGGCTACATCACGCCGCGGGACTTGGCCAAAGTCCTGACGGTCCAGGCGGCCAAGCCGTCGGTGCAGGCCGTCATCAGCGCCGTCTATGCGCGTCGGCCGTGGCTATCGCCCGAGGACCCCGTCTACGGCGCAACGCTCCTCAGCACGGTCGCGCGCTACGCCGGCATCACGGTCGTAGCCGGCTCAGCCGCCGTCATCTTCATGAGCGTCTTTGGGGCGCCCGCTTGGGCCCCGCGGTCGATCAGGAGGGCCTTCTCGTGAGCGCGCGACACATTGTCATAACCGGCGTTCAGATCGTTCGCGCTTTGCCAACGCTGGCGTACGCGGCCGGGCTGCATGCGTGGTCGCTCGCAAAAGCCGTCGTTTGGGCTGTCGAGGACGCTTTCGAAGACGACTGAGTTTCGCGATCTGAGAAACGAGATTGGCATAATCACCTTGACCGGCAGCTTTCTGAGCGCCATCCTTGACTCACCTCGGCGGGCGTTAGCTCCTTCTCGCCTCAGCCGAGGGGTCTCCGTCCTTTCTGTGCCTGGCGAGAGGCCCCGGCCGGTAATGGTGCCGATCGGGGCCTTTCCCCTTTCCACGTGGCGATCAGCGCATGACTCACGACCAAGGTCCGGTGACTGCCGGACATCGACAGCTGCGGTTGGGCTCGACTGGCAGCTGCGGTTCGTGGGTCATGCCCTGATCACGACCTAGAGTGACTTGATGGCCTGCACGAGGCCGAGGGCGCCACCGGCAGCCGACGAGACGCCCGTGACGGCTCCGGCGATGGCGCCCACGACCGTCAGCGCTGCGACGAACTTCCCGAGCACGTCGGGCGGCGTCGCGTAGATCGCGTCCTTGTACGCCTGCATGGCGTTCTTTTGCGCCGCCGCCGGCAGCGTGAGGATGTCCGCGTAGTCCTGATCGGTGCCGCCCGTGATCTGCTTGAAGATCGCACGGGCGTCGGCTTCTTCGGGCGTCATGGCCGGTTCGATCTTCAGCGAGGAGGGCATCCGTCGAGGCCTCCGGCAGGGATGGCCGCGTTGTGGCGCTTCAAGACTGAGGCGTCTGAGCACCGAACCGCGCGCATGTCGGCACGGACCTGAGCCGCGCTGCAGCTGTTGGCTGGCGCAGCACACAGCTCGAGGGCGTCGAGCGACGAGCGGACCGAATCAGCCAAGCTCCGCGCATCCGCGTCGGCCAAGCTGCCGCCACAACCCAGAAGGGCCATGGCGGCAGCGAGTCCGAGCACTCTCACTGCTTCCTCGCAGACGGCCCGTCGCAGGGGACCGCGCAGCTGCCGATGCTGCCGCCCGCGAAGAGGCACTCGAGCCAGGGCGTCCCGCCGTCGAGGTGCATGACGGCGATGGTCGCCAAGCCCTCCCCGGAGTCGTCCGCTTCGAGGCAGCCCGCCTCGACGAGCTCCTGATCGACGACCGCGGTAGGAAGGCCTCCCGGCACGACGTCTGGCGCAGGCGGCGGGTTGGTGCGGCAGGCCATCAAATAGGTGACCAGCCACGCGTACGGCAGAAGGAAGGCGCCCATGACGGCGGCCGGCTTCACTTGCTGTCCTTGATCGCGGCCGTGACGGCGCCCTGCGCGAGCGTCAGGGCCTGCCCACGGGTCATCAGGGCGTGCTCGAAGCCCGCGAAGGACGTCGAGAGATTGGCCATGACGTCGGCCACGGCGACGGTCGCACCGGGGGCCGGCGCGGGTGAAGGGGCGGGCGACGGTGAGGGCGACGGGGTCGGAGGGACCGTAAAGTTGCCGCCGAAGATCGCGTTCGCGTCATTCACCAGCGTCGCCCAGTCGATGCCGTTCGGCGCGACGTTCTGGCCCTTGATCAGCATGTCCTCGCTGACGAGGACGTCGAACTCACCTTGGCCGGATTCGGCGGCGTACTTCGCCAGCGCGGCCCAGGTGAGGAGAGGGAGGTCGCCCCAGGTGTCGAAGATGAGGCCATCCTTCGTGTAGCCGACGCCGCACACGCAGTGGCCGTTGGCCGGATCTGGGTTGCCGGCGACGTCCCACACCGTCGAGTCAGAGATCGAGTCGATGGCGTTGATCCACGCGTCGGGCAAGCACATCCCCAGGTAACCGTTCTCGAACAACGAGACAGCCAGCATGATCTCCTGAGGGTTCGTCGCGTCGACCGACAGGCCGCCGAGGATCTTGGTTCCGTCAGCGCCAGGGTTCTGTGCCCACCACGCGATGGCGTCGGCCATGTTGCACCCTTGATCGGTGCTCGGCTGGCCAGGGACGTAGTGGCCGATCGCGCTGTACTGCGCGATGACCTGCTCCTTGGTCGCGGCGAAGAGACGCCCAGCGTTGCCCGTCCAAACCGCATCGACGTGGGTCTTGCCCGCGATGACGCAGTCGCCGAGTTGGTTGTTCAGCTCGACGTCTCGGAGGACCGTCAGGGCTGGCGCCGTCAGGTTCAGCGTCGCGGGCGGCGTCGGCAACTTCGCGCGGCTGGTCAGGTACTTCGCCAGGCGCGGGAGCTTCTGTTGCTTCTTGGTGTCGTGCAGACGCCCGAACTTGATGATGCGATCGAGCTTCGGGTGGATGATCTCTTTGAGTGACATGTTTCCTCCGATGAATGTGTGAAGTAGGCCGTCGTCGAACAAGGCTACTTCTTGTATGCCGCAGCGCGGAGCTGGGCAACCCCGGCGTTCATGTCGACGACCGCGTTGACCCCAGCGTCCGTCTGCACGACGGCGAGCGACTGCGTCGAAGTCTGGAAGCTCTCGACGATCGCGACGACTTGCGCGACCGCGTCGGCGACCTGGCTGATGGCGGCAGTGAAGTCGGGGTTGGGGGTGTTCGCTGTGATGGCCGTCTGGATCAAGTCGTTCAGCGCGAGGACGGCGTGGTTGGCGACGAAGACGGCCTTGTCAAAGGCGGCCGACGCCGCGGCCTGGTTCGCCGTCGGGACCAACGGCAGGAGCACGGGCCAGATGGCCTGCGCGTCGTCGATCACGGTCGTCGCCGTCTGCGCGACGGTCTGTGCGACGCCGATGACGTTGGTCGGGACGACAGGCTGCGCGCACGCCGGAAGTACGGCTACGGCGGACAGTCCGACGACGTTCACGGCTGCGATGAGCATCAACGCGGCTCGGTTCTTCCACTTGATCATGTCACGGAGCCTTTCGCTGGATGGTGGGGCCGGCAGCGGTGCCGGAGAGGGCGATGACGATGGTCAGCGCGATGGCGTCGACTTGGCCGACGACCGACGCGGCGATGTGGATGGCCGTCGCCGCTGCGGCGCCAAGGGCGTCGAAGTCCTTGGTCGTCACGAAGTCGGCTGCGAGCGCACCGATGACGGTGAGGACGAGCTTCGCGGTCTTCCAACCCGTCCAGTTGGGGGTCGCGGCCTTCATCGCCGCGCGCATCTTCTGCAACATGAGAAACGCTCCTAGTGAGAGGGAGCGTTTACCGTATCATGCGAGATGGCTTTGGTCTCGAAGTAGGTCACGACGCCTGTCGCGATTGCGATAACGAGACCTCCGACGATGGTGACGTAAAGGCCTGTCTTTCTGGCGCGGCGATCGGCTTTTCGAGCTGCGTCTTCGGCTCGCCTTTCGGCCTCACGGATCTTGCGCTCTTCCTCGACGACGGCGGCCTGCTTCTCGAGGGCGGCCAACTTGTCCTTGCTGACGATGGTCTCATAGCGCTCGTCGATCATCGAGCGGACCCTCTGAGAGTCAATCCGCGGCAGCTTCGCGATGGCGTCCTCGATGCCTTCGACCTCTTTGGACAGATCGCTGGAGCTCGTTCGGGCCTCATGTGCTTCGGCCTCGAGTGCTGGGAGCTTCTCGCGGAGCATCTCCGCGATCTCTTTCTGTCCAGCCATGATCGCCTGGACGTTCGTCTCGAGGGCCCCGATGCGGCGCTCGACGGGGACTAGCCACTCTCCGACGTCGCGGCGCAAGCCGCCCAGCTGCTCGAACATGTCGAGGGCCCTGTCTGCCGCCTCACTAGCCTTCAGATCTGCGATCGCGGCTTTGGACCAGGCTTGCGCGGCGGTGACGTTGGGAGGCGGCTTCGGAAGGTCCCCGTTGCGCCACGGCCTCGAGCTGTCGTCGTGCGGCATGTCAAGAGACAATCTACTTCGACTCGGGTAGGCTTGCCTAGCCACTGACGAAACGAAGGGCAAGAGGCATGCTCCAAGTCATCAAGCAGCGACTCGACTTCCTAGAGGGACTGATCTGGTCCCTCGTCAAAGCGGCGAGCGGCAGTGGCGGCGGTCCTCCGACGGGCCCTGCAGGCGGCTCGCTCAGCGGAACGTACCCGAATCCCGGCGGGGTCGTGAAGTTTCAGGGGGTTGCCATCGCGTCGGCTGCTTCCCTCGCCGCCAGCCAGGTGTACGTCGGCAACTCCGGAGGGACCGCCTTTGATCTCCGGCAGTTGACGCAAGACGACATCGCAGCCGGCTTCACGATCTCGAGTTTCACCGGCGGCTCGACGGTCGAGATCGGGGCGACCGTCACCAACCCTGCGTTCACGGCGGCCTACTCGTCGATCCCCGACAGCGCGAACATCACCAACACCGACGGCATCGACTCGCCGCTCATCCTGACGACGCCGTTCACGGCAGGGACCGTCGTGGGCTCCTTCGTCAAGGCGGCGCAGGCGACGACGACCTTCACGCTCCACGCGACGAAGGGCTCCGTCAACAAGACGGCGACGTCGGCCATCACATGGAACCCCCGCAGCTTCGGCGGCGTCGGGACCGCCGGGGCGTCTTCCGCGACAGCCAGCGGCAACAACGCGGTCTTGAACGGCGGGGACGGGACCCTCGGCAGCATCGCACTTCTCGCAAGCGTCGTCGGGCAGACGTTCGGGCCCTTCACCCCGTCGACCCAGAAGATCTACTTGCTCCTGCCGCACACCGCGAGCCCCCACACGTTCAAGGACGCCGTCACCGGCTTCGCGTTCGCCTTCAACGCGCCGACGACGTTCGCCTTCCCGAACCAGAACAGCGACGCCGTCTCCATGGACCTCTACGAGTCGACGAACCTCCTCAACAGCACCTTCTCCATCACCGTGGTGACCTGAGCCATGACCATCCTCCTCTCAGACGGCATCGGCGCCAGCGGCGGTCTGTTCGCCATCCTCGGCCAAGCGACGGTCACGATCACCGGCAACGCCGACGTCACGCTGTCGACGGCACAGATCGAAGTCGCGTCGTTGATGGTGACCAGCGATGGGGCGTCAACTGGCCTCCGTAGGGTGCAAGCCCCCGTCACCGAGCAGGGCGTCTTCTTCCTCGTGAAGAACAACACGACGGAGGCAGGTCACTTCCCGATCGCGTTCGGTGGGACCTCTGGTGCCCTCGTCACCATCCCATGGGGCGCTTCAGCCCTCTGCTACTGCGCCGACGGGGCGAACTACGTCTGCCTCGGGCTCACCTCGAGTGCGCAGTCGACATGGACGACTGTGGCAGCCGGCGCGACCATTACGGTCCAAGCAGGGCAGTCGCCATCTTACTACTCAATCGACGCCAGCGCGGCGCAAGTCACCTTCAACCTACCGGCGGTCCCGATCGACGGGCAAGAGGTCATCTTCACGATCTCAAGCGCGACCACCAACGCGAACGTGAAGATCGTGGCCGGTGTCGGAACCGCGGTGTGGAATCCGGGCAATCCTGGCAACTTCAGCGGGGCCGGCGGCCCCGTAGGCCTCGGGGGCCAGGGCACGACGTTCAAGATCAAGTTTCAAGCTGCTACTTCGAAGTGGATCCAGGCGTGAGGGCTCCCATGCGATTCATCCATTACGTCTTCTGCGTGTTGCTGCTTTCCCTGTTCGCCTGCGACCCGGGGCCGGGGCTCGTCGATGCTGGCCCAAAGCCCGTCGAGGAAGGACCTACGGCGGCCCGGGAAGGCGCTCTCGCAGAGCTCATGGCTCGAAAAGAGCGCGTTGCGAAGATTCGCAGCGGCGGCCATGCGACAATGGTCACCCCTCGCGCCACGCAACTTTCGACCCTCGCGCGGTGGCGCGCCGAGGGCTCCCCTACGCCCAAGCTGCAAGCCGCAGGGAGCTCAGCGACGACTCCCATCTACCCCGCCGCGTGGTCCACCGGCACGTGGTATGTGGACGATCAGAACGTCAGCGGCACCGCGAGCGATCTGAATGACTGCCAGACACCCACGACAGCATGCCGTACGTGCCAAGAGATCGTCGTGCATCGCTGGGGCACCTCGCAGCCTGCGTTGCAGAACCCCGTAGGGACCTCGGCGCTCGTCGTGATGAACTACCTTAGCGCATCGCCGAACGATACGAGTGACTCATGTGCGTTCGACCCTATCGGGGGTTTCTTCCAGCTCAATGGCCCGTTGACGTCCGTGCAGCAAGTGGCGTCGGGTGTCCTAGGCGCCACGTTCCATGCGAAGAACGCTGCAACACGGCAAGTGCTCAATGTGCAGCTCCCTGCTCCAACAGGCACGTACTCTGCCGGGGAGCTCATCGTCAACAACACGCACTCCTCATCGGCGTACCTCACGATCGTGACGTCAGGTACATCCTGGAACGTCTCGCAGCCCGCTGATCGCAACACAGGCAACGAGGTCAACACGTGGGCTGTTGGGGACAGCGTCGTGGTCTACAAGATGGCGGGCCTCCAGTTTCGGTACATGGGGGTCAACACCGGGTATTCGGACGTCGCTGCATCCAACCAGCTCGATGACTACACCGATTACGGCTTTTGCTTCGAGGCCACCGCTCCTGGAGGCACTTTCAGCAACCCTCGAACCTTCCAGAATTGCGATCTTCCTGAGGGCTCCTACACCCTCCCGGACCCCGCGCTGTCCTCATTCGAAGCGGGCCAGTACCGAGGAGGGAACGTCATCCAGGGCGCACTCTTCGTCACCGAAGACTTCGTTGTGGCCAGCTCGGGCAACGGCATCATCTT
>Ga0265334_10000550_pt1 | contig 19079 bp, 10 predicted proteins | sample 42023metaG_FD_192442 | JGI IMG/M metagenome (GOLD analysis project Ga0265334, IMG submission 192442) | Rhizosphere microbial communities from Carex aquatilis grown in University of Washington, Seatle, WA, United States - 4-20-23 metaG | ecosystem: Host-associated > Plants > Roots > Rhizosphere... | reverse complement strand
TGCGCGATGAAGGCCATGGTGTCCGTGACAGTGCCGCCGCCCGAGACTGCCAGTGTGCCCTGACCGCCCGTACCGACGCTCAGCGCGCCGGACTGTGTCCACGTACCGCCGGAGCCCACGGTGACCAACCCTACAGATCCGGTGGCGTGGCCGATGTTGGCGTTCGCATTGCTCAGCGCCGCGCCGCTGCTCACGCTGAGCACACCGCTGCCGGCCTCGGCCACCACAAGGTCGTTGGCCATCGACCAGCTGGTCCCCGCATCGGTCAATGAGACGGTGCCACTGGAGGCGGCGCTATTGCCGACGAGGCCGGCGAGGCTCTGCACCTGGCCGCCCTGGTTGACCGTCAATGTGCCGGTGCCCCCATCACCTACCGTGAGCAAGCCGTCACCGGGGTTCGATATCGCGCCCATGAAATTGACGGTCCAGGAGGAAGCTGTGCCCGACACCGTCACGGTACCGGTGCCACCGGCGACGCCGCCGATCGTACCGGCGTTGCTCGTCACCTGGCCGCCGTTCTGGACGTTGAGCGTCCCGGTACCGCCGTCACCGGCGTACAGCGTCCCATTGGCTGTCCACAGGGAATTGGCATCGGTGACCGTGACCGCGCCCTGTGAGCCGGCGTTCTCGGCGATGAAAGCATCACCGCTTGCGACCGTACCGCCCTGCTCGATCTTCAGCGTGGCGGCGCCATTGAAGCCGACCGTCAGAGCCTCCGTGATCGTGCACTGCCCGAGGACATCGGCACTCGAGGGGAAGGCCTTGTTCTGATTGCCGATGAGGACACTCCCGGCGAAAACATGCACCATTCCTCCATTGAGGATCTCAAGGCTGCCCTGCCCTTGATCACCGACGATCAGATTGCCGGTGGTGGTCCACTCGCCGCCGTTCTCCACGGTGACGTCGCCATTGGCGGTATTTTGCTGCGCGATGGTTGCGGAAGAATCGGTGAGCGTACCGCCCAGATCCAGCGAACCTATGCCGGCCTGACCCACGACCAGGGATTGTTGAATCTTCCATTGAGCGCTCGTCGGCTGCAGACCATTGCCGAGCGCGGAGCCGAGTGTGACACTGCCGTTCGAGCCGACCTGTGCGCCGAGCACACCACGTACGCTGCTGATATCGGCTTCGTCATCGGCGGCGGCAGGGAACGCCGTGAGCGTACCGTTGCCACCGTCCCCGACCGTCAGCGTGCCGCCGACTGCAAGCGTGCCGCCCATCATGTTGATGACGCCTTTCGACTCCGCCACCACGCCCACGGACACGTCGTCGTCGACGTGGACTTCGGCCTGATCCTTGATCTCGAGCGTGCTCGTCATCTCCGGTTGCGCCTGCAGATCGCCCTGCGCGGGAACCGCCGGCGTGCCGGTGCTCGCTGCGCCCACCTGCACCGTGCCATGTGCCGTCCAATCGGTACCGTCACCCTCGATGGTCGCGGTCCCGATGCTTGCGGCCGATTGGCCGATGTAGGCGGAAACGCCCTCGCTGTCCTTGCCCGTCGTCAGCGCCCCGCCGGCAGCGACATTGAGTGCGCCGGTGCCGAGCTCGCCGACGTACAGCGCGCCACCAACGTTCCACTCGCTTTCATTGCCGGTGATCACGAACGATCCCTCAGCACCTGGTGCAAGCCCGATGACGGCGTCGCCGAGGTTCGAGCCCGTGCCACCGCCCTGCACCGTCAGCACGCCCGGAGCGGTTCCGCCCAGACCCGTGCCAAGACCGATGAAAAGGTCATTGGAGGTCGTCGTGTCGGCGACCGTCCAATTGGCCTCGCTGTCGACGGTGACGTTTCCCGAGTCGATGCCCAGAATGCCGCCCGTCACCTGCGCTTTTTCGCTCACGGTGACCGTGCCACCGAGCACCGTCATGCCGCCGGAAGGCACGGTGCCCAGCGTGAGCAGCGTCCCCTCGCCCTGCACATTGAGCGCGGAGGTGCCGCCGGAAGGAAATCCCACCAGGAACGAGGCGACCTTGGCGGTCGCGCCCCCGCTCATGGTCATCTGACCGTCGCCGATGCTGATTTGGATGCCACCCTGCGAGGTGATGGTGGCCCCATCCGTCATCGTCAGAACCCCGTGGCCATTACCGCCCACGAGCAGTCCGCCGTTGAATTGGCTGCCGTCGAAGTTGAGGACAGCACCCGTGCCCAGCGTCATCGTTCCCGAGACACCCGGGGACTGTCCCAGGATGAGTGAGGAGCCCGGGCTCACGAAGTTCCAGGTCGTGTTCGTGACGTTCGCAGTCGCCGTGCCATGGTTGCCAATGACAGTCAGATTGGTATTGAGCGTCGAGTTGCTCGAGGTCGTGAGCGAGCCGTTATCCAGGAACAGGTCGCTCGCGGTGAGCGTGGTGCCCGCGAAGCTATTCGTGCCCTGGACCCTGACGCCGTTCGTGTGGGCCGTATTGATGGTGGCATTCGTCGCCAGAATGCCGTTGTCGACCTCGAGGCCCCCCGGCAGGTCGCTATTGCCGGTGATCGAGAACGAGGTTCCGGTGAGGCTCAGTGAGGTCGTTCCGGTGCCATCGAACTCATCGATCGACACCGGAATGTCCACCTTGATCAGGCCAGCGTCGTTGGCCGTCACCCCAAAATCGCCATTCGGTACGCAGTGCTGCCCGTCGGCGCACTGCCAATTGTTCGGATTGCTCCAGGTATTCCCGCCACCCGTCCAGGATGCAAATTCCTGACCGAACGCTGGCGAGAGCAGCGCCATGGAAACGAGCGTGATTGCGCCCGACCACGGGGCGGCCGCACGCGATACGCGAGAGGAGACCTTTATCATCGTGTCCTCCCTAGGCGATGCAACTCCGCTGCGCCGCTTCGGACCGATCCATTAGACGGACGAATTAGTAATGTTGTGTAAGAGCAAAGTACAGCAGGGCAATAAAAATACAAGGCTGCGATGGTTCCTCACCACCTGTCACGCATTGGAACATCATCCGAGAGCGCAGCGAGCTGCCAAGGAACGGTCTATAAATGGCGAGCCAGGTACAAGCGCCGCGGCGCCCCGGGTCTGCGCGATCGGCCTCGAGCGCCTCCTGGGTTTCCACGCGCAGCACCGCATTATGTCGTCTCCAGGATCCTGCATCTGCGCAAGCGCTACCGATTTGGGCCGGCGTAAGAGGAGCCGCAGCCCGGGCACCGACTACGAATCGACGTCAAATTCCTTGAGCGGGATTCAGGGCCCCAGGAAGCGCCTCTATCAATGCCCCGCCGTCGATGACTGCAACTGAACGGCAAGGTCGAACGTTCATATCGAGTCGATGAGCAGGTTTGGCTCGTGAGCTTGATGCAGTACGATCTGGGTTACTTCGATGACGAGACATGTCGGATCGAGAGCGCGGAGAACCCGTTCTCCGCAAAACTGTCACCCATGTCTCCGGTATAAACTGTTACCGATGTGACCGGAATAGACCCTTGATTTAGTGGTGGCCAGGGGTGGAATTGAACCACCGACACGCGGATTTTCAGTCCAACGCTGGATATGTCGTAACTCATTGAAAGCCTGGAGACTTACTAGCTACTGCTGTGAAAAATACTTCTTAGTTACGCGTAGATAGCTTCCTGATTTGCATGGATGCGCTATGTTGATATTTCACAGTATCTAACGGCCGCACAGCAATTCGATTCGCCGTTCTCAGCTGCTCGGCAGGCGACTTTCGACCCCCGGCGGGCATCCAGCAAGTTCGGCTGCCGAACCCCCTGGACTTTTGCCAATCTCTGGTTCCTAGGTGCCATATGAGCCTTTTGGTTTGAACTCCAATGAAAGAGTGATCTGGAGGTTAAGCCACACGCCGCGAGATTGGTCCAATCGCGCGTGGTTGTGCACAATGATGTAACGAGTGCCAAGTAAGACGGTACCGTCAGGGATGCAATGAAACCATTCGAGAGTAGAGTGCCGCCTCACAAGAAACTTGCGGTCAAGAACGCTACCGTTGCGAGCACCAAGGATTTCTTCCGATTCCTTGACGAGCGCGTTCACTCCGAGGCGAATACCCTCTATCGCGGTTTGCGTAAAAGCACCTACCGCCTAGTTCCTTCAATTGGGCGTCTCCTACAGAAGAAGGAAACTCCGTTCACGCCCGAACGTGAACGACTGATGCTCAAGCTGTTCAGGCAGAAGACGTTTGGCTTGGTCGATACAACTCTCAATGATCTGGCACTTTTAACCGTAGCTCAGCACCACGGATTGCCGACGAGGATGATGGACTGGACGCGCAATCCGCTCGTCGCGTTTTTCTTTGCGGTCCGAGACGAGTTTCTGCCAACGGAGCCACACGATGACTCGGTTGTGTACATCTACGAGCCAACAGAAAAGGTCTTGCTAGATGAGGACTTCGACCCTTTCAAGATCAATCGAGTCCGGCGACTTGTCCCAAGATATTGGAGTCCGCGCATCGTAGCTCAAGCTGGCCTCTTTACAGTTCATCCAGTCCCGCAGCGACCGTTTGCGCCCCGCGGACTGGTTAAGGTGTTGATCAAGCATGCCGTCAGAAAGGACATTAAACTCGCGCTTCATAACCTTGGTGTAAATGTCGGTTCTCTATTTCCCGACCTCGACGGCATTGCCCGGCACATCGGCTGGCTCCGGACAAACGGTTTCTAAGCAGTACGTTGCCTGTCTGCCTCGATTTCTGCGGCATCTGACCGACATGCGCCTACAAGTTGCATCCCTACGCAGCCAGCGGCGATCAATTGGGTTACATCCTCCGCCAGCTGTTTTTTCGCTTGGACGGACACTAAGTGTTCCACAGGCGAACTTTGCCGTCGTCGGCAAAGCCCCAACTAATCAGATCTGATTCGCTACTGGCATATTTCCCTATCTCCTCGACTATGCCCGCCCAGTGAGCGGCGCCTACCAGAAAGACTCCAGTGTCGAAGACATTCTTTCTGCAGAATTCATAAATAACACGCACCATTTCATGCTCGCGCCTCAGTGTGAGGTGACGCCATCTATTCAGCGCACGTATCAAGGTTTGATTCCCCGTTTCACCGATCGTCCTGTCCTCAATCTCGGAAAGCCTTTTCCTTAGTGCTGCAAAATCAGCGCTATTCAGGTACCCATAGCCATATTGGCGCGCTCTCCTGTCGTTCTCATCGGCCAGCTCTTGATACTCTCGGCTTGTCTGTTCCACGTAGTCAAAGACGCAGTCGAACTCACTCTTAGCGTCGACGAGAAGACTTTCCGGGATGTCAAATCGATCGACCGGCACTCGTTCGAATGACTTGATCTTCAGATATTCAGCTATTGCCTGGGCCTCCAGGCTCAATTTGGCTCCATGCTTGCGGTAGGCTTCAAAGGAAGATGGACGAATCTCCTCGAACACGGTTTCAGGCCCAATTGATCGAAGAATCTTTAGCAACTCGCCAGCGTTACAGAGTCCGTTCTCTCTATGTGCGGAACAGAGGATCGTGATCTTGTGCATCTGGATTCCGAAGTCAACTAAGTATGCGAAAGTCGATGTGGTATGCACGCAATGTCAATGCTTACCGACTTAGGCGACTATTTAGCTTGTCACCACGCGTAACCCACTCGGCTCTCGGCGCTCTACTCAAGCCCAAGGAACCGGCGCTTCTCTGGCGACAAATTGTCGATGGCGATTCCTAGACCTGACACAAGTAACCTTTCGAAGGCTTCGCGTCGGGCAGCCTCAAGTACTGCTTCGAAGTGGTTCGCATTGTTAGCGTACGCGTATGCGCCCGAGTAGCCCGCGAGCTGTCCGTCCAGTCGCCTAATGAAGGTGCTGAGATTAATCCCGGCCTGAGCCAAACTCGAGAACGACGCGAATTCAATTATGCGCTGGCGAATCTTCTGCGTTTGCGAAGACGGTATCTCAAGGAGGTAGTCCCCGCCTTGCTGCCGTAGCTGGAGCCCCAGAAATTCGGCAGCCTCCGACGGAGCGTAAATTTGCGTCTTTGAGTCCGGGGCAGGAGGAGGTACCTGCAACCCCTCCTTCTGAAGGGCTAGGCCCACTGTCGCGTGAATAATTTCGCACTGCGCCTTTGACGCCGAAAAGCTAATCAAATCGTCGGCGTATCGCACCATTGATATGCCTTTCGCTTGAATAGTCTTGTCGAACTCTTTAAGTACGAGATTCGCGAAGAAGGGCGATAGGGGCATGCCCTGGCGAACGCCCGCACCGGCATGAATGCCAGCTTGTTTTATGCGCTTTGCGTGCGAGGCGGAGTTTGACTTGATTTCACATTCACTGGCGGCAATTAGGACTTGACGGAGTGATCGGTCGCGTACATGCCGTCGAATCTTGTCGCGAAGGACCGCGCGAGGAATGGCATCAAAGAACGACGCAATGTCCGTCTTGTACACCCAGGGGAGTTCTCGCCGAAGGCTTCGTGCTCGTTGAACGGCCTTCTCAACCGATCGGTTGGGGATGAACCCATAGCTGACGGCGTTCGCCAGGCCGCACCGGTCGCCATTCGCCAAGAACTCGACGAGCGCCCGTTGTACGACACGATCGCGCACCGTGGGCACACAGATCACGCGATCCTTGTGTGCACTCTTCGGTATGAGATACGCGCGAAGCTCGGAGAACTTGTAGCCACCAAATTCGCGAAGCTGTTGCGATAGCGACCGACAAACGGCGGACGGATGCCGATCGAAATCAAGCAGCGTTTCCTCATCGACGCCGCTCGATAGGCGGGATCGCAATGTCGACCGTGAATATAGTGTCCGCCAAGCCCTCTCGAGCGAGGCGCTAGACGAGACCACATCTAGGGCAGTACGCGCCATCGCGATTTCCAGGCTTGTGCGGACGCAGGCATCTGGTTACGACCCCCACCAGCGCGCTAAACGTCGTGAACCCGGCGCTTCTTCACCGAAGCAACGGGATCGCAGCCGCTCAGGCCATCGCCTTCACGACCACCGACCCGGGCGCAAGCCTGCCGCCATGTACCCTTCAGAGCAACCCACGACGATGCGTGGTCGACACTGACGGACATATAAGCCCCAACCCGCCCAAAATCAACATACTCCACGTTGACCTCCACTTGCGATACAGCCAAAAAGGCCAGCGCAGCGAGGACAAGACGCGGTATGCGCGAGCAGCCATGGTGTCGCGATCCGAGCCTTCCGCCCGCGCGGCAAATACCACCGCGCGACCGAGTCCCCGTGCCGGCATCGCCGCCGACGGGCCGCCGCTGAGAATCCTTGCCAGCCCCCCAGAACTTTTTGGGGGTCGAGGGCTGGAGGCTGCCATGCCTGTGCGTCGCGTCGTGAACCCGGCGCTTCTTCACCGAAGCATCGGGATCGCAGCCGCTCAGGCCATCGCCTTCACGACCACCGACCCGGGCGCTTGCACGCCGCCATGGACCCTTCAGAGCAACCCACGACGATGCGTGGTCGACACTGACGGACGAGCAGTACGTTGAGGCAACCTGTTTGGGTTTCAAGAGCCCCATGTCCGCGACTTTGCACCGGAACGCCGCCGATGGCGCGTGGCCATAGGAAGCAGGTGCCAAAGGGCAGGCCGATCACTACATGTCCAGTCGACGTCGCTTAGGCATCGGTCAACAATGTAAGACATTGATTTTATATCGATTAATCCAACGCTCAGGCATGTTGCGGCCAGTCATGCTCGCACGCTTTTCACCATTATGGTGTAAAGTGGTGCACAACGCGGAGGATGTGCATTTGTCTTCAAAACGCCATGGCCCGAAGCACGTCCTTAAGACGACACGTGCATCGGTAAGCTTCCCGACCGGCGTCTATCAAGAGCTGGAGCGCATAGCAGCAGCGAAGAAGGTATCACTTGCTTGGATCGTTCGCGAAGCCACGGAAAAATACGTCGCCGATCAGTGGCCGTTACTTCAGTATCCACGGGAGTCAGGTCAGTGAAGCCGGACTTCATCGACGGGTGGTCACGAGAGCGCAGCGAGACTCCTGTTCAGCTATCGGTGCCATTTGAAAAGCGTCGGCTCCGGTCTGTGGGTCTGCCGCCATCGAGTGGCAATCAGCACGTCGTCGCAGGTTTGTTTGCGGGAGTCGGCGGCATTGAGCGAGCGTTGCATCGCGCCGGTCACACGACGACTCTCCTCTGCGAGAACGACCCACTTGCGATAGAGGTGCTTCGAGAGCGATTCGCTGAAATTTCGCTTCACGACGATGTTCGTACGCTGGATCGCCTCCCGCTCGAGACATCACTTGTCGTCGCGGGCTTCCCTTGCCAGGATCTATCGCAAGCTGGGTCGACTACTGGAATTGCCGGCGCACGTTCCGGTCTCGTCGGCGAAGTCTTCCGCCTCATCGAACAGCATCACACGCCGTGGGTACTGCTCGAGAACGTACCATTCATGTTACAGCTTGGTCGTGGCGAGGCCATGAACGTGATTGCGAGTGCGCTTGAGGCGCTCGGTTATAAATGGGCCTATCGGGTAGTCGACGCGCGCGCATTCGGGTTGCCGCAGCGCCGACGTCGCGTCTACTTGTTGGCCTCCCTCGCCGGAGACCCTCGTTCAGTGCTATTCGCCGACGAGACCGCATCACTGGACGAGCCACACCTCAAAGGAAACGTTGCTTGCGGCTTTTACTGGACGGAAGGGCTGCGAGGTCTTGGTTGGGCGGTCGACGCCGTCCCAACACTCAAAGGCGGATCTACTATTGGGATTCCTTCGTCGCCAGCCATCTGGTTTCCTGATGGACGTATTGTGACACCGGACATCCGCGACGCCGAGCGCCTTCAGGGATTTCCGAGCAATTGGACGAAGCCCGCCGAACGCGTTGGCAAGAAGGGCTCGCGCTGGAAACTTGTTGGCAATGCCGTCAGCGTACGGGCAGCACACTGGATCGGGCGACGCATGCAGAAGCCAGGAGCTGTGCTCGACTTTCATGAATTTCCACTACGTGATCATCGCCACTGGCCAACAGCCGCGTGGAATATGGGCGCCGGGCGTATGCGCGTGGAGGCGTCTGAGTGGCCGGTTCGCCGCCGGTATCAATCTCTCGATGCGTTTCTCAGATACCCAACGATCCCCCTATCCGCGAAGGCGACTGCGGGCTTTTTGCATCGAGCAAGACAGGCCAAACTTCATTTTCCGCCGCGATTCATCGAGACGCTGCAGAACCACCTTCATTGCATGACGGACGCCTCTGGCAGCGGTCAAGCGAGGTCACAACATTTGGGCCCGGATGTGCGGGCAGCTTAAAGGCGCCGACGAATAATGCACGGACCCGAAATTCTCGCACGCTCGATGTCTGTCCCGAGCGTGACCGACAAGTTCGGCAACCGCTGGCAGTACCACTCACGCAGCGACCAGCACTCGAAGGTGGCGTGCTGGGCGCTGCTGTTCGATCTCTTGGACCATTGCCCGCTACTTGTGCAACACATCGCTGCTGGCAAGATTGGGTTCGGCATCAACCATGAGATGCGCGATTTCAAGAACAATCGCTCGAAGTACCTCGATCTCGTGGTCTGCACCCCCGGTACGGCCACTGGCGAGGAGCGACAAACGTTCCAGGGCTTGGCGACTCAATACTCAGTCAACCTCACGGCCAGCGAACGGACCAAGCTCGCCGATTTCCCTACGCTCAAACAAGTTCCCGTCGGGTCAGTCCATCTTGCGCTCGAAGCCAAAGCGGCGATGACCGAGCATATTAAGGCCCTGCCCCGCCTATTCGACGAACTCAATTCGAGTCACCTTGCGATTCACGGCTCAGCGGACTTCGCGATCGCCGCGGGTTTCGCTATCGTCAACTATGCCGCAACTTTCGTGAGCTCCGACCGAAATAAGCGCAAGATGGGCCGGCGCGCGCCGATCGTAACGACGCACACCCAACCTAAGGCCACAGAACGCACCATTCAAAAGCTCCAGGAGATTCCTCGGCGCACACAGAGCGGGGCTGAAGGATTTGACGCCTTAGGGATTGTCGTTCTGGAAATTCAAAATGATGGCACACCGGTAAAGATTGTTACTGCGCCCCCTGCACCGAGCACGGCAGACGTCTGGCACTACGATCAGATGATTCGTCGCATTGCATCCCTCTATGCGGCCAAGTTCGGGAACGTGTGAACCCAGGTGATCATGAGATGGCGGGCACCGCGAACATTCGGGTACGTCGCGCCACTGCGCTCAGTGCGGCCGTATCGAAACGCATGGGCGGAATCAGGCAACATGGCACGGCGCCGGAGCTGGCCGTGCGACGACTCCTGAGCTCTCTACGCGTTCGGTATCGGACGAAGAACCGCGATCTACCCGGCTCACCTGACCTCGCGAATCGCCGCCGCCGGTTCGCAGTGTTTGTACACGGGTGCTTTTGGCACCGGCATGAGGGTTGCGCGAGGACGACCATGCCCAAGAACAATGCTCCGTTTTGGCGAGCGAAATTCGTGGATAACGTCGCACGAGACTCGCGGGCCTCTGCAATATTGCGCGCCGGCGGCTATCGTGTATTGACTATTTGGGAATGCGAGACAACGACCCCTGCTCAATTAGGCGCCCTGCGAGGGCGCCTGGCGAAGCTCCGTAGCCGCCCGTCCAACTGAGGTACGCATGGCGACCCCACTGACTCTCGCATTGGACATGAACGTCCTCAACCACCTGGGGATTGGCCTGTACAGCAGCGCCCCAGCGGTGCTAACGGAGCTCGTAGCAAACGCCTGGGACGCGGAAGCGTCGAACGTTACGATTCACATTGCCAAAGATCAACATCAAATCATTATTCAGGATGACGGTCACGGAATGAACGCCGAAGAAAGTCAGGCCAAGTTTCTGACGGTTGGGTACGCGCGTAGAGAAAAGGAAGGCACCGACAAGTCGCCGATCAAAAAGCGCCCCGTAATGGGCCGAAAGGGCATCGGCAAGTTGTCGATGTTTTCGCTCGCCGAGCGAATCGACATCTACACTTGCGACGGTAAGGGACCAATCGTAAGCGGTGCGATCGACGTCGGAGCCCTGCAGGCTAAAATCAAAGAGGGCAAACCATACACGCTAGAGCCTGCGGACACGACTCTTACCCCATCCTTGAAGCATGGTACAGCTCTGGTGCTGCGAGGAATCACAAGGGACATTGGGCGGACGCCGAATTACCTCATCGAACGCATTGCGCGCCGATTTGCGGTGCTCGGCGAATCACACGACTTTCGTGTTGTTGTAAACGAACATCCGATTGGACTACTCGATCGCGGGTATCACGATTCAATTCAATTTTTGTGGTGCCTGGACACAGCTACCGAAGTCGAGGTTTCTGCACTGGCGACGAACCTCGCGATAGCCGGCGGATCGGTATGCAAGCGCACGCTGAGTGGCGCCGTCGATCCGACTGACCCGCGGATGTCCGTGAGAGGTTACATAGCCACAGTTGATCGGCCCAAGAAACTGCGGTCAATGGATGCAAACTTGAATCAGATTAGCGTTTTCGCTCGGGGGCGAATATTTCAAGAGGACATTCTTGGCGAGATAGGAAATAGCAAAGTCTTCAACAACTACCTGGTCGGCGAGGTACACGCCGACTTTCTCGACGACGACCAGATCGACCGCGCAACTGCGAGCAGAGAGGCAATCAAGCACGACGATCCGCGGTACGTAGCTCTACGGGCATTCATTGCGCGTGCGCTAAACCAAATAGAGCATGACTGGGACGAGTGGCGCAGAGCACTGGGGTACGATAAGTCCGAGGAACCCAACGCAGCGATTGCAGAGTGGCTGGCGCAAATCAAGAATCCGCTGGAGCGGAAGCTCGCCGATCGGTTGATGACGAGCATTAGTAACACTCGATTGGGGAATGATGAAGACGAAACGCGGCGCCAAAAATCGCATCTCTATCGAAGCGCCATCGTGGGCTTCGAGAAGCTGAGAGCGCGCGAGCAACTCGACCGGTTAGAGCACGTACACGACGTGTTAAGCCCGGAGTTTGCGGGAATTTTTGCCTCCATAACGGACCTGGAGGAAACCTATTATCACGATATAACCAGATCACGGCTGGAGGTCATCGAACGTTTCGAAAGAATTGTCGCCGACGAGGAATTGGAAAAGGTTGCCCAGATCTATCTCTTTCACAATCTCTGGCTGCTTGATCCCACGTGGGGTCGGGTGACGGGCAGCGAGGAGTCAGAGAAGATTTTGACGGACGAATTGCGCAAGATAGATCCGGACAATACGGAAGGGGCGAGATTGGACATTACTTTCCGCACCGGATCTGGCAAGTGCGTGATCGTAGAGTTGAAACGGCCTGGAGTCAGAGTGCCGTTCGAAGTTCTGTTGGCTCAAGGGAGAAAGTACAGACATGCGGTGACGCAGTGGATACTTGAACATCCAGACGCGTTTGGCTTCCACGGTAACGTACCGCCGATAGATTTGTTCTTTCTCGTCTCAAAGAGCCCAGCCGTTTCCGAGGGTGATGAAAAATCTTTGGCTGCGTACAACGGACAGGTGCTGACTTACCAGGGACTCATATCGAACGCGCGGAAGGCTTACGGCGAATATATTGAAGTGCATGCGACGACTAGTCGTATCGATGCGTTGATCAGTAAGTTATAGCGAAGCCGCCTTTACGGACACCTGCATGGCCTCGACGATCGGCCGATACCGGACATCGCAGCTCCGGCTCAGAACATCGCACTATGCGATCGGCGCTCCCGTCCGGTGCTCCGAAATCGTTGCCGACGTTTTTTGCTCGCAGCTGCAATGACTTGCGCGAGCCAGATTTGCCCGGTTGTGAAATATATTTCACGGAACCACTGGATATTTCACACCACAGTCTCGCGAGACGCGGCTAAGTTTTTGATTTAATGGTGGCCAGGGGTGGAATTGAACCACCGACACGCGGATTTTCAGTCCGCTGCTCTACCAACTGAGCTACCTGGCCATGCGGGCGGGAATGGAAGGCTATTAGACCGGGCTGGCCGCATGAGCGTCAACTCCGCGGCCGCCGCTACGGTCAAGTGCGGCCGGGTTCGACGAACTCGCCGGGGCGTGCGGAGCCGGTGCCGAACAGGAATTTCTCCATTTCGGTCTCGAGGAACTTGCGTGCCTTCGGCTCCACCGGCGTGAGCCGGTACTCGTTGATCAGCATGATCTGGTGCGCGCGCCAGCGCTCCCAGGCTTCCTTCGAGACCTGCTCGAAGATGCGCTGACCGAGTGGCCCGGGATAGGGCGCGCGATCAAGACCGGGCGCGTCGCGCTTGAGCAGCACACAGTGCACGGTTCGCGTCATGGCGTGGCGGGACTCGCAAGGCTGGACAGAAGGGCCGCGATCGGCGCCGGAAGGCCGACCCGTGCGGGCTCGCGCGGGTTATACCAGAGCGTCGCCGCGCCTTCCATGACCCCGGCGAGGGCGTCGCAGCGGACCCGCAGCGGCGTGATCTCCAGATCGAAGTGCGTGAAGGCGTGATGGACCGGCGGCAGGGGCTCGGGCTCGAGCCGCGCGGCGGCCAGGCGCGCCCCGCAGAACTGGGCAGCCGCGCCGACATCGTGGAATTCCGGCGGCGTCCACAGCCCGCCCCAGATGCCGCGCGCAGGCCGGCGCTGCAACAGCAGGCGACCATCGGCCCGGGACGCGAGCAGCATCACGATGCTGTGCGTGCGGCGCGGAGCGCGGCGGCGGGAGGGCGGCAGCTCACTGACCCGGTCCGTCCGGTACGCGACGCACCCGTGCGCGAGCGGACAGCGCTCGCAGGCCGGGGCGCGCTGCCTGCACAGCGTCGCCCCAAAGTCCATGATCGCCTGCGTGTAGGTCGCGGCCTGCTTAGCGGGTGTGCATTGCTCGGCCTGGCGCCAGAGCTGCTGCTCGACCGCGCGTGTGCCTTGATCACCTCCGATCCCGAAGCAGCGCGCCAGTACGCGCCGGACATTGGCATCGAGGATGGCCTCCGGGCGATCGTGCGCGAGCGCCAGGATTGCCGCGCCCGTGGAGCGGCCGATGCCGGGCAGCTCCATCAGCTGTGCGAGTGCATCCGGCAGTTCCCCACCGTGATCGGTCACGATGCGCTGCGCGGCCGCATGCAGGTTGCGCGCACGGGAGTAATACCCGAGCCCGGACCACAGGTGCAGCACCTCATCGAGGCTCGCTTCGGCCAGCGTCGTGACGTCCGGGAACCGCTCCAGGAAGCGTTCGTAGTAGCCGATCACGGTCGCGACCTGGGTCTGCTGCAGCATGATCTCCGACACCCAGACCCGATAGGGCGTGCGCGGATGCTGCCATGGCAGGTCGTGCCGGCCATCGCGGCGATGCCAGCGGATCAGCGCCGGGGCGAAGCGCTCGGGGGTCTGTGGCGGGCTGCGGCGGGCCACCGGCCGCGCTCAGCTCAACAGCGCCGCGAGCAGCAGCTTGATCGAGGGGCGCAGGTCGTTGCGTCGCAGCGCCGGATCGCGGATCGAGCGCATGATCAGGCCCTCGACCAGGCATTGCAGCAGCACCGCCCTCATGCGCACCTGGGCCGCCGTGAGTCGCACGCCCTGTGCCGCGGCGCTCCGCCGCAGCATGTCCGACAGCCGCATGCCGATGACACGGTCCTTGCTGCGCACGATCTGCATCAGCTTCGGGTCGCGGGTGGACTCGGCCGTGAGCTCGAGCATCAGCGCGGCATTCATCTTCGGGTCCTGGCATCCGCGATAGCACTCAAACACGTTCAGCAGTTCATCGACCACGTCATCGGTCGCCACCAGCCGGTCCATCACGCGGACGGCCTCGCTCTCGAGATGGCGATCGATGATCGCCTTCACGATCGCGCTCTTGTTCTTGAAGTAGCGGTAGATCAGACCCGCGCTGATGGCGGCCGTCCCGGCAATCTGCGCCATGCTGGCGCCGTGGAAGCCACTGGCGATGAAGCAGGATTCGGCGGCATCCAGGATGCGCTCGCGCTGCACCGCCGCGTGCTGGCGCCGCGCCGGGGCGAGCGCTGCGCTCACGTGCCGTGCTCCAGCCAGCCGCCGCCGAGGGCGCGGTACAGGGTCACGCGATTCTGCTGCTCCGCGAGCCGCACCGAGATCAGCGACTGCTGGGCCGCGTAGCTGCTGCGTTGCGCATCCAGTACGTTCAGGTAACTGTCGCGTCCGGCCTTGTAGCGCTGCTGCGAGAGATCCAGTGCGCGTGCCGTCGCATCGGCGAGCGCCTGCTCCGCGTCGCGCTCCCGCACCAGCGAGGCCGACAGCGCCAGCGCATCGGCGACCTCCCGGAAGCCGGCCTGGATCGATCGCTCGTACTGCGCCAGCGCCACGCCCTGCGCGGCACGCGCGGCCGCCAGGTTCCCGAGCAATCTGCCGCCCTGGAAGATCGGCAGCGTCACCTGTGGCGCAAACGTCCACGCGCCGGTGCCGGCCTTGAACAGCCCCGAGAGCTGCTGGCTCGCCGAGCCGACGTTGGCGGTCAGGTCGATTGACGGAAAGAAGGCGGCCCGGGCCGCTCCGATATTGGCGTTCGCGGATCGGAGCGTGTGCTCGGCAGCCAGGACGTCGGGTCGGCGCAGCAGCACGCTCGAGGGCATTTCCGCCGGCAAATCCCCAAGTCCGGTCACGCCGGTTCCGAGGCCCGGTGGCAGCAGTGCGGGATCCGGCGTCGCGCCTACCAGCAGTGTGAGCGCATCGATGTCCTGGGCGACGTTGCCGTCATAGCGCGCGGCGTCGGCCCGTGCGGTCTCGACCGTGCTGCGTGCCTCGGCCAGGTCCAGTCCCGAGACGCCGCCGGCCTCATAGGTCTTCTGCGTCAGACCAAAGGAATCCTGGCGGCTCTGCAGCGTGCTGGCAGACAGGCGCTGCAGGTCGCGGTCCGCCGCGAGCGTGAGGTAGGCGTCGGCGATTTCCGAGATCAGGCTGAGCTGTGCCCCACGGCGCGATTCCTCCTGGGACAGATAGCTCTCCAGCGCCGCGTGGCTCAGGCTGCGCACGCGCCCGAACAGGTCGATCTCGAACGCCGATACCCCGGCCGATACCTCATAGTCCTGGTTGATCGTTGCCGGAAAGCCGTTCGTCAGCGCCGGCGGGATCTTCTCGCGCGTGAACGCACCGGTGGCGTTGATGCTGGGCAGCAGTGCAGCGCGCTGGATGCGGTATTGCGCGCGCGCGCTCGCGACATTGAGCACCGCGACGCGCAGATCGCGATTGTTCGCGAGCGCCTGCGCGATCAGCGCCTGCAGATGCGCATCGGCGAAGAAGTCGCGCCAGCCGACGTCGCGCGCGGCATGCAGGGCGGCAGACGGCCCTGCTGGCGCAGGTGCCGCAGGCAGGGCCGCCGCAGCGGCGTCCGGCACCGTCACGGCCGGGATCGGCCACTGGTCTGCCACCGGCAGTGGCGGCTGGCGGTAGCGGGGCGCGAGCGTGCACGCCGGGAGCACAGCGAGTGCGGCCATCGCCAGCAGGACGGCCAGCGGCCCGACACCGATTCCCGCGGCGCGACTAGCCTGCATGGGGCGCCTCGGCGGCGGCGGGTGGGCCCGTGGGCTCGTCCGGTGACTCCGGAAGGCTGTGGAACAGGTGCTGCACGACCACGAAGAACAACGGAATGAAAAAGATGCCGAGGAAGGTGCCGGCCACCATGCCGCCGAATACTCCGGTGCCGATCGCACGCTGGGCACCGGCGCCGGCACCCGTCGCGAGCGCCAGGGGCAGCACGCCCAGTCCGAACGCGAGCGAGGTCATCAGGATCGGGCGCAGCCGGTCGCGCACCGCGCGCAGCGTGGCCTCGATCGCGTGCATGCCATGCTCGACGTTCTCCTTCGCGAATTCGACGATCAGGATCGCGTTCTTGGAGGCCAGGCCGATCGTCGTCAGCATCGCGACCTGGAAGTAGATGTCGCGCTCCAGGCCACGTATCGTCGTCGCGAGCACCGCGCCTATGATGCCCAGTGGCACCGCGAGCAGGATCGCGGTCGGGATCGACCAGCTCTCGTACAGCGCCGCCAGGCACAGGAACACGACGATGATCGACAGGGTGTACAGGATCGGTGTCTGTGCGCCGGCCTGGCGCTCCTGGTAGGACTGCCCGGTGAATTCGACCGAGAAACCCGGTGGCAGCTGCGACACGAGCCGCTCGACCTCGGCCATCGCCTGCCCGGAACTGACGCCGGGCGCGGCCTGACCATTGATGTCCATAGCCGCCACGCCGTTGTAGCGCTCGAGTCGCGGTGAACCGTATTCCCAGTGCGAATTCGCGAACGAGGAGACCGAGACCATGTTGCCGCCCCGGTTGCGCACGTACCAGCGGCTGAAGTCGTCGGGCAGCATCCGGAACGGCGCGTCCGCCTGCACGATCACATGCTTGACCCGGCCCCGGTCGATGAAGTCGTCGATATAGAGCTGGCCCCAGGCCACGGAGAGCGTGGTGTTGACATCGCTCATCGACAGCCCGAGCGACAGCGCCTTCTGCGGATCGAGGTCGAGTCGGAACTGCGGTGCGTCCTCCTGGCCGTTTGGCCGCACGTTCGCGAGCAACTTGTCCTGCGAGGCCATGTACAGGAACTGGTTGCGCGCGGCGGTCAGCGCCTCGTGTCCCTGGCCGCGGTTGTCCTTGAGGTAGAAGTCGAAGCCGGCCGAATTACCGAGTTCCCGGACTGAAGGCGGCGAGAACGCGAACGCGAGGCCATCGCGGATCCCGCCCAGGGCGCCGTACGCGCGCGCTTCCAGCGCCGGAACGGACAGACGCGCCGACGTGCGCTCGCTCCAGTCCTTGAGCAACACGAAGCCGATGCCGGTATTCTGTCCGCCACCGCTGAAACTGAAGCCGGAAACCGTGAAGATGGACTTCACGGCGTCCTTCTCATCGACCATGAAGTGTTCCCGGACCTGGTCCAGCACCTTGAGCGTGCGCTGCACGGTCGCGCCGACGGGCGTCTGCACGAGGGTGAGCAGATAGCCCTGGTCCTCCTCCGGCAGAAATGCGGTAGGCAACCGGAGGAACAGCAGACCCATCAGGGAAGCCAGTGCCACGTAGATCAGCAGGTAGCGACCCGTGCGCTGCAGGATGTGCGCCACGATGCCCTGGTAACGCCGGCTGCCACTCTCGAACCGGCGGTTGAACCAGCCGAAGAAGCCGCGGTCGCTGTGGTGCCCACCCTTCGGCACCGGTTTGAGCAGCGTCGCGCACAGCGCCGGCGTGAGCACGATCGCGATGATCACGGACAGCACCATCGCCGAGACGATCGTGATCGAGAACTGACGGTAGATCACACCAGTCGAACCCTGCAGGAACGCCATCGGCACGAACACCGCGGACAGCACCGTCGCGATGCCGATCAGCGCTCCGGTGATCTGGTCCATCGACTTGCGGGTCGCCTCCACCGGCGAGAGGCCCTCCTCGCGCATCAGGCGCTCGACGTTCTCGACCACGACGATCGCGTCATCGACCAGCAGGCCGATCGCCAGCACCACCGCGAACATCGTCAGCATGTTGATGGAGTAGCCCGCTAACGAGAGTACGGCGAAGGTACCGAGCAGCACCACCGGAACAGCGATGGTCGGAATCAGCGTCGCGCGCAGATCCTGCAGGAACAGCAGCATCACCAGGAAGACGAGTGCGATTGCCTCGACGAGCGTCTTGACCACTTCCTCGATCGACTTGCGCACGAACGGCGTCGTGTCGTACGGGACGACCGCCCGCAGGCCCGGGGGGAACTGCGGCCGCAGACGTTCGAGCAGCGCATAGACTCCCTTCACGGTATCGAGCGCATTCGCATTGGTGGCCAGCGTGACCGCCATGCCGGACGCGACCTTGCCGTTGTAATTCACGCCGAAGCCGTAGTCGGACTGGCCAAGTTCCACCCTCGCCACGTCTCCGAGGTGCAGCGTCGAGCCGTCGCTGTTGCTGCGCAGGACGATCTTCGAGAACTGCTCCGGCGTCGAGAATCGCCCGAGCGCCGTGATCGTCGCATTGAGCTGCTGGCCGGGTACTGCGGGCAGCGCACCGAGCTGCCCGACCGCGACCTGCGCGTTCTGAGACTGCACCGCCGTATTGATGTCAGAGGGTGTAAGCCCGTAGGCCTTGAGCTTGTCCGGGTCGAGCCAGATGCGCATCGCGTACTTGGAGCCGAACATAATCAATGAGCCGACTCCCGGCACGCGGCTCATGGGGTCTTCGACATTGCTGGCGAGGTAGTCGCCAATGTCGCCCGCATTCATGCTGCCGTCGTCGGAGACG
>Ga0265334_10000549_pt1 | contig 19082 bp, 19 predicted proteins | sample 42023metaG_FD_192442 | JGI IMG/M metagenome (GOLD analysis project Ga0265334, IMG submission 192442) | Rhizosphere microbial communities from Carex aquatilis grown in University of Washington, Seatle, WA, United States - 4-20-23 metaG | ecosystem: Host-associated > Plants > Roots > Rhizosphere... | reverse complement strand
CGTGCTGGTCGCGCCCGGCAACGCCGGCACGGCCGCCGAGCCGCGGGTACGCAATGTCGCGGTTGCGACCGGGGACCTTGCCGGGCTCGTCGCGCTCGCGCGTGCCGAGGCCGTAGATCTCACGATCATCGGGCCCGAGCAACCGTTGGTGGCCGGCGTCGTCGACGCGTTTCAGGCGGCGGGCCTGCGCTGCTTCGGTCCGCCCGCGCGGGCCGCGCGCCTCGAAGGATCCAAGGCCTTCGCCAAGGAGTTCCTGCACCGACATGGGATTCCGACCGCGCAATACCGCAGCTTCCGCCGGGAGGATTACGACGGGCAGTGGGTGCGTGCGCAGCGCCGGCCGCTGGTCGTCAAGGCGAGCGGGCTCGCGGCCGGCAAGGGCGTGATCATCGCTGACAGCGGCATCGAGGCCGATGCCGCGGCCCAGGGCATGTTCGGTGGCCGCTTCGGTGAAGCAGGCGCGCAGATCGTCGTCGAGGATTTCCTCGAAGGCGAAGAGGCGAGCTTCATCGTGATGGCCGACGGTCTGCATGCGCTGCCGCTCGCGAGCGCCCAGGATCACAAGCGCCGCGACGACGGGGATGGCGGTCCGAACACCGGTGGCATGGGTGCCTACTCGCCCGCGCCGGTGGTCACGGACGCGGTGCATGCGCGCGTGATGCGGGAGGTGATTGCCCCGACGCTGCGTGGGCTGGCCGCCGAGGGCATGCCATACACGGGTTTCCTGTACGCCGGGTTGATGATCGGCCCGGACGGCAGTGCACGCGTGCTCGAGTACAACTGCCGCTTCGGGGACCCGGAGACCCAGCCGATCCTCGTACGGCTGCAGTCGGACCTGACGGTGCTGTGTGACGCCGCGCTGGCCGGAACCCTGGATTGCGTGACTGCGCAATGGGATCCGCGCGCCGCAGTCGGCGTCGTGCTCGCAGCGGGCGGCTACCCGGACGACGTCCGCCTTGGCGATCCGATCGCGGGGCTCGAGCAGGCAGCGCGGCTGCCTGGCAAGCTGTTCCATTCCGGCACCCGGCACGATGGCGGGCGGGTCGTGACGGCTGGCGGACGCGTGCTATGCGCGGTCGGTTCCGGCGACTCGGTACGCGAGGCGCAGGTACAGGCCTATGCGCTGGTCGAATCCATCCACTTCGAAGGTATGCAGTTCAGGCGCGACATCGGCCATCGTGCGCTCGCGCGCACGCGCGATTGAATGCGCGCATGAACGCCCCGGAGCACGGGAACGATGCAGCTGCCACGCGCAGCATCCCCGGGCTCTCACCGGAGCGCAAGCGTCGCCTGCGCACCCTGTTCCGCATACTGAGCGCAATCAGTCCCGCACTGGCCGCGCGCCTGGCTGCCTATGCATTCACGCTGCCGCTGGCGCGCGCGATCGGACCCGAGGACGACGCCTTCCTCGCCGGCGCGCGCACCCACCGGCTGCGCACGCCGGTTGGCGCGGTCCAGGTCTATGAGTGGCCGGGCCGCGATCCGGCGGTACTGGTGCTGCACGGATGGATCTCGCACGCCGCCCGTCTGCAGCCCGTGATCGACGCGCTGCGAGCGCGCGGGCTGCGTGTGGTCGCATTCGATGCACCGGCGCACGGCCGCTCCTCCGGCCGTCGGGCCGACCTGCATGCGTTCCTCGGTGCACTCGAGGCGGTGAGCCGGGATTGCGGCCCGATCGGCGCAGTGCTGGCGCATTCCTTCGGCGCGATCACCGCGGTGACCTGGCTGGCCCAGAGCGCGGGGGTGCCGCTGCGGGCGGCCGTGCTGGTGGGATTGCCGCGCGACGTCGGTTACCTGTTCGAATCCTTCACCATCACGCTGGGGCTCTCAGCCGAGGTCGTGCGCCGACTGCGGGCGCTGTTCCGCGCGCGCTATGGGCGCGACCCGGAAGATTATTCGGCGCAGCAACTCGCACAGCGCATCCGGGTGCCGGTGCTGCTGGTGCATGGGGCCAATGACGAACTGGTGCCGGTCGCACACTCGGAGTCGATCGCCCGACTGTTCGAGCAGGTCCGGCTGCATGTCGTGCCCCAGCTCAACCACAGCGCACCGCTGCGCGATCCGCCCACGGTGGCGCTGATGGCCGACTTCATTGCCGGCGCACTCAGAAGCTCAGCCGAACGAACGCCTCCGGGCCCTTGATGTCGAGCTGCACGGTGCCGCGCGGACTGCTGTTGGTCTGCGTCAGCTCCGTCTTCTGGTACTCGTAGCCGAGTCCCACGGCCAGATTGCGCAGCGGGCGATACTGCAGGTCCGCGTGGTAGACGCCGAGGGAGCCGCTGGTCGAGCTGAGCGCCAGGTGCAGGTACTGACCGCGCGCGTTCAGCGACCACTGCTTCGTGATCCGGAACGTGCCGTCCAGCGCCAGCGTGGCGAACGGGCCGGAGCCCGAGTACTCGGTCTGCCGCGGCGTATTGGGAACCTGGGCCATGGCCGTGGCTTCGATGAGATGGATGCCGAGTCCGGCTCCCAGCTCGTAGCGCTCGCCCCGCAGGAACGAATACGTGTAGGTGAGATCCATCTGCCTCCAGTTGAAGCTGGATTGCACCGGATTGGCAAGCGGTGACGGTCCACCGAACTGGAGGCCCGCGATCGTGAGCGGGGTGGCGACCCGCTCGGTGTTCTGGCGCTGCAGGTCCAGGAAATTCACGCGCAGCCGGTTGCGCGCGCGCATGCGGAAGATCAGCTCCATTCGCCACTGGTAGCTAAGCGGCGTGAGTCCGAGGTCCCGCTCGGCCGAGAACGGCGTCCCGGCGACCGTCGGGGAATCTATGCGTACCGGGGTGGTTACCCGGCCCCACCAGAAGCCCGCGCGCAGCGCAAAATGGTCGGTGATGGGACTCGCGACCGGCAGCGGCTGGGCGACGTAGCCGTCAGCATCTGAGGTCGGGGTGACCGGAATGACCGGTGCCGCGGCTGCAACCCGCGGCAGCAGCCCCGGCAGGGCCAGGGCGGACAGCACGGACACTGCCAGGCTCATCCGTCGTGCGCGCATCATCGATCCAGACCCCAGCGGGCAGCCACCCTGTACGAAGTGCGGCATGATCCCCCAGCGGTGGGATACGGCGCCACCGTCGCACTGCGGCGACGAGACCTGGCGCACAACATGCCCGGCTCCGACGGCTCCGGGCCGTGGTTAGCAGCCAGGACGCTGCCCCTTGGGGCAAGCGCCGCGCGACGGCGCGTGGCTCAGCGCTTCATCGCCTCGAAGAACTCGGAATTGGCCTTCGTGTCCTTCATCTTGTCGAGCAGGAACTCGATCGCCGCCAACTCATCCATCGGATGGAGCAGCTTGCGCAGGATCCACATCTTGGCCAGCTCGCCCTGATCGGTGATCAGCTCCTCCTTGCGGGTGCCGGAACGATTGATGTTCACGGCCGGGAATACGCGCTTCTCCGCGATACGGCGGTCCAGATGGATTTCGCTGTTGCCGGTGCCCTTGAATTCCTCGTAGATGACATCGTCCATTTTGGAACCGGTGTCGATCAGCGCGGTTGCGAGGATCGTGAGGCTGCCGCCCTCCTCGATATTGCGCGCGGCGCCGAAGAAGCGTTTGGGCCGCTGCAGCGCATTGGCGTCGACGCCGCCGGTGAGCACCTTGCCCGAGGACGGCACCACGGTGTTGTAGGCACGCGCGAGGCGCGTGATCGAATCGAGCAGAATCACGACGTCTTTCTTGTGCTCGACCAGCCGCTTGGCCTTCTCGATCACCATCTCGGCGACCTGCACATGGCGCGCCGCGGGCTCGTCAAACGTGCTCGAGACGACCTCGCCCTTCACGGTGCGCTGCATCTCGGTGACTTCCTCCGGCCGCTCATCGATGAGCAGCACGATCAGGATCACTTCAGGATGGTTTGCCGTGATCGACGTCGCGATGTTCTGCAGCAGCATCGTCTTGCCGGCCTTCGGCGGCGAGACGATCAGGCCGCGCTGACCCTTTCCGATCGGTGCGACCAGGTCGATCGTGCGCGCCGTGAGATCCTCGGTGCTGCCGTTGCCGCGTTCGAGTTTCAGCCGCTTGGTCGGATGGTATGGCGTCAGGTTCTCGAACAGCACCTTGTTGCGGGAGCTGTCGGGCGAATCGAAGTTGATCTCGCCGACCTTCAGCAGCGCGAAATAGCGCTCGCCGTCCTTCGGCGGGCGGATCAGCCCGGAAATCGTGTCACCGGTGCGCAGGTTGAAGCGTCGGATCTGGCTCGGGGACACGTAGATGTCGTCGGGACCGGCCAGGTAGGAGCCGTCGGCCGAGCGTAGGAAGCCGAAGCCGTCCTGCAGGATCTCGAGTACGCCGTCGCCGTAGATGTCTTCGCCGTTACGGGCGTGCGCCTTCAGGATCGAAAAGATGATGTCCTGCTTGCGCGATCGGGCCAGGTTCTCCTGGCCCATCGATTCGGCCATCCGCACCAGCTCGTGGATCGGCTTGGCCTTCAGCTCGGTCAGGTTCATCGAGCTGCGCGAGGCGGCGAGTTCCGCCGGACTGATGACTTCGGCGTCGTCCTCCCCGATTGGCTCGAGTTCCTGCATCATCTGATCGTCGGGACGGCCGTTGCCGCGATTACCGTCGCGGTTGCCGTGACGCGGGCCCTTGTTGGGGCGGTTGCGGCCCTGGTTGCCGAGGTAGCCTCTCACAGGTGCTGGTCCAGGAAGGTCGCGAGCTGCGACTTGGACACTGCGCCGACCTTCTGCGCCTCGACGGTGCCATTCTTGAACAGGATCAGCGTCGGGATGCCGCGGATGCCGAACTTCGGCGGGGTCTGCGGATTCTCGTCGATGTTGAGCTTCGCGATCTGCAGCCGGTCCTTGTACTCGCTCGCGATCTCATCGAGGATCGGGGCGATCATCTTGCACGGACCGCACCACTCGGCCCAGAAATCCAGCAGGACCGGCTTGCCGGCCTTCAGGACATCCTGATCGAAGCTGGCATCCGAGGTATGCACAATGTGCTCGTTACTCACGCAGTAGGGCCTCCGTCAGGGGGGGATGGAACCAGGTATTGGGTCACGAAAACCGATTTACGAGGCGGGTAATTCAGGGAAATTGCTGGATTGAAATCAGCGGTGGGGCTCACACCCTGCCCCGGGAAGCCGTCTAACGGTTACACTAGCTCTAGGATTGCTTGCGTCAGGATGGCTTGGCAGGGGCGAACTGGACAGCCGCCGTTGAGCTTATTTTTAGCCCTTTTGGGGGTGCAATGCAAGTCTGGCGGCCAGACCCCCTGTTTCGGGAAACCAAGAACGCATTCCAATGAGTGATCAACATCTCAGTTCCTTGACCTTCGGTTCGCTGCCACTGCTGCCGGTGGTGATGGCCGGCATCGACGCCGCCGGCTTCACGCGCTGCACGCCGATCCAGGCCCAGACCCTGCCAATCGCGCTCGAAGGGCGCGACGTCGCCGGCCAGGCGCAGACCGGGACCGGCAAGACCGCCGCGTTCCTGGTCGCCCTGTTCCAGTCACTGCTGACGAGGCCGGGTCCGCCCAATCGCGCTCCGACCTCGATCCGGGCGCTGGTCGTGGCGCCGACGCGTGAACTCGCCGTGCAGATTCACAAGGACGCACTGCTGCTCGGTGCGCACACGGGGCTGAAGCTCGCGGTGGTATTCGGTGGCACCGACTACGACAAGCAGCGCCAGACCCTCGCCGAAGGCGTCGACGTGCTGATCGGCACACCGGGTCGGATCATCGACTATTTCAAGCAGCATGTCTTTGATCTGCGCAGCGTGCAGGTGCTCGTGCTCGACGAGGCGGACCGGATGTTCGATCTGGGCTTCATTGCCGACATCCGCTTCCTGCTGCGCCGACTGCCGCGCCCGGATCTGCGCCAGTCGATGCTGTTCTCGGCCACGCTGTCGCACCGCGTGCTCGAGCTGGCCTATGAGCACATGAACAACCCCGAGCTCGTGCGCATCGAGCCGGACAAGGTCACGATCGACCGCATCCGCCAGATCATCTACTTTCCGTCGATGGAGGAGAAGGTGCCGCTGCTGATCGGCCTGCTGCGCTACACCGAGGCACACCGCACGATGGTGTTCGTGAACACCCGGCGGGTCGCGGAACGGCTCGAGGCGGCGTTGCGGGCCAACGGCTTCCACGCCCAGGCACTCTCGGGCGACGTGCCGCAGAAGAAGCGGCTGCAGTTCCTGCGCCAGTTCCACGAGGGCGACCTCGCGGTGCTGATCGCGACCGACGTCGCCTCGCGCGGCCTGCACATCCCTGACGTGAGCCACGTTTTCAATTTCGACCTGCCACAGGATGCCCCCGACTACGTGCACCGTATCGGGCGTACGGCGCGCGCGGGCGCCGAGGGCGACGCGATCAGCTTCGGTTGCGAGGAATATGCGATTTCGCTGCCCGATATCGAGACCTACATCGGCAACAAGATCCCGGTCGCCGCGGTGACTCCCGAGCTGCTCCCGCAGGTGGTCGCAGCACCGCCGATGACCGAGGAGGCACGCGCCAACCGGGCCGCGTTCGGCGCGCGCCGCGGTACGGGCGGACGTCCCGGGGGCAGCCGCCCTGGCGGCACCCGCAGCAGCCGGCCAGGCGGCGGCCGCGCACGCGGGCGTGGCGGCCCGCGTCCCGGACACTGACGCCCGCGGCATCGGGCGCGGGCGCCGGCCTGCCCACGCACGGCCGCATCGAAAGACCGCTATAGCAGTTCGGCGACTGTCTCCACCGAGGGAAACCCTTCGTGGGCGCGTGGCGGTGCACGGCTGTCGGGCCTGCGCACGGCATAAACCAGTCCGATGCCGGCCGCCCGCGCGGCGCGCAGCACTGCCGGGCTATCGTCGACGAACAGGCTGCGTGCGGGGTCGAAGGCTTCCACGCGCGCCAGCGTGCGCCAGAAGCGCGCGTCTTCCTTCGGCGCACCGAAGCTGTGGGAGCTGAAGCTCGCGTGGAAATAGCTCCGCACCCGCGTGCGGGCATCCTTGATTGCGAGCGTGGTCGGATGCGCATTGGTGAGCAGAACCAGGCGCTTGTCCCGCGCGCGCAGCCGCTGCAGGAAGGCGCGGGCGCCGGGCAGCCAGCGGATCCGGTGCGCGCTGCTGCGCTTGAGCGCGGCGATGTCGAGCGCGAGTTCGCGGCTCCAGTGCTCGATGCAATACCACGCCAGCGTGCCCTCGTGGGCGCGGAAACGTGGCCGCAGCTGCTCCTGCGCCTGGACGAGGCTGATCGCGCGGGATCGCGCGTACACGCGCGGCACGTGACGGTTCCAGAAATGGTTGTCGTATGCGAGATCCAGCAACGTGCCGTCCATGTCCAGCAGCACGGTGTCGATCCCGCGCCACGCCTGCTCGCTCAGGGCCGGGGGTACCTCAGGGTCGGCTATGATCTGGTTCATGGCAGCGTTGTCGGCACCGGTTCCGAAACTGTCCACGGCGCAACTGGCGGCGTGGCTGCCGGCGGTCATCGGCATCGCCGACGCGGCAGGCCGCGAGATCATGCGGATCTACGAGAGCGGGTTCAACGTGACTCTGAAGGATGATCGTTCGCCGCTGACCGAAGCCGACCTGGCCTCCCAGAGCATGATCGGTGCGGGCCTCGCGGCGCTGACGCCCGATATTGCCATGCTCGGCGAGGAATCGGCACCGCAGGCGAGCGCGCAGCGGCGCGCCTGGCGCGCACTGTGGCTGGTCGACCCGCTGGACGGCACCCAGGAGTTCGTGAAAGGCAACGGCGAATTCACCGTGAATATCGGGCTGATCGAGGATCATGAGCCGGTGCTCGGCGTCGTGGCAGCGCCGGCACGCGGGCTGCTGTACGCCGCGGCGCGCGGCTGTGGCGCATTTCGTCGCGACGGCGACGGCAGGCAACTTCCGCTGCGGCCGCGAGTGCCCGCCCGCAGCCCGCTGCGCGTGCTGGGCAGCCGTTCGCACCGGGATTCCCGGACCGAGGCGCTGTTGACGCGCTTCGGCCCGCAGGAGGCGCTGAGCGTCGGCAGTGCATTGAAGTTCTGCATGATCGCCGAAGGCCACGCCGACCTGTACCTGCGCTGCGGCCCGACCTCGGAGTGGGATACTGCCGCGGGGCAGGCGCTGCTCCGCGAGGCCGGCGGCGCCGTAGTGGACCTGGCTGGCGCACCCCTGCTCTACAACGCGCGCGACACCCTGATCAATCCCGCCTTCCTGGCCTATGCAGACGGTTCGCGCGACTGGGTGGCATTGCTTGGCTGAAACGCGCATAGACCTGCACACACACAGCGATTGCTCTGACGGCCTGCTCAGCCCCGACGGGCTCGTGGCGCTGGCGCAGACGCGCGCGGTCGGAATGCTGGCGCTGACCGACCACGACACGGTGGCCGGCTGCGCGGCGGCCCGGCGCGCCTGCCAGAAGGCTGGTGTCCGCTTCGTTGCAGGAATCGAACTGAGCTGCGGCTGGCGTGGCCTGGAGATTCACGTGCTCGGCCTCGCGGTCGACGATGCGCACCCGGAACTGCTGCAGCACTGCGCGGCGCAGCTCGCGCGCCGGCGCGAGCGACTGACCGGCATCGGCGAGCGCCTGAACCGCGCCGGACTGCCAGGCAGTTCTCTGGTGCAGGCAGCGCTGGCCGCGCCAGTGCCGACGCGCACGCACGTGGCGCGCGCGCTGCATGACGCCGGCTGGGCGCCCGACGTCCCTTCAGCCTTCGAGCGCTGGCTCGCGCGCGGCCGCCCCGGACACCAGGGCGCGCAGTGGCCAGGCCTCGACGTGACGCTGGGGTCGATCAGCGCGGCCGGCGGTGTCGCGGTGCTGGCGCATCCGCATCGCTATCCGCTCAAGACGACGCACCTCGACGAGCTGGTCGCGCAATTCAAGGCCGGCGGTGGCGCCGGACTCGAGGTGAGTCTGTCCGGCATGAGCCCCGCCGCCGCCGATCGCGCCGCGACGCTCGCGCGCCGGCATGGCCTGGCCGGCTCGATCGGCTCGGATTTTCACGAGCCGGATTTGTCATGGCGTCCGCTGGGACGCTTCGCTAAGCTACCTGATCGGATCGAACCCATCACCGCGCTGCTCCGGCAGGTCGCCTGAAGCCGCGACGGAACGGCCGCCACAGCGATGAGCGACAGCGAAGACAACGTCGACCGTGAGCTGTTCCGCAACGTCGAGCGCTTGCGTCAGCTGCGCATCGAGCACCGTGACCTCGACGACGTCATTGCGCGGCTGCAGATGGACATGCATATCGACGAGCTGCAGCTCAAACGGCTCAAGAAGCGCAAGCTCGCGCTCAAGGACCAGATCCTGCGGCTCGAGAGCGAGCTGATACCGGATCTGAACGCCTGAGCGACACTGCCCGCAGCTCACCGGAATGAAGACGCCACTGCCAGAAGGTGACCTGCACTTCCAGTTCATCCGCGCTTCCGGTCCGGGTGGCCAGAACGTGAACAAGGTTGCCAGCGCCGCGCAACTGCGCTTCGATCTGGCGGGCACGGTCGCGCTGCCGGCACGCGTCAAGGCGCGCCTGCGCATGCTCGCCGGGCAGCGCCTCACCGTCGATGGCGCCATTGTGATCACGGCACGCTCGCACCGCACGCAGGACGCCAACCGCCGCGACGCACTGGCGCGCCTGGCAGCGCTGATCGCGGCGGCCGAAATCGAACCCAAGCTGCGCCGCGCGACGCGGCCGACGGCCGGCTCGCGTCAGCGGCGGCTCGAGGGCAAGACGCAGCGCAAGCGCGTCAAGCAGCTCCGGGGCCGCGTCGCACCCGATTAGGCGCTCGGAGCGCGAGCGCGCACATGGACCAGCCGATCCGCAGCTTTGCGCCGCTCATCCGGGCAGATGCGCGCGTGCTGGTGCTCGGCAGCATGCCCGGCACCGCCTCGCTGGCCGCTGGCCAGTACTACGCGCATCCGCGCAACCAGTTCTGGCCGATCATGGACCGCCTCTGCGGTGCCGGGCCTACCCTGCCTTACCCGTCGAGGCTGCAGCGCTTGCAGCAGCACGGCATCGCGCTCTGGGACGTGCTGGAATCATGCGTACGCCGTGGCAGTCTGGATGCGGCGATCGAGCGTTGCGGCGCGACGCCGAACGATCTGCCGGCGCTGCTGCAGCGACATCCGGGGATCGGACTCGTGTGCTGCAACGGCATGACCGCCTACCGGCTGCTGCAGCGCCACTTTGGTGACGCGCTCGCCGGCGCGCTGCCGTGGGTGCGTTGCGTGCGGCTGCCATCCACGAGCCCCGCTAATGCCGGCATCACGGCGACCGCCAGGCTTGCGGCCTGGGAGGCCGCGTTCAGTCGTGGGTGACCTGCAGGATGCTGTGGCGCAGCTGCTCGGAGAGCACGAGCTCTGCGTCTTCTGCGACGTGCACCAGGATCTCGTCGAATGCCAGGCAGCCCGCAGCGTCGACGCGCACTACCTCGCGCGCGCGCAGCAGGTCGATGTAATTGGCAAACAGCGTGCGATCGAAGAATTCCGGTGAGTTGAAGCCGTACAGCAGCGTCATGCGCTGCGCCATCAGCTGGCAGCGTTCCTCCAGCGCCTTCTGCGTGATGCTGCCACTTCCGGCACGGATCAGCAGCGCGATGGCGAGGTAATAGCGCTCGATGGTCTGGATCGTGCTCTGCGCGAGCAGCGAGAGCTGGGTCGCGGCCGCCGAAGTCGGCGGCGGCGAGCGCCACTCGTTCGGGTCCACTGCGCGCTCCAGCAATCCGAGCGAGGCGAGCGCACCGAGCGCCTGCTCGACGATCGCGGGCAGTTCCGCCTCGCTCCAGTGCAGGAAGAGTTCGGCGGCCGCATAGGGGTAGATGCGCGAAGCCAGCCGCTGCACATCAGCGGTGCGCAGCGTGGCGTTGGTCAGGAAGCAGCACGCGATCAGCGAGGGTAGCGCGAACAGATGCAGTACGTTGTTGCGGTAGTAGGTCGCGAGCACCGCATGCTCCGGGCTCATGCGCACGATCTCTCCGATCCGGTGCTGTTCGCGAGTGATGACCCGCAGCGCGAGGCCGTACTCGATCACCTCGACGGGGCTGGCACGCGTGACCGTCACACGGCGGTCATAGGGCAACGCCGCCAGCAATGCCAGCATCGTGTCGATCTGGCGCAGCAACGCCGGCTCGAGCATTGCCTGGCGCGGCGTGGCCGGCAGGATCAGTGCCAGCAGGTTGATCGGCGTCACGCTGGCGGCCGCATTGATGTGCCGCATGACCATCGGCGCCAGTTCATCCACCAGTGCCCCAACCCAGGGCGGCCGGTTGCTGTCCTCGAACTGCAGCGCGCGCCAACCCGGCGCGTAGCGCTCGAGCATCCGGTCGAGGTGGATCGGCTCGCCCAGGTTCACGTGCACCGACCCGAGCCGTTGCCGCAGCCGGCCGAGACTGCGCACCAGCCCCAGCACCGTTTCCTTGCGCTTCGGCAGTCCGGACAGCTCACCGATGTAGGTCGGCCCCTCGAACACGCGTTCGTAGCCGAAATAGACGGGCATGAACACGACCGGCCGGCGCGGCTCGCGCAGGTAGCTGCGGACGGTCATCGACAGCATGCCGGTCATCGGCGCGAGCAGCCGCCCGGTGCGGCTGCGGCCACCTTCGATGAAGTATTCGATCGGGTGACCACGCGCCATGATGGTCGCGAGGTACTTCATGAATACCACCGTATAGAGCGCGCTGCCGCGGAAGCTGCGGCGGATGAAGAAGGCGCCGCCCTTGCGGAGCAGCCGGCCCACGACCGGCAGGTTCAGGTTCAGTCCAGCCGCGACGTGCGGGATCGCGAAGCCGCGCTGGTAGATGGCGTAGGAGAGCAGCAGGTAGTCCATGTGGCTGCGGTGGCAGGGAACGTAGATCAGTTCGCTGCCAGGAGCCACCTCCTGCAGCGTCTCGACGTGCGCGAACTCGATGCCGTCGTACACCCGGTTCCAGAGCCAGGTGAACAGGTGCGAGAGCAGTGTCACGAATGAATGCGAGTAGTTCGCGGCGATCTCGTTGCAGTACCGGCGTGCCTGGAGCAGCGCCGCGCGCCGCGTCAGCTTCGGATCCTCTCGCAGCTGCTGGGCGACCGCGGCCCGCACTGCCCGCGTGCGCAGCACCTCGGCCACGATCGTGCGCCGGTGCGACAGGTCCGGCCCGATGCGCGCCGCGCGCAGGTGCGCGAGCTGCGTGCGTAGCAGTCGTGCCGCGCGCCGGGCCGTGACCGCCGTGTCGGCGTCCGCCTCGATCAGGCTGCGCAGCGACACCGGCTCGCCGAGCTGCACGGTCGTGTTGCGGCCGTTGACCAGCACCGTGAAGAAGCGGCGCAGGCTCGAGCCGATGACCCAGTCCTCCGAGAGCAGCAGTCGGATCAGCGAGCGCTCCTTCTGCGGCGCCCTGCCCCAGTAGACCGCGGCTGGCACCAGATTCACGTCGAGGGCGGGATCACGGCGCAGCGCGTCGATGAGCGTGAGCAGCAGCTCGGGCGGGCGCCGGTCCAGCCGCTGGCGCCACAGGCCCACGCTGCGGCTGAGCGGGAAGGAGGCTCGAGTGCGGCCAAGCTGGCGTGCCAGCAGGCGGCGGCCCGGCCGCGGCAGCCTGGCCCCGACGCACACGTGCTGGAGCACCGCGAAATCGCTGCGGCTACGCTGCTCGAGCACGTAGCAGACTGGCACGCTGCGATCGGCGAAGCGCGCGGCGGCGTCCTCGGGGTGCAGGGTCGTACGTACCCAAAGCGAGAGGACCCGGTTCAGGATTCCCTGCATGCGAAAGGTGCGGCTTCAGGCCGGGGCGAGGGGCAGGTCGAGGCCGATCAGGAAGTACTCGAACAGATATTTTATATACATGAGCTGGTCGTGCAGCTGGTGATCGCCCGGAATCAGGTGCAGCGGCGCGCTGTACTCGCGCGCGAAGCGCTCGCTGTGCTCGAACGGCACGACCTCATCGCGCCAGCCGTGCACGATGGTCGCCGGGCAGTCGAGCACCCGCTCGCGCAGCGGCGGCAACCCTTCCATGTACAGGGCGGGCGCCATCAGGAACACACCGCGGGCATGGAGCGGCGAGGCAGCGGCGACCGAAACGTAGCCCCCAAGGCTCGAACCGACCAGCACCAGGTCGCCAGACAGGGACTTGCATACCGCCAGCAGCGCATCGAGGCGCCCTTTGACCGTGTCGTTGCCCCGGTAATCGACCGATTCGACGTCGTAGCCCTCGGTACGCGCGACGTCGGCCAGCGCCGTGATCTTGCGGCCCCACGGACCGCTGTCCTTGCCATGCGAGAAGACGACATAGCGATTCGCCATGCTGGAGGCACCCTTGTCACTAGCATCTAACGCCGACCGGTCGCTGATCAGCTACCGGCGCCATACGCCGCGCGATAATACTCCGGTACGCTTGAGCCGCGATTGCGAGTGGCATAAAGTCCTGCTGCCGGCGGCCACAATAACAGCCGGCACCTTGAGTGCATTCCGAAGGACTCCTCCATTAGTAGCGACCAGGGCGCGGTTCGCGCACAGATCGATTGGCTGACGCTGACACCGACCGCGCCGACCAACCAGGCACTGCGCGAGTTCGAGAGCGCGCAGCATTCCCCGCTCGGCAAGTGGCGCTTCGCGCGCGCGACCAGTGCGCGCGCGCCCTTGCTCGCGGCGCTGCAGGTGCGCTTCGAGGAACTCCGGCCCGGCCTGTGCCGCGCCGCTATCGATGCGCACCGTCGGGTACGCACCGGTGATGGGGCGATTGACCCGCTGGCCGTCGGCGCGCTCGCGCAGCTCGCGGCCACCATGGTCGTGGAGGTCAGCGCCCCGGAGAGCATGCAATGGTGGCCGCGCGGCCTGACGATCGAGCATCTGCGGCGCGCCGAATCGGTCGTGATCGCACTCGCGCGGCTGGACAAGACCGAATGGGCAGAAGGATCCATGGTTGGCGTGCCGGTGACGGTCAGGGACGGCACTGGCAGCGAAGTGGCCCGTGCGGTGGTCAGTTTCGCGGTAGCAGCGCGTACCAGTTGACGCTGACGGACCGCACGGTGCTGCCTTCGGGCCGGTGCGTCACCAGGCAGGTCTGGAACTCCCCCGGGCGCGCAGCGGCGAACCCGAACAGCAGCAGGTGGCGCGGGGTGAGCATCGGCGTGGCCTCGGGCAGCTGGCCGCCGAGTCCGTCGTTGAGCCGGCCGTCGCAGATCACGAAATAGCTCTGCCGGGCAGTGCGTCCGGGGAAAGCCCCCTCCTCGGCCAGGGCCTCGAAAAACGCGGTGACCTGCGCGCGCAGCCGTTGCCACAGCGCCGGACCCTGCCGCTCGAATACGGCCCAGCGCGTGCCGCGCTCGATGCTGCGCATCACAAACAGTGCGAAGCGGCGCTCGCTCAGCGAGCGCCGCTGCGCCTTGACACCCGCCTCCGCGGTCAACGTGCGCCACGGCAGCCGCCGCCCGACCGGCGGACGCACGGCACCGAACACGTTCACGCCGGCCTGTGCCAGCCGGATGCGGTCCAGGTCGTTTACGCTGCCGGCGAGCCGCAGGCCGGCGCGCATCGTCGCCGACTCGCCATCCACGCTCGCCCACACCGGGAAGCTCTGCTCGGTGCGCGCCAGCAACCCCGCAGCCGCAGCCGCCGAGCCGAACAGTTCCTCGCGCCCGCGCAGCCGGTCGGTCGCATACAGGCGCGGGAAGAACATGAGCGCATTTTCGCTGAACAGCGGCCAGGTACGCAGGCCGGCAAGCGCCGCCTCGGGACCGTTCCACGCCAGCGGCGGATCGAGCAGCAGCATCGCCTGCTGCTCCCGGCACAGGCGCAACGCGACCAGCAGCGCCGGCAGCCCGACTTCGCCCTCGCGCGTGGGCGGCGGCAGGCACAGGAAGTTGAATTCCTCACCGAGCAATGCAAACAGGCCCGTGCGTCTGGTGCTGTCGCCGATCAGGTCATAGACCGCCAGCGGGTCGCCATCATCGCCGTCGGACTGGGACAATATGTAGCCGGTGCTGGCGCGACCCACGGTGCGCAGCGAAGGATCGGGACGCCGCTGCGGCAGCGGCCCCGATACGCGCACCAGCCGTGACTCGGACAGCGCCTGCAGCAACGAGTGCTCGGCATCGGCGCGGATAGACACGCGCCGGAAGATCTCCTGGTCCTCTATGAACTCGGAGCCCGGCGCACGCAGCCGCTGCACGGCCAGATTAAAGCGCAGGAGCTCGCTCGCAGGGATGCCATCGTAGTCGACCGCGACGCGGAGGAACTCGCGGCTTCCGGGTGCGAGCCCCTTCAGGCGCAGCACCGCGCCGTCCGCGGGCAGCGCCAGACTTGGTGGGCGGCCGCCATTGCAGACCCGGACCACGATCGCCTCGCGACCACCGTTCTCGAAGTACTGTTCGAGCGCGTAGGACATCGTCGAGGGCTGCCAGAGCCCGCCGAAGACACGATGGTATTCGTCGAAACTGTGGATCCTGACGGGCTCGTTGACCGGGCCCTTCAGTGCCCTGCCGATGAAGGCAGTGACGGCGGTAGCGGCACGGGCGATTTTCGCTTCCGGCCGAATGAGCCTTATTGTGTCTGTGCCGGCGGTATTCTGCTCGGCCACGCCCTGTCCTTCTATTCCCTGGAGGGACTGTAGCACAGCGCGGTTGATCTAATGGCGAGCCGCTGCTGCGTCCGTCCGTACCTCAGCCGCGCGGCGCGACGGGAGCCGGCTTTGCGCTCGGCACCGTGGCGCGCGCGGTCTTCGGATCGCGCTCCGACAGCAGTGGCTTGGCGCTCAACCCGTCGGTACCGGTATCGTCGGTGCCATCCCAGTTTGCGCCGTCTGGAATCCGGTTCTGCACCAGCGGTGCGTCCATCAGTTCTGCCTCGATGCTGCCGCCCGCGCCCAGCACCGGTACCGGTACGCCGCGCGGTGCGCCGGCAACCGTGGCGACGCTCGACCAGTCGATCGACGTCCCCATGTGGAGCACCGCCTGGCCGCGGTTACCGAGCAGGCGCGTGAGCAGCTTGCGTTGTGAATGCTTCCAGTCCCGAGCATCGTCCTCGAGCACCGTGTAGGCCTGCAGATAGAGCTGCCCGCCATGCACGCCGAACAGGAAGGGTTGGTTCACGACCCGCACCGACGTTCCATCCGGCACCATTGCGAACAGCTTCTCGATGTCCTCGGGGTACAGGCGCACGCAGCCATGGCTGGAACGCAACCCGACGCCGTAGGGCTTGTTCGTGCCGTGAATCAGATAGCTCGGCCAGCCGAGCTTGAACTCGAACTTGCCGAGGGGATTGTCGGGACCGGGCGGCACCACCGCCGGCAGGTCCTCGCCGTTGTCATTGCGGTGGTCTCGCCGCAGCGCGAGGGAAGGACGCCAGATTGGATCCTTCTGGTGCGCGACCACGTGCGTCACCCCCTCTGGTGTCGACCAGCCGAGCTTGCCGATGCCGATCGGATGGGTGTAGACGACCTGCGGCTCGCCCTTGGCGTGGGGCGGAAAGTAGAAAAGACGCATGGCCGGTACATTGATGATGATGCCGACACGCGGTGCGTCGGGCAGCACGAAGCGCGTCGGCAGCACGACGCGCCGGCCTTCGCCCGGGATCCACGGATCCACCCCCGGGTTGGCGCGCACGATCTCCTCGTAGCCGACGTTGAAGCGCCGCGCAATGTCCGGCAGCGTGTCCTCCTTCGAGGCTGTCGTCAGCTGGATGGCGCCGACCACATCCTCGTTCGCATCGCTGAGCACGAAGCGGTGCGTATCGATCGGCGCGGGCAGCGGCGGCGCCTGCGCCACCGGCGGGGTCACCGGAACCACCACCAGCGGCGGCTGGATCGGCCGCGAGCCGATCAAGCCGCAGCCCGCGAGCAGGCTCGCCAGCATGGCGAGCACGGCGGTGGTGTGTCGAAGCTGGAGTCGGGGCCGGCGCATCGGTCTGATTCTAGAGGAGTATGGGCTGATTGGGCAGCTCGTTGCCTTGGGCGAGTGCGGCCGGAAAGTGCTGGCGCAGCAGCCGCGCAACTCCTGACACAGCGGCACGGGAACCCTCGAGGTACCGGCCCGCGCCGTAGTGCTGCTCGACCTCGCGGCACACGCGCTGCCACTCTGCCTCGCTGACCGCGGCACTGATTCCGCGATCGGCGATGATCTCGACCGCGCGCTCGGCGCGCAGCACGTAGATCAGCACGCCATTGTTCTGTGCGGTGTCCCAGATGTGCAGTAGCGCGAACAGGTCGAGCGCACGCCGCCGCGGCGTGATGCCACGCCACAGCCAATGCCAGGGCAGCGCAGTCTCGATCACGAAGCGGATCTCGCCCACGTGCTGTTGCTCCGCGGCTCCGATCTCCGTTTCGATCGCTTTCTGGACCTCGGGCGTGAACAACATTCGGGTGCGCCGCGCGCTGCTCAACAGATGGCGAAACACGCGTGCGAGCTGCATCACCAGCGCCCCGAAGCCCCACCGCCGCCGAAGCCTCCCCCGCCTCCGCTGAACCCTCCGCCGCCGCCGAAGCCGCCGCCCATGCCGCCGAAGCCGCCAAACCCACCAAAGCCGCCGCCGAAGCCGCCGCGCCCGCCTGAACTCCAGCCTCCGCCATTGAGACCGAGCAGCAGCGCCGCCAGGAACGATCCCACGCCGACCCCGATCGCCAGTCCGACTGCCTGCGTAAACAGATAGACCAGCAGCCCGGTGCCGCCGCCAGTCAATGCCGAGCCGGCCGCGCGGCCGAACATTGCGCGCAGCACGCTGGAGAGCACCAGAAAACCGACGACCGCGATAGGCAGTACGTTCCGCCAGCCGCCTTCGGTCCGGCGCTGCCACGTGCGATCAGGGGGCGGCAGGGATTCGCCGTCGATCAGGCCGATCATCTGGTCGACGCCCGCCGTGATCGCGGCAAAGTACTGCCCCTGGCGCAGCAGCGGTACCATGGTGTCGGTGATGATGCGGTTGGAAGCAGCGTCGGTGAGCACGCCCTCGAGTCCATAGCCGTTCTCGATGCGCAGCGTGTGGTCATCCTTGGCGATGATCAGCAGCGCACCGTCATCGACCTTCTTACGCCCGAGCTTCCAGGCCTCGGCGACCCGGATCGAATACTGTTCTATGTCCTCCGGCTGCGAACTCGGCACCAGCAGGACCGCCAGCTGCGCGCCCTTGCGGGCCTCGAAGTCGGCGAGCTTCTGCTCCAGTTCGGCCTGCTGGCCGGCGGTCAACGTACCGGTCAGGTCCGTGACACGTGCATCGAGCGCGGGAATGGACTGCAGGGCCTGTGCATGCGCATCGGGCTCGGCGGCAAGCACAGCCAGCAGGGCCACGGCGCAGAGCAGGCGCACCGTCGGCGTATCGATTGCCGGCTACTGGGCCGCCGCCGGGGGTGCGGTGGCGGGAGATGCGCCGAAATCGACGGTCGGCGCGTGGGAGATCTGCGCCTCGTTCTCGACGCCGAAGTTCTGCTTGAGCTGGTACTTGAGCAACATCGCCGTCAGGTTGCTCGGAAACGAGCGTATCAGCACGTTGTAGTCCTGTACTGCGCTGATATAGCGGTTGCGCGCGACCGTGATCCGGTTCTCCGTACCTTCGAGCTGCGCCTGCAGGTCGCGGAAACTCGCATCGGACTTGAGCTGCGGGTAGTTCTCGGTCACCGCGATCAGGCTCTTGAGCGCCGCGCTGAGTTCGCCCTGGGCGGCCTGGAATTTCTGGAACGCCACCGGATCATTCACCAGCTCTGGCGTCGCCTGGATCGTTCCGACCTTCGCGCGCGCCTCGGTCACGCCGATCAGCACCTTCTGCTCCTGCGCGGCGAACCCCTTGACGACATTGACCAGATTGGGCACCAGGTCAGCTCGGCGCTGGTACTGGTTCACGACCTCGGACCAGGCCGCTTTCACGGCCTCGTCCTGCGCCTGGAAACGGTTGTAGCCGCAGCCGCTGGCCAGCAGCGCCCCCGCGAGGACCACGATGAACTTGAAGGTGCGCATGGCGATAAGAAGCCTCCGAGGAAACCTGGCCGCGGTAACACCGCGGCTGTATCTGGGGCTATCTTCACACGTTCCGCCGGCCACGGGTACCGCGGCAGGGTGGCGGGGCGGCACGGTGGCCGGTGCACGGGGTACAGGCGGTAGGCACCCGCGGTGGGCGCCGGAAAACGGCTGGTCAAAAAAAACGCCCCGGCCTTGTGGGTCGGGGCGAGGGTTAAGCGGGCGTGAGAGTTACCTTCAGCCCGCCCAGGGGATTCCC
>Ga0265334_10000548_pt1 | contig 19089 bp, 16 predicted proteins | sample 42023metaG_FD_192442 | JGI IMG/M metagenome (GOLD analysis project Ga0265334, IMG submission 192442) | Rhizosphere microbial communities from Carex aquatilis grown in University of Washington, Seatle, WA, United States - 4-20-23 metaG | ecosystem: Host-associated > Plants > Roots > Rhizosphere... | reverse complement strand
CAGTAACCGCCTGGCACAATTTCAATTAGAGCAATTAGCACTCCTACCAAATGGGTGACCAGGCGATGCATGGTTTGCGTACGCCCAGACCTGGCGCTGGCGACCAATTGTGTCGCGTGACTTCCGAACCGGGGTGGACTGAGACCGCCCAGCGCCAGGTCTGGGCGTACGCAAACCATGCATCACCTGGTCACCGTTTTGGTCGGTGTGCGCTGTATCTTGCTAATTGTATCTACGCAATTTTGCACAATCATGCACATATAGTGCAATTAGCACGCATACCAAATGTGGTACCAGGCGATGCATGGTTTGCGTACGCCCAGACCTGGCGCTGGGCGTTCTCAGTCCACCCTGGCCCGGAAGTCACGCGACACAATTGGTCGCCAGCGCCAGGTCTGGGCGTACGCAAACCATGCATCGCCTGGTCACTCATTTGGTAGGAGTGCTAATTGCTCTAATTGTGTAGATACACACTTTATAATAAAGATACATATAAATTCATATTTATATACGACATAAATATAAAATATACAAAATTAATATTTAAAATTTCCTAGAAAAAAAATTCAAAAAAAAAATATTTTCCACAAGGGGTCAGGTCCTATTTGAATTTAAATATTTCCCGCCAAAACTCACAGGTCGAGGTGTGAGAGGGTGTGAGGCTTATCGTCCAGCGTGGGCCCAGACCCCCTCCCCCCTTGCCCACCCGACGCGCGACACACACCATCTCGCCTCCCCCATTTCTCTTTCTCCCCCTCCCTCCTCGTCCCGGATCATGGCCAGCCCCCGTCCCGGTCCCGTCCACACGCGCAATCCCGCGAAGAAGCAGAGCGCGTGTCGCAACGAGATGCGCCGCCAGCAGCGCGCGCGCCAGCGTTACGAGCGCCACGCCCTGCGCGCGCACAGCGGCGTGTACATGGACCTCACGACCGACGAGACCGGAAACGACTTGTTTGACGAGCGAGTCTACGCCAAAACGTGCGCCGACCAGGTCGACGACATGGCCGACATGATGCTCGAGGACGACGTCAAGGCGCTCGGCGACATGTTCAGCACGGACCTTTTGCGCGCGTGGACCCCCTACGACCTCGAGCGGCTGAGCCACGAGCTCGGCATCAACACCACAAACGCCAAGGTCGTCGACGACGACTACGCGCGCCAGAACAACGACGTCAACGTCGACGTCGACACCCCCGTCGACCGCGAGGACCAGATTGCCGCGCAGGCGTGATGTGTGAGGAGAAGAGAGAGAGAGACGCGGGACGGGACGGTGCGCCGCTAAGAAACGACACGACACGACACGACTACCTCGACGCGATGAGCCGTTCGTGGTCGTCGGGGTGGATGCTTCCCTCGGTGAGCGGCCGGTGTTCGCGCTCGTCTTGCTCCGCGCTTGCGTCGGCGTCTTGATAGTTGATGCCCGTCGGCGCGGCAATGACCCCGAACGTAATCGTGACGCTGAACGGCTTGTCCATGTCGCGGCGGTGCGCGGGCTGAACGTGCACGGCGATGCGCGAGAGGTCCTTGTCCTCGTTGACCTTGCTGCGCGTGTACTGCCCTCCGTGAAAGTTCGAGAGCATGCTGTGAATCGCAAACGGATTCACGCGGTAGCACTCGGTGTCTCGGCCTTTGCTGTCGGGCACGAGGTACACGTTTCGGTCGGTGACCATTTTGGCGCTGAGGAGCTTGGCGGCCGGGCTCGTCGCGTCGACAAAGTACCGCATCGCGTTGACCACGACGAGCTCGTCGGTCGTCAACGAGCGAACGGTGCGCTCGTCGTTGAGCCACTTTGGGCGCTTGTAGAACATCATCTTGGTGTCGAGCGTCTTGGAGTACGCGCGCTCGAGCCCCGTGCGATCGGCGTCGAGGAATTCGAGGAACGCGTAGTACGCGTCGAGGAGCATGGCGTGCTGCGACGCAAACACAGGAAACGTGCGCCACTCCTTCATTTTGAACCGCTTGAGCGTGTCGCGCATGACCTCGGGGTTCTTGTCCTCGCACGGCTTGACGTCGTAGCGCGTGAGCTCGGCGATCGAGCACACAGGCAGCTGATGGTCGTCGTACTTTTCGAACTCGTCGTTGGGCTTGGCCGCGAGGACGTTCTCCTTCTCCGCGTCGCCGCCGCCTTTCACAAACACCGCGCAAAACATGTCGTTCGTCGACTGCAACATGATCGAGCGCTTGACGCTCTGCGGCGTCATTGACGGGTCGCTCGCAATGGCGCTCTCCGCGGCGTTGACGTGCGGCACCGTGAGCGTCTTGGTCTCTGTGATTTGCGCGCGCGGGTGGATCACCGTCGTGTACGTGGCCGCGCACGCCTCGGCGTTCTTGGCCTCGTCGACGACCCACCGCCCGCCCGCGCGAGTCAAGATCGACAAACGCTCCGTGTCGACCTTGCGTGTTTGCGTTTGCGCTTGTCCGTCCGCATTGGTGGCGACAGGTGGAACGTTCATCGCGACGAACTTGGTGGCCTGGTCGGACACTTGCGTCGCGCTCTTGTACCGGATGCGAAACGCCGGGTCGCCTGTTGTTTTCTCTGGTTTCGCGTCGTAGAGCATCGGGGCCCAAAGCGAGCGCACAGAGTCGCGCTTCTCGCCCGACTCGTCGCTCTGCTCGACGAAGTCGGTGACCGTCCCGACGGTCATGCCGAGCGCGAGGTCGGACGAGTTCGTGACGAGCAGCGCAAACGTCGCGACGATCGCCGCGTTCTTGTAGTCGAACGGGATGTGCGGCGAGTGCACGTTCGAGAGGTGCACGCGGTTGTCGTGGTCGACGCTCGGCTGACACTTGTACGCGTCACCGCCGCAGTCGAAGAACGCCTGCAGCCCGAACGCCGACCCGCCGTGCGGCGGCGAGCTCAGCGTCCAGAGCGGGTTGGTTTGCGTGAGAGTAAACGTCGCCGTGCACAAGTTCGCAAAGTGAATGCCGGGTCGGATCGCGTCGAGGTGGCCGAGCTTCGCGCGCAAGAACTTTGTCGCGTCGGGAATGCCGCACACGTAAATGTGACGCTCGGCGATCAAGTTTTCGAGGTGCAACTTGGTCTTTGTGCTCCTTTTGCGCACCGGGCGTGCGAGCGCGAGCGCGTGCGCGCTCGCTTGCGATTGCGCGTCCGTCTCGGACTCGTACTTTGGCTCGGACACAAGCGCGGGCGTTTGCGCGCGCGCGGCCGGCTTGGGTTTCGATTTCGGCTTCGATTTCGAAGGACGCGTCGATCGAAGATCTTGCACCGGCTCTGGCACTGGCACTGGTTCCACCGCCGCGCGCGTTTGTATTTGTGCGCGCGCGCGCGGTGCGGGCACGTACGGATCGTCGCCGTCTCCGTCTCCGTCGTCGTCTCCGTCTCCGCCGTCGGTGCCGTCCCACACCGAGCCCAGAACGCTTTTCACGTCGTCGACGTCGGACGCGAGCTCGCGCGCGTCCGACTCGTACTGCTCGGACAAACCAGTGCCGTTCGCGGCGCCGACGCCGTTTCCCGCGACGCTCAAGTCAATGTCGACGTCCGCGTCGGCGTCGGCGTACTCCATAAACGGCCCCAAATCGGACATGGCGCTGTGCTCTCCGTTTGACGAGCTCGCGCGTTACTTGCCGCCCGACGTGCGCGCGACGCTCGGCGTGCACGCAGACGCTCACGTGCCCGCACCCACACCAACCGCGCGCGTGCGTCGTTTCCTTGTGCTCGCGCGCAGCGCTGGCACTGGTGCGCTCGCGACAGCGACGACCGACGCGAGCGACGTCGCGGCGCGCGTGCTGCGCCAAACGTCGCACACGATGGCGAACCGTCCAAACACGCTGTGTGTGCGCGAATTTCTCGACGTGCGCCGCACGGCGTTTGTTCTCGTGTGTCTGTGCTTGTCTCAGCTGTGCGAGTTGCGAACGACGGGGCAAGGCTTCACGGCCGACATCCACGACGAGCTCGTCGTGAACGACAACACGCACGCGACGCGCGAGTTCGTCGACGCGTGGCTTCGATTCGAGATCGGAAAGGCCGAGTGGCCCGACGTCGCGCGCGGCGTTCTCGCGCACATGCTGTGGAAGACGAGCATCCTCATTTCGTCGCCAACCGAAGCGTGTTCGCGCTCTCGCGCGAGCGCGTTCTTCGACCTCGCGCGCGAGCACGAGCGATCGGCGCGCGCGGCGCGCCTCACGCCGCTCTTTGAGTACCCGAGCGCGCTCAAGATGGTGTGGGGCGCACAGCGGCACCGCCCGCTCGTTGCGCTCGTGCTTCTGTGCTCGCGCGCGTTTGGGGGCGTGCGCGTCGACCGATCGGTGTGTCCTGTCGCGCGCCCGCCCGACGTCACCACGCTCGTCAACGTTCACACCGTGCCGTTTCTGATCGCGATGCTCCCCGAGACGTCGGATGGGAGGTTCAAGTTCGAGCGCGTGTTTGCACGTCGCGTGTTTGACGACGAGCGCACGCCGTGTTTGCGCGCGGCGCTCACGTTTGCGGTGCTCGGCCACAAAGACTCGGACGCGTGGGTTCCTGTGTGGCGCGCGATGGGGTTCGACTCGTCGCGCGCCACGCGCGAACGTCTCGCGGTGTTCCGTGGCGTTCCGGGCGTCGCCGACGTCGAGGGGCTCGTTCGCGCGTTTGCGCACGACGCGATGGTCGCCGCTGTTTGATGTCCTCGTCTTCTCCCCCCTCACCTCACCTCACGCGTTCTCAACTGGATGCGCGGCGATCCAGGCATCGATGCGCGCGATGTTCTCCTGACACGTTCGGATCTTGGCCTCGTCTCTCTCGCGCTGCTGCAGAATGATCCGAAGCATCTCCGGGTTGTCCGGACTGAAGAACCAGCGCGCCAGGTGTCTGGGGAGCACAGGCTCGGATCGGCGGCGAGCGACGCGGCGACGAGATGGGTGCGGCATTGCAGTGTGATTCAACGCTGTTGCTCCTCTGCCTTTGCCTTGGCGGCACGTCCTGCACGCCCGTCGGTCGCAGCGCGCCCTGTCGCGTGCGCGAGGAGCTCGGCGCACAACGCAACGCCCGAGAGTTCGTGCGCCGCGACGTCGACGTGAACGCGCGCGTGCGGGAACTGCGCGGCTGCTGCTGCTGCGGCTCGTCGAGCGTCGTCGTGAGCTGGTTGAGCGTCCATGTTTTCGCGCGGGACGTTGAGCGACGCGCAGCGCAAGACGTTCGAGACCAACGCCGTGCGGTTGCGCGGCGAGATCAAGACTGCGTCGGACGACCTCGCCGCGCACGAGAAAAACGCGCGCCGCGCGTACAACACGCGCAACACGACGCTGTTGAACGAGTGTCGCCGCCAAGTCGAGCTCACGCGCGCCAAGCTCAAGCGTCACCAAGACGCGCTCGCTCAAATTGAGCGCACGCTCGACGTCGGCGCCGACATGGTCAACACCGGTCTCGTGCAAGACGCGCAAAAGGCCGAGCTGCGCATGCTCGAAGCAGACAAACGCAGAGATGCGCGGTCGGGCGGGCCGCACGGTGGGACGGCGGCCCAGCTGCGCACCGCGCGTCAAGAGAGAAAGGCGCGCGAGGCGTTGAATGGACACCTCGACGCCGCAGCCGTTGAGAAGGACGCGGCGTACGATGAGGCGCTCGAGCGGTCGTTTGGCGCGCCAGAGGGCGCAGGCGCGAGCGCGACGTCCGACGAGGCGTTCTTGCAGTCGATTGGAATCAGCACGACCACATCTGCAGCGGCGGCCGCCCCTGCCGCGGCCACGACTACGGTCGGTGCGAGCGCTGGTGCGAATGCGATGGCGCTCCCGGCCGTTCCGCGCAAGGCCAAACCAGCACCGCCTCCTGCTACGGCCGAGACCGAGGAGCTTTCTCAGCATTCACATGCTCCTGCTCCTCCGACGCGCGTTCGCGTAAAGCGCGGTTGAGCGCGGCGTCCATCTCGCGCTGAACGATGGCGTCGACGGCGTCGCGCTGGTCGGGCGTCACCCACACGCACGCCTTTCCGCAATCGGCTTCGTCCATGCACCTCCACGCGACGGTGACCGAACGCGCCACGAGCGTGGATGTCGACGAAGACGAGATTGTTTTCGCGCGTTTCGCGACGTCGAGCGCGTTGGGGAGCAGCGGGAGCTGCACGCGAAAGTACAAACGGTTCTTGCGGTGCGGCTCTCCGCGTCGAGCGCACGGGGCGCACAAACACTCGTCGGCGGAACCGTCGTCGAGACCGCAGCAGCACTTGCACGCGAGGACGACGTCGAACGGTTCGCGCGGGTTCTCGCGCTCGACGATGGCGGTTGGGAACCGCGCGGCGAGAAACTCTTCGGCGAGGGCGTTCTCGACGCGTGCAACAAACGACGCGTCCGCGTCGGCGACTGTCCCTCCCACACCGGCGTGTTCGTCGTCGCCGTCGTCGTCCGAATCGTCGTCGCGTTGCGCGCGCACCCTGTCTTTCGGCCCGACGCGCGACGCGTCGTACGGAAACGCAAACGTCGTTGCGGCGGGCGCGCCGGTGACGAGCGTGTCGACGAAAATCTCGCGGTCGAACGCATCGACGCGCGCGCCCTCGCGCAGAGGGACGAGACACCCTCCTCCTGTCGTGGCGCACGAGTACGCCGTGCGCAACGACCGGCGCGTGGCGCCGTACACGTTGAGGTCTACGAGCTTGCGCGCGCGGTCTGAGACGGCCGGGCGCGCGCACACGGCCTCGACGAACGCGCGCAACGCGAGGCCGTTCTCAAAGACGACGTCGGGAAACACGACGTGGCACGAGACCTTTTCGGCGCGACACGCGTCGAGCCAAACGACGCGCAACCTCTTGTCGGCGATTGCGCGCTCGGCGTCGTCGGCCGCGACCGCGCGCGTCTCGGCGACGAGCTCGCGCGCGCCGATGATGATGAGCTGCACGTCGGCGTCGAACTCGTCGCGCGAGTACGGTTCAAGGACAATCGGAGGAGGAGGAGGCGCTCCTTGTTTCTTTGGTTTCGGAGGAGGCGCGATGATCCAACGTTCGAGGTCGAAGAAGAGGCGCACGCGCTCGTCGCGGCGGTAGTACTCGTGCGCTCGTCGCTCTTCTGGCGCCATGAGCGCCATGCGCTCGGCAAAGAGCGCGACGGACGTCGCAGTGTACCGACGGCCGCGCGCTCCGGCCTTGACTTCTTCGCCAAAGACGTGCATGCGCGCGAGGCGCGTTCCGACGTTGGCCGCGCGCGCGTACGAGTCCGCGTCGCGGACCTGAGAGAACGACCGCATCGCTTCGTTGCGTTGTGACACGACACACCCGAATTCGATCGAGACTAGATGGATCGCAACGAGTTTGTCAAGACGTACGTTGAAATGCAGCGTGACCCAAAAATTGCTGAACCTGCTCCATGGATTCTCGACTGCGCGCTCATGTACGCGTGTATGCACAAAAAGCGAGGGCACATAAAAGATCTCGTCGTCGAGATCAGGTTTAGCCACATGTCGAAGTCGGTTCCAACGACAAACGACGACAATGTGATCGACTTTGACACGGACGTGGTCTTCACGGATGAATTGGCACGCGACATCATCGCGCTGGCGGTCGCGCGAGGGTTCTGTGCGGACCTCGACACCGATCGGCGTGTCGTGTGCGTCCGCACGACGCGCGTGACCCAAATCGTCGTTCGACCGGGGGTGTGTTTGGTCGAACGCGACGAGAAGCGCAAGAAGGTCGTGCTCGTCGTGCGCGACCGTCATCTCGAGCTCAGCCCCGACAACGCGCGTTTCGTCGATCGCGACCAGCGCTTCGAGCTCACCCGCGACGAAGCGCGTCTCATGACGGACGCGATTGCCAAACCGTTTGAGTGAGAGAGCGAGTGAAGCACAATACAATACCACGACTCGCCTTGTCTCGCCTCGTCCGCATCACAACACAACTCGACCTCGATCTCGAATCGAGACGACGATGAACCGCGACCAGTTTATCAAGGAGTACGCGAACATGCAGCTCGTGGCCGAGATGCGCCGCCCGACATCGTCGGTGGCACATTCGCTCGTGAACGAAGCGCTCGCACACGCATGTGCGAACCCGAAAACACACCAGTGCAGTGTCAAAAATCTCATCATTGAGATTGGGTTTGGAAAGACGCCGGCATTCCGAGACTCCAACACCATCGCCTGCGAGACAACGTTTCCTTACAGCGACGAACTCGCTAAACTCGTCATTAACGACGCCTGTGCGCGCGGGTTCTTCGCCGAGCTCAACGAGATTACAAACACGGTGCTCATCCAGATGCAAGGCGTGCCGATGACCAGCGTTCGCCCTGCGGTGTTCTTGATCGAGCGAGACGAGAGGCGCAAGAAGATCGCGCTCATCCTACGCAACGAGCGCATCGAGCTTACGCCGGACGAAGTGCGCGTCGTCAGGAGCACGATCGATGAATCGTTTGCGTAAGACGAACGAGTGTGCAACGCCTCGCCACACCGCAACACTGATGGATCAATTGGGTCCGCGTGTTGTGATTTGCGTTCGTGTTCGCAACATAACCGGGCAGCGCGAACAAGACAATGATTACGTCGCGTTCTGGGCTGGCGACGTCACCCGTGTGATCAAAAACCCCAACACCATGAGCCTCAAGGTCGTGACGCGCGTCCATGCTGAACCGATCCATCTCCAGTTTGAGCACCGTTTTGAGTGCGAGACGCGCAGGTTGTACAACAAGGCAGTGGATGCGTTGGAATTTGCCGTGCGCTGGTTGCCAGATCAACCGCCTGTCGCGCAGGAAGTGAAGATGATGTGAACCGACCGCTATGTGCGCTCGGCGTTTGGGCGTTCAAAATGCTCAGCGGAGGCGAGGCACTCGATGTGGCGTTGCTCGCGCGGCGCTCGAACGCCGCGTGCGCGCGAGACTTTTTCGCGGTCGACTACACCAACGACGCTGACCGGCCCACCGAAGGGTTGGGCGACATGATCGTCAAGGGCGCGACGCTCGCGTCGGCCGTCGCCGTCGCGATGTCGACGCTCGTCGCGTACTCGTACGTCCAAACCGAGGTCGAGCTCGATCTCGAGCTCAAAGACGCTCCGTCGTCGTCACCTCCGCCACCGCCTCGCTCGCTCACGCTCGACGACGTGCGCGCAGCCGTCGCGCGCGAGACCGAAGCTTGGTCGTCGCCGTTGCGTTCGGACGCGCGGCGCGTCGCCGTCGTGTGGTCGCGCCGCGCGCTCGCGGCCGCGCGCTCGGTTCTCGACGGCGCGCCAGACGCCACCGAGCCCGTCGACGAGTTCGGCGACGCCTTCGTCGTCGACGACGCCGTGTTCGAGCAGTGCCGCCGCAACGCCGCGGCCGCGCGCGACGCGTTGAGCCCAAACGACGCGCGCGCGTTCGCGTCGCGTGTCGATGTGCGCGCCGCGTTCGCCAATGCCGCGTGCGCCGCGCAAGATGCGGGCCACTACGCCAGGGCCATGTACGCCGCGCAGCGACGCGCGTTCGCGTCGAGCGCCGACGCCGGAATCGGCTCGGCCGACGTCGAGGCCGCTGACGTCGGCGAGGCGCAACGAGGAGGAGGCGTCCTCGCAAACGTCTCAATCACGCACGCCAACCTCGTCTTGCTGAGCGCGTTCGTCGACCAAAAAGGCGCCGACGTTTTGTCGCGCGCCGTCGTTCGATTCAACGAAACGAGCTCCGCGCTCGACCGGTGCGACGCTCTTCTCGCCGTCACCGAATCGGCGCAAACGATGTCGCGCCTCGGGATTGGCCTTGGCTCGTCCGCCGACCTCGTGTTCGACGAGGCCGAGGCCAACAAAGAAGTCGCGGCGTTTGACGCGGCCGTCGAGGTGCTCCGTCTCAAAGCCGCCGACCTCATTGCGCGCGTCCAACAAGGCCACGCCACCGAGTTCGCCGCCGAAGCTCTCGCGGCCGTCAATGCACCGACCACGTACGCCGTGCGGTTCAAGCACGTCGACGAGCTCTTGCGCGAGACGGACGAACTCATCGAGCGCGCGCGCGAGCTCGCGTTCGAGCTCGCCGACTCCGTCGTCGGGCGCGTCGACGCGGCTGTTGCGCCGCCCGGAAAAGAAAAGACGACTCTTGATGCCAAAAGGGCGCTCACGCGGCGCATGGTCGTTGACGGGGGCGCAAAGATCCAGCGCGTCGTCGACTCCGCGTTCGCGGTTTCGGCGTCGCTCGTGCGCTCGATCGTCGCCGTCGACTGCTTCGACGCGCAACTGCGCCGTCGGCGCTCTGGCCGGTCGGTGTCTCTCTCTGTGGCGTTCTCGCCGCCTCCGCCGCCGTCGTCGACTGTCGTGCAGACGCGCGTGTCGGCCGCGACGCTCGCGTGGGAGGGGTCGGACGACGTCGCGGCGTTCGTCGCGTCGCGGCGCTTGCTCCGCCTCGCGTCGTACGCGGCCACCGCGCGCTTGCGCGTTCCGGTGGCGATGCAAGCGAACTTGATGGCCGCAAACCACGTGCTGAACGTTCTGAACGCGGCGATCGGGCTCGACTCCGTCGCGACGGCGACGTTCTTGAGCGCGGCCGCGCGGTCGGGGGCGTCAGGCGACCGCCGCCTCGCGCTCACCGACGCCAACGTCGTCCCGACGGCGCTGCGCAACCTCGCGGTGTTTGCGCGCGCCAACGCGTTCACAGACGCCGAGTTTGAGCGCGTGCTTGGGTCGCTCAGGTTGCTCTACTTGTGGTCGATGACGAACGAGCGCGTGCTGGTGGCGGCAGCAGCGACGCCCGAGGCGGGGTCGTGGGCATCGACGGACGACCTCGCCGCCGTCGCGTTGCTGCACGACCGGCTCGCGCGCGAGGCCGAGGCCGCGGCCGACGCGCGCGCGGCACAGCCGCTCGCCGTGGCCAGTCGAGTCATGTCAACGACGATGTTCCAAGTTGCGAGCGTGAACGTGACAGTCGGCCAGGCGTCGCTCGGCGCGCTCGTTGTGTCGTCGGGGTTCTGGTTGCTGACGGCCGTGCACAACAGCCAGCGCGCCGCGAGCGCCGCGACGCTGTTCGCCGCGGCGGCCGAGCGAGTGTACGCGCTGACGAAGGAGTCGATGAGCGTCGAGAACGCGCGCGCGATTGCTGCGGCGCTCGGAATCAAGCTCAACGTCGAGTCTGGCGCAGGTGGGTTCGCCGTCGCGGCGTCGCTCGCGCGCTCGATGCTCGCGGGCGACGCAGGCTCGGCCGCGACGCTTCCGCTGAACTCGATCACGATCGCGCGCGTCGTGTTTCTTCTTTCGCGCGGAGACGTGCAAGAGGCGATCTCAATCATTCTGCGCATCGACGCGACGATGAACGCCGGGGCCGCGCTCACCGACCGCGTGGTGTACGCTCTCGCTGCGGCGATGTGGAACTCGCGCGCGCTCGGCCAGCTCACGATTGGGCAGCGCGCGGAGATTCTCGAACGCATGAGCCTCGCGTCGCCGAGCACGTTGTACGGCACGACGGTGACGGCGACGGGCGGCGGCGGCGTCGCGCTCGCTCGGCGCGAGATGTGGGTGCGCCGCACGATGAACCTCGTGCGCGCGTTCTCGTGGACGATGTTTTCGACGTTCAACGCGCTCGACGAGTTGCACCACCGCTGGAACGCGCCCGTCGCGCGGTTGTTGCAGCGCCGCGCGCTTGCGCTCGTGACGTCGGCCGAGGCGAGGGCGCTGTACGCGCGCGCGGACGTCAAGGAGCACATCATCGTGAACGCGGGCGACCCGCCGAGCGCGAACGCCGAGCGGTGGAAGTGGAAGAGCGCGTGGATCGACGACGAGCCTTTGTTCGTCGCATTCGCAAACGGAACGGTTCAGTTTCGAGCAAGCGCGAGAACGTACGGCGCGAACGAGGCTGTGCTGCAGAGGCCGCGCCCGACGTTTGAGCAGGTCGAGGAGCACATCGCGTACATCCAAACGACGCTCGCGCACAACTTGGGCGTGTTCTCTGGCGTCGACGTGCAGCGCTTTCTTGTTCTCGAGTCTGTTGATCGGTTCTGGCGCGCGCATTTCAACAGCGTGTTTGTGTTCAAAACACTCCACGACGCTGAGCGCGACGCGGTCGGCATCGACGTCGGCGTCGTCGTCGGCCACGCGCTCGTGTACGCGACCGAGTACGCCCTCGGCCACGTTCGCGTCGACGTGCCCATGCCCATGCCGACGCCACCGGCACAATCACAGCCACCACCAGCCCTGCTGCCTATTCCTCCGACTCCAGCTCCGCCTCCGTCTCGGCCTCGCGTGCGCAGCGGTCCGCAACCGCCTCCTCCGCCTTTTCGGGTTCCACGCGTGCTCACGGTCAAGCCCGCCGACGAGAGCGGGAGCGAGACGGAGGACCAAACCGAGGCGCGTATTCGAGTGCAGAGCGCGGCGGTCGTCGACGCCGTCGTCGCGAACGCTGTGCGCGCGCGTGCGCAGAGCACGACGTTTGAGACGTACGCCGAGTTCGAGCGCGTGTACGTTGCGAGCGGCGTGGGGTCGCGCGAGCGCATCGCGCGGCTCGACAAACTCGCGCGCACGCAGTTTGACATGCGCGCGGTTGCGTAAAGGCACACACCTCAACTCAACTCGCGTCGTGTCGTGTCAGTCATGCCGCGCGCCGCGAAACGATCAACGCGCGCACAGGCGGCGAAGCAGAGCGAGAAAGAGCGAGAGTGCGCTCCGAGCGACGAGCCGTGCACGCTCGACGATGTGAAGCGCTGGCGCGCCGAGTCGCTCGAGCCTTGGTTCAAAAGGGCAATCAAGAACGACGACGTCTCTGCCGTGCGCGCATGGTTGTTGCGCGAAAACGGCCGGCGTGAGACTCTGAGCAAGTTTGCGGCCGCGTTCTTCATTCCGGGCGGTGCATTCGCCGACGAGTTGTGCGTCGCGGGGAGCCAGATGCGCGCCTACTCGGACCGACTCAACGAGCGAGTCGCAGTCGAGCATTTTCACTTGCACAACAACAGCGAACTCATGGACTCGGTGTACGCGGCTGCAAAGAGGATGTTTCCGAACTCCGACGCGATGTTTCTGCACCACGCGACGCATTTGAGGGTGGCGCTGCTTTTGTTCGAGTTGGAGAAGGACGATTTCGGAGGCAGGGTGCGACGATACGTGCGCGACATGCTGCGCGTGTTCATTCTGTGGCTCGAAGAGCAGCCCGTTGTGAGGGAGACGCCGGCCATTCAAATCGTCGCGCCGTGGGTTGATGCGGATTGCGTCCAATGGTCGATTTCGTTGAAGGAATGACTCGACTTACCACCCCGACGACTGCGAGAACGCAAACGATTGAGCGGCGAGCGCGCGGTTCTCTGCTTCGCGCTGTGCCCTGACGAGCGTGCTGAAGAACAAATTCGGAGTCGAGCGCCACCTTGCGGCGTGCAGCGCGCGAATGAGCTCGGGGTCGAGGCTGTGCATGATCGACATGTTGAGCGCGTTGATTTCGTGGCGCGTTTGGCCGCGCATCGCGAGCCGACGCGAAAAGAACGCCGTCGCCGCGATGCGCACCCACGCCGTTCGCACAGCCTCGTTCTCGAGCGCCTCGTCCTCTGTCGGGCGGCGCAGATCGCACCGGTCGACCACGTGCGCCTGCCACACCGCCGTCATCGCCGAGGCCACCTTGCTGCAAAACGTCAACAGAAACGTCCACGGAGTCGGCGGCATCGCCGGAGCGCGTCGCTCGTGCTCCGTCCGCACCAGCGCCCGTGCCGCCTCGCTTCCGTCGCTCTCACTCTCGCTTTCGCTCTCGCTTTCGCTGCCGCTCTCGCTCGCGCTCTTGGTATGTCCGTGCCGATTCCGATGCCTGTGCCTGCGTCGATTCCGGCGCCGGCGCCGGCGCCTAGCGTCGTCGTCTGAATCCGAGCCTGAGCCTGATTCAGACGCCGCGTTCGAGTTTTGCGCCGCCGTGCGCAAGAACGCGACGCCAAACGTGTTTGATTGGACTGGAGGTTCGGTCGACGAGCGCAAATCGTGCGCGTCGCTCGTGCAGTCGATGAGTGCCTGGAGGAGCTCGCGGTTCGAGTCGTAAAAGAACGAGCTGTTCGCGTACCCCGCGACCGACGCAAACAAGTCGACCGTCCGCGATACGACGTGAGCGCGCAGCCCCGACCTTCGAATGGCCTCGCGGTACGCCGCGCGCGCGTCGTGCGTCGGCGTCGGGTGCGCGAGCGGTCCGCGCGTGTCGGTGTTGCGTCGCTTCGCTTGGCGCTGGCGCTCGCGCCGCTGCGACGCGTCGCGGTCGCGCAGTAGCTCGTCGAACTCGCGCCGTTGTTCGGCCGGAAGCGACCCCACCACCGCCAAGTTGCGCAGACGAACCGTGTCAGGATCGTCGCCCGCGCGCACGTCGATGCTCGGCGGCGGTTGCGCGCTCGCGACCGGAACGGGGATGAACCGAGGCCCGGCTCCCATCGCGCGAGCGCGTGGGCGCGGGCGCGCGCGCGGAGGCGGACGTTGACTCGGGCTCGACGCGACGCTCGACGGCGTGCTCGGCTGCCTCTCTCGCGTTCGAGACGGCGGCGGCGTGGCCGACGGAGAGTACGGCGGCGTCGCCGATCCGCTGCCCGCCGCGCTCGCCATGTTTTAGATGTGCGCGCACGCGCGCTCGTACGACCACACCTCACAACGATGTTGCGGCGGCGGCGTCGCAAACGAGCAGTTCGGTCGCTCGACACACCGGCGGGGCGCGCAACACAATGTCGAGCGCCGCGCGCGTGCACCCAACGACGACTTGTTTCTTCGCGCGCGACACGAGCGTGTACATGAGCCGTCGCGCCGCGCGCACGAAAGCCGCGCTGTCGAGCAGCCCAATCACGACGTCGGCCTCGTTTCCTTGCGCCGAGTGGACCGTGCTCGCGTACGCGCCGAGCTCGAACACAGACGCAAACGACCCGTCGCCTTTCATGCGGTCCGTCCACGTCGCGCGCTGCCCGCGATCGTCGACGACGTTGTACACGACGCGCGGCTCGCCGCCGCCGACGCGCACGACCCCGATGGCCCCGTTCGTCACGATGCGCCGCTTCGGGCCTCGTCGTTTTCGTTTTCCGCCACCGTCGTCCTTGATCGCGTCCTCGTGCAAGTTGCGCACGCACCGCACGAGATCGCCGATTTTAATGTCGGGGTAGCGCGCGCGGTTGAGGAACGCGTCGCCGCCGAACCCCATGCGCCGCTCTTGTACGGCCAAATTGAGCGTGCGCCGCGTCTCGACCGAGAAACACAACACGCGCATCGCGAGAGTCGGAATTTCCTCTTTTGCGCTCGCACTCGCATTCGCGTCTTCGCCGACGCGTCCGCCGAGCGCGTCAATCTCAAGCGCGTCGTACGCCTTTTGCACGAACTCGACCGCGGCGTCGCGCGTTGCGAAGCGGTCGTCGACAACAATAAAAAACGCGCCGTCGTCGTCGCCGCTCGCCGGAACCAAATCTTGAAGCCGGATGTCGCGCGGTTGGCGCAGCGCAGCGAGCGCGCGCGTGATGCTCGCCGTGCCCTCGCCTTGGCGGAACACGCGCGTGAGCTTGATCACGCGCATGCCCGGAATGAGGTCGGACGCGCGCAACAGCGCTGGGAGGACTGGAGGCGCGCACACGGGCTCGAGCTGGTCGCAGTCGCCCACCAAGATGAACCGCGACGCCAACGTCGCGTCTTCGTCGTTGCCGAGCTCACGCTCAACGTCCGATTCGTCGTCGTTATGACACGGTCCGACGGCCATGGCGTCCATGACGGCGTCGAGCATCACGAGCGAGACCATCGACGCCTCGTCAATCACAATCGCTGAGCGGCGCTTGCGCGCGCGTCGCACGAGAGCCGCGTCCGACAAGAACATCGCGACGGTGGTGGTGCGCACGAGCGCGCCGAGCGCCGACTGCATGACGTTGGCCGCCTCGCCAGTCGGCGCGAGCGCGACGACGTCGAGCTTGTGCCGCGTTTGGAGGCGCTCGACGACGTCGCGCAGCACGCGCGTCTTTCCAGTCCCGGGGCCGCCAGTCACGATGAGAAATTTCGTGGCCGCGTCGTCGACGGCCAGCACCGCCTCGCGCTGCAACGGATCGAGGTCGTCCATGTCCGTTTTCGTGTGTGTCTTGCGCGAGACGCGAACCGTTTCAAATCAAATCAAAGCACGGCGTTGTCGAGCACCATTTTGACGACGCTCTGCATTCGTTTGATCACGTCGGCGATCGCGCCGTTGATTTCGTTCACCTCGCGAACCGCGTTGTGCACGCGGCTCTTGACGTGCTTGCGTGCGCGAACGAGCGCGACGAGCGTCTCGCCCATCACGCTGAGCGTGTTGAACGTCGTGGTCGTTCGGTCGAGCGTCTTGCGCACCATCTCGACGCGGCAAAACGAACGCGCGACGTCTTGCTCAAAAAACACGTCCTTTGTGTCGGCGCGCGCGGACGGCTCGCCAAAGAGCTGGCGGCAATTATGAGCGACGAACTCCTCTGTGAACAACACGCGGTCGGCCACCTCGGTGTTCGCCAACACCTTGACAAACACGAGGAACAGCTTGAAGCGCGTGTTGTTCTCCATCGCAAGAACGTCGTCAGTCGCGAACGAGCGCGACACGGCCGCGCCGCCCGCGTCGGTCGCCTCGGCCTTGAGCACGCGCAAAAACAGCGGCGAGAGGTCGGCGTCGCACTCGACGCGCACGACGTACTCCATCGACTCGGACCCAAAGTTTTTAGGCTGAACAGAAACAAAGACGTGTTCGCGGAACCATTCTGGAAACGTCGTCACAACGTCGAGCGTGTTCTGGACGTGCCGCGCCTCGACAGCAAGGTTTCTTCGTTTTTGGTCCACCACCTCGGATTCGACGCTCATTCGGGGCACGCGCTGTGTGTTGCGTTGTGTCACACCCCATTGACAGGACAATCGCAATGGGCAACAACATGATCGGTCCAGCGGTCGGCATGGAGGCGCGCAAGTTACGGCGCGAAATGGACAAGGTCAAGATGGCCACGGGCACGGTTGCTGACTCGGCGGAGTTCATTCGCAACGCGGGCGTGTTCTACGCGCTGAGTTGGGTCAAAGAGGGTGACGACAAATGCGACGTTGTTGCACCCATCGCAAACATGTGGGCGTTGCGCATGCGCGTGCGCAACATTGGAATGATGCTTCCGCCTGGAAGCGTGCGCACGACAAAGAACTTTGACGATTGGTGTTGCGCTGTGGACATCACTATGCGTGGTTTCAGAGGCGAAGAACAACCGAACCGAGACGACGTTCTCGTCGCGCTCACACCGCTGTGGGAACAAGCAAAAGAAGTGTTGAACGACGTGTCGTGAAGTGTGTACTCAGCTCACACTCGAATTCGCACTCGATCGCCTTGAGCCGATGACGACGTTCGAGACCGCGCTGCGCGAGTGTGTCGCCGTGAATGGGCCGCTCGGTACTCCGGGTGGTGCGCGCAGTGTTGAGATGTCGCTTGCGTACAACCCGATCGTGTACGGAAGCGACGAGCAGCTCGACCTCGCCATGGCCGAGAAGATCGCGCGCGACGTGTTCGGTCCTGCGTTTCAGCGCATCGAGCGCTCCTGGGACGGTGTCGGCTTCATCGTGTGGCACCTTTGCGAGCTCGGCCCTTCTGCTTCTTTGTAGGTGCCGCATGTGTGTGTGTGTGTGTGGTTGGGCGAATCACAGCCAACCCGAGACGAACGTGTTGCGAGACGCGTCGTAATGCGATGGGTTCAAGGCACATCAGAGCGCGGGCCGTACTCAAACCCGTCGCGTCCTGTTGTGTACAGCGGAAACACGCCGAGCATCACGTTGAACATGCCAGCGAGTTGCATCGTGGCTTGTGCGATGAACAGAGCGCCGTCGAGGAGCAACATGTGCCGCGGCAAATCGCACGACAAATGGTTGATCGCGCACATCGCAGGCACGCTTGACCACATGAGGACAGATCGGATTGCTTGTGCAAATAGGCCGACGAAGATGAGCTGCAACCCGAGTCCGAGGCGCACGCGTGGGGAGAGACGGCAACACATGGTTTGACGTGTGGTTCTGAGTCAGGTGAGTGGAGAGAGCGAGCAACGTACCGGCGAGAGAGAGAGAGAGCGAGCGAGCGAGAGAGAGAACAACAACGTACGTTGATGCCCGAGGTGAGGGCGAGGATGGTGCGTTCGTCGGTGCGCGACTTCTTGATGGTGAACTTGAGCGTCGACTGCGCAAACGTCGGGAACTCGCGCGACATCTTCGCTTCGTGGAAGTAGTCGGCTACTTGCTTCACGAACAGCTCGGCCTGCTTGAGCGTCGGCGCGACGACGACGATCTTCATGTTCGGGATCGCCGCAAGCAACGCCAGCGCGAGCTGACAGTTGCTCGTCGTCTTTCCTGCGCGGCGCGGCATCGTCACGACGAGCCACGGCGCGAGGTCGTTCGCGCCCCACCTGTTCTTCTTCATGATCGCCAGCCGGTTCGTGTCGAACGCCTTGCCGTAAATGGACGGGGCGCACGTCGCGATGGCCATGTTCTGGATCTTCGCCTGCGTCGGCGTGCGCGACATGCCCATGCACTCGTCGAGACGCTTGAAGATCGCGTGGATTTTCACGATGTTGTCGTGGCCCTGCTCGAGCGCCGAGCGCGTCGTCGTGCGCACGACGCGCTCCCACGGCTCCTTCAACAGCTCGGCGCGGTCGGCGCGTTTCTTCGCCAGGTCGGCCTCAACCTCAGCAAGAGCGTTGCACCACGTGTCGGCGTACACGTCGTTGTCGCGCTCGGAGTTGAGCGTCGTCGCGGACGCAGCGCCCTTGGACGACGCGGACTTGGTCGCGACGCCGAACTTGAACATCGCGCGCTCTTGCGCACCGCGGTCGAGCTTCTTCGGCGGCGGAATCGGCGCGTCGTCGAGAGGGCGCTTGGCGCTCGCGTTCTCTCGCGCGCGTTTCCGCTCGTCGTTGGCCTTGACGCCCCATTTGAACGCAAACGGAACCACGTCGTTGGTACGAATCGCGCGCGAGGTGTTGTCGGTCGTCGTGGTCGGACGGGCGCGCTTGACGCCGCGCTCGGGCACGCCGACGTCGTCGGCGCTCATCATTCGCGCACGCGCACGCGCGCTCGCACAGAAGCAAACGACGCGCTCAAGCAGTTTGTCGTCGCGCGCACACCGGCGTCAGTCCGCCCTTGCGCGGCGCCGCCGGCGCTGACGCTGACGCACACACTCGCGTTTTCAGTCCACCACCGCGGAACCGTGGAACGTTCCGCGGTTCCACGGTGGTGGACTGAGAACCCGCGCGCACACCGACCAAACCATGCATCA
>Ga0265334_10000547_pt1 | contig 19141 bp, 18 predicted proteins | sample 42023metaG_FD_192442 | JGI IMG/M metagenome (GOLD analysis project Ga0265334, IMG submission 192442) | Rhizosphere microbial communities from Carex aquatilis grown in University of Washington, Seatle, WA, United States - 4-20-23 metaG | ecosystem: Host-associated > Plants > Roots > Rhizosphere... | reverse complement strand
GCCGAGGCGTTCTGGGGCCGCGACGGGTGGCGGCGGCTCGGCTACGGGACTGCGGCGCAGTATGCGCGGGAGCGCCTCGGGATGAGTCTGTCGTCGGTGAAGGCGAAGCGAGCGCTGGCTCGTCGCGCGCGGTCGTTGCCGCGGTTGCGCGAAGCCGTGAACGGACGCGAGCTCGGGTTCGAGGCAGCGCGGCTCGTCGCCGGGGTCGCGTCGCGCGAAACTACAGACGCTTGGGTGACGCGGGCGCGCGAGCGCACGGTGAAGCATCTGCGTGAAGAAGTTGATGCGGCGGAGATGCTCGGGAGACTCGGGATAGAGCCGGAGCGGCGGCCGCCGGAAGAGGCGACGATGGCGGAGCTCGCCGCGATCGAGCGGCGCGTCGTGACGGGGGCGGTGTTCGGCGCGGACCGTGCCGAGGACGCGGCGGGCCGCCAGCAGGACGCGACGGGTGCGACGGGCCCCGAGGAGCAGGGACAGATGTCTGCGGAGACCCGCGCGCGAACTGACCGCGATGCTCGCGAGTGCGCGCGCGGGCGCGTGACGTTGAAGCTTCGCGTGGCTACTGGAATACGCCGCTACTACAGATGGCTCGAGCGGATGTTCCAGCGGCGCGGGCCGCGCGGTGTGACGCTCATGCGGTACCTGTGTGTTGCGCTGATCGATCCGTGGCGTCCGAGAGCGCTGTCGGAGCTTGCCTACGCGGAGGTGTACGAGCGCGACGGGCATCAATGCACGAGCCCGGTGTGCACGCGCCACGACATCACACCGCATCATCTGGTGTTCCGCTCCGCGGGAGGCGACGACACGGACGAGAACGTCACGAGCCTCTGCGTGTGGTGTCATCTGGACGGCGTCCACGGGGGAAGGCTCGCCGTGACGCCGCCTGCGTCCGCCATGATGTGGCACGTCGGGCGCGCCCCGCATACGGTCGTGGAGGGACGGCGGCGGGTCACACACTGAGATGCGCCTGGCCGCAGACCTGAAGCAGCTCACCGGGGCGAGCCGGCCCGAGGCGGGAGGACGGGGCGTTCGGGGAAGAGTTCCTGCCTGCTGCTCAGTCCGGTCGTTCCAACTCGAGCCCGAGACTTTCCCACCCGAGCAGCCCGCCCTCCAGAAACGCCACGGGTGTCCCTTCGCGCGCGAGCTTCTCGGCGAGGTCCTTCGTCTTGTCGCCGGAGCGACAGTAGAGCACCGGCGCGCCCGGCAGCTGGTCGAGCTCCGCGAGGCGCGACGGCAGCTCCTCGAGCGGGATGCTCACGGCGGATGGCAGGTGTGCGCGCTTGAACGCCGATGCTTCTCGCGTGTCCACCGGCACGACCTGGCGTCGCTTCAGCAGCTCAGAGAGCTCCGGCGGACGCAGCGCACCCGCGGCGCGTGGCAAGAACGGCTCGATCATTTCGCGGAGCTGTGCCCTGCGGAGCGCGCCGACACGGCCCCCCGCGGGGCGGCCCTGGTGAAACACCACGAACGTCGGCACCGATTGCACGCCTAGCTCCCGCGCGATGACAGGCGAGCGATCCACGTCGATCGTCACGACCTTCGCCTTGCCCTTCAGCTCGTCGGACAGCGCCGCCAGCTCCGGTGCGACCGTCTTGCAGGGGCCGCACCACTCCGCGCCGAACTCCACGAGGACCGGCAGCTCGCTCTGCAAGATCTCTTGCTCGAAGGTGTGATCAGTAACCGTTGCGACAGCCATGGGACGTCTTTCTAATCCATCCTGCGTTCGGGACCAGCCCGCACGGGCACGTCACGGGCGACGCGATCCGTCCCTACACGAAGCGCCTCCCGACGCGCCACCCGTTCTCCAGGGCCTGCGCCACCACCAGGAGCGCCGCGATCGTCGCTCCGAGCCCGAGCGCAGGGACGAGGGCGACCCCGACGGAGGCACTCTCCACTGCGCGCGCGAAGAGGCTCCCCCAGGTGCGCTCGCCGGTTCCGAGGCCGGCGAGGGAGAGGGCCGTGTCGAGCGCCACCACGGCCGCCGCGGCGTGCGCAGCGTCCGCGAGCACGGGTCCCGCGACGTGGGGGAACAGGTGCCGGCGAAACAGGCGCGCCTTGCTCGAGCCGAGGGCTCGCGCGGACAGGACGAACTCAGCGGCTTCGAGCCGGCGGAGCTCCGCGCGAACGACCTTCCCCGTCGCAAGGCCGCGCAGCACGGCGAGCACGACGGCCACTGCCATGAGCTCCGAGGTCGGGGAGATCGCCCGAACGACGAGCACGGCGGCGAACGAGGGCAGGGCGCCCGCTATCTCCATGGAGAACGCGAGCGAGGTGTCCGCGAAGGACGGCCCGAGGGCAGCTGAGGTGCCCGCGAGGATGCCCGCGACGAACGCGACGACCATGACGATGCTCGCCGCCGCGAGCGTCGAGCGAGCGCCGTCGGTCCACGCGAAGAGCAGGCTGTCCCGGCCGAGAGCCGCCGCGGAGAGCGGCGCTCCGGCGAGCGCGAGCACGCCGAGAGCGCCCAGCACGATGATGCTGGCGTGGAGAAAGCGGTGCGACGGGGGGCGGTTCATGCGAGGCTCTTCGCGACGCGGGTTCTGGCTCGACGGACCCGGGGGTCGAGCACCACCAGGAGCACATCCGCCGCGATCTGAGCGAGCCCGACGGAGAGCGTCGAGAGCAGCGCCACGGTGAGGAGAAAAGCCTGATCGCCGGCGCGCAGCGCCTCCACGATGCTGACGCCGACGCCACGGAGGGAAAAGACGTGCTCGACGACGAACGCCGAGGTGAAGAGCCCGGGGACGTCGGCCACCGCGAGCGCCGCGAGGGCGGCGAGCATCAGCCGCGCGCCACGCGCCGCGACGCGGAACGTCGAGGCGCCGAAGGCGAGCTCGGTGCGCACGTGCGAGAGCTCGAAGAAGCGCTCGCTCACGACCTGCTGGTGCCGGAGCGACAGCGCCGCCGTCGCGAGTGCGATGGAAAGGCAAGCCGACACCAGCCCCTTGCTCGCGACGCGGCTGACGACCAGCGAAGTTGCCGCAACCCCGAGGGTCGCGACGATGAGCGCCGACAGCGGCAACGCGATACGACGCGCGGTCCGTCCACGTAGCGCCGCCAGGAGGCCGCCCACGAGGGCGAGAGGATACCCGAGGAAGAGCCCGGAACCGACGAGCGCGAGCGTCACCGGCGCGTGGGTTCGCAGCGCGCTCGCGGTGCGGCTGCCCGCGGGCGAGACGTCGCCACGGCGAGCGAGGTGCTCGAGCCAGAGGCCGTATCGGGTCTCGAGCACGGTGGCGACGAGGCGCCGCGGCCCGGTGAACGCGACGTAGGTGCTCTGCTCCGACACCCACCAGCGTTTCCACCTCTCGGCGACCGCCGCAGCACGCTCGACCGAGGCTCCAGAGGGCACCGTCCAGGGGCGATCGGTGATGCGGGCGGCCACCTCGGCCACGTGCCGCACGCGGGTCGCGTCGTCCGGGGTCTTCACCCGTCCGAGGGCGTCGATCAGATCCTCCAGCGCGACCGTATCGAGCTCGCTCACCTCGCTCGCGCGGAGCGCGGAGGGGTGCTCGACGAAACGACGGACCGTGCGCTTCACCACTGCCGGACGAAAGTCGATCGCGTGCTCCTCCCAGAACCGGCTCAGCAGCAGGACCGCCGTCTCGGGGCTGTCGAGCTCCGCGCCGGCGCCGATGCCCATCCTGCGGGCGACCGGCGCGAGCGACAGCGCCACCCTGCCGCGAGCGTCGGGCCCGAGTGCATCGAATCGCGTGAGCACGTAGGGGAACGCCGCTCCGCCGAGGCGCTCGAGCTCCTCTGCGGCCCGAGCCGCCTGCACCCCGCCGGCGGCCACCTGGGACAGCGCCGCGAGCGCGCGCTCCCGGGCTCCTTCGGGGTTCGGATTGAAGAACAGCGGGAGCGTGCTGGTCGGCGTCGTCGCGGTGCGATCGGTAGTCCGGGCAATGCCCCAGAAGATCGGCAACGTGACGACGAGCAGCGTCGGCCCGAGCCACAGGAGCCGTCGCAACACTTCCTTCAGCATCGCGTCGCTACCGGAGCAGCCAGAAGCCCATCGCCACGACGAGCAGGAACGCCCCCACGACGATGAAACCCACGACCGACGGAGGGAGGCCGCTGGTCGGCAGATCCACCGGCTCCTCGAACGGCCGCGCGCGCCCCGACGGCGAGCGCGCAAGCCCGCCATCGAACCCCGGAGTCGTGGCGAGCGGCGAAGTGACGCCGACCATGGTGTGCCCGACCCGGAGCGCCCGCGACTCGCGCTCCGCTTCCTCGCTGACCGGAGCGTCCACGGTGGGCACCAGGCTGACACCGCCGGGCCGCACCGTCGGATCGCTGATGCTGACGGACTGCGGGAGCCCGTACTTGCGGTACTTCACCGGCTCGTCCTCGGCCGTCACCGGAGAGAGGCCCTCGCCGTCGAACTTCACCACGATGACGGTGATGTTGTCGTGGCCGCCGGCCTGGTTCGCCTTCTCGGTGAGCACCTTGCAGATCTCGAGCGGCTCGTCGTACGTCACGAGCGCGGACCGGATGTCCTCTGCGCGGATCATGCCGCTCAGGCCGTCCGAGCACATGAGGAGCATGTCGCCACGCCGAAGGTCGACGTAGGTGAGATCCACCTGCACCGTCTCGGCGGTGCCGAGGGCCTGCAGGATGATGTTGTTGTGCTCGAAGGTCTCGGCTTCCTCTTCCGTCAGCTGCCCGGCCTCGATCAGCTGATTCACGAGAGACTGATCCCGGGTTACCTGGACGAGGGTCTCGCCGCGCAGCAGGTAGGCGCGGCTGTCGCCGACCTGCGCGATGAAGAGCCGTGCATCGAGGAGCGTCGCGACCGTGGAGGTCGTGCCCATCCCGCGGCGCGTGCGATCGGCGCGCGCCTCGTTGAAGATCCTGAGGCCCGCCTCTTCCACGGTCGAGACCAGACGGCGCGCGAGCTCATCGCGGTTCGGCGGTGGGCCGCCGGTGAGCATGCTCTCGTAGATGATGTCGACGGCGAGCTTGCTCGCGACCTCGCCGGCCGCGGCGCCGCCCATGCCGTCACAGACCGCGAACACCGTACCGCCGGGCCCGACGATCTGTTCGCGGTCGGCTTCCATCAAGCTCCTGCTCCGTCGAGTCAGGTCGGCGATGAGGAAATTGTCTTCGTTGTGCTCGCGGATCTGTCCGACGTCGGTGCGGCCGAACAGTTTGAGGCGTATCTCGCCCCCGGGAGAAGCAGCGCTGCCCGTTCCGCTCATGGTTCTCTGCTAGTCAGGGTCCACTTCGAGTCGGAACAGGTGCTGGCCGATGCGCAGGTGGTCGCCGTTCTGCAGCGTGACCTCGCTCCGGATCGCCAGGTAGGTGCCGTTCGAAGACCCGAGGTCGCGCAGCGTGAAGGTGCCTTCGTAGGGATCCCGCGTGATGGCGGCGTGCTGTCGGCTCATGAACGGGTCGCTGGTAAACACGATGTCCCCGGACTCTCGGCCGATGATCGTTTCGTCACGGTACAACGAATGCACGTCCCGTGTGACCCCCTCGATCGTTCGCTGGCAGAGCCTCGCGTACCGCGTGGACGCGGGAGAGCCGAATACCTGGGTGCCCCTCTCGAGGGCCGGACCAAGGGACTTCTCCGCATCACTCACAACCTCGAACCTTAACACCTCGAGGCCCACCAACACCAAGTCGCCGTGTTCGAGCTTTTCGGCGCGGCGGACCCGCACGTAGACGCCATTTACTGAACCGAGGTCCCGCAGCGTGAACGCCCCCCCGGAGGCCCGCCGGAGCCGAGCATGGCGCGGGGAGACGTAGGGGTCGTTGGGTAGGACAATGCCTCCTTCTTCGCGCCCGATATCCACCTGCGAGTCCGTGATGTCGAAAGTGCGCCCGGGCGTACCGTCCTGGGTGATGACCACCAGCCGAGCGCCGCCGCGCCCCGGGGAAGGTGCCGCCCAGCCATCACCGCCGGGCCGCGCTTGTGCCGCCACCTGGTGAGGGTAGGCAGCCTCTGTCGGGCGCGCCGGCTGTGGGGGTCGGGCCGCGACGGACGCTGGCCTGGCCGGCGCCTCGCCGGCATGAGCCGAAAGTGGGGCACCGCAGAACTGACAGAACTGCATGTCGCCGGGGTTCACCCCCCGGCACCGACCGCATACCGTGGTGGACCTCCCTGGGGCCGGAGCCACGGGCCGAGGATTCGGCTGTGCGCTTTGCTGCGTGGGCGCGGGCCGATAGCCCGCTCCGGGCGGGACAGGCAGGACTGCCGGAGCGGCTTGCGGTGGCGGCTGCTGCTGTTGCTGAGGAGGCGGTGCCCCGAGTGGTGACCCGCATCCGGAGCAGAACCGGTTCGTCGACGGATTGACGACGCCGCAGCGACCGCAGGCCTGGGTCGCGACCGTTGCCGCGCGCGGCGAGAATTCGAAATTAGGTGCAGCCGGCCGCGAGCCGGTCGCGGGGCGCGGATCGGCGGCCGCAGGCACGGTCATCTCCGCCCCCGGCAGTCGATTGCCGCAGTCCCGGCAGAAGATGAGATTGGCCGGATTGTCGGCTCCGCATCGATCGCACCTCACGAGACTAGGGGAACCTCCCGGCTGGAACGAGTCAAGGGACTTTTCGCAGCGTTCCGGCCATCGCCTCGGCGCGCGTTCGCACCGAGCGCCAGCGGTTCGAACGAGACTACCATCGCGGAAGCGGGTCGCGAACCTCGAACACGAGCTCGGCGCCGATCATGTGGCCAACGCCGAAGCCAAAAAGGGTGTCCGCCCTGACCTGGCCCGCGCTGTCTTGCCAGTGGCGGAAGACCACCGGACGATAGCCGAGCGACGCGCCCACCACCGATGTTCGGCTGATCTGAAATTCGATGCCGGCCCCGAGAAAAGCGGTGATGCCACCGGTGTCGGCTTCCCATTCATTTCCATAGAGCACGCCGCCTGCCCCGGCTGCGAGATACGGCGTGAGGCGCGTGGCCTCCGTCATGTAGTAGCGCGCTTCGCCTCGGAGCTGTTGCAAAATGGCGAGGCGAAGTAGGTTCGAGGGGTCCTGTCGCGAGAACTCGTACGCTCCGCCGACATAGAACGGCCCGCGCGCGCGGTAGCCGATGCGCAGCGTCAGCCCGACGCCCGACCCGAGGATACAGGGCGCCACGGCGTTCGAGGGGCAGATGGGCCCGGCGCTGGCCACGAACTCCGTGTTGAAGGCCACCCCGTATTGCAGGTAGTGCTCGGTCGTTCGTGGGACCTGGGCGCCGGCGCGCCCGGAAACGGTCGCGAGCGCTGCGGCGAGCGCAATTCCGAAACGCGCCGTGCGGCCGCTGCCCGCCGTCGCCGCGCGAACCGGCCTTGACGTCCCTGCGACGGTTCGTTTAAACGCGGGAGCGATCATTCGTGGAGCGACAAGCACATGGAACTCTACCTCGACAGACGTGCCGTTAAGCAGATTCGGCTCTCGGCGCAGGAAGCGATCGAGGAAGGGGACTCAGAGTCCCTACGCGAGGACATCCTCGAAGCCTTTACCGAAGAACAGGTCGAAGAGATCGAGCGCCGGCTCGACACGGCCGATTTCTTCGAATTTCTCACCGACGTCCTGGACGAATGGAGCGGTGACGACGTCGATGAGCTCTTCGAGCTCCTCGAGACGCAGCTCGGCGAGGTCGGAATCGACCTGAAGACCGATACCAAGGCGGCCGCCGAGGACGAGGAAGAAGCCGACGAGCCCGAGGAAGCCGAGGACGAGGTCGGCGATCTCCTCGAGGACGAGGACAGCGAGGACGAGGACGAGGAAGAGTCCTCCGAGGACGCGGACGAAGACTGAGCCGTCTCGGCGGTCCCGCCTGCCCCGAGCCTTCGGGGAGGGCGCGGCCACGCTTTGGGCAACCAGCGTGGTTCACGGGCTGGTGCGGAGCAGGTAGTCGTGGCAGGGCCCCGTTCGCGGCGGTGTGTGGACGGCCGGGCAGAGGGCCGGCGCGCACGCAACATAGCGCGATTCGGGGCTGCTCGCGACGAGCGAACGCACGAGACGGCAGGCGCCGTCACGGTCTCCGGCGGAGAGCGCGAGGCGCGCCGCGCTGAAGGCCGCGTCGTCGCGGAGCCGGCTCGTCGGGTACGCCACGAAGAACCGCTCGAACGCGAGACGGGCGCGCGCCGGATCGTGCAGAGCGTCGCGGTAGAGCTCCGCGACTCTAAACGCAGCCTCCGCGTACCGGCCGCGCTCGTAGCTCCCTTGCAGGAAGGACGGCTCGCGCTCGGCGAGCAGCCGCTCGAACACCGCGATCGCGTCGCGCGGAGCGCCGAGCGCTGCGTAGAGCTCGCCGGTCCGGTAGAGCGCGTCGTCCCAGAAGACGCCGCGTGGATACGGGAAGCGCTCCGCGAGGCGCAGGTACTCGTCGCGCGCGTCTGCGAGGTCGCCCGCGCGTTCGCGCGAGCGCGCATGCTCGTAGTCGACGTACTCGGCGAGTCGTGTCGTCACGACGGCCGGCGCGAGCTCCTCCAGGTACGACTGCACGGCCTTCTCGCCCCCTTCGCCGAGCCGTTGCTCGGCGCATGCATGCAGCGCCGCCGGCGCGAGGCCGCTCTCCGGGTAGCGTCGCAAGAGCTCCCCGAGCGCGCGGTAGCCGTCCTCGGCTCGGCCCTGTCGGATGTCGAGCCTGGCGAGGTCGTACATCGCTCGCGGCGCGCGGGTGCCGTCCGGATACTCGCGGAGCAGCTCCGCGAGCACGGCGCGCTCGTCCGCGGGACGCCCGGCGCGTTCGAAGCTCATGGCCTGGCGGTAGCGTGCTTCCTCGCGGTCGCGCCTCTTCGAGCTCGCTCGAGCGGACTCCGAGAAGCGCTCGGCGGCCTCCAGGTACCGCCCGGCGGCGTAGGCGCGCTCCGCGGCGGCTTCCTTCGGCGTCAGCTCGCTCGAGGCGCCGCCGCATGCGGTGACCGCGCACGCCGTGCAGAGTGCCCGTACCAGACCCAGAGCTCGCCTGGGTCCGAGCGCTGGGTCTGCGCGCGCTCCGTCGCTCAACGCCGGGCCTCGGGACCGCCGAGCACCGACTCGATCGCAAGCGAGAGACGCTCGGCGGCCTCCGCGGCGCGCTCAATCGGCGCGTCCAGGTGCGTCACCACCCGCAGCTGCGCCGGCCCGGTCGCGTTCACGAGAACGCCGCGACGTCTGGCTTCGGCCACGACGGCGTCGGCCTTCGCTTCCAGGAGCCGCACGTTGACGATGTTCGTCTCGACGCTCGCGACGTCGACGCTGGCGCCGTTCGCCGCGGCGAGACGCTCCGCGACGAGACGCGCGGCGCGGTGGTCGTCTGCCAGCCGCTCGCGGTGATTTTCCAGGCCGTGGAGGGCCGCCGCCGCGAGAACGCCGACCTGCCGCATGCCGCCGCCGAGCATTTTCCGGAAGCGACGTGCTTCCTCGACGAGCGCGCGCGACGCGCACAGCGCGGAGCCGACGGGCGCGCCGAGCCCCTTGGAGAAGCACACACTGACGGTGTCGAACGGCGCGGCGAGCTCGCTCTCCCGCTGGCCCGTCGCGACGGCGGCGTTCCACAGGCGCGCGCCGTCGAGGTGGAGCTTCAGGCCGCGTCGCCGCGCGACCCTCGCGATGCGGAGCACCTCGGCGTGCGCGAAGACGCGGCCGCCGGCCCGGTTGTGCGTGTTCTCCACGACGGCGAGGACGATCCGCGGATACATGATGCCGGGCGGCTGTACGACGCGCTCGAGCTCCTCGGCCGTGTAAAGGCCCCCGGCGCCCGCGACGCGAAACTGGACGCCACTCAGGGCGGCGGCAGCGCCCGACTCGAAGGTGGCAGAGTGCGTGCCTTCGCCGCCGATGAACTCGTCGCTACGCCGGGTATGAAGGAGGATCGCGATCTGGTTCGCCATCGTTCCCGATGGGACGAACACCGCCGATTCCTTGCCGAGCACGTCGGCCACGCGCTCCTCGAGCCTCCGCGCAGTGGGGTCCTCTCCGTAGACGTCGTCGCCGACCTCGGCGCGCGCCATCGCCTCGCGCATGGCGGGCGTCGGGCGGGTGACGGTGTCCGAGCGGAGATCGACGACGTCGGGCATGGTCACGCCGCGAGCGTATCACGCGGGGGGCGTCCCTTGCCCGGGGGCCGCGTCGCGGGCGGAGAGGCCCGCGACGAAGAGCTCGTACGCGACGATCTGGATGGCCTGCGCCAGGTTGATCGAGGGCTGATCGGCCGCCATCGGAATGCGCACGCGCTCGGTGCAGAGCGCCGCGTCCTCCGCGGTGAGGCCCGTCTTCTCGTTGCCGAAGACGAACGCGACGCGCTTGCCGGCCGCGGCGACTGCGAGCGAGAGCTCCGCGGCGCGGCGCGGCGACACCACTCCGGACACGCCGCGACGAGAGGTCGTGGCGAAGGACAGCGAGACGCCGCCGAGCGCCTCCGAAAGCGTGCGGCAGCGGGCGGCGCCCTCGAGAACGTCCAGTGACTTCACGGCCATCTTGCGGGCCATCTCGTGCTCGGGCACCGCGAGCCGTCCGGGCTTGACGAGCACGAGGCCGGTGATGCCCATAATCTTCATGGCGCGCGCGGCGGCCCCTACGTTCTCCGGGTAGTGGGGATTCACGACCACCACGGTGGTCGCACGCGTGACGGGCAACACGAGCATCGAGCTACGTCCCGGATCTACGCGCGGAGCGGGCGCAGCGAAAGCCGATCCACGGGCGCCGCGTGCCGGGCTCCTCGGCCTCGCGCGCCGCGCCACGGAGCCACGGCGCCGCGCTCCGGTAGTCGCCGCCGCGTACCACGCGGGCGGGCGTGGAGCTCGCGAGGGGCGGGCCTTGTGGGTCCGTCGCGTCGGCGTCCTCGTACTCCGGCGCGTAGCGATCGGCGACCCACTCCGCCACGTTGCCGGCGAGGTCGAGGAAGCCGTCCGGCGTTCGGCCAGCGGGGAACGAGCCCACCGGCGCGAGCTCCGCGAAGCCGTCGCTCGGGTCCGTCGCCTGCCACGCGAGGCGTCCGTGGTTCGAGGCATGCGCGTTGTAGAGATCGCCCCACGGAAAGCGACGGCCGCCCACGCCGCGCGCGGCGCGCTCGAACTCCGCCTCGGTGGGCAAGCGTGCGCCGCGGTACTCGCAGTACGTCTTCGCTTCTTCCCAGGTCACGAGCGAGGCCGGGAAGCGGTCGTGGTCGAACCGGGTCGCGCCCTGGCCGAGCGGCAGCGCGCGGCAGCGACCAGTGGCGACGCAGCGCGCGTAGTCTCCGATCGTGACCTCGGTGCGGTCGAGCCAGAACGCGGAGAGCGTCACGCGGTGCAGCGGCGCCTCGTTCGCGAAGAGGTTCTGCTCGCAGCGATCGCCGCCCGGCTCGCGTTGACAGTCGAGGAGCGCCGCGACGACGTCGTCTCCCGTCGACCCCATGACGAAGGAGCCGGCTGGCACCAGGATCATCGCGGAGCCGGGCGCCTTCAGGGTGAGCACGCCCGCCTCGGCGCCCACCGTGCCGTGCTCGGCAGCGTCGCCGTGTGCCGCGTGCTCGCGCCCGTCGCGGTGCGGTGGCGCGACCGCGATGATCGTCGACGCCGCGACGAGGGCACGCCACGGTAGGATCATCGCGGCCATCTCGCGAGGCCGCCCTCGCCGGAGCGTCCCGCGTCGCCCGCTCGCTCGAGACGCGGCGGGTCCGTCGCGTGCTCGTCCTTGCCGTGTCCCCGGGGGCGATCCGGCAAGTGCGCGGAAGCGTGCGGCGCGACGGCCTTCACGAGCTTTGGCGCCTCCGCGAGCCACGCGACGGGTTCGGCCTCGATGGGTTTCGGCGCGGCTACCATCGCGGTCGGCGTCGCCGGGCTCTTCGCGTCGTCCTGCCGGAGATGCGAGGTGAGCTGGAAGCCGGCGATGGCGAGCATCGCGCCGATCGCGATGCCGCCGGTCGCGGCACGCGCAACGCGCACGCCGGTCGCGTCCTGCGCGGCGCGGTGGATCTCGTCGGGGAGCGTCTGCATCGCCGCGCGTGGCGCCGCCTTCAGCGCCTCGCAGAGCGCCGCGCCGAACTCCGAGCACGTGTCGAAGCGCGCTCTCGGGTCGCGTGACAGCGCGCGCGACAGCACGACGTCGACCGGCGGATCCACCCCCGCGACGTCCGACACCGGCGGCGGGTCGTCCGTCTGGATCTTGCTGGCGACCGCGACGGCGTCTTCTCCGGGGAACGCGCGCCGACCCGAGATGGCCTCGTAGAGCGTCGCCGCCATCGAAAATTGATCGCTCTTCGCCGAGAATTGCCCGCCGGACAGCGCCTCGGGCGCGCTGTAGGCGGGCGTACCAAGGAGGACGCCGCCGAGCGTGAGCGTCGAGTCCGGAACTCGCGCGATTCCGAAGTCTGCGATCTTCCCGCCTGCCGTCGCGAGGATGATGTTCTCAGGCTTGATGTCCCGGTGCAGCACGCCGGCCTCGTGCGCGGTGGTCAGCGCGGAGCCGAGCTCGACCGCGAGCTTCGCCGCCGCGGCAGGTCCGAGCGGGCCGCGCTCGAGGCGCTCCTTCAGCGTGCTGCCGGCGAGGTACTCGAATACCAGGTAGAGGCCGAGCGACGGGTCCTCGCCCATGTCGTGCAGCGCGACGATGTTCGGATGACTGACGCGCGCCGCGGCGCGCGCCTCCTGGCGCATGCGGTCGAGGAGCGCCTGCCGCTGATCGTCGGGGATCGTCAGATCGTCGCGGAGGAGCTTCACCGCGACGTCGCGGTCGAGAACCGGATCGTGGGCGAGCAAGACGCGCCCCATGGCGCCCTGGCCGTGCAACCGCACGATCTGGTACCGCCCGATTTCGACGGGGAGCGGGGTCGCGCGGGAGGCCATGCTCAGGGGGTCACATCTATCGCCCGGCGGGCCCCCTGCCAACCGCGATGGGACCGGTGCGGGTCAGCGGCCTGCGTCGGGTGACCCTTCAGGCCCCTTCTTGTCCCGGTCCCGCGGCTCCTTTGGAGGCGGCTCCTCCCGCCGCGGCGGGGGGTCGCCGTACTCGGTTCGGAGCTTCCGGAAGAGGCCGTCGCTCAGCATCTCCTCCTGGTAATGCGGCAGATCGGGCACACGCACATAGACGAGCACGTCGTCCTTGCGCTCGATGATCTCGATGGCGCCGTTGGTGTCCTTCTTCCTGCCGTCCGGGACGAAATGAAACAGCAGATAAGCAGCGTCGGCGTCCTTCTCGGTGACCTCGTAAGCCAGGTCGACCCGCAGATAACGCAGAGCGGCGTTGTAGGTCTGCAGCTTCGTGTAGCTGCTCCGGGCCTCCACGCTGGCGCCCGCGCTCCCCGGCATCGACAGAAGGAAGGCCGCGGTCGCCGCCCACGGCGCCATGGCGCGAAACGCCCGACGGCCGGAGCTCCCGTTCATGAACGGATCCGCTAGTCGGTGCCGGTGCTCGGGGCCAACTTCGGGGCAGCTTCTTCCGCGAGAACCTCCCGTACGCCGGTGCGCTCGAGCAGGAGGCCCACCCCCGCCGCCGCGATCGTGATGAGGAGCTGAGACGAATAGACCAGGAGCACGAGCGCGGCTCCCTGGCCCATGACCAGCTCCGGGGGATAGAACACGGCGAGCGCCGCGTAGAACGCGAGCTGGTACGCGCCGAAGAAGCCCGGCGCGTTCGGGATAAGGATGCCGACCGCGATGACGCCTATCGTGGTGCACGCCTCCGCGTAAGTGAACCGGTCGAACCCACACCCCCAGGCGAGGACCCAGAGCGCTGCAGCGTTCAGCATCCAGTAAAGGACCGTCGCGCCGACGAACGACGCGGCGAGGCGGCGATCCGGCAGGAAGCGCAACCCCTCGCCGACGTGCTCGACGCGATCGGCGAGCCACGTCGCGAGACGTGGGGACACGACCCCGACGACGCGCTCGGTCATGCGACGGGCCCAGACGCGGTTTGCGTAGAAGACGCCCATCACAGTGAAGGCGACCGAGAACAGGACGAGCGCGGCGTACGCCGAGCGCGGGACGATCGACGGAGAGACGGGCAGATTGCCGATGCGATCGGGCAGCGGCGAGAGCGGCGTCGACAGCGTCAGCCCCGCGAGCAGCATGAGGCTCAGCACGAGGCCGTCGATGATGCGCTCGGCGGCGATGGTGCCCGTGGCGGCCCAGCCGGAGATCTTGGCGTGGGTGCGGATCATCAGCGGGCGCACTGCTTCGCCGGTCCGGACGGGCAAGAGCACGATGGCCGCAAACCCGATGAAGGACACGCCCAGCACCCTCCGGAGAGGCACCGGCGCGATCGGCTCGAGCAGGAGCACCCAGCGAGCCGCGCGGACCACGTGCATGATGGACCAGAGCACGACGGCCGCGCCGAGCGTCCACCAGCGCACGTGGGCGAACGCGCTCCTGTCCGGCGCGAGGGGGAGCGCGCCCCGGTGGAGGAGCCACGCGAAGCCACCCGCGACGACCAGCGATCCGAGGAGCTTTCCGCCATGCCGGCGGAGCCATCCTCCGCCGCCCTGGGCCGCTTGCACGGTCGGTTCATTTTCGGTCACTGGTTCACCCTTCCCTCGAGGATCTCGCGTGGCCCATCGTGGAGCAACCTGCGTACTTCTTCGTCGCCGTAGCGCTTGGCGAGGAACGCGATGCCGTCCTCCACGTCGTCGATGTCCTCCGGCCTGTGCGCGTCGCTGCAGGCGGCGTAGTAGAGGCCGTCGTCGAGGATGCGGCGCGCGCACTTCTGCGGCTCCTTGCCGTATTTGCCGACCAGGGCTCCCACGTCGAGGAGCGCCGCGGCGCCCGAGCGCACGAGCTCTTCGAGGCGCTCGTGGGAGCGCCAGAAGCAGCGATAGCGCTCCGGATGGGCAATCACGGGAGCGAGCCTGCGTCGTCGCAGATCGAAGAGACGGTCGGCGATCGCGGGCATGAAGTCCATGTCGTAGAACTCGAGCAGAACGGCGTTCCCCCCGGGGTACGGCAAGCCTTCACCGTCCAGGATCCGCTGGAACACGACGTCGTCGAAGTAGTGCTCGCTCGAGAGGCCCATGCGCGGGAGGTCCGGTTCGTCGCGCACCGAGTCCTCGAAGCGCGTGAACGCCTCGACGAGGCGGCTCTTCGTGTTGTCGAACATCCGGGGGCGCATGTGCGGCGTCGCGATGACTTGCTCGAAGCCGCACTCCTTCAGCGCTTGCAGGAGCTCGAGCCCTTCGTCCCTGGTCCGCGCGCCGTCGTCGATACCGGGTACGTAGTGGCAATGCAGGTCGACGAAGCCGCTCATGGAGGGGCAGATCCTAGCCTTGCGACCAGGCGACGCTAGATGTCTTGGGGGACGTGAGTCGGTTCGGAGGGCGCGGCGAGGCGCTCGGCGAGCGCTTCGAGCCTGGCCCGGCGCCGGCCGAGGATGCGCTGGCAGCCTGCGACGGCCTCGGCGAGTGGCTCCATGTCCTCGCTATCGCCCTCGGTGCAGAGGAGCACCTCGATGCCGTCGATACGCAGCCGCCGCACCTCGAGCGACCGCGTCAGCACGTCGAGCCGGCAGGGCACGGTGTCGTTGGCGGGCCTGTCCCAGTTGGCGGCGCCGATGGCCGCGAGCTCGTCGCACATCGCGGCGGGCCCGGCACCGGCGATGACCAGCCCGCTCACGTCGGCGAGAACGAGCGCCCCGAGCCCGGCGCGGCGGCGCGCGGATTCGAAGCAGCGCGACAGCGCGATGAGCGGGCTGTCGGTCCGGTCGCGCCGGCGATCGGCGGCGTCCTCGAGTGGCGCGGGTGGGGGGCTGGAGGTGAGCATGGGGTCACTCAGATGCATAGGCGGCCCCAGGTGGGCCAACTTAAGGGACTGACCGTCCGGGGCGCGACTCATTCGCGCGACGAAACCTGCCATTTCTTCTGGCCGAGTTGCGAGCGCAATGCTCCTCGGGTTAGACGCCGCGGTTCGCCCCATGGGTTTGTCCTCCCTTTCCGGCCTTCTCGAATCGCGGCGCGTCATTCTGTGCGTCGGCTGCGGGGGGGTCGGCAAGACGACCGTGGCCGCGGCTCTGGGCCTCGCCGGGGCCCGGCGGGGCAAGCGCGTCCTGACCCTGACCATCGATCCGGCCAAGCGCCTCGCCAACAGCCTTGGCCTGGACCACATGACGACCGAGGAGCAGGAGGTAGACCCAGCGGTGCTCGCGGGGATCGGCGTGCGGGGGAAGGGCAGCTTGACGGTGATGATGCTCGACACGAAGCGGACCTTCGACGACCTGGTCAAGCGCTTCGCCTCCACCGAGGAAGCCAGGAACCGGATCCTGAACAACAGGCTCTACAAGTACGTGTCCACGAACCTCGCCGGAACGCAGGACTACATGGCGATGGAGAAGCTCCTGGCGATGAAGGAGGACCCCCGCTTCGACATCGTGGTGCTCGACACGCCGCCCACGCGCAACGCGCTCGATTTCCTCGACGCCCCCGATCGCCTGGTGGAGGCGCTCGACGGTCCCGCGATCCGATGGTTCATCCAGGCGTTCGATCGTTCACGAAAGCTCAGTTTGAATCTCGTCGCGCAGAGCGTCGCCGTCGTCCTCCGTGGCGTCTCGAAGCTCACCGGCGGAGGGTTCCTCGAGCAGATGGCGGAGCTCATCACGGACCTGAACGATCTCTTCGGCGGGTTCCGCGATCGCGCCGCGCGTGTGTCGGCGGCCTTCCGCGCCGAAGATGTCGGCTACGTCATGGTGACGAGCCCCGCGCCGCTGGCGATCCGCGAGATCGCCTACTTCGCCGAGCGGCTCAGCCAGCACGGGATGCGGAGCGACGGCTTCGTGGTGAACCGCGTGCACGCGGCGCCGCCGCTCGTGCCCACGGCACCGGAGATCCGCGAAGCGGCGAGACGACATGCGATCCCTCTCGACGCCGACGGTCCGGCGCGCATCCTGCGGGCCGTCGACGACGAGCGCGCCCTCGCCGAGCGCGATGCGTTCCATCTCGAAGAGCTCGAGCGCGTACGCGAGCGCATCGGCGCGCAGGCGTCTCCCCTCGTGCGCGTCAAGTCCCTCCCAAGCGACGTCCATGATGTACGTGCCCTGACGGGAATCTCCGACGTGCTGTGTCCGTGAAGCGACGGGTTGGCGTGCGGCCCCGCGGTTCGTGTCCCTGAAGAGTTGACCGACTTCGCTTCAGCCCGTCCCGCCCCGAGCCTTCACTTCCCGCCCCGACCCCTGAAATGCACAATCACCGGCACGTAATCGAAAGCAAACGTCTTCCGGATCTGGTTCGCGACGAAGCGGCGGTAGCTCCCCTTCACGGCCTCCGGGGCGTTGCACATGACGACGAACACCGGCGGCGCCGTCTCGGCCTGGGTGACGTAGTAGAGCCGCGGCGCCTTCCCGCCGTGCGTCGGAGGCGGCGTTCGCTCTAGCACGTCCTGGAAGAACCGGTTGAGCTCCCCCGTCGGGACGCGGTGATGAAACGAGCGATGCGCCGTGAGGACGGCGCTCTCGAGCTCCTTGACGCCCTCGCCGGTGCGCGCGCTGAGGAGCACCGTGGTGGCCCACGGCGCGAAGTGCATCGTGTCGCGCGCGGCCTGAACGACCTTCCCGCGCGCCTCCTTGTCGAGCAGATCCGCCTTGGACAGTCCGATGATCACGGCACGGCCGCGATCGGCAGCGAGCCCGAGCAGGCGCGCGTCCTGCTCGGCGACCGGCAGCGTCGCGTCGCACAGCACGACCACCACGTCCGCGCGCCCGACCGCCCGGATCGCACGCATGACGCTGGCTGACTCGACGCCGGAGTCGACCTTGGTCTTGCGGCGGATGCCGGCGGTGTCCACGAGAACCACTGGCTGCCCCGAGATCTCGACGCGCGTGTCCACCGGGTCGATGGTCGTCCCAGGGCGCGCGTCGACGATCGAGCGCTCCTCGCCGCACAGGCGATTGAACAGGGATGATTTGCCGGCATTCGGTCTCCCGACGATGGCGACGTGGGGAAGCGCGGTCTCTTCGTCCCCGGGCTCGCGCGCCGGGGGTGGGAGCAGCGCGACGAGCGCCGCCTCGAGCTCGTGGAGCCCCCGACCGTGCGTGGCCGACACAGCGAAAAGGTGATCGATGCCGAGCGTGTACAGGTCGTTGGCGAGCAAGACCTTGTTCTTGTCGTCGGCCTTGTTGGCGGCGTAGAGCACCGGCTTCGCCGAGCGCCGCAGGAGCGCGACGGCCTCCCGATCCGCGGGCGTCGGTGCTGCGGTGCCGTCCAGGATGCACAGGATCACGTCTGCCTCCGCGATGGCCGCCTCGACGTGCCGCACGATGCCGACGCCGATCGGGTCCTTCGTCAGCGGGTCGAAGCCACCGGTGTCGATGAGCGTCACGTCGCGGCCGTGGAGGTGCGCGTCGGCGTAGTGCCGCTCGCGCGTGACCCCCGGCTCGTCGTACACGATCGCCAGATCCTGCCCGGCGAAGCGGTTGAACAGCGTGCTCTTGCCGACGTTTGGGCGTCCGACGATGGCGACGATCGGCGTCACGAACGGCCCTTCGTGTCGTCGCCGCCCGCGGGAGCGTCGTAACCGAGCTCCGCGAGCTGGCGCGGCATGCTCTTCCAGCGCGGCGTGACCCGCACGAAGAGCTCTATGTGCACCTTCTTGCCGAGGAGCTCCTCGAGGCGCTTGCGCGCGCCGATGCCGATCTCCTTGATCTGCGCGCCGGCGCGGCCGACGACGATGGCGCGCTGTCCGTCCTTCTCGACGTGGATCGTCGCCTTCACGATGACGACCTTCGCCGTCTCGCTGACCTCTTCCACCGACACGGCGACGGCGTACGGTATCTCGCCCTCGGTCATGAGCATCACCTGCTCACGCACGTACTCGCGGACGAAGAACGACGTCGGGCGATCGGTGAGCGTCGATTCGTCGTAGCCGGCGCCGCCCTCCGGCAACAGGGCCACGATTTCGGAGAGCACGCGCTCGACGCCGTCGGTCGTCTTCGCGCTGACGGGAACGAGCGCGGCGAAGGGGCGCGCCGCCTGCAGCGCCGACAGCATGTGCAGGAGCCGCGACTTGTCGCGGAGCAGATCGACCTTGTTGATCACGGCGATGGCGACGGCGTCGCCCGCGAAGTCGGAGATGAGCTCGACGTCCTCCGGAAGGAGCGGTTCCTTCTCGGCCTTCTCACGAGAAGTCGTGAGCGACGTCACGTCCGTCATGAAGACCAGGACGTCGGTCGACCGCGCCGTGCCGCGCGCGGTGGCGTTCATTCGCCGGCCGAGCTCGGTGTGCGGCCGGTGCAGCCCCGGCGTGTCCACGAACGCGATCTGCGCGTCCTT
>Ga0265334_10000546_pt1 | contig 19174 bp, 11 predicted proteins | sample 42023metaG_FD_192442 | JGI IMG/M metagenome (GOLD analysis project Ga0265334, IMG submission 192442) | Rhizosphere microbial communities from Carex aquatilis grown in University of Washington, Seatle, WA, United States - 4-20-23 metaG | ecosystem: Host-associated > Plants > Roots > Rhizosphere... | reverse complement strand
CCCCACCGGACAGTACGCTATGTGCAGTTGATTACTCAGACTATTGAGCCTAAACTCACCCTGCATGGTACCGCTACCACATCGTGAGCGGGCTGGCGCGTGGCGCCTTTCTTCAAATGCAACGCAGGGGGACTACGGCGTTGATGCCAATGAGATCACACGTGGGCGTGCTGTTGTCACTGATCGTGGGGCTGGCAAGCTCGCAAGCCCTGGGGCAGGTACAAACTCTGGTCCCTCCTGTCGTGGCCGGCGCCAAGCCTGTTACCGTGGAGCATATCCACATCCACGGCGCCTCCCTGGAGGGCAACCTCGAAGGCGATGCGGTCGATCGGGACGTGCTCGTGTTTCTGCCCCCGGGCTACTCCAAGGGCTCCCAACGTTATCCCGTTGTGTATGCCTTGCACGGGTACTCGATCGGCGCCGAACAGTGGACGCACGAGATCCACGTCCCGCAGACGATCGAAGGCGCTTTCGCGCAAGGCGCGCGGGAGATGATCGTCGTGTTGCCCGATTCGAAGACCGCGCACAATGGATCAATGTACTCGAGCTCGGTGACCACCGGCGATTTCGAGCGCTTCATCACGCAGGACGTGGTGAGTTATATCGACTCCCACTACCGCACCATTGCCGAGCGGACGAGCCGGGGGCTGGCCGGACATTCGATGGGCGGGTACGGCACGACGCGGATCGGGATGAAACATCCCGAAGTGTTCGGCGCCCTCTACATCATGAGCCCCTGTTGTCTCTCCGCCCGAACGCCCGGGGAGAAAGGCCCAGAGCTCGAGCAAGCCGTCGCTGCGATGAAGGGACCGTCTGACTCGGCTAACCTGCCGTTCTTCACTCGCGCCCAACTCGCCTCGGCGGCAGCCTGGTCGCCGGATCCGAAAAATCCGCCGCTCTATCTCGATCTAGCCACGAAAGACGGTGTCCCCCAACCTGAGATTCTCGCGAAGTGGGCAGCGAACGCGCCGCTCGCCTTCGTGGATCAGTACGTTGGAAATCTGCGCCAGTATCGCGCGATCTCCATGGATGTGGGTGACCAGGACGGCTTGCGTGTCGATGCAGGAAAGTTGCACGACGTCCTGGACGAGTACGGCATTTTCAACACCTTTCAGGTGTACCCCGGCACCCACACCAGCGCGGTCGCCGATCGCTTCCAGAATCACGTCATGCCCTTCTTCAGCGAGAGCCTCTGCTTTCGCGCGGGATGCCGTTAGTCTTTGCTATCTGCCAGGTCTCGAGGGGGTAGGATGACCGCATTCGACAGGCGTCGATTCATCATCGGACGCGGGGCATTGGCCGGCCTGATCGGAGCCTTCCTGTTTGTCACGGTGGCCCACGCCGGCGGCACCGTCCGCATGACCATCAATGCCCGCGACCGCGCGGAGCCCGTTACAAAATACGAATACGGCATGTTCATCGAGCCGATCGGTGGCCTCATCGCCCGCACCCTGTGGGCCGAGATGCTGGACGACCGCAAATTCTTCTATCCCATTGTTGTTGAAGGAAAGGACCCGCCGACGCCGGAAAGTGTGGAGGGCCGTCGCGGCATCACGTACCGCAAATGGCGTCCCTTAGGCGCTGACACCTCTGTCACCATGGATACTCACGATCCCTATGTCGGCAGGCAGAGCGCCAGCGTGATTGTAGAGGGCGCGACACCGAGTGGCTTTGGCCAAAGCGGCATCGGGCTCCTCAAAGGCAAACAATACACCGGTCATGTGGTGTTGAGTGGTGACGCCAGCGCCAAGGTGCAGGTGATGTTGGTCTGGGGCTCCGGGCCAGACGATCGGCAGACCATCTCCCTCCCCCAGCCGGGCTCCGCTTGGCAAAGCGCTCCCTTCGAGCTCACCGCGGGCGCGGACACGAGCGATGCGCATTTCGAGATCACCGGCACCGGTTCCGGAAAATTCCGCATTGGCGCCGTATCCCTGATGCCCGCCGACAACATCAACGGCTGGCGTGCGGACACGACGGCCATTCTGGCGACTCTTCATTCGGGCATGTGGCGCCTGCCCGGAGGAAACTTCTTATCCGACTGGGACTGGCACGGTGCGCTCGGGCCCCGAGACGAGCGGGCGCCGATGTTCGACCACGCCTGGAGCGCGATGCAACCCAACGACCTCGGCATGGACGAATACATGGAGCTCACCCGCATCATCGGCGTCGAGCCTTATGTGACCGTCAATGCCGGACTGGGCGATGCCAACTCCGCCGCGGAGGAAGTTGAATACCTCAATGGCCCCTCGAGCAGCGAGTGGGGTGCGAAGCGCGCCGCGAACGGCCACCCGGCCCCCTATGGAATCCGCTTCTGGAACATTGGCAATGAGCCGTACGGATGGTGGCAGATCGGCAAGACGACGCTCGACTACTTCATGACGAAGCACAACGACTTCGCCGTGGCGATGCGCGCGGTGGACCCGTCGATCACACTCATCGGCTCGGGCGCCATGCCCGACCAACTCCACCCGCGAGACGTAAAGGAAAACGCCTCGCTGCAAAGCATTCAAACCAGATTCGGCACGGAACAGGATTGGACCGGCGGACTACTGGCCAAAGCGTGGGGAAACTTTGACGGAGTGAGCGAGCACTGGTACGACCGCGTGGAGAAGCGACCCGATGCGCCCGCGGAAGCGGAGCTGCTCGAATTCGCGCGGTCACCCTCCAACCAGGTGCGAATGAAGGCCCTGGAGTGGGCTCTCTACCAGCAGCGCTTCCCGGCAATGAAAGACAAGCACCTCTTCCTCTCCATGGACGAGTTCGCCTACACCGGAGCCCCCGTCAACCTGAAACTGGCCCTGGCCTACTCGATGGTGCTGCAGGAAATGTTGCGCCATACTGACTTCATGAAAATGGGAGCCTTCACGACCGGAGCCTCGACCCTGGACATCACCCCGACCGGATCGGCACTCAACTCCACGGGCGAGGTATTCAAACTCTACGCAGACCATTTCGGCGCTGGCACCATCCCTGTGGCCATTGAAGGCAACTCACCCCAGCCCGAGCCCCGCTATGCCGTAGGCTTCGCGCATCCTAAAGTTCTCGCCGGCAGTCCCACGTACCCGCTCGATGTCGTCGCGGGCCTCAGCCCGGATGGGCGCTCGCTGCGGCTTGCGGTCGTGAATGCCACCTTCAAAAACCAACCCCTCGAAATCAAACTCGACGGACTGCAAATCCGCGGCGGCGGCACAGTCTGGCGCCTCGGCGGAAAGGACCTCGATGCAGCCAACAAAGTCGGGCAGCCTCCTGGGGTAACTGTGCGTGAAGCAAAGGTGCCGCGTCCGTCACGAGATCTCTCGGTACCGCCCTTGTCCACCTCCATCTACGAATTCCCACTCAAGCAAGCTGCCCAGACGAGCCCGCAAGCCGGTGCGAAAGGCTGATGATCATGAGCGACTTCTCGCGGCGCGCTTTCCTGAAGGTCGGCACTGCCGCCGCGTTGGCGGGGTCGCACGCCACATCGGTTTTCGGCACGCCAACGTTACTGAGTGACCCTACCGGCCGAACCAACTCAACATGGCAGCCCTTCCCGTTGAGCTCCGTCCGCCTAGGAGCCGGCCTCTTCCAGGAGCAGGCCGACATCAACGCCCGCTATCTCGACTCCCTCAACGCCGACCGGCTGCTGCACTCATTTCGACTGACGGCAGGACTCTCCTCTAACGCAACACCCTACGGTGGATGGGAAGAGCCCAAGTGCGAATTGCGCGGACACTTTACGGGCGGTCATTTTCTCTCGGCCATCGCGCTAGCTTCCGCCACGACCGCAAACGAGGACCTCGAGCGTCGCGGCGATGAGGTCGTAACCGTGCTGGCGCAATGCCAGAAGCAGATTGGAAGCGGTTACCTGAGCGCCTTCCCACCCGAGCTGTTCGAACGCCTGGTCAAGGGACAAGAGGTGTGGGCGCCTTTCTACACCTACCACAAAATCATGGCGGGCTTACTCGACATGCATTCACTGGCGGGCAATCCCGATGCGTTGCCGGTCGCCGAGGGCATGGCTCGATGGGTAGGCCAGTACTTCGCGGGAATCAGCGCCGAACAACGGCAGCGAATGCTCCGCACAGAATATGGCGGCATGAACGAAGTACTCGTCAACCTGGCGGCGCTCACGCAAAAGGAGCGCTACCTGAACACTGCGCGCGTGTTCGAACAGCCCGCTTTTCTCGACCCGCTCGCGGAGCGTCGTGACGAGCTGCGCGGCCTGCATGCAAACACCCATGTCCCCAAGATCATTGGGGCCGCTCGCATGTACGAAGTGACGGGCGAACGCCGCTACCGGACGATCGCCGAGTACTTCCTCGAAGAAGTCCTCACCGCCCGCAACTACGCGATTGGCAACACCAGCCTGGACGAGAATTGGCGCACCCCTCCAGGCCAGCTGCAGGGGACACTGGGCTGGCGCAACGCAGAATGTTGTGTAGCGTATAACCTGATGAAGCTGCAGCGGTTGGTCTTCGGCTGGACAGGCCACGCGCGCTGGATGGACGAATACGAACGGACCCTGTTCAACAGCAGGCTGGGCACTCAGGACCCGCATGGACTTAAGCAGTACTTCTTCCCGCTCGCCGCGGGCTATTGGCGTGCCTACAACTCGGCCGAAGACTCGTTCTGGTGCTGCACGGGGACAGGGGCCGAAGAGTTCGCCAAATTCACCGACACCATCTTCTTTCACCGCGGCAGCGACATCTACGTCAACCAGTTTATCGCCGCAACCCTGGAGTGGAAAGAAGAAGGCCTCACACTGCAACAAATCACCCGCTTCCCAGCCGAGCAGGCCACGACCCTCAAAATCAAATCATCACGCCCCCTGCCGCGAACGATCCACATTCGGATTCCCGGATGGGTCGCCGGCGCCGCCGAAATCAAACTAAACGGACGCCCGCTGGAGGCCGTTGCCGACCCCGGATCCTATGTTGGTATCCGCAGAGTCTGGCGCGACGGAGATACGCTCGCCGTCCATCTACCAATGCAGTTGCGAGAAGAAAATCTACAAGGCGACGACTCCGTAGCCGCCGTCCTATACGGCCCCGTGGTTCTAGCAACCAACCTCGGCCCGGGCCCCACCGACGAACCAGCGCGCAGGGTCCACGGCCGCCCAACAGAACCCGAGAAACTTCCCCCACCGAGCCCACTACCCGCAGCACCCCCCAAAACAGCGTCCCAGGAGGTGACCTGGGTCAACGTGGAATCACCCTCAGAGTTGCGATTCACAGCAGCCTCTCCGGAAGGCCCCCGCAAGTTGACCGCAATGTACCGCATCCGCGACGAACGCTACTCCGTCTATTGGCAACGCCGCTCCAATTCCTGAACCTTAGTCCAGCCTCGCGTCAGCGCAAATTCTTACTGCGCACCACCCAATGCGGATTGACGCACAAGCCACAATCGTGCCCCACAAACATCAGCCGCGCACGCGTATCGCCCTTGAGCTGCCAATTCAACCAGGCCACCGCGATTCCCGAGAACTCCCCCCCATTGCGCTCACCATAAGTACCCGAATGCAGCACGCCGCGCCCATAGGCTCTGAACACCGGAATGTGCTTGATATAGTCGAAATCCTCATTCGCGTTGCTATAGGCGATATCTTCAGCATCCCCGCTGATATAGGCCGTCGGTGAATGCAGGCTGTTGAGATCACTCTTGGTCAGCGGCTTGCCGCCGGCCATGCTCGTAGGCTCGCGAAACAACCCGCTGTTCCAGATGACCGTAGTCCGCACCCTAGGATCCACCGACGCCTCGATGGCCTGAGCACCGCCGCATGACTGCCCCATGATGGCAATCGCCTTCGTGTCGAGGTGATGAAAGAAGTTGCTTCCCTGCCGCTCGTTCGCCGCGATCACCCAGTTCATCGCATCGATCAGCTGAGAGCTATGGGTAGCGGGTGGCGGCAGCTTTGCCGCATCCACCGCCGTGGCGGTGCTCGGCGGCATCGGCGTCATCGGTGGTGTTGGTATCGGCATCGGCCGCTCCCCGATGGGACCCAATGCAATGATGAAATACCCGTAGGACGCGATGTCGCTGAGAAACCAGCGGAACGCGTTCCCTACGTTCCAACACGCACCGTTCCCCCACACCACGACGGGTAACTTCCCGGCGGCAGTCAGATCGGTTGGCTGATAAAGCGTGTGCGTTGGCAGAGACGGATCCACTTCCATGATCGCGGGATAGGGACCCGAGCCCAGCGGTGTCATGGCGGGCACCTCGGTGCTTGCCTTGGCAGGAGTCTGCCCGCTGACCGGTGCGACGACGAGCGCGACATGGAACAGACAGAAAACCCCAATGCGGATACTGCGCATCATGAGCCGTATACCCCCTCGAGTGCGAGCTGCTTGACAACTGCCGCCATTCTAAAATAGTTTGTACTATAAACGAATTTGGAGATTAGAAAATCGCATTTTTCTGCGATAGGGCCGGAATTCGTTTTATCAGAAAGGGGGGTACGGTCAATGAATAAACGCAGGTCGCAGAGCCCGGGTTCCACCGCGGCGGCTGCCGGAATGAGTCTCGCCGCCGGCGCGACGTTGTTGCTCGCCGGTCACGTCCGCGCCGCGGATCAGCCTTCCGTCGACAACTCCAGCGCGCCGCAAGGCCAGGCTGAAGTGTCGCTGTCGGAGATCGTTGTCACAGGAACGAGGCTACGACATGCCGGGCCAGTGGGCTCGACCCTCATCGACGTCGACCAGACGCAAATTCAACAGTCGGGCGCCAACTCCGTCGCCGATGCCCTGCGGACGCTCCCACAGGTCGACAACCTCGGCGTCACCGAAGGGACGAGGGCGGGCACCGGCGGCGCAGGCAACATCGTCTATGGCAACTCCATCAACTTGCGCGGCCTCAGCCCCTTCGCCACACTGACGTTGCTCGATGGCCACCGAGTCGCGCCCTCCGGCACAACCGGCTCCACCGTGGACCCGGATTCCTTCCCCTCCATCCTGATTCAGCGTGTCGATGTCGTCGCCGATGGGGCTTCAGCCACCTATGGTTCGGATGCCGTGGCGGGTGTAGTCAACCTCATCCTGCGCCGTAACGTCGAAGGCTTCGAAGCACGGGCGCGCTACGGCAGCGCCAATCATTACGAAGAGAACCGGCTGGCCGCGGCCATGGGACACGGCTGGCAGAACGGGCTGGGAAGTGGCCAGATCAGCCTCGGCGTCGAGCAGTCCTATCACTCATCCTTGAATGGCCAGAACCGCGCCTTCTTCCAATCCAACCAGACAGGCGAGGGTGGCTCCAACTACTCCAGCCTCCAATGCAACCCCGGCACCCTCGTGGTGGGCGCCACGACCTATGCCATTCCGAAAGGAGGAGTGACACCGGCGACCGCCTCCACCCTGATCCCCGGGACCGCGAACCAATGTGATCCCGCCAAGTTCCAGGACATCCTGCCGCGCGTGCGCCATGACAATGCCGCCCTCACCTTCGACCAGCAGTTGGGCGACCGAGTGAGCCTCTACGGAGATGCAACCTACGCGAAACGCACTTTCCTGTTCAGGGCCCCCGTCTCGACCGGCCCCCTGCAGGTGCCTTCCTCCAACGCATTCTTTGTGGCTCCCCCGGGCACGAACCCCACCACGGAGACGGTCGACTACAACTTTGGCAACGACCTCGGCCCTTACAGCCGGGATATCGGCAGCTCCATCAACGTACAGGGGACTCTCGGCCTGAGAGTCGAACTGGGACATGACTGGGTCTTCCAGATAGATGGCACGGCCGGCCGCGACAGCGACTCCGTGTTGGACCCACCCAACGCACTGGTGAACGGAAACCTGGCGGCCGCCCTCGCCAGCAGCGATCCGGCCACGGCCCTCAACGTATATGGGGGCGCCAATTCACCGAGCGTCATCCAGAAAATATTCAGCGGCATCTTCTACGCGCCGGGCTTCTCCCGCGAACAGGTGGCGGAAGCCCAGGTGGACGGTCCTTTGCTGACTTTGCCCGGAGGCGATCTGCGACTCGCCCTGGGTGGCCAGTGGCGCCACGACGAGCTGCTCTACGGCCTGAACTCGGGCGCACCCGGCGCGCAACTGGTGATCCGCAACAGTCTGCACCGGCACTCCGATTCGGCCTTTGCCGAGTTGCTCGTCCCGATCGTCGGCGACGGCAACTCCGTGCCCGGCATTCATCGCCTGGAGCTCGACATCGCCGGCCGCTACGAGAACTACAGCGACTTCGGCAGCACCAGCCACCCCAAGATCGGCCTGAACTGGTCGCCGGTGGATAACGTCCAGGTCCACGCCAGCTACGGCACTTCCTTCCGAGCCCCACTCCTGTCCGAGCTCGTGGGCCCATTGCGTGGCACCTTCGTACAGACGTACTCGGACCCGTTATCCCCCACCGGCACCTCCGTCGGCTACACCTTGGGCGGCGGCAACACGGCGCTGAAGCCGGAGACGGCGACGACGTATTCGTTCGGTGTGGACTTTGAGCCCATTGAGCACGCCAAGCTCAGCCTGACATATTACAACATCAACTACCGTAACCAGATCGCCAGCTACCTGTCGGATCTCACCATCCTGCAGCAGGCCAACCAACTCGGTAGTCTCATCACCCGGTGTCCGTCCGCGGCTTGCACGGCGCTGGTCAACCAATACGTCTCGGGCCCGAACGCCTTGCCGCTCTTTGGTCCACCGCTCGCGAATCCGAGTGTGTTTGTGAACGGACAAGAGCAGAACCTGGGCCAGACCAAGACCCAGGGACTCGATTTCGTCGGCAACTACTCCTTCCACACACCCTTGCCGGGCCTGTGGACCGTGGGACTCTCAGCCAATCTGACGACCCGATACGACGTGCAGTTCACCCCGGCAGGGGCGTTCTTCGACACCCTCAACACGATCGGTTATCCGATGCGACTGCGTATGCGCGCCAACTTCGGATGGGCGATGGGGCCGTGGACCACGACGCTGTTTGTGAACCATGTGAATGGATACACCAACGACGCGATCACACCGAGCCAGTCGGTGAACGCCTTCACGACCGCGGATGTAGACGCCGTCTACGACTTCGGCCAGGCCCTCCAGGGAAGCTGGGCGAAAGACCTGTCCCTGACGCTCCACGTCATGAACATCGGCAACTCCATGCCTCCCTACGTGAATGTCCCCATCGGCAACTCCGGGGGTGGCTACGATCCGGGCGCGGCCAGCCCGATCGGCCGGCTCATCTCGGTGGGGATCGGGAAAAAGTTCTGAAGGGAGCTCAGGGCTCGAGCTTAACCATTTCGCCCGTCACCTTGAAACGGGGCGGGGGGAGTCCGGCATCATGGCAGATCCGCAGCACGTACTCGCAGACCGCCTCGGCGGCCGCGCCCGTGGCCAGCACGGGCCGGCCGGGAGCCTCGAAGTGCACCGGCAGGAAGCCTGTCTCGACCAGCCTGGCGCCATCAAAAACTACACGGGCCAACAACCCGTGCACGGCCTCTGGATGGAACGGCGCGAGCGTGTATGCCGGGTCGGGCTCGAAGCCGAACAACTCGCGCCGCCGTCGAGCCCAGGCGGCACGGCTCGGATGAGACTGGTCCGGACTCAGCGCACGAGTCACGACACAACCGTTACCGAGACCGTGAAAAACAGGGCGGCCACGATAAAACTCGAAGCCGCGCAAGATGTGAGCGTGATGACCGATGATCAGATCGGCGCCCGCATCAATCGCGGCCCGTGCAAGAGGACGCTCATAGGGGGCGAGCCTGGCTGGAACGTGTACGATTCCTTTGTGGAGGGCCACAATACAAATAGCTGCGCCGGCACTGCGCGCTTTTTCAACATCCGCCGCCATGAGAGCGACCGAGTCAGGATCGGGATAGCGCAGATCCGCGGCGGGAGCAATCGCGCCGCCCCCCTCGGCACTCACTCGAATGTAGGCGCAGCCGGCGCTCGCCGGAGTAGCCCAACTCTGCTCCGGTCCAACACAGTTATAACTGAGCAGCGCGATGCGCACGCCACCCGCCTCGAGCCAGGCAGGCGCGCGCGCCAAAGCAAGGTTCATGGCGGCGCCCGTATGCGCGATACCGTTCTGACCCAGTGTTGCCAGAGTGTCCTCGATCCCTTCTGCTCCGCAGTCGGCGATGTGATTGCCGGCCAGCGTCACCGCATCCACACCGGCGTGTGAGAGGGCAGACAGGTGCTCGGGCAATGCACCAGGGGCCGGGACATCAGCGGACAATTCCTGGCCGCGCCGGGTGTGCGGAACCTCCAGATGTCCGATCGCGAGACTTGCGGACCGCAGGGCGGGCGCGATCCCGGCCAGCCAATGGTCCGGATCCGGCTCATCCAGAACGAGATCGCCACAACAGACGACGTCGAAAGAGGCCATTGGCCGTCAACTCCGAGGCGCCATGACAGGCAGATCGAGCCACACCGGATCGTCTGGCGCACTGGTGATGTTGATCCGAGCGCCCTCGATGTTGGGATCCCGGCCGCGCTCCCGGTAGTCCGCCCCCATGAGGGTCAGAGCGACATGGTGACCCTTTTGGAAGATGTAAGAAGTCGGCATCAGATCAAAATGCAACGTGACGGGCTGCCCGGGTTGCAAGAGGTGTACGTCTTCTGCATAGGACCGATGCCACGGAGTGCCTGGCACCTTGAACGGCGGAGTTGTCTCGGCAGCCAGCGAGGCCTTCAATCGCCCCTCGGTGACGACAGTGACCTTGCCGTCTGGCGCGACATCCTCCAGATAGGCGAACACATTGACGTCCGGCCGGTCGGCGCTGACCGGCACATTGACGACGGAATTGCCCGTGATGGTGAGATCGCGGTCCAATGGATCGCCAGTGAGCGACAAACCCTCCCCTGCGATGTGGCAGGGTTGCATGAAGGGACCCACGCCCCCTTCGGCGCAGTCGACGACCGACCCGTGCACCGTGAATTCACCCGCCACTGGCCGTCGCGGCGCCTTCCCGCCCAGTTTATGTTGGCCGAGCCAGTACCAGCGTTGGGCACGGCTTCCTCGTATCGGCCACGAGTCGGCGCCGTGCCAGGCGCCACCGCCGGCCCCATCCATGGTGTAGTAATGGATACGCGGCTCGTGCGCCAATCCGGTGTCGATGCCCTTGAGCGTGGTATCGAAGAACCTGTGAATCTCCTGCAACAGCTCGAACCCCGGATTCTGACAATGTTTCCAAGGCCCCAGCAGAAGGCGCGATCCCGGGAGATTGAGCCAGGCGATCACCCCCTGGTCGCGCAACTCGTCGTGCCAGCCCCCCATGATGTAGACCGGTACGCTCAGTTGCCGCAGCTGTTGACCATAACTGCTGACACTGCTTTCCGCCCAGAACCGTGTTCCAACCAACGGCGACCAGCTATCGCGGTAGGGCAGACCCTTCCACAGCTCCAGCAGGTTGGTGGACTTCTGATGCTCCTCGGCCGCCTGCCGCAACAAATGTCGGTCCGAATCTCCCTCCACGGGCTCGACCGCGACGTCTTCGGCCACCGTCCGCTGCGGCCCGGTGCCCCATTGCGCAAAAATACCGCCGCGACGCATGGCGTCGTACTTGCTCCAGGAGAAACAACCTGCGAAAACGGCCCGCAGGTGGGGCGGCCGGGAGCTGAGAACATGCATGGCTGCATCGCCCGTGTTCGAGCACCCGTACACGCCGACTGCCCCGTTGGACCACGACTGCGAGGCCAACCACTCCGTAATTTCGTAAGCGTCACCCGCCTCGGTCCGATCGTTGTAGCCCCGCCTAATCCCGAAGGACTGGCCATTACCGCGCCGGGCAACCTGGACGACGACGTATCCATGAGCGGTCAGCGCGGGCAACTGCCCCAGGCCCGCGCCTTTGGGCCACTCGGCACTGTTGGGGCCCTCGGTAACGGTGAGTGCATGCTGCCACAGGATGGGAAAACGCCCTGCGGCAGGCTGTCCCGCCTGCGCCGGCCGGGTGATCCGCATCGCGAGGCGGACCCCATCCCGCATGGGCAGGTAAAGCGTGGAGCTCACCTGCTCGGTGAATTGCGGCGCCGGCTCATACACACCGAAGGAGCCGCCGGACTGAGCGGCAACGCTCGCCGCCAGCGTGGCGAACAGCAAGGAAACGGCCAGGCTTCGCAGTCCGCGCATTTCGGATCCCCTCTCGGCGTCCTGGGTCAATTAGTTGATGTTATCATCTATTTTAGCGAATGGAGCCCGCGCCCGGCAAAGGTCATTGCACGGACAACCTCGATATGTCCCTTGCTGAGACGCACCCCAGCCGTGGAATAATGGTTTGTACTCTCAACTGATTGAGCTACTTGCGGAGACCTGATGCCACAACCGCTCACCGGATACCGGATCGCCGACTTCAGCCACGTGATGGCAGGACCCTTCTGCTCACACTTTCTGCGCCTCCTGGGCGCGGAAGTCATCAAGCTGGAGTCCCTGGCGGGCGATCCCATGCGCAATTATGGACCTTTCCGGGAGTGGGACGGGATGGCGCCGGCCTTCGTGGCGGCCAATGTCGGCAAGCAGTCCATAGCCGTGAACCTCAAACATCCCGACGGACTGGAGGTCGCGCGCCGCCTGGTGCGCAACTCGGACGTCGTACTCGAAAATTTCCGCCCGGGCGTCATGAGCAGGCTCGGTTTGGGCTACGAGGCGTGCCAAGCGTTGCGCAGCAACCTCGTCTATTGTTCGATCTCGGGTTACGGGCAGTCGGGACCGCAGCGCGACTACCCGGCCATCGACAACATCGTACAGGCGACCAGTGGCATGATGGCCGCCAACGGGGATGAAGGCGATCCGCCCTCGCGAGTCGGCTGGCCAGCGGTCGATACCTACACCGGAACACTCGCGGCCCTGGCTGTGCTGGCCGCCATCATCCAGCGCGATCGTTTCGGTGCGGGGCAATACATCGACGTTTCCATGTTGGATGCCTCGTTGGTGATGCTGACTTCGTTGGTGACGCCCTACCTGTTGACGGGCCAGGCGCTTCCCCGGACCGGTAACACCGGCTATAGCGGAGCGCCTACCGCCGCCATGTTCGAGGCACGCGACGGAACACGCCTCTCGTTGGGTGTTGTACAGGACAACCAGTTCGCCGCCCTGTGTCGGGCGATCGAGCGGCCCCATCTGATCGAGGATCCCCGCTTCGCAACGATTGTGGAGCGCGCAAAACCGGAGAACGCCCGGCGACTGCGCGAGTTACTCAAAACAGTGTTCGCGACGCGCGACGCCAGCGAGTGGGAACGGTTGCTCAACTCGGTGGGCGCGCCTTGTGGGTTGGTGCGTGATGTGGCCGCCGCGAGTGAAGCGGCGCGCCAGGGTGATCGAGGTCTGATCGAGGACGTGAGCGTGCACCTGGAGTCTGGCGCCCGAGTCACGGGCGCATTCGTCAACGCGGGGTTCGTGTTCAAAACAGACGGACCGGGAGGTGTCAGCAGTGTGCCGGTGCTCGGCCAGCACAGCCGACCGATCCTGAGCTCGCTCGGCTATACCGATCAGGAGGCTGACGCCCTGATCGACGCGCACATCGTGCTCGACCGGACCTGAATGAGAGTGTCAGTGCCCCTGGACGATGAGCACGCGCACTCCGCGCGACGCCCGGATTGGGTGAGCTCCTATGTCGCCACCGTCGTGGCCATGATGGCCATTCAGGCCTCCAGCCTGGGATTCTCACCCCTCATTCCTTTCATGAAGGACGCCTGGGGAATGACCTACACACAGGTGGGGACCTTCACGGGAGTCTATGGACTCGTGGCGCTGGTCATGAGCGTCCCCGCCGGGGTCCTTGCCAAGCGCTTCGGAGAAAAGCGCATTCTGCTGTTGGGTCTGGCGCTTGCCGCCGTCGGCCTCACGGCAGTGGGCTGCGCAAACGACTATCTTCAGGGTTTGACCGCCCGCACACTGTGGATTTTCGGCTACCGCCTGGCCTTCATCTGCGTCATGACGGCGGTCGCGATCACGGTCCCTGCGAACCAACGGGGCAAAGCGATGGGCCTGCTCGGCGCGCTCACCGCGCTGGCCACGATCCTGGGGTCCGGATTTTCGGCCCGCATGGAGGCAGCCTTCGGCTGGCGCCTCAGCATGTTGGGTTTCGGGGTGTTGGCGATCTGCGGCGCAGTGTGCTTCGGATACTTATACAGGTCCGCTGCTGTAGTAACGGGCGCCACCGATCCTCGCACAGCCGCCTCAACGAACCCGTTCTCCGCCTTCAAAATACCGGTGGTCTGGCTGATTCCGCTGTTGGGGCTGGCCAACGCCGGCGGATTTGCCGCGACGTTTTTCGTGCCATCGGTCGTCCGCACCGTATTCCATGGCGACGCCTCCCAGGCGTCACTCATTATCGCATCCGCTTACACAGCGGCCATCTTCTTCAATCCCCTGTTCGGCTGGCTGGCCGACCGATCCAACCGTTGGCTGGTCATGGCCGCCGTCAGTGCCGCGATGGTGCCGGCCTGCTTCCTGATGTCGTCCCGGAATTTTTACGTCTTCTGGCTCGCCACCACGCTCCTGGTTGGGTTAGGCCACGTCACCGCGAACCAGGTGTACCCGACGGCGGCCGAGCTGCTGCGTGGGCGCGATGCCGGCCCGATCATGGGCATCGTCGGTCTGGGGAGTGGCCTGTTCGGTTATCTCGGCCCGCTTGCCCTGGGTTGGATGCGAGACGCCTCCGGCGGGTTCGACCTGGGATGGCACGTGATCATGGGCACGACCAGCGCCATCGTCGCACTGTTGATTTACCTCGGGCACTACACCAATGAGCACAATCGAAGCGAAGCTCGATGACATCCTCGCGCATCCGCTGCGTGCCGCCTGGAGCTGTGGCGGTGGCGCTTGGGGCTATGTCGGTCTGGACATTCCCGCGGACCTGACAAACATACCGGGGCGGGTGAGTTGCCACCTTCCCTGGAGAAAACACGTGAGCGCGCCCATCGCTGGGCGTTGGCTCGAGACGAGTTTCCCGGGGTGGGCATTCTCCATTGTCGAGGACTGGGCGGACGGCAGATTCAATTGCTTTGAACACGTCGTTTTCTCACGTGGCGAGGATGCCGCACATCGGCTGTATTACTACATCTGCGAGCTGCAACGTCGCGGCCAGCTGGGGGGGCCGCGGCCGCTGGTGTTCGACATCGCCAAGATTCCCCGGGAATCGAGCCGCCGTCATACCGCGGTCGCCCTGCGAAAGTTGATGCAGGATCTGAACGTCCCCCAGGAACAATTGCTCAGCGGTATCCAACGTACCAACGGCCTGCGAGCCGCTTTCCTGGCACTCCAACGTCGGCGCACGGGCCCGGGCCGCCTGTATGAGAAACTCGTGCGGGCAAGCTTGTTCGACGCTGTCGATGGCCTATTTGAAGTTTGGCCCTCCGCGGACGAGAGAAGACAATCCATCGGGACGATCGTGTTGGTCGGCAGTGCACCTCCGGATGACAATTTGCACGAGGCTGTGGAGAGCGCCGGCTGGACAGTGAGCGATGAGTTTTACGACCGCTCCATGTACCGTCTGGGAGCCGCGGTCGATCCCGCCACGGCCGACCCTGTGAGCTCGGCCGCCCTCGGATGGCTGGACCATGGAGACGGAAAACGAGGATTCACCGACCCCGTCCAGTCGATTGCCATGCGGTTACGCGATCAGAAAGTGGATGCCGCAATTTTGTGGTCGGTGCGCGAGGATGAATCTCTCGCGTGGCGTGTGCCCGCGCAGCGAGCGGCGCTCGCGGCCGCAGGCATACCGACCCTCGTATTGACTGCACGAAGTTGGAATGTAGACGACGGCGTGGTCGATGAGATCTACCGCTTTTTGCGAGGTTTACGCTGATGGAACTGCTTAGCGGACATCGCGTCGTGGCCTCGCCCGAAATGGCGCAACGTCCCTTGACGCGATACTTCAGGTCATTGGGAGCGGAGGTCACCTGTGGTGAATTGGACAGCTCGGCCCTCCGCGGTGCTTCTTTCTTGATTGAAGACTTGGGTCTCCCGCGCATGGAAGAACTGGGCTTCTCCCGCGCAGTGGTCGCGAGCCTCAACCCGGGCCTGATCCATGTTTCGGTGACAACTTTCGGGAGCTACGGGCCGCACGCCAAGTGGCGTGGCGGAGAGTTGGTGACGTCGGCCATGGGCGGCGTGCTGCGTTTGACAGGCGAGCCGGACCGGCCACCGGTGAAAGAAGCCCTCGAAGCCTGCCTTTTCCACGCCGACATGGTAGCGGCCGCAGGGGCGATGGCAGCTCATTATTCACGCGGCACGACCGGCCGGGGACAACACGTCGACATCTCGGCGCAAGAGGTCGCATTCAGCCGAATCGTCAACAGCATCCTCGTCTGGCAGTTCGACCGCCGAAAGTTGCACCGGGTCGGCGGGGCGGTGAACTACGGCAAAGCCACGGTGCGTTGTATCTGGAAGCTTGCCGACGGATGGTGCTTCCATACATTGATGACCGGACGATTCGGCGCGCCGGCCAACAAAGGCCTTTCGGACTGGATGGACGAAGTCGGCGCGCGCAACCCCCTGCGCAACATCGACTGGCTCCAATACAACCGCTCAACCTTGGACCCCGCACTGCGAGCTGACTGGGAAGCCGCCATGGCCGACTTCTTCAGCACCCGCTCCCGAGCCGAGATCACCGTCGAAGGCCGCAGACGCGGAATCAACGCCTGCGTACTAGCAACCCCGGCGGATGTTCTCATGGACCCTCACCTGCAAGCTCGAGCCTTCTGGGCTGAGCAAAACGGCGTACGCTACCCCTCGAGGTTTGCGGCTCTCCGCCCCGGCCCGCCGCCCTCGGCGACCCCTCGCGCCGCCGCGTCCTCGTCACATTCGGCCGCTCACCCCGCACCCGCATCCCCGCCGCCCTCGGCCGCTCCTTACGCGCACGCATCCCCGCTCGCCTCGCTCGCTCCCCACGCCCCTGTATCGCTGCCACACTCGGCTGTCCCTCGCGCCCCCGCATCCCAACTCGCACCTGGCGCGCCGCGACCCGGCCCCCTGGCGGGTGTTCGCGTTCTCGACTTCTCCTGGGCACTGGTCGGGTCCATAACCACCAAGGTGTTGGGCGACCTGGGCGCGGAAGTCATCAAAATCGAAAGTCGCGCGCGCCCCTGTCTGTCCCGCCTCGACGTCCAGGTGACCGCCTCGAAAGCGGGCGACTTCGACGACAAACCCTGGTTTGCCCACCTCAACACCTCCAAGCGCAGTGTCGCCCTCGACATGAAGCGCCCGGGCGCACTCGAAGTATTACACCCCTTGATCGACTGGGCCGACGTCGTCGTGGAGAACTTCTCTCCGGGAACCATGGCAAAACTCGGCCTCGACTACGACACCCTCGTGCGGCGCAATCCCGCCCTCGTCATGGTCTCGGGCAGCGTTTACGGCCAGACCGGCCCGTTGGCTCAAGAGTGGGGTATCGACGGAACGGGCGCCGCGCTATCGAGCCGCACCTACCTGACTGGCTGGGCGGATCGGGGGCCTGTCATGCCCGGCGCCGTACCTTATGGCGATGTCATCGTGCCCTATGTGATGGCCGCTACGGTTGCCGCTGCATTGGAGAGCCGGCGCCGCACCGGTGTGGGTACCTACATCGACGCCTCCATGTATGAAATCTGCGTCCAACAGATGTTTGATGCCATAGAGGGCGCGCAAACAGGGGGCCACCCCCGTCGCGTTGGCAATTACAGCTCCGGAACCTTTTGGCAAGCCGTCCTCCCCGCCGCAGGCGAGGATCGATGGGTTGCCGTTACGGTCGCCAATGAACACGAGTGGCAGCTCCTGCTCGCCCTGGCAGGCAGTACCGACCTGGCCGGCTGGTCGGCCCGGATGCCCGATCACGTCCTGGCGGATCTGCTGCAAGGCCAAGGAATCGCGGCCGGCGTCGTACAGGACATCGAGGACCTGGTGGAGCGAGATGCCGGCCTGCGCGCGCGCGGGGCCCTCGTCGAGTTGGACCACGCTCGCCTGGGCCTGTTTGGGCATGTACGCACACCCATCGATTTCTCTCGCGACGGACCCCAACCGTTTCGGGCCCCCTCGATAGGCGAGCACACACGCGAGGTCGTGGTCGGCATCGGGGGTCTCGACCCGGCGCGTTTCGCCGCGTTACAGGAGTCAGGAGTGTTCTCATGAATGAAGCCGCGACATCCCTGCGCTCCCGCAAAGATCTGACCTGCACGGCGGCGGCGACGAGCTACCAAAAACAGTATATCGCCGAGCTCCGGCAGCGGGTCATCGAAGCAGGCGAACCCTTTGTCATCGCGCAGGCGGACACCCCGCACGAAATCTTTCACGCAATGGATATCCCCCTGGTGAGCAACCAGTGGTGGTCCGCCTACATCTCCGCCAAACGACTGTCCGGAACGTATTTTCGCGTAATGGACAATCTGGGCTACCCCTCGAACCGCTGCCGCTACTGTTCACTCGGCCTGGCATGCACGCTGGCCGGTGACAAGAACACCGCTCCATGGGGCGGATTACCCACTCCCACGGTGCTGGTGGCACGCCTGACCTGCGACTGTGTGCAGGAAGTGTTCTCCCAATGGGCGCAGGCCCTGCAGACGGACTTCTTTGCACTCGAAGCCCCGGCCTGGCAGGAAAAGGACCCCGACTGGTATCGACACTCCATCCAAGACTGGGAAAGGGTGTTCCAACAGGACCGGATCGACCTGCTCGTGGAAGAAATGCGCGAGCTCATCGCGCTCCTCGAACGCAAAACCGGCAGGCGCTTCGAGCTCGAGCGACTGACTCGACTCATGGAAAAGATCAACGAACAGGAAGGCTACATCGCCGAGGCGACACAAATGGTCGCAACAGCCCGCCCGTGCCCGGTCACGATTGTCGACCAGATGCCCAACACCATGATCCCGCAGTGGCACCGAGGATCGGACTGGGCCCTTGCACACGCACGTCGCTTCCGTGACGAAGTAGCCGAACGCGTGCGCGAACGCATCGGCGCCGCCACCCACGAGCGCTTGCGACTGATGTGGATTGGCGCCGGCTTGTGGCATGACACGAGCTTCTACCGGGCTTTGGAAGAGAAGTGGGGCGCCGTGTTTGTCTGGTCCATGTACATGCCCTTTGCCGGCCCGCAGTATATCCGCGAAATCCGCAACCGCCCCATGCAAGCACTGGCCAGCCGCATCTGCTCCATGAACGAAGTGCTGCATCTGCCACCCTGGATGAACGGTTGGATGGTGAGCGAAGCCCAGCGATTCGGCATCGACGCCGCCGTCATGTTGATCCCGCCGGACAACCGCCTGTCGCAATCCGGTACGAGACT
>Ga0265334_10000545_pt1 | contig 19209 bp, 14 predicted proteins | sample 42023metaG_FD_192442 | JGI IMG/M metagenome (GOLD analysis project Ga0265334, IMG submission 192442) | Rhizosphere microbial communities from Carex aquatilis grown in University of Washington, Seatle, WA, United States - 4-20-23 metaG | ecosystem: Host-associated > Plants > Roots > Rhizosphere... | reverse complement strand
CTGGGGGCGGACGCGGCCCGTTTCAGGCGCCGCCGGCGTCCTTGTCAGCGGCCAGTGGATCAGCCACCGTGCCTCCTGCCGGGTCGAGCAACCCCTGCGCCAGCCGCGTCACCCGGACGGGGGACGGCGGCGCAAGCTGGGCGACAACACGGAGGGCGGCAAGGACATCGTCGGGTCGTACGGCCGGTGTGAAGTGCCGAACGACCACTTCAAGTATCGCACAACACCTGGCGGTGCATGAGGTGCGACCCTCGGTTACCCCATTCCGACTTTCCGGACCATCGAGGACTCTCGGGGCGTCACCCGTCGGTTCCGCGGACGCCGCAGGCGGGTCCACGGTGCCGCGGGGTTCCGAGCCGTGGTCGCCCGCCGCGCCGAGTACCCGGGCGGAGTGCACCGCGGCGCGCGCGTCGAAGGTGCGCACCCCCTGCTTGGTCAGCCGCGAGACCCTCACCTCGTCCGCCGCGAGGAACGCCGTGAGGGCGGCCCGGGCCTCGGCGTCCGGGACGTCGAACAGCTCGATGCGCCACACGGAGGCTTCGAGCCGCTCGGCCAGCGCCCCGGACCGGACCGGCACGACCTCCAGGACGTCGAGCCCGGGCGGCAGGGCCTCGTCCAGCGCCCGCCGCAGGGTCTCGGGGTCGCAGTGGCGCGTGGTCGCGATCTCCAGGTACTCGGCCTCGCTGGCCGCACCCGTGGGCGCCGCATTCGCGTAGGAGATGCGCGGGTGCGGGCTGAACCCCGCCGAGTAGGCCACCGGGACCTCTGCCCGCCGGACCGCCCGTTCGAGCGCCCGCTGGAAGTCGCGGTGACTGGAGAAACGCAACCGACCCCGCTTGCCGTACCGCACCCGCAGGCGCTGCACAGGCGGTGCGGGAGGCGGGCCGTCAGGGACGCGGGCCAGCGAGGGCCTCCTTCATCAGGGCCGGAGCCGGGTCCTGCCCGGGCTGCGGCACGACCGGAACGTGCTCAGGGGATGCCGGAACGGCCTCGGGCGCGGCCGACAGCGGACCGGGCCGCACCGCCAGCGGCAGCAGGCCCCGGCCCGAGGGACCCACCTGGGTCTGCGTGCCCAGACTGCCGCAGACACCGCAGTCGTAACACGGGGTCCAGCGACAGTCCTCGACCTCCCCCTCCGCGAGGGCCGCCTGCCAGTCCTCCCACAACCACTCGCGGTCGAGTCCCGCGTCGAGGTGGTCCCAGGGCAGCACCTCGTCGAAGGACCGTTCCCGCGTGGTGTACCAGTCCACGTCCACCGGTTCGCCGGCCAGGGCCGTCCGGGCCGCGGCCATCCAGCGGTCGAAGGAGAAGTGCTCGCTCCAGCCGTCGAAGCGGCCGCCGTCCTCCCAGACCGCCCGGATCACCCGGCCGACCCGGCGGTCGCCGCGGGCGAGGAGTCCCTCGATCACGGACGGACGCCCGTCGTGGTAGCGGATGCCGATCGCCCGTCCGTACTGGCGGTCGGCGCGGATGTTCTCCCGCAGCGCGGTCAGCCGGGCGTCGATGCGGGCGTGGTCCAGCTGCCCGGCCCACTGGAACGGCGTGTGCGACTTGGGCACGAACCCGCCGATGCTCACGGTGCACCGGATGTCCCGCTGCCCGGAGATCTCACGGCCGGTACGGATCACCCGACGGGCGAGCTCGGCGATCCGCAGCACGTCCTCGTCGGTCTCGGTGGGCAGCCCGCACATGAAGTAGAGCTTCACCTGGCGCCAGCCCGCGGAGTAGGCCGCGGCCACGGTCCGCACGAGGTCGTCCTCGGTGACCATCTTGTTGATCACACGGCGGATCCGCTCGCTGCCGCCCTCCGGCGCGAAGGTGAGCCCGGACCGGCGGCCGTTGCGCGAGAGTTCCTGCGCCAGGTCGATGTTGAACGCGTCCACCCGGGTACTCGGCAGCGACAACCCGATGTTGCTGCCCTGGTAGCGATCGGCCAGGCCCCGGGTCAGTTCGGCGATCTCGGAGTGGTCGGCGCTCGAGAGGCTGAGCAGGCCCACCTCCTCGAAGCCGGTCGCCCGCAGGCCGCGGTCGACCATCTCCCCCACGCCGGCGGTCGTCCGCTCCCGCACCGGCCGGGTGATCATGCCCGCCTGGCAGAACCGGCAGCCCCGGGTGCAGCCGCGGAAGATCTCCACGCTCATGCGCTCGTGCACGGTCTCGGCCAGCGGCACCAGGGGGTGCTTCGGGTACGGCCAGGAGTCGAGGTCGCTGACCGTGTGCTTGGTCACCCGCCAGGGCACGCTCGCCCGGGTGGGCACCACGCGGCGGATCGCGCCGTCCGGGCGGTACTCGACCCGGTAGAACTGCGGCACGTACACCCCGCCGGTGCGGGCCAGCCGCTCCAGCAGCTCCACCCGCCCGCCGGGCCGGCCCTCCCGCTTCCAGTCCCGCACGAGGTCGGTGACGAGGCCTACGGCCTGCTCGCCGTCACCCAGGACCACCGCGTCCACGAAGTCCGCGATCGGCTCCGGGTTGAACGCGGCGTGCCCGCCGACGATCACCACAGGATGATCCTCGCCCCGATCGGTGGCGAGGAGCGGGATCCCGGCGAGGTCGAGGGCGGTCAGCAGGTTCGTGTACCCGAGCTCCGTGGAGAACGAGACACCCAGGAGGTCGAACGCACCCAGGGGCCGGTGGGCGTCCACCGTGAACTGGGGGACGCCGTGCTGCCGCATGAGCGCCTCGAGATCCGGCCAGACCGCGTACGTGCGCTCGGCCAGGGCGTCGTCCCGCTCGTTGAGGACCTCGTAGAGGATCATCAGTCCCTGGTTCGGGAGTCCCACCTCGTAGGCGTCGGGGTACATCAACGCCCAGTGCACGGTGCTCTCACCGGCCAGGTCCCAGTCCTTCACGGTGCTGTTCAGCTCGCCGCCGACGTACTGGATGGGCTTACCCACCTGTGGCAGCAGCGGTTCCAGCCGATCGAAGATCGACTCGACGGGCATCGGCAGGCCTCCGGAGGGGACACGAGCAGGCCCCCAGCCTAACCGGCGGCCACAGTGCCGGCCGCTCGGCCGCAGGGCCACCTGGTCCCCCGGTCGCAGAGCCCTGGCGAACCGGTCGCGGGACCGCCGGACCACCCGGGGTCAGGGCCGAGGAGCGGCCGCGGAGGAACCCAGCTCACGGTGTCGTGCGGCGGGGCCTCACAGCTCCGGGAACCACACCTTGACCTCGCGGGCGGCCGAGTCCGGGGAGTCCGAGCCGTGCACCACGTTCTGGGTGATGCCCTGGCCCCAGTCGTGGCCGAGGTCGCCACGGATGGTGCCGGGCGCGGCCTTGGTGGGGTCGGTCGCCCCGGCCAGGCTGCGGAAGCCCTCGACGACCCGCACGCCCTCGGCGACGATCGCCACGACCGGACCGGAGGACATGAACGCGATCAGGTTCTCGTAGAACGGCTTGCCGATGTGCTCGATGTAGTGCTCGGCGAGGATGTCCCGGGTGGGGACCCGCAGATCGAGGGCCACGATGCGGTACCCCTTGGCCTCGATCCGCCGGATGACCTCACCCACCTGGCCACGGCTCACGCCGTCCGGCTTGACCAGGACGAGTGTCCGTTCGGTCTGGCTGCTCACGCGGGACCTCCCTGTGGCGAGATGCTCTCGTGGTGGACGTGCGGCACACAGCGGTGCATACGCGTGCGATCCCACGCTAGTGCGCTCGCGGAACGGACCGGCGCTCAGCCCACCGGCCCGCCCAGCGCTCAGCCAACCGGTCGCCCCAGCAACGTGCGGACCTCGGCGGCCACGGTCACCGAACCGGTCGCCAACACCCCCCCGCCCGGCAGGTCGTCGTACTCGCAGCGCTCGATCGCGAGGGTGAGGGCGTCGTCGAGGCGCTCGCACAGGTGCACCCGGTCGTCGTCGAAGACCTCCCGGGCGATCTCGGCCAGTTCCTCGACCGGCATCGACCGGGCCGAGGACGAGCGCGTGATCACCACCTCGTCCAGCACGTCGCCGAGCGCGACCAGGATGCCCAGGGCGTCCTTGTCCGCGAGGACACCCACCACCCCGACGAGACGGGAGAAGGAGAAGGTGTCGGTCAGCGCCTCGGCGAGCACCCGCGCCCCGGCCGGGTTGTGCGCGGCGTCCACGAGCACCGTCGGGCTGCGCCGCACGACCTCCAGCCGGCCGGGCGAGTCCACGTCGACGAACGCGGCGCGCACCACCTCGACGTCCAGGGACGGGCTTCCGGTCGGCACGGGGAGCCGGGCCGGACCCATGGGAGCGCCCAGGCCGGAGCCGAGGTCCTCGGACCGGGTGGCGAGCAGGGCCTCCACCGCGGCGAGCGCACAGGCCGCATTGCGTGCCTGATGGACTCCGTGCAGGGGCAGGAAGATCTCCTCGTAGACACCGCTGAGGCCCGACAGGGCCACCAACTGCCCGCCGAGGGCGAGCTCCCGCCGGGAGACCCCGAAGTCCCGCCCCTCCAGCACCACCGTGGCGTCCACCCGAGCCGCGTGCTCCAGGAGCACCTCCAGCGCCTCGGGGGGCTGCTCGGCGATGACGGCGACCGCGCCGGCCTTGATGATCCCGGCCTTCTCGGTGGCGATCGCCGCCACGTCGTGGCCGAGGAACCGTTCGTGGTCCAGGCCGATCGGCATGATCACCGCGACCGAGCCGTCGGCGACATTGGTGGCGTCCCACGAGCCGCCCATGCCCACCTCGATCGCGGCGACGTCCACCGGGGCGTCCGCGAAGACGGCGAAGGCCAGCGCGACCAGGACCTCGAAGAAGGTCATCCGGGGCTCGCCCCGCTCCGCCGACCCGGCGTCGACCAGGTCGAGGTACGGCTCGAGCTCCTGATAGGCCTCGGCGAACCGATCCGGGGGCAGCGGCGTGCCGTCCAGGCAGATCCGCTCGCGCAGGTCGACCAGGTGCGGACTCGTGAAGCGCCCGGTCCGCAGTCCGTGCTCCCGCAACAGGCGCTCGACCATGCGCGTGGTGGAGGTCTTGCCGTTGGTGCCGGTCAGGTGGACGACCCCGAAGCTGCGCTGCGGGTCCCCGAGCAGCCGGCACACCGCCGCGATGCGGTCCAGGCTCGGCACCAGGTCGTGCTCGGGCGCCCGGGCCAGGATCCGGGCGCCCACCTGGGCCATCCGTTCCCGGGCCGCCGCGTCGGCCGCGGCCCGACGAGCCGCCGCCGGACCGCCGGACCGGTGCGAGGCCGGCGTCACGCCCGCTCCAGGTGCAACTGCACCTCGTCGGGATCCTCGCCGGCGGACTCCTCGAACACGAGGGAATCCGCCAACGTCTCGCCCCGCAGCAGGTCCGCGTACCGCTCGGCCCAGGCCCGCCGCTCCCTGTCCACGCCCACCCGCAGGCGGATGCGATCCGAGACGTGCAGCCCCGTGGCCTTGCGCCGCTCCTGGATCGCCCGCACCACGTCCCGGGCCCAGCCCTCGGCGGAGAGCTCCTCGTCGAGCACCGTGTCCAGCACGACGAAGCCACCGGAGGGCAGCACGGCCACCGCGCGGGAACCGTCCTGGGACTCGGCCACCACGGTCTCCAGCTGGTACTCCCCCGGCAGCAACGCGAGACCGCCGCAGACCGGGTCGCCGTCCGGGCCGAGCGTCCAGTCGCCCGTCTTGCTCGAGCGGATCGCGACCTGCACCTCGCGGCCGAGTCGCGGTCCGGCGGCCCGGGCGTTGACCGTCAGGCGCCGGGTCACCCCGAGCGCGGCGGCCCCCGCGTCGTCCAGGTCCACCAGCCGCACGGCCTTGACGTTGACCTCGTCCGCGAGCACGCCCAGGAACGGCTGCAGCCGCCCGGGCGCGGTGACCGCGACGGTCAGCTCACGCAGCGGCTGGCGCACCCGCAGGCCACCCGCCTTGCGCAGGCCCAGGGTCGCCGAGGCCACCTCGCGCACGGCGTCCATGGCCTCCACGAGCTCCGGATCGGCGGGCAGGTCCTCGGCCAGCGGCCAGTCCGCCAGGTGGACGCTGCGCCCGCCGGTGAGGCCGCGCCAGATCTCCTCGCCGACCAGGGGCAGCAGGGGGGCGACCAAGCGGCAGAGCACCTCGAGCACGGTGGCCAGGGTGTCGAAGGCGCCGGCCTCCTCGTCCCAGAACCGTTCCCGGGAGCGACGCACGTACCAGTTGGTCAACACGTCCAGGAAGTCCCGCACGCTCGCGCAGGCGGAGGCCAGGTCGTAGCCGTCCAGCTGCGTGGTGAGCTCGGCGACCAGGTCGTGGGTCTTCGCGAGCAGGTACCGGTCGAGCACCGCCGGCGAGTCCGTCCGCAGGCGCGCCCGGTACCCGTCGGTCCCGGCGCTGTTGGCGTACAGGCCGAAGAAGTACCAGACGTTCCAGAGCGGGATCATCACCTGGCGCACGCTGTCCCGGATGCCCTGCTCGGTGACCACCAGGTTGCCGCCCCGCAGCACCGGTGAGGACATCAGGAACCACCGCATGGCGTCCGCGCCGTCCCGGTCGAGCACCTCGGAGACGTCCGGGTAGTTGCGCAGGCTCTTGGACATCTTGCGGCCGTCGTCCCCGAGCAGGATGCCGTGGCTGACGCAGGTCGCGAACGCGGGCCGGTCGAACAGGGCCGTGGCCAGCACGTGCAGGGTGTAGAACCAGCCGCGGGTCTGCCCGATGTACTCCACGATGAAGTCACCCGGGTAGTGGTGCTCGAACCAGTCCGCGCTCTCGAACGGGTAGTGCACCTGCGCGAACGGCATCGAACCCGACTCGAACCAGCAGTCCAGCACCTCCGGCACCCGACGCATCGTCGAGCGGCCGGTCGGGTCGTCCGGGTTGGGTCGGGTGAGCTGGTCCACGTACGGGCGGTGCAGGTCACTCGGGCGTACCCCGAAGTCCCGCTCCAGCTCGTCGAGCGACCCGTAGACGTCCACCCGGGGGTACTGCGGGTCATCACTGACCCAGACCGGGATCGGCGATCCCCAGTACCGGTTGCGGCTGATCGACCAGTCCCGGGCGTTCTCCAGCCACTTGCCGAAGGAGCCGTCCTTGATGTGGTCGGGGACCCACCGGATCTGCTGGTTGAGCTCGACCATGCGGTCGCGGAAGCTGGTCACCCGCACGAACCAGCTGGACACCGCCTTGTAGATGAGCGGGTTGTCACAGCGCCAGCAGTGCGGGTAGGTGTGGTCGTAGGTCTCCTGGCGCACGAGCAGCGCCCCGCCCTCGGTGCCGGCCCGCAGGGCGGTGATCACCGGCTTGTTGGCGTCGAAGACGAGCATCCCCGTGTACGGCGGCACCTCCGCGGTGAACCGACCCTGGCCGTCCACCGGGACGACCGGCTCGATGCCCGCGAGATCGCAGACCAGCTTGTCGTCCTCGCCGAAGGCGGGTGCCAGGTGGACCAGGCCAGTGCCGTCCTCGGTGGTCACGAAGTCGGCACCGAGCACCTGGTGGGCGTTCGGCCGGCCGGTGAAGAAGTCGAACGGCGGGGCGTAGTGACTGCCCAGCAGCTCCGCACCGCGGAACCGCACGACCACGCGCTCGGCCGCATCGGGGCCCAGTTCCCGGGCGTAGTGGGTCAGCCGCGCCTCGGCCAGGAGCAGCCGCCGGCCGGCCAGCGGGGTCTCGGGCGCGCCTTCGACCACCACGTAGTCCAGCTCCGGGTGCACCGCCACCGCGAGGTTGCTCGGCAGGGTCCACGGCGTGGTGGTCCAGATCAGGGCGAGCGCACCGGCCGCGGGGCCGTCCACCAGCGGGAGACCGACCGTGACCGCGGGGTCCTGGCGGGGCCGGTAGACGTCGTCCATGCGGGTCTCGGTGTTGCTCAGCGGCGTCTCGCAGCGCCAGCAGTAGGCGAGCACCCGGAAGCCCTCGTAGATCAGTCCCTTGTCCCACAGGGTCTTGAACGCCCACAGGACGCTCTCCATGTAGTCCAGGTCGAGGGTCTTGTAGTCGTGGTCGAAGTCCACCCAGCGCGCCTGGCGCCGGACGTACTCCTCCCACTCCTTCGTGTACCGCAGCACCGAGGCCTTGCACGCGTCGTTGAACGGCGCGACGCCCATCGCCTCGATCTCGGACTTGTGCGTGAGGCCGAGCTGCTTCTCGGCCTCCACCTCAGCCGGCAGCCCGTGGCAGTCCCAGCCGAAGCGTCGCTCCACCCGGCGCCCCTGCATGGTGCGGAACCGGGGGACGGCGTCCTTCACGTAGCCGGTGAGCAGGTGGCCGTAGTGCGGCAGGCCGTTCGCGAAGGGGGGACCGTCGTAGAAGACGAACTCGTTGCTGCCGTCCTCGCCTGCCGGACGCTGCGCAACGCTCGCCTCGAAGGTGCCGTCTGCCTCCCAGTAGGCCCGGACCCGGTCCTCGATCTCGGGGAACCGCGGGCTCGGGGCAAGGACCGGGGGTTCCTGCCCGCCCGGCTGGGCACCTGTCGCCACCTGGGGGTACGCCACCACGATCTTCTCCTCGCCGCACTCCTGGACGCGGCCGGAGCCGCTCCGTTCGTTCCGGTGCGAGGACGCCGTCCCCGGGTCGTCCCGGAGGCGTCGCGGTACCACCTCGCTTGCCCCGGCGCGGCGGTCCGCAGATCAGCCCACCGCGACGGGCGCGGCGTGCCGAGTGCCACTCGTTGACGGCTGTCACGGGCCGCACCCGTCCGGTTCTACTGAGGACCCCGCGGGCCGTTCCTCGGTGGGTCCGGCGCCACGTGGTCCCGTTCTTCCGGAGGCTCACCGGAGATGGCCGGGTCGTCGCCTCTGTGGCAATGGTAACCCGTGGTCACAGCGGCCGCGTCCCCGCGATACCCGACCACCCGCGCTCGTGACACCCCCGGCAGGCGCGAGCGGCACCGCACGACGAAGGACCCGGCACCAAGGGCTTGGTGCCGGGTCCTTCTCACACGAGGTCACAGGACCGGGTGGCCCTGCGGCACTGCCCACGTCCCCACCGGCCTCCCGCCGGATCGGAACCCCGAAAGAGGTTCACCGGGACGTGGTGCTGCCGTAGTGCCGGCACCCGCCCTGCGACGGGTGCCGTACTGCTTCCTGCGGGTACTGCCTGTCCCTACGGAGTACTGCCATCCGCGCGGTACTGCCTGGTGACTGCTCACTGCGGGTACTGCCTGGTGCGAACTGCATGCCGGGATCGTTCCGGAGCGATCGGGTTGCCCTGACTGCGGGTGTTCCCGGTGCTCCCCCGGCGGGGCGGTCAGCGGACCCGGTGGGTCAGCTCGCGGTGCAGGTGACGGCCGGGACGGTGTTGGTGCCGTTCCAGCTGGCCAGGAATCCGAAGCTGGTGTTCGCTCCGGCGCCCAGGGCACCGTTCCAGGACATGTTGGTCGCCGTGACCGCCGAGCCGCTGCTGGTCACGGTCGCGCTCCAGGACTGGCTGATCGTCTGACCGTTGGCGAACGTCCAGGTCACCTTCCAGCCACTGATCGCACTGGTGCCCGCGGTCACCGTGACATTGCCCTGGAACCCACCGGTCCACTGACCCGTCACCGCATACGCCGCCGAGCAGGTCTTGCCCGTGCCGCCACTGGTCGTGGTGGTGTAGGTGTCCCGCGTGTCCGTGGTCGTGGTCGTCCGCGTCGTGGTCGTGGTGGTGACCGGGCGCGTGGTGGTCGTCGTGGTGACCGGACGCGTGGTGGTCGTCGTGGTGGTGACCGGGCGCGTCGTCGTGGTGGTGACCGGGCGCGTCGTCGTGGTCGTCGTGGTGGTGACCGGGCGCGTCGTGGTGGTCGTCGTGGTGGTGACCGGACGCGTCGTGGTGGTCGTCGTGGTCACGGGCGAGGTCGTCGTGGTGGTGCCGCCGCTGGTCGTGTACGTGGCGGCGGTGTAGGCCGGGCTGCACTGCGAGCCGCAGGACGACGGGAGCGAGAAGGAGTAGACCTCACCGCCGTTGATCAGCTGATCGTTCACGTCACGCACGCGGATCTGGTACGAGGTCCCGCCCGCCGTGAGCGGGGAGATGAGGTAGGCCTGGCCCATGTCGCTGTCCATGGCTGCCGGAACCCAGGCGCCGTTCGTGTAGTAGTCGATGCTGTGCACGCCGTTGGCCAGGTGGGACACCGCGACGGCGGTCCACCACGCCTGCGAGCCCTGGAGGAAGCCGATGTTGATGTCGCCCGAGTAGTTCGGGGCGGTGATGAACTTCCAGGAGATGTGGCGGTTGTTCCACTTGTTGGGCAGACCCGTGGTCAACGACCCGTTGAGGGTGAACCGGGCAAGGGAGTCCGTGGCGAGGTCCAGGTGGTACGGGTCGTCACGGCACCAGGCGTTGGAGTCGCCGCAGCTGTCCGCCACGACCATGTTGAGCGTGGCCCCGTTGAACGAGTCGGCCACCCAGGAACCGTTGCGGCAGAACGCCTGGCTGGGGGCGCCGTCGTTCGTGCCCGTGCAGTAGTCGCCGATCGACACCTGCACCCAGCGGCCGCAGTTGAGGCCGTTGTTCCACAGGCCGAGCTTCGAGAGGTCGCTCCCGGTGAGCGGCCGCGGGTAGAAGGAGTAGTCGCCCGGCGTGTTGTACACGTTGAGCGCGACGAAATCCTGCGAGTCGATCGCGGTCTGCGGCAGGCCGCAGCCGCCGTAGGGAGAGCCGAGGCCGTCGAAGTGCGTGGCGTTCCCGGTGACCGGAGTCGAGATGTCCGTCACCTCCAACGCACGGGCAGGCAGCTGCGTCATGAGCAGCAAGGTGGCACAGGCACAGATCGTGGCGACGATCGCTCGCGCCACGCCCCGGGTTCCCTGCCTCCTGCGAGGCATTTCCATGATCTTTCCTTCCACGTGGCGCGCCGGACAACGATGCAATTGCGCGGGGACGCTAGCAGTGGTCGGGCCGGAGGTGAAGAGGGCCTTCGCCTGTTACCCAGCGTGAATTCGCGAGCGCATTGAGGTCATGTTTGCGAGGTCCCCCGTGGGTGATTCACGGTAATTCGAGAAGGGGTCCCATGCCGGCCCGGGGATCGGGTGCCAACCGGGTGGGGAGAGCGCCGCGCCCACATTCCCGCACGCCACGGGGCGGCGCGACGGTGAGGGGCCGTGATCCGCCGCCGCAGGGACCACGCCCGGGCGGGCGGGGCGTCCCGCTCCGCCCGCGGGAACCGCACGGGACGCCCGCGCAACTACCGTGGGTCGTCGCGGGCAGGGGGACTCACCGTGCCGCGAGGAGGAGATTCTGGGTGAACGGGCTGATGACGTCGCCGGTGCGCTCAGGGTCCAGCGCCTCGACCACGGACTCGGTGACGCTCCCCAGGAGTGCGGATCCGGCCGCGCGCACTGCACCGGCCATCGGGGTCGATGCCAGGTGCCGAGGAACGAACGTCTCGAGGTCCCCGAGCGCCACCTGCAGGGTCTGCGTGCCGGCGGTGATCCTGCCGAAGCCCTCGGCGGCCAGCATCCGGCGCAGGGCGTCTCCGGACGGCAATGCCGAGGCCGAGGTGAGGGCGGTGGCGATCTGGCGTCCCAGCACCCGTGACACGGCGTCCGCGAGCGCGGCGAAGTACGGCAGGCGGGGCAGCGCCACCCAGGTCGTCAGGACGAGCCGGCCGCCCGGGCGCAGGACCCGGGCGAACTCACGCACGGCCCGCTCCGGCTCGGGGACGAACTGCAGGGTGTGGGTGCAGGCCACCACGTCGAAGCTGCCGTCGGGGAAGGGGAGCGCGCGGACGTCGGCGTCCCAGAACTCGGCGGCGGTCAGGCTCTCCCGTCCCACGGCGAGCATGAACCGGTTGACGTCGGCTCCCACCACGCGGGCGGCGCCACGGACCAGAGCCGCTCGGGCTGCCGCGCCGGTGCCGCAGCCGGCATCGAGCACCGTGGTGCCGGTGAGTGCCGGTACCTGGGCGACTGCTGTCTCCGCCGCGGGCCCGAGGAACGTGGGCACGAGCACGTCCTCGTAACTGCGGGCGGAGTCGTGTGCGAGTTGCCACTGCAGGGTTGCCATGCCCACCTCCGGACCGCGGATCGGCGGCACTCGCCGGGTCGTCCTGGCGGCACCTGCCAGGTCGCCCCGGTCGTCGTTCAAGGTCGAATCGGTTGTCGTTCGAGGTCGAATCGCTCGTCGTTCCAGATCAACTCGGTGAACGGAGGACGACCATCTCCTGACGGGAGATCGTGTCCGTCTGGTGCAGGCGTCGCAGGTCGGGCACACTGGTCAGCGACAACAGCGGTGGACGGCAGGTGCTGACCGGCAGGTCACAGGCCGATTCCCGTCCTCCGGAAGATCGGCTCGATCACCATCACGTAGGTTCTGTGCCGGAGCGTACCGAATTGCGGCCGAGGTCGTTGGGGAAGACGAATCTCGGGTCGTGCAGGAGGTACGGATGTCCGGTGCCATCACCCGCGGGGTGTTGTTCGTGCACTCCGCGCCGCGCGCGCTCTGCCCGCATGTCGAGTGGGCGGCCGGTGCGGTTCTCGGCGTGCGTCTGAGCCTGGACTGGATACCTCAGCCGGCCTCTCCCGGCACCTGTCGTACTGAGCTGTCCTGGCAGGCGGAGCAGGGCACCGGCGCGCGCCTGACCTCCGCGTTGCGGGGGTGGTCGCACCTGCGCTACGAGGTCACCGAGGAGCCGAGTCCCGGTGCGGACGGCGCCCGCTGGAGCCACACTCCCGAGCTGGGCATCTTCCACGCGGTGACGGACGTCCACGGCAACATCGTGGTGCCCGAGGACCGCGTGCGGACCGCGTTGGAGACGGGAGAGCCGCACCTCATGGTCGCCGAACTCGATCTCGCCCTGGGACGTGCCTGGGACGACGAACTGGAGTCGTTCCGGCACGCCGGGGACGGGGCACCCGTGCGCTGGCTCCACCGGGTGGGGTAGCAGCTCCCGGTTGGCCCAGGTCCCCGCACCGACCCAGTTGGTTCCGGCGCGGGGTCCTTCAGGCGCCGTCGCGTCCGGTGCTCCACCTCAGCATGCGACAGGCTCGCAACGTCACCCACTTGCTGGGCGCGTTCTTCGCGTCGATGTCCTTCCAGAGCTTGCCGGTATACGGGTACTGGTTCCGCCACCGGCCGGAGTCGCCCTGCAGGGAGAGAACCCAGGCCCTGGCTGCGGCCGTCCTCGGGTCGCCGCCGTGACCGATCTCGCACAGCACCTCCAGGTTCTGCAGGACGTCCGTGACGTAGCCGAGGGGAAATCCCAGCTTGAACCATGAGCTGTTCGGGGCGTCATTGCCGTAGCCCATCGGGTAGTCCGCCACCGCAGGGTCCCGGCTCAACAGGAAGCCCGCCCCGACGCGTACCGCTTCCTCGACCAGCGGCGTACGTCGTCCCTCCGGCACCCGGGCCAGCGCGCCCAGCACCTTGACCGCGCCCCAGGCGCAGGGAAGCTGTTCGTTGTTCCCGCACCGGAACAACGGCCCGCACGTCAGGGAGTAGTAGCGATCGACCCCCTCCCCGGTGACGATCTGCGCGAGCCACTGGACGGCGCGCTGCACGCGGTCGTCCTCCAGGTAGCCCAGCCCGACGAGAGCCCGGACGAGATTGCCCGTCAGACACAGCAGCCCTGCGGACGGCGGGGGCGGACGGTCCTCGGAACGGGAGACACCGAAGCCGCCCGCGGGCACCTGGGCGTGACGCAGTACGTAGTCGCACGCGGCGCGTATCCGGGGGTCCGAACCGTCGGCGCCCAACTGCTCCAGGAAGATGACCTGCCAGAGCGTGCCGGTGTACTTCGGTGCGTATCCCGATCCCGGATGCTCCCAGTAACCATGCGGATGCTGAGCGCTGAGTATGGCGGCGATGGGACCGTTCGTGAGCGCGGCGTGACGTGCACGTGCCAGCTCGGGATCGTCGTCCACGCGGCCGAGAAGATCACGAAGGGTCAGGTGACGAACGGCCGGCTCACCCTCGTCGAGCAACCAGGGCAGGGGATCAGCGCGCAGGTGGCTGAGCCATCCCTGGTCGTACTCACCCGCCATGGTGCCCGCCTGCATCATCACGGCAGTGTACGGACGGCCGGGATCGGACGAGCCTGCCGGATGCGAGGACGAGGTGGCGTCCTGGCCCACCCCCGGGGAAACGTCGGTCCGGCCGGCCCTCCCGAGGGAGGCCCGGCCGGACTGGCTGTTGCCGTCAGGCGTTGTCTGTTGCCGTCAGGCGTTACGCAGCACCAGGGCGATGTTGTGGCCGCCGAAGCCGAAGGAGTTGTTCACGGCGACGCCCTCGGTCGGGAGCGGCCGCGGGTCCTTGCGGACGACATCGAGGTCGATCTCGGGGTCGAGGTCGTCGATGTTGATCGTCGGCGGCGCGGTGCGGTGGTACAGGGCGAGAGCGCAGAACATGCCCTCCAGCGCGCCGGCGGCACCGAGCAGGTGCCCGGTCATCGACTTGGTCGCCGAGATCGCGACCCCGTCCGCGGCGTCCCCGAGCGCCAGGCGGATCGCCCTGGCCTCGGCGATGTCCCCGGCGGGTGTCGAGGTGGCGTGCGCATTGACGTGGATGACGTCGCGCGGGGACAGATCGCCGTTGCTCAGGGCCAGCTTCATGGCCGCGGCGGCGCCACGTCCCTCGGGGTCGGGTGCCGCGATGTGATGGGCGTCCGAGGTCATGCCCACCGAGACGAGCTCCGCGTACACCTGGGCTCCGCGCGCCTCGGCGTGCTCGGCGGACTCCAGCACGAGCAGGGCGGCGCCCTCCCCGAGGACGAAACCGTCCCGGGCGGTGTCGTAGGGCCGGGAGGCCGCGGTGGGGTCGTCATTGCGGGTGGACAGCGCCTGCATCGCGGCGAAGCCCGCGATCGGCAACGGGTGGATCGCCGCCTCGGTGCCACCGGCCACCACCACGTCGGCGCGGCCGCTGCGGATCATCTCCAGGCCGTAGCCGATCGCCTCGGCGCCCGAACCGCAGGCCGAGACGGGGGTGTGCGTGCCTGCGCGGGCGCCGAGCTCCAGTTCGACGGCCGCAGCCGCCCCGTTGGGCATGAGCATGGGCACGGTCAGCGGGAACACCCGCCGCGGGCCCTTCTCCTTGAGTGTGTCGTAGGCGGTCAGCAGCGTCCAGACACCGCCGATCCCGGAGGCGCAGACGACCCCGAGCCGCTCGGGCTCCACGTCCGGGCGTCCGGCGTCGATCCACGCCTCGCGCGCCGCGATGAGCGCGTACTGGCCGGAGGGGTCCAGGCGCCGCATCTCCACCTTGCTGAGCGTCTCGCTCACGGGCACGGCCACCTGGCCGGCGAACGTGACCGGCAGGCTGTACTCGGCCACCCACGGCTGGGTGAGCGGGCTCACCCCGGAGGTGCCGGCCAGGGCTGCGGCCCAGGTGCTGGCAACGTCTCCGCCGAGGGGAGTGGTGGCTCCCATGCCCGTGATGACAACGCGTCGGGTCGTGGTCATGACTATCGCCTGCTCCTCGCGAAGGGACCTGCGGCGCCCAGATGGGGCGCGGGACTTCTGGTGTTACCGGGGCGACGTGCCGCGCGCCCGGGATCCCTGGGCGCGCGGCACATCACGCTCAGGCCTGAGCGGAGTTGATGTACGAGACGGCGTCGCCGACCGTCTTGAGGTTCTTGACGTCGTCGTCGGGGATGCGCACGCCGAACTTCTCCTCGGCGTTGACGACGATGGTCATCATCGAGAGCGAGTCGATGTCGAGGTCGTCCGTGAAGGACTTGTCCAGCTCGACAGCGTCCACCGGCAGGCCGGTCTCCTCGTTGACGATCTCTGCGAGGCCGCTCAGGATGTCCTGCTCGCTCAGTGCCATGATCGGGGCCCTTTCTGGGTTGGGTTGCGATCCCGGCTGGTGTCCGGACCCGGGGTCCGGCGCCAGGAGCGGATCGAGTCACCTGGTGCGGTGTGCCTTGCTCTCCCCGGCACCCGGGTGCCGGGGAAGTTCCACGGGTTGTCAGGGAAGTTCCACGAGCATCAGGGAAGTTCCACGACCTGGGCCGCGTACACGAGGCCGGCGCCGAAGCCGATGAGCAGGGCCAGGCCGCCGTGGGGCGCCTCGCCCTCGGCCAGCATGCGGTCCATGGCGATCGGGATCGAGGCCGCCGAGGTGTTGCCGGTGGTCTCGATGTCCCGGGCGATCGGCACGTGCGCGGGCAGGCGTAACTGCTTGGCCATGGCATCCACGATGCGCAGGTTCGCCTGGTGCGGGATGAAGACATCGAGATCGGCGCTGGTGATCCCGGCGTTGTCGAGCGCCTTCTGCGCGACCGGGGCCATCTGCCAGACCGCCCAACGGAACACGGCCTGCCCGGCCATGGCCAGGGTGGGCCACTCCGCCTCGCGCTCGGGGTCCCGGATCTGGTCGCGGACGTCGATCCAGGAGTGGTGGTGGTTGATCGTGTCCCACTGCGAGCCGTCCGAGCCCCACACGGCCGGGCCGATGGCCGGGGTCTCGCTCGGGCCGATCACGACCGCGCCTGCGCCGTCCCCGAAGAGGAAGGCCGTGGACCGGTCGGTGAAGTCGGTGAAGTCGGTGAGCTTCTCCGCGGCGACGAGCAGCACATGCGTGGCCGAACCGCCCCGGACCATGTCCTGGGCCATGGCCACGCCGTAGCAGAAGCCCGCGCAGGCGGCGGAGATGTCGAAGGCGCCCGCGGGGGTCGCGCCGATCCGGTGCGCGAGCAGGGAGGCCAGGGACGGCGTCTGGTAGGGGTGGGTCACCGTCGCGACGATCACCATGTCGATGTCGGCGGCGGTGAGTCCGGCCCGCTCGACGGCCAGCAGGGCGGCCTTCTCCGCCAGGTCCGTGACCGTCTCCTCCGGACCGGCGATGCGGCGGCTGACGATCCCGGAGCGCTCGCGGATCCACTCGTCCGAGGAGTCGATCAGCCCGCAGATCTCGTCGTTGGTGACCACACGCTCGGGGCGGTGGGAGGCCACGGAGAGGATCCGGGCGTGGGGAGCCCCCACCGCGGGGGTGATGCGGGCACCGGCCTGACTCACGAGGCACCTCCGGAAGGCTGCAGATCCGAGACGTCGGCGTGCTCCTCCAGCAGTGCCCGGGCGGCAGGGAGGTCCGCGGGGGTCTTGATCGCGAGGGTCGCGACCCCGGGAAGTGCACGTTTGATCATGTTGACCAGGGTGCCGGCCGGCGGGAGCTCCAGCACGGCGGTGACGCCCAGGGTACGCATGGTCTCCATGCACAGGTCCCAGCGCACGGGATTGCGCACCTGTTCGACCAGTCGGCTCCGGACCTCGTCCCCGTCGGTCACCACCGCACCGTCCGCATTGGACAGGAGCCGGGTGCGGGCGGGGGAGACCGTCATCGTGGCGGCACGCTCGGCCAGGGCGGTGACGGCGGGAGCCATGTGCGTGGTGTGGAAGGCGCCGGCCACCTTGAGCGGGATGATCCGGGCCTTGGCCGGCGGATCGGCCGCGAGGGCGGCGAGCTGCTCCAGGGTTCCTGCGGCCACGACCTGACCGGAACCGTTCATGTTGGCGGGCGTGAGGCCGTGTGTGGCGAGCTTGGCGCTCACCTCCTCGGGGTCACCGCCGAGGACGGCGCTCATGCCGGTCGGCTGCACCGCCGCGGCCTCGGCCATGGCCGCACCGCGGACCGCGACCAGGGCGGTGGCGTCCGTCTCCGTGAGGACCCCCGCTGCCGCACTCGCCGCGAGCTCGCCGACCGAGTGACCGGCCACCGCTCCGGCGACGGTCCAGGCGGGCCGGTCCGGCCCCAGCAGTGCGGGCAGGGTCGCCAGGCCGCTGGCCACGATGAGGGGTTGCGCCACGGCGGTGTCGCGGATCGTCTCGGCGTCCGACTCGACGCCGTGGGCGATCAGGTCCATGCCCGCGGCCTCGGAGAGGGCGGTGAGTCGATCGGTCACTCCCGGTTCGGCCAACCACGGTTGGAGGAACCCGGGGGTCTGGGCGCCCTGTCCGGGAAACACGAAGGCAAGCACGCTGAACAGGTTCTCCGATCCAGGGCCAGTTCTCTGATCGCGTCAGCGACGAACCTGGAGGGAGGACATTGTGGGGAAGCTACAACACTCAGCCGTCGGAGCGGGACGGCGACCCGATGAGACGGCCCACCGTGATGGCCACGTGGAGCACGAATCCCTCGCGGGGATCGACCGGATCCCACCCGGTGAGGTCGGTGATCCGGCGGAGCCGGTAGCGCACGGTATTTGCGTGCACGAAGAGTGCTCTCGCTGTTGCTTCCAGTGATCGCCCGAGCTCGAGGTAGGTGGCCGCGGTTTCCAGCAGTGGCGTGTCGGACTCCGCCAATCGCCGGTAGGCACGCTCGACGAGCAGGCGCCGGGCCACCGTGTCACCGGCGAGCACCCGCTCGGGCAGCAGATCGTCGGCGGCGACCGGTCGGGGCGCGTCCGGCCAGCCCCGGGCCGCGGCCAGTCCGGCGAGCACCGCGCGCGCAGAGCGATTGGCGTGCTCCAGTCCGGGGACGACCGGTCCGGTGACGACCGGTCCGGGACCCAACAGCTCGGCCAGCGCGGCCGCGGGGGCCAGCGGGTCGGTGGGGGAACCGAGCACCATGAGCACCCGGTCGCCCTGTACCCCGATCAGGGCGTCGCCGCCCTCGGCGCGGGCGGCCCGCCGGAGGTCGTCCACCGCGTCCTCGACCCGTCCGGCGGGCGTGCCCCCGGCCAGCACACAGACCCGGCAGTCCGGTGCCCAGCCCAGCGCGGCGGCCCGGGAGCGGAGCCCGTCGTCGGCCTCCCCCCGGACGAGGGCGTCGACCACGAGTGCTTCGAGGCGTGCGTCCCAGGCGCCGCGGGTCTCGGCCGCCTCGGCGTAGATCTCGGCCGCGGCGAACGCGACCTCTCGCGAGTAACGCAGCACGGACTCGCGCAGCCGCTGCTGGCCCCCTTCGGCGGCCAGGGCCCCCACCTCGTCCTCGACGACGTCGACGACCGTACGGACGAGTTCGAGGGTCTGCTGCAGGCTGATCGACCGGGTCAGCTCGCGGGGGGCGGTGCCGAAGACGTCGGCGGTGACCTGTGGCGCGTTGCCGGGGTCCTGGTACCAGGCGATGAAGGCCGCGATGCCCGCCTGGGCGACCAGTGAGACCCAGGACCGGTTGCGTGCGCTCATGGAGCGGTACCACGGCAGCTGCTCGTCCATCCGGGTCAGGGCGGCACGGGCCAGCGTGCCTGCCCCGGCCCGCAGACTGGCCAGCGTGGGGTCGGCGGCAGCCACGGCGTCCACCTGACCGGCGGCGCGGGTGGACGAACTCACGCGGCGAGCCTAGCCCCGGGCACGGGGAGCACGGTGGCCGCCGTCGGCGTCGCGGGCCTGGTTCGCCCCGGAGGCGAGCAGGGAGGCCACGTGGTCGGGGACCTGGTGGAAGAGCTCGCGCGGGGGGCGCTCGTAGTCCTGGGGCGG
>Ga0265334_10000543_pt1 | contig 19221 bp, 18 predicted proteins | sample 42023metaG_FD_192442 | JGI IMG/M metagenome (GOLD analysis project Ga0265334, IMG submission 192442) | Rhizosphere microbial communities from Carex aquatilis grown in University of Washington, Seatle, WA, United States - 4-20-23 metaG | ecosystem: Host-associated > Plants > Roots > Rhizosphere... | reverse complement strand
CGATCCGCGAGAAGGTGGTGAGGGCCGCTTCCATCGAGTCCGGCGAGGCGTTGTAGGCGTCGTTCACGAAAAGCGTCCCCTGGCGGGTCACCAACTGCATCCGCATGGGCGAGAGGGCCTGGAAGCCCTTGAGGCGCCAAGCCAGCTTGCCGGGCGACAGGCCCAGCCGCATCGCGGCCGCCACCGCGGCCAAGGCGTTCATCACGTGGTGCTCGCCCAGGAGGCGGACCCAGGTGGGGTAGCGCTTGGATCCCGCCTTCAGGTTGAAGAAGGTCCGGTCGGATCCCAACCGGAGGCCGTCCGCGGTCACGTCACCGCCCTTCAACCCGAAGGTGAGGGCGTCCGCGCGGCGCGCGGCGGTCCGGAGCATCGGATCGTCTTGGTTGATCACGGCCCAGCCCCCTTTCCGGATTCCGTCCAAAGCCTTCAACTTTTCCGAGGCCACCTGGGCCCGGTCCTTGAAATTCCCGCCGTGCGCGTCGCCGATCATCGTCACCACGACCCCGTCGGGCCGAGCGATCCCCGCGAGCTCGGCCATCTCACCCGGATGGTTGATCCCCAGCTCCACCACCGCGGCCCGGTGCCACGGCGCCAGCCCCAAAAGCGTCAGGGGCAGTCCGAACCGGTTGTTCAGGTTCCCCCTCGTGGTGAGGGTCGGCCGGTCCCCGTTCATCAGGTAACCCGCCAGGTCCTTCACCGTCGTCTTCCCCGCGCTTCCCGTCACCGCCACCAAGGGGCCGTTCCATTGGAGGCGGCTGGCCCGTCCCAGGTCCCCGAGGGCCAAGGCGCTGTCGGCCACGGTGACCTGGGCCCCCTTCACGCCCCGGACCGGCTTCTCCACCAGGGCCCCCACCGCCCCCTTGCGGATGGCCTCCGCCGTGAACCGGTGGCCGTCCAACCGCTTTCCCCTCAGGGCCACGTACAGGTCGCCCCGTTGGAGGGTGCGGGTGTTGATGGAGACGCCCTCCACCACCCGGTCGCCTTTCCCCTCGAGGCGGCCCCCGGTCAGCGCCGCCACCTCCCGCAACGTCCAATCCCTCATGAGGCGCGTCCCACCTTCTTCAGGAGGCGTTTCACGGTCTCCCGGTCGTCGAAATGGACCTTCCGGTCCCCGAGGATCTGGTAGGTCTCATGGCCCTTCCCCGCGACCAGGACCACGTCCCCCGCCTGGGCCTTCTGGAGGCAGGAGCGGAGGGCCTCCGCGCGGTCGACCTCGACCCACACCCGTCGGGACCCATTGCGAAGCAGGCCCTTCGGGATTCCCCCGAGGACTTCCCTCAGGATGGCCTTCGGGTCCTCGGTTCGGGGGTTGTCGCTGGTGAGGAAGGACAAGTCCGCCAAGGAAGCCGAAAGGCGGCCCATGATCGGCCGCTTGGTGCGGTCCCGGTCCCCGCCGCATCCGAACACCGAGAGGACCCGGCCCCCTTTCCCCGCCAACTTCCGGGCGGCCTTCAGGGCTTCCTCCAGGGCCGCGGGGCTGTGGGCGTAATCCACCAACACGGTGAAGGGCTGACCCGCCTCGACCCGCTCGAAGCGCCCGGGGGGAGGCGGTGCTTCGCGAAGGCCCTCCACCAGGATGTTCCAGGGAAGTCCCAGTTCCCGAAGGACCGTCACGGCCGCCAGGGCGTTCGTGACGTTGAAATGGCCCGAGAGCGGGGCCTCGAAGGCGTGGCCGTCGACCTGGAAGGACAACCGGTGGGGCGCCACCCGGACATCCTTCGCCCGGTAGGCGCAACGGGTCTTGAGCCCATAACCCACGGCCTTGCGGCCGAGTTGGGCGAGGAGTTTCGCGCCCCAAGGGTCGTCGGCGTTGACGACGCGGACCTTCACCGAGGGGAACTCCGTGAAGAGGCGTCGCTTGGCCGCGAAGTAGGCGGCGAAGGTGTGGTGGTAGTCCAGGTGTTCCCGGGTCAGGTTGGTGAAGACAGCCGCGCGGAACTCCACGCCCCGCACCCGGTCCATCTCGAGGGCGTGGGACGAAACCTCCATGACACAGGCCTGGCGGCGGTTTCGAACCATCTCCGCCAGGAGGGACGCCACGGTCAGGGAGGAAGGGGTGGTGTTGGGCGCGTCCACGCGGCGCTTCCCCGTCTCATAGGCCACGGTCCCCAGGAGGCCGGCGGGCCGCCCCGCGGACTCCAACAGGGACCGGATCAGGTAGGTCGTCGTGGTCTTTCCCTTGGTGCCCGTCACCCCGATCACCGACAGGCGGCGGGAGGGCCGACCGAAGAATGCATGGGCGGCCGCGGCGAGCGCCCGGCGGATGTCCGGCACCACCAACTGGGGCGCCGAAACGCCCTCCAGGGGCCGATCCTGGACCACCAAGGCGGCCGCGCCGCGCCGAAGCGCGGAACGGGCGAAGGATGCGCCATCCACCTTGGCGCCGGGGATCGCGAAGAAAAGGTCGCCCTTCCGGACGGTCCGGGAATCCTCCGAGAGGCCCCGGATGGTCGGGTTTGGGTCCCCGAGCTGGTAAACCGCGTCCACGGCTTTGACCATTTGGGAAAGCCTCATGGCGCGACCCCCTTCACCGGTCCCGCCATCATGTTCCCGGTGTCGCAGGCCAGGTCGCAGGACGACCCGGCCCCCACGCCGGCGCCCGGCAAGGGCGATTGACCCCTGATCAAACCCCGTCCCCGGAACTGGACCCTCAACCCCAGGGGGGACAATAGGGCCAGGGCTTGGCGTTTCGTCTTGCCCCGCAAGTCCGGCATGCGGCCCCCGGCGTCGCCGACTTCCACCGGTTCCCCTAGGGTCAGCTGGACGCTGGGCGCTTTTTTTCCGGTGGTGACCTGGCCGCCCGCCGCCATGGATTGATCGGTGACCCGCGGGCCCTTTCCGGTGAAGGCCAGGGGAATCCCCGCCCGGTCCGCGACCTGTCGGCATTGGTTTTCGGTGAGCCCCGCGAAGGAAGGCACCCGGGCCTGGCCCGGCGCCTCGGCGACGGCCTGTTGGCCGTTTTGGGGAACGTCGGCGTAGGCCAGGACCCGCTTGGCGACTTCCTTGAACACGGGTCCGGCGGTGTAGCCGCCCCAATAGACGCCCCGGGGGTCGTCCAGGGACACGTAGATGACGTAGCGGGGGTTGTCGGCCGGCACGAACCCCACGAAGGAGGACAGGTAGTTGTAGGGCGAATAGCGTTTCTTGATGACCTTGTGGGCGGTGCCGGTCTTGCCCGCGATGTCGTATCCCGGAAGGTCCACCGCGGTGCCGGTCCCCTTCTCGACCACCCACCGCAGGAGCGCCGTCACGCGCTTCGCGGTCTTGGCCGAGCAGACCTTCCGGATCTGGGCGGGCCGGTAGGTCTTGATCACATTGCCCTCGGCGTCCTCCAGGTGGTCCACCAGCATGGGCTTCATCATGACGCCGCCATTGGCCACCGCGGCGTAGGCGCAGAGGAGCTGGATCGGGGTGGTGGCGATCTCATAACCGTAGGGGATGCTGGTCATGGAAAGGCCGCTCCATTTGTCCGGGGGCTGGACGATCCCCGTTGCCTCGCCGGGAAGGTCCACCCCGGTGGGGTCCCCGAAGCCGAAGCGCTTGATCCACTTGTAGAGGCGGTCCTTGCCGAGGGCCATGCCGATCTTGACGAAGCCGATGTTGCTCGAGTAGCCGAACACCTCGCGGAAGGGCAGCCACCCGTACTTCTCGTGGTCGGTCACCACGCGGCCGTACTCGAACACGCCGTGTCCGTTCTCGCAGAAGATCTTGTCGTCCTCGTTGAAGGCCCCCTCCTCCAGGGCCGCGGTGCAGGCCACCAGCTTGAAGGTGCTTCCCGGCTCGAAGGCGCTGTTGACGGTCCGGTCGCCCCAAAGCGCCGGCGGGAAGGACCTATAGTGGTTCGGGTCGTAGAGCGGGTAGTTGGCGAGCGCCAGGATCTTCCCCGTCTTAGGGTCCATCACCACGGCGGACCCGGCCTGGCAGCGGTACCTCACGAAGGCCTTCTCGAGCTCCACCTGGGTGATGTGCTGGATCACGGTGTCCAGGGTGGTCACCACGTTCTCGCCGTCGTGGGGCGACTTGGAGGCGCCCAGTTGGGTCAACACCGCGCGGCCCCGGGCGTCCCGCTCGGTCACTTGGTAGCCGTCCACTCCGGCCAGGGCCTTCTCGTAGCGGGACTCCAGCCCCTCCAACCCCTGGTTGTCGAGCCCCGTGAAGCCGAGGACATGGGCCGCCATCTCATGGTCGGGATAGAACCGGCGCTGTTCCTTGTAGGACCCCACGCCGTCCAGCCTCAGGCCCTCGGCGGCCTGGGACCGCTCGTAGGGGACCTGCCGGGCGATCCAGGTGAACTTGGCGTCGCCCCTCAGTTTGCGGAGCACCTCGGGGTAGGACAGGCCCAGGGCGCGGGCCAGGGAGGCCGCGGTCCCGGACTTGTCGGTGATCTGGTTGGGATGGGCGTACACGTTGTACAGGTCGATGTTCACCGCCAGGGCCACCCCATTGCGGTCCAGGATCTGTCCCCGCTCGGCCCGGACCTCGCGGGGCGTCAATTGCTGGCGGCGGGCCATCTGGCGGAAATCGGGGTAGCGCACCACCTGGAGCCAGACGAGCCGTAGGCCCACCACCAGGGCGGCCAGGGTGAATAGGAATCCCAGGAACTTCAGACGGGACTGGAAGGGGTGACCGCTCATGGGGTCTTTCCTTTACTTGCACTCGACCCGGCCGAAGATTTTGCTTCGGGGTACATAGGGGCAGAGCCCCTATGAGAGTCCGTAAAGGAGGTCCACACTCCGTTGTTCCAGGCCAGCCAGGACGGCAGGCGCTTGCCGGGTTCCTCGAGGATGACGATCTGGTCGGTCTTGGGCGTGACCATTCCGAGGCTGCGGGCCGTCTGCTCGACCCGGGTCAGGCTCCGGACCTCATAGAGGCGGTATTGGAGGTAGTAGGACTCATTGGTCAATCGCCGCTTCTCGGACTTCAAACCCTGGACCTCATAGCCCAGGCGCACCACGCTCATGTGGGCCCAGACGTAGCCGAAGAGCAGGATGGAAAAGAGCGCCAGGGCCCAGGCCGTGCCCTTGAAGTCGCGCTTCTTCACGGCGCGGGCCAAGTCGCCCCGCATGAAGATCCCCTCGTTCAGGGCCCGCGCGGCGTTCTCCACGCCCGCCGGTATGTCGTTCCAGCCTTCCGCCACTTTCACAACCGCCTTTTTAATTAGGAATTAGGAGTTCGAAATTTGGAATGTCGGGCCGTCAAGCCGTCCATTCCGCGTCCCTCATTCAGAATTCCTCATTTCCGTTAAAGTCGTTCCGCTACCCGGAGTTTCGCGCTCCGGGACCTCGGGTTGTTCCTCAGCTCTTCCTCACCCGGCTCCAGCGGCTTGCGTTGGACCAGCCGGAAGGAAGGCTGGTGGCCGCAGGTGCACATCGGCTGTTTGGGGGGGCAAAGGCAGCCCTTCGATTCCCTCGCCAGGAACTGCTTGACGATCCGGTCCTCCAACGAGTGGAAGGTGATGACCGCCAGCCGTCCGCCGGGCCTCAGGGCCGTTTGGGCGCCCTTCAGGCCGGTTTCGAGGACTTCCAGCTCCCGGTTGACCTCCAGGCGGATGGCCTGGAACAGCCGGGTGGCGGGATGCCGTCGGGACGCGTTCGGCCCGGTCGAGGGGTAAAGCCCCTCGACGACGGCCGCCAAGTCCTGGGTGGTTTCGATGGGTTTGCGGGATCGCGCCTCCACGATCCGGCGGGCCAAACGGTCCGCCTTCGGCTCTTCGCCGAAATCACGGAGGATCCGCTTCAGCTCGCGTTCGTCGTAGCGATTCACGACGTCGAAGGCGCTTGGAGTCCCGGAGGGGTCCATCCTCATGTCGAGGGGACCGGAGTGTTGAAAGGAGAAGCCTCGAGCAGGGGTGCCCAGTTGCAGGGAAGAGACCCCGAGGTCCATCAGGACCGCGTCCACCTTATCGATGGCGAGTTCTTCCAGCGTTGCCAGGAGGCCGGCGAAGTTCGTCTTCCGAAGCGTGACCCGCGGGTCGCCTTGGAAGACCTGGGCCGAGCGTTGGAGGGCATCGGCATCCTGGTCCAGCGCGATCAGGCGTCCCCGGGGGATCCTTTTCAGGATTTCCCGGGAGTGGCCCCCCAACCCCACCGTGGCGTCAAGCGCCACGGCATCGGGCTTCAGGGCCAACGCGTCAACCGCTTCCGTCAGTAGGACCGGGACGTGTCCCGGCCCGTCCAGCTCATCCGTTCTCAAACCTCGTGACCGCCTCTTCCTCGGTGGCAAGGGTGTCGAAGGAGGAGTAGGCGCCCACCAGGTTAAAAAGATTTGCGACGTACGGGGTGACCGAGGCCAGCTTGACCTCGCCGCCCAACGACTTGAACCGCTGGTTCCGCTCCGCCAGCTTGGCGATGCCGCCCAGCGACACATGTTTCACGCCGCGGAAGTTCAGCACGATCCGCTTGCGGTTTTCGGCCAGGAGGCTCGTCAGGGCCCGGGCCAGGGAATCCATCTCGACGGTGCCGAGTTCACCGGTCAGGCGGATGACCGACACGGACACGGGGGGCGCCAGGATGGCGGTCGGGGGGGTCATCGGGCGGCTCCCTGGAGCGCGGGGCTTTGAGCGGGGGCCCCGAACCTCGAAATGGCGTCGATCACGGTCTCACACACCTCAAAGATTTGATCCGCGCCCATCGCGCGGAAAAGGTTCTCGATCGGGCCCCGCGCCACGATCTTCATGTCGCCCCGGTTGAACCGCACCGTCCCCCAATGGTCCACCAGGGCCTTCGCGCCCTCGACGTTCAAGGTCGGCACCGCGTCCAGGTTCAACACCAGGTTCCCGTAACCATGGCGTTGGAGGGCTTCCAACGCCTGTCCCAGCGCCACCAGGTCCGCTCCGCCCAAATCGCCCCGCACGCTGACCAGGGCGTAGTACTCGTGGATGTCGGTCCTAATCTGCAAACTCTTCCCTCGTGGACAACTTCGGCCTTGCGGAGGCCGTTGAGACTAGAGCGTCAAATCGGGCGCGGGTCCCTTTTCCGCCAACTTCTGCGCCAGCGACTCAAGCGAGCCCGCGGCTTGGTTGCGGTAGCTCTCGTACTTCTCTTTGTCCCAGATCTCCACGCGGTTCAGGAGCCCGACCAACACCACGTTGCGGTTGAGCCCCGCTGCCCTGCGGAGCACCGGCGAGATCACGATGCGTCCCTGCTTGTCGAGGTCGCATTCCTCGCTGGACCCGAGGAAGGCGCGCACCAATTGCCGCGCGTCGGCGTCGAAGGGGTTGAGGCGCGAGAGTTGCTCCTCGTTCTTTTTCCAGGTGTCGCCGGGATACAGCCATAGGCAGGGATCGAGCCCGAGGGTGACCACCAAGGGGCCCACGTGCTGGGATGAAATCAATTCACGGAATTTAGCCGGAATGGAGAGACGACCCTTGTCGTCCACGAGGTTGTGGTATTCGCCTCGAAACATGTGTCTCCAAAGGCCTTGTTTTAAGGAGAAACGCGGTTATTTGTCATAACCCACTTCTCCCCACTTCTATCCACTTTGTGGGCATTCTAGTGACTTTTGTGGGTCCGTCAATGGAATTGTTTATGTAATTAAAGGGGTTTTAGGTGGATAGCACAGGGGGCCAGGTGGGGCAAAATGATATATTGTCTCGTTCATTGGCCTATTCAAGCATAAAAAAGGGGGCCCAAAGGCCCCCTCGAAGCCCTAAAAGCTCAGAAAAACAGGCCGTAAACCAGCATCACCACCCCGGTTGTCCCCATCGCCAACCCTGTCTGCCAAAGGGGCTTTTGCTTCAAAAGGGACGCGATGGAGGACAACATGATGGCGATCTGGAGGAACATCACGGCCAAACCTAACCGGCCCGAATGCTCCTTGATGGCGTCCCGGTCCGCTGCCAGCTGCTCGGCTTCCTTTTGGGTATCCCCCTTCTCCTTGTCGTATTTGGTGATCTGGGCGTCGTATTCCTTCAGCTTATCCGCGATGAACTTCCGTTCCCTGGGCCCCACGGGACCCGACTGCTGGAGTTGGAAGGTGTCCTCCTGCATGTGGTACATGTGCTCCTTGATGCTCTTGGCCTGGAAGTAGGCCCACTTGTCGTTCTCCTGGGTGGTCATGATGGCGATGCGGTTGGAGTACCCGCCGCTCTTGATGGTGCAGATCGCCGCCGCCACCGCGAAGAGGGTCGTGGAAAGGGCCAGCCACTTCAGCCAGGATTCATTGGGCTTCGATTCGTCCGCCATGTCACGTCTCCTTTTGGATTTGACGCAAGAAAATAGCGGATTTTCAACGGAAGTCAAGACCCGGTTAGGTCCTGGTTTCCAAAGTATTCGCGCCTAAATTCCAGTTCGAATGACCCGGATTATTAAACAATGCAGTTTCGAAGCGTGTTTTCAAGCAGCTTGCTCATGCCATTGATGGGCCTTGTATGACCGGCACAATTTAAGCAACAGACCTATCTTCGAAACATGTTGGCGATGTTGCGGATGAAGGAGATAAACATTCGGAAGTCAATTAACCTCATGCCAGGCCCCAGGCATTTCCTACGGTTCCAGATTTGGAAATACGCGAACAACTGTTCGAGCAACCAAAATATATGAGGCCGGTCAATTCGTAATGTCACCCCACCACGCATCACCGCTCCTTCAGATCAATTCCTGTTTGGTCGTTCAATTCCACTTTGGATCCTCTCATAAAAAAAGCCGCCCGGCTTGGGTGCCGGGCGGCTTAAACGGCAAACCATCATTGAGCGGCGGGCGTGTCCGCTGGAACCACAGTGGGTGTGGGTGCGGCCATCATTTTCTTCTTCTTGTGCTTCATCTTAGCCATCGGCGTGGCTACAGGGGTCGCAACGGGGGTGTCCATCGGGGTCGCGGACGCCATGGCGCCGTCATCGGCGAAGGCCATCGAGGTCCCCAACAGCAATGTCACGGCCAAAACGGGCAATAACTTTTTCATCGTATCCCCTCCAGGTTTTTTTGAACGGCTGATTGGTGGTTACGATTTTAAGGAGGGGATGGTTACAGGAACAATACGCGGCATTTAAATATATTCGTCAAAAACGGATCGAGCCTTTGTTTCTCCCAAAACGTCGAAAGCACTCGGCTGTGAGCCCTTCTTAATCGGCGATTTACCGCTCAATCGAATGGATGATCGTTCGGTCCCAAGGCACGGGATTTGTCTTGAGGTGAAAGCCAGGCGGCGAGTCCGATCCAACCAACGCCTTCCCGGCCGACTTAATCTTCCTCATCTCGCCGCGGAGCCGCCACTGACAGGACAAAGGGATCGGTCCCTCGAGGCGCTTCGCGCACCACACCTTGGGGTTCCGGGACCTGAAATCCATTCATGATCATTTCTGGTCCCGCCCCACACTTAACACTTTAGGAATTTCGACCCCGAGTCAGCACCTGTCCTATCGCCTGCTTCCAGCCGGCCCAAAGCTTCTTACGCTCGGGGTCCTTCATCTTCGGGGTGAACACCTTATCCGTCTGGCGGACACGCTCCACTTCTCGCGGGCTCTTCCAGAAGCCCACCTGTAGACCCGCCAAATAGGCGGCTCCCATGGCGGTGGTCTCCACCAACTTGGGCCGGTTGATCTTGACGTTCATCATGTCGGCCTGGAACTGCAGGAGCAGGTTGTTCTTACAGGCCCCGCCGTCCACCCTCAATTCCTTCAACTTGATCCCCGAATCCTTCACCATGGCTTCCGCCACATCCCGGGTCTGGAAGGCCAGGGACTCCAACGCGGCCCGCACCACATGGCCCCAATGGGTGCCCCGGGTGATCCCGAGGATGGCTCCCCGGGCGTGCTGGTCCCAATAGGGCGCCCCCAACCCCACGAAAGCCGGCACCAGGTAAACCCCACCCGTATCCTTCACCTGGGCCGCGATTTTCTCGGACTCCGGGGAGGTCTTGATCAGCCCGAGGCCGTCCCGGATCCACTGGATGGCCGCTCCACCGATGAAGACCGCCCCTTCGAGCGCGTAAGCCGGTTGACCCATGGCGTCGCAGGCTAAGGTGGTCAACAACTTGTTCTTGGAAAGGAGGAACTTCTGGCCCAGGTTGAGGAGCAGGAAGCACCCGGTCCCATAAGTGTTCTTCATGCTTCCCGCCTCATGGCAACCCTGGCCGTAAAGGGCGGCCTGCTGGTCCCCCGCCACGCCCCCGATTCGGATTCCCCCACCTAAGTAGCTTTTGGGCGACGTCTCCCCAAACCGGCTGGCGGAAGCCTGGACCTTCGGCAGGACCGAGGCGGGGATTCCCAGGATGTGGAGGAGCCGGGCATCCCATTCCTTTGTTCGGATGTTGAAGAGAAGCGTACGGGAAGCGTTGGTAAAGTCCGTGACGTGGGCGTGGCCTCCGGTCAGGTTCCACAACAGCCAGCTGTCGATGGTGCCGAAGGCCAGTTCGCCCTTCTTGGCCCTGGCCATGGCCCCCGGGATGTTCTTGAGGAGCCATTCAAGCTTAGTGCCTGAGAAATAGGCGTCCAGCATCAGCCCCGTACTGGCTCGGAATAGGTTCTCCTTGCCCTGGGCCTTGAGTTGGTCACATCGGTGGGCCGTGCGGCGGCATTGCCAAACGATGGCCTTGTGGAGGGGTTTGCCGGTCTTTCGGTCCCAAAGGACGGTGGTTTCCCGCTGGTTCGTGATGCCCACCCCGGCGATGTCGCCGGGCTTGGCCCCGGCGGCCTTGAGGGCCTTCTTCCCCGTCGCCTGGACCGAATCCAAGATCTCGGTGGCGTCATGCTCCACCCAGCCCGGCTGGGGGAAATGTTGGGTGATCTCCTGGTAGGCGCTGCCCGCCACCTCGCCGGATTTGTCGAAGAGGTAGGTCCGGGTACCCGTGGTGCCCTGGTCGATCGCGAGGATGAACTTAGCCATTCCGCCCGCCTTCCTTAAATTCATGGGGGAAAACAAACTAGGGGTCCTATTTTACATCCCTCAGGACCACCCAAAGGCGCTTCAATTCCCGGTCGCCCTTCCGGCAGACCAGGAGAAACAACCCGTCCCCGGCCGGTTTATCCGCCTCATCCGTCCCGTCCCAATCTACCCATTGGTCGTGGTTTCGCACGACCTTCTCCTCGTAGATCCGCTTGATGAACTTCCCTTGGCCGTCCAACACGTCCACGGTATAGATCCCCGGCCCGTCGGCGAAGGTGACGTTCACCGTCACGGGAAGGCGCTCGAACGTTAGGGCGTCCTTGAGGGGCCCCGGCGTGACCTTGGGAGCCACCCGCGGGGGATGGGGAGTCGGGGTCGTGGTCGGGCGCAGGACCACTCGCCGGACCGGCGGGGGCGTGTGGGTACGGGTCGGGGGGATGATCCGGATCGTGGGGGTCTTGGTGGGGGGGCGCGTGGTGGGGGTAGGAGTGAAAGTCTTCCAAACCGGGGTCGGGGTATTTCGGAAGGGAACCTGGGTGGCAGTCGGGAGGAATGTCGGGGTCTTGGTGGGGGTGGGAAGCTTGGGGGTCCGGGTCGGGGTGGGGGTCTTGGTCGGCGTAAGGGTTCGGGTAAAAGAGGGCGTATCCGTCGGCGTGCGCGTGGGGACCGGCGTTAGGGTCGCGGTTCCCGTCCAGGCGGGGGTGGCCGAGGGAGAGGGTGTTTGGCATCCCGGGGAGGGGTCCATCTCCAAGGGAAACCGGATCCGGAACAGATGACGCTCGCCGGTCATTTGGGTGGGCCCCCCGGTGTCGGATGCCGACATATAGAGGGCGGAGGCGCCGGTCTCTTTGTCGTCGATCATGGCCAGGAAGGATGAATAGGCGCCCAGGTTCATGGGCTTGTGCCAACCCTTGTCGATGAAATCGGGGCTCCACCAACCATCCGGTTCCGAATCCTTGGGATCCTCCACGTAGAAGGACTTGTGCTTCTCCGAGTCCCGGCTGGAGACCGTTTGGATGTTGCCGTCGGACATGTACATTTTCAACAAGTAGGCGATAGATGCGTTGGTGGGGTTCGTGTCGGTGTCGCGGAACGCCAGGAGGTTGGAGGGCTTGAACAGGCAGGGATCCACCCGGACCACGGCGGGTCCGCCGTTTTTGGACTCGGTCAGGGGCTGTTTTTCCAGGATGGGGGTGCCGTTGAGCCAGACGTCGGCCACATCGTCCACTGAAACGAGGAGTTCGGCGCGAACCAAATGCGGCGCGGCGCGCGCAGGGATGGGACCGGAATGGAGGAGGACCGATGCAAGCAGGAGCGTCCGAAAAAAGTGCGCGTGGAATTTATAATTCATAATTTACAACGCACAATTGAAAATGGGCTTCAATGCGTTCGCGTTCATAAATCCATTATACATTTTACATTAATAATTATTCATCGCCGCTTAGGTCGTCAGCTCGCGATGTCCACCAGGGAGTGGTTTGGGTTCTGCTGGGCGGCGTAGTTCTTCTCCCAGGCGCTGTTGAAGAGCACCATGACCCGGTCCCGGGCGTCCCGGGCCAGCTGGGCGCTCAGGGGCTTCTGGAAAGTCTCAGGGTCGCCCTGGAGCCAGGCGCTGCACTCGAACTTGAGGGGCGAGATGTCCGTCTCCACGCCGTACTCGTCCCGCAGGCGGTACTGCAGAACATCGAACTGCAGGCGCCCGACGGCCGCCACGTAGGTCTCGTTTCCGTCGAGGCGCCGCAAAAGCTGGACCGTGCCTTCGGCGGTCAACTGCTCCAGCCCCTTATCGTACTGTTTGCGCTTTCCCACTTCCTTGGGCCGCACCAGGGCGAAGACCTCGGGTTGGAACTGGGGCAGGGGCTTGAAGGTGAACCCCCCCTTGACCGAGATCGTATCGCCGATGGCGAACATGCCCTGGTTGATGACTCCCACGATGTCTCCCGGGTAGGCGGCCTCGAGGATGTTGCGGTCCTGGGCCACCATGACGTGGGGCCGGTTCATGCGCACTTCCCGCTCAAGTCGGTGGTGCTTGACCATCATGTCGCGCTCGAACCGACCCGACACGACGCGGATGAAGGCCATACTGTCGCGGTGCCGGGGGTCCATGTTGGCCTGGAGCTTGAAGACATAGCCCGAGAAGTCCGTCTGGACGGCGTCCAGGTAGTCCTCGCCCCCCGCGTCGAAGTCCACGGGCCGGGGGCCGGGGGCCGGGGCCATGTCCACGAAGGCGTCGAAAAAGGGTTCCACACCGAAGTTGGTGAGGGCCGAACCGAAGAACACCGGGGTCACCTTGCCGTTGAGGAAGTCGTTCTGGGTGAAGGGGTTGCCGGCCACGTCCAGCAGTTCCAGGTCGTGGTGTACCTTGGCCCACTCATCCTCGCCGATCTTCTCCCGAAGCTCGGGCGAGTCGAGGGGAACCCGGGTCATGGCGGCCATGCGGGCCCCGCCGGGGGCCGCCCGCTCAAACAACAGGACTTCCTTCGTCTTCCGGTCGACGACCCCCACGAACCGCTTGCCCATGCCCACGGGCCAATTGACCGCCGTGGCGTGGATGCCGAGGACCTCCTCGACTTCCTGCATGAGGTCCAGCGGGTCCCGACCCTCCAGGTCCATCTTGTTGATGAAGGTGAGGACCGGGATGCCCCGGAGCGCGCAGACCTTGAACAGCTTGCGGGTCTGGGTCTCCACGCCCTTGGCGGCGTCGAGCACCATGATGGCCGAGTCGGCGGCCGTGAGGGTCCGGTAGGTGTCCTCGCTGAAGTCCTGGTGGCCCGGGGTGTCGAGGACGTTGACCACCTTGTCTTTATAGAGGAACTGCATGGCTGAGGCGGTGATGGAGATGCCGCGCTCCTGCTCCATGCCCATCCAGTCGCTGGCGGCGAACTTGCCGCTCTTGCGGGCCCGCACCATGCCGGCTGTCCGGATCATGCCGGAGTAGAGGAGGAGCTTCTCCGTGAGGGTGGTCTTGCCCGCGTCGGGGTGGCTGATGATGGCGAAGGTGCGCCGCTTGGCGGCTTCCGCGCGTATTTCGCCTAGGTTGGGGGTTTCGGCCATGATGACTCTCTCCGGGCGCGCATAATACCAGATTCAGGAGGGGGCAACCCCCTCCGACACCCCCTAAAGCTTTGAAACACAGGGACCACAGAGACCACCGGGTCATCCTCATTCGGAAATGCCCTATAAATCCAATTTTGCTTTCCCTGTGATCCCTGTGAACCCTGTGTTGAAATGAGCGGTACGCATTCGTTTCTGGCCTGGGGACCCGCACTTTGATAATCTCATCCCCGATGAAACCCCAGAAACAAGGATACGACTGGCATGAGGCCGCCAAGGACCTCCCCAAGGTCACGGCGCCCTGCCCCCATTTCGGGATGTGCGGGGGCTGCCAGCTCCAGGACCTCGCCTACAGCGATCAGGTCTCACTGAAGGAGGGCCGTCTCCGCTCCCTTTTCCGGGACCCGACCCTCACCCCGGCCCGTTGGCTGGCCCCCCTCACGGGGCCCGAGCTGGGGTATCGCCTACGGCTGCGCTTCAGCGTGAGGTTCGTCCCCAAGAAGGGCGGGGCCCTGGTGGGCTTCCGTGAGAAGAAGAAGACCTACGTCGTGGACATGCACCATTGCCCCATCCTGCCGAAACGGGTGTCCGACCTGATCGACCCCCTGCGCGAACTGGTGGCCCGGTTGTCCCAGCCCAAGTCCATCGCCCAGATCAGCGTCTCCGCCGCCGACAGCCATGACGCCTACGTGATCCGCAACCTGGAGCCCCTTTCCGAGGGTGACCTGGCGCTCCTGCGGGAATTTGAGGGGGCCCGAAACGTCCGGTTCTACCTTCAATCCGGCGGCTACGAAACCTTGGAACCCATGAGCCCCGGCACTCCCGCCCGCCTCACCTATCGCCTGGAGGACCAGGGCCTCTCCCTCTCCTACCGTCCCCACCATTTCACCCAGGTCAACGCCGAGGTCAACCGGGCCATGGTGCGGCAAGCCCTGGAGCTGTTGGGAATCCGAATGGGCGAGAAGGGGCTGGACCTGTTTTGCGGGGTCGGCAACTTCACCCTGGCTTTCGCGAGACAAGGGGCCGAGGTGCTGGGGGTGGATTCGGAGGGGGACCAGATCGGCGCGGCCCGGGACAACGCGCTCGCGAACAGGTTGGAGGGTTCGGCCCGGTTCGAAGCGGGGGATCTTTATACGACCGAGGGCGTGTCCGCCGTACCCTTCGAGGGCCGCTCATTCATCGTGATCGACCCGCCCCGAACCGGGGCGGAAGAAGTTTGCCGGGCCTTGCAGCCCGGCGGAACCGGGCGACTGCTCTATATCTCCTGCAATCCCGAGACCCTAGCCCGGGACGCGGCCATCCTGATCGGCGGGAAGGGGTTCAAGTTGGAGGCCCTGGGGCTCGTGGATATGTTTCCCCAGACGGTCCAAGCCGAGGCCATGGCGCTTTTCCAACGACAATGAGGAATGCGGAATCGGGAATGATGAATGGAAAGCCAAATACTTCCGTAAGAATCAACTCCTGAATCCCTGATTACCCATTGCCGTTCAGAACCGGTACCCCCCCATCACCCGTCCCGCGGTGTTTCGGATCGTCGTGCCTTGGAGCACCGGTACCAGGCCGTCGTCGAACATGGTCCATTCCAGCAGGAAGCAACGCGAAAAGCTGATTTCCACCCCCACCTGGTACCCCACGTCGTATTTCGCCAAATCGTAATGTAATTCCCTCACCGCCTCGGGCGGATTCCCCTCCAAGGAACGGCTCCTGGAAAGCGCGAAGGCCAGGTAAGGGCCCAGGAAGAAGTTCGACCGTTTGGTCTTCAGGAAGAAGAATTTGAGGTGGAGGGGTATTTCCAGGTAGTCGAAATCCACTGCCTCGGCCCAGGTCCCCCGGTCGCTCCGGACTCCCTTATGGACGTACATGATCCCCGGTTGGAACCCCATCCAACCCCAGGGCCGGATCAAATAGCCGAAGCCCGCCACGGGCCCGCCCGCGGACCCGTCAGGGAAGGACTCCTCCGCCGAGGTCGGGAAGGGATGGCCGTCCGAGGCCTGGAACTGGCCCGCGCCCGTGACCGAAGAATAGGTGAGCCCCATCTTGAAGGTGAACTTTTCCCGCGGGATCAGGGTTTTCTGGCCCGAGGCCTGCACCGCCTTCGAGGCCCCTCCCTTTTTCTCCTGTTCGGACTCCAGCCAATCCACGAAGGCCCTCAGTTTCGTTTGGGACGGGTCCAGGGCCAGGGAACGCTCATAGGCCTCCAGGGCCTGGTCGCGTTCCCCTTGTTGGAAGCGGATATTCCCGAGGGCCTGGTAGGAAGCCGCGTTGCGGGGGTCGGATCGGAGGATCGCCAAGAAATACCGGGAAGCCTGGTCCAACTCGCCCCGCTCGTAGAGCCTCATCCCGGTCTGGTAATAGGTCTCAAGGGCGCCGCCCCAGGCGGAAGCCCCAAGGGAAATGAAAACAACCACGCATAGGACCGCGGGTTTCATTCGGGGCCTTTGGGCCATACGGTATTCAAAACCGGCCAAGTTGAATGATCGCCTTTTCGACAAAGCCATGAAACCCTTATCCCCCTCCCACAAGGGGAGGGGGATAAGGGTTCGGAATCCATCAGGCCGAAATCACGGCGTCGGCTTCGATCTCGACCATCATGTCCCCGTCGATGAGCTTGGAGACCTCCACCAGGGTGGTGGCGGGACGGATGTCCTTGAAGAATTCCCCATGGGCCCGGGCATAGTCCTCCCAACGCTTGATGTCGGTGACGAACATGCGGGTGCGGACCACGTCCTTCAGGGTCGCCCCACCCTTCTTGAGCCCGGCCTCGAGGTTGAGGATCGCCTGCTTGACCTGGGCCGCCGGGTCGCCCATCCCGACCACCTTGCCGTCGGGGCCGGTGGCCGTGGTGCCCGACACGAAGATCTGGTTGCCGACCTTGACGGCGCGGGAGTAGCCGATGATGGGTTCCCACTTGGAACCGGTGGAGATGTTTTCGCGGGCCATGGGGCCTCCTAGGGTGGAAGGTTTAAACTCTTGTGCAATATATCATTGTTTATTTGGGATCCTTGGGGTTTTGACGACAATCCCCCGCCAGGTATTCGGCCGTTTCGTCCTGGACCATCTTCCGGAACCCCGCCTGGTCCCCCAGGTACCGCCAAAGGCCGTCCAGCCTCAACCACCTGGACTTGGGGGGGCCCTCCTGGAGGACGATGGATTGGAACGGCAGGTCGTAATCCTTCAGGTAATGTTCCTGGCCGGGTTTCTCATAGTTGAGGGTCTGGATCACGAGCCGTCCCGACTGCAGGTCCGCGGGAAAAGCCTCTTGGAGGGCGCCCCTCGTCCAATCCTCCAACCGGCGGGAGGACTCACATGGATGGGTGTTCAGGAAGCAAAAGCAGGTGACCGGGGTGGAGGCCGAGACCCTAGGCCCTTTCCCGCAGGAGAATAAAACCGCCACGAGGACCCAGGCCCCAATCTTGACTGGACGTAAGCGCATCCCCACCTCCACGGCTCATCTTCTTTCGGCCCTGACAGCTTAACCCCGACGGCCGTTCCCCAATGGAAGGGGCGTCACACGGCCCGCCGTAATAAAAAAGGTCCCGCCCCCTGGGCCGAGACCTCAAGTCGAGGCCCATGCCTTGGGTGTGTGGGGCCAGTAAAAAAAAAGCCCCGCACCCTGGGCCGAGACCTCAAGTCGAGGCCTATGCCTTGGGTGTGTGGGGCCAGTAAAAAAAAGGCCCCGCCCCCTGGGCCGAGACCTCAAGTCGAGGCTCATGCCTTGGGTGTGTGGGGCCAGTAAATATAAAGGCCCGGTCCTAGGGGATGTCCTTCAGGTTTACGACCCGCACCGTACCGGTTCGCATGTGGGTCACGGCCAATTCCAGCGTTCCGTCCAGGTTCGTGTCGATGAGCGCCGCCTCGACGGGACCCATGGCGTGATCCGTACCGTCGGCCAAGACCACGGTCTTGAGGAGGGTGAGGCCCTTCGCCGTCCAGCGGAACAGGTCCGCCGTGTCGGAATCCCGGTTGGCCAACACCACGGTCGGGTTCTCGCCGGGCTTCAGGACCCCCACCGCCATTCCGTTCACCGAGGCGCCGCTGGCGGCGGCCGTTAGGGGCGGATCGAAGGCGTGGGCCGCGTTTTGCGGGTAGACCGTCAGGTTCTTGCCGGCGAAGTTGGCCACCACTAGGTCGTTGCGGCCGTCCCCATTCAGGTCGACGATCCGGAGGTCCGAGGGATCGCTGGCGGGAGGCAGGGCCAGGGTCTGGGCCAAGGCGTAGGTCGCCGGTTCGGCCGCGCCCTGGCGCTTGAACACCTGGACCTGTTGGGACGGCAAGCAGGCCACCGCAATTTCGGGAACGCCATCGCCATCCAGGTCGCCGACCGCCGCTTGGACCGGTCCCGGACCTGACGGCACAGCGACCCGGTCCCCCAGTTGGCCGAAGGCGTTGATGGGGTAAACCGAGACCGTCGAGGAGCCGAAATCACAAACCACGGCGGAAGGACTTGGGCCGCTCCCCAGGCGCGCCACCGTCACCCCGACCGGTTGGTGTCCCGTGGCGACGGTTTGGGCCAAAGTCAGCCGGTCCGATTCCCACCTATAGACCTTCAGCTTATCCTCACCATAGAGGGTCACCAAGACGATACCCCACCTTGCCCCGACCGGGACGAACGCGCAGTCGCGCGGACCCGCGCCGACGGCCAGGGTGGCCTTGAGTTGCAGTCCGGAAGCCGAGGGGGAAAACAGCTGAAGGGTCCCTTGGGATCCGGCGGGCATGGGCTGGCCGATGAAGGAGGGGGAGCCGAAGTTCGCCACGATCAAGTCGGGATTCCCGTTTCGCTCCACATCCCCCACCGCGATCCCGCGGGGACGGTCGCCCGCCGGGACGCTCACCCATGGGGTCGTTGCAGCGGCCCGCAATCCGGGTGCGACGAGGGCGACCAAGGCTACAAGGGATGGGATGGTCAGACGCTTCATGGGATTCCTCCGAATCAGGGGCCATTTCAAGATGACCTATATTATCGCCCGGAAGACGGTCCGTCGAGCCGTCCCGGGCGATCGTCCAGGAAGGCTCAATCACTACATTCGCTTAGTTTCCGTTGTTTTTGACCTATTTAAGCTGACCGCCAACCTTGGCCCTGAACCGTGGTGCCGAAGGCGACCCTGGTTGGGGCCATCCGCCAACCGCCGGATGTTCGTTACTTCACCACCGCGATTTTGGCGAGCTGGGAGGTATGGGGCATCTCGGCGTAGATGAGGTAGATGCCCGAGGCCACAGTGGCCCCCTTGCTGTTCTTCCCGTCCCACTTCCGCTTCAGCACTTCCCGGGGCGTCGCCGGGTACTTGTCCGCCACCGTCTGGATCCACTCCCCCGCCGTGTTGTAGATCTTCACCGTCACCCGGCCCCC
>Ga0265334_10000539_pt1 | contig 19309 bp, 15 predicted proteins | sample 42023metaG_FD_192442 | JGI IMG/M metagenome (GOLD analysis project Ga0265334, IMG submission 192442) | Rhizosphere microbial communities from Carex aquatilis grown in University of Washington, Seatle, WA, United States - 4-20-23 metaG | ecosystem: Host-associated > Plants > Roots > Rhizosphere... | reverse complement strand
TGAAGACCCCAAAGTAGTAAAGGAACCCGAGGGTCAGGACCAGGGCGCCCGTCAAAACCAACAACAACCGGGTTTCATCCCAGAAATAATCGCTGAGGGCCTCGCGGACCAACCGCCAACGGGAAGTCAGGGAGTTCGACACTGGGGGGAATCAGGGTTCCTGGTCGATGTAGCGCTTACTGCGGAACCAAAGGGACGTCTCGGTGAGCGGCCAGATTTCGTCGGGCAAGCCCGCCTTGATCTGCACCCGGAGGAACCAACCGGGGACCGGTTCCCGGAGTTCCTTGATGCTGAGGACCGTGCCGATCTGCCGGGTCTTGAGGTTGAACACCTCGTCGTTCGGTTGAAGCGGTGACTCCGCCATGGGACCCTCCCGGTTGGGTTAGAAAGACGGCGCGGACTGGACCTTGGGCTTTGGCGCCTAAGACGGGACGCCCGGAGGAACTGAATCCCGGGGCCCTTGGGAACAGTTTACTCCATCCGGGGAGGGCCGGGGCCCTCCGGGCGAGACGGGAATTTCCCCTTTTCCCCGGAGCCGCCCCGGGGGCCTAAAAAAAAGGGAACCGCCTGGTGGGCGATTCCCTGGGGTTGGAGCGGACCGGGAAACTGCTGTTTATTGGACCGTAAATTCGCTGATGTAGGTTTTTTGGGAGGTGGTCACCTTGGCCCGGTAAGGCCCCGGGGCGACGGGGCGTCCCGACTGGTCCAAACCGTCCCAATCAAGGGTTTGGTCGTTTTTCCAGGGGCCCTGGTAAAGGCGTCGCAGGACCGAGCCGTTCCCACCGAGGATATCCACGGTCACGGTAGGATCCGCCGGTAGGTCCTGGATCCGGATCTTGGTGCCTTCCTGGACTTTTCCCGCCACCGCCGTGAAGGATGGTTGCGCGGCGGAACGCTTCCCCTCCGGCGCCGCGGCGTCGGCGTCGAAACCCCGGAGCGGCGGCAAGGCGCTCTTTGGCTCCTCCAGGGGGACGGCCTGCAGATGGGGCATGGGCTCCTGGTGGAACACCAGGAAGGCCCCCGTGCCCAGGACCGCGACGAGGGCCCCGGCCATGGCCGCGACGGGCCAGAACGAAAGGATCCCCGGGGACACCGGGACAGGCTTGGGGCCGGCGAGTTTCCAGGCCTCTTCCAACCCGGGCCTCGCGGCCGCGGTCACCCGGTCCACGAACGCCTCCGGGACGGGGCCCAACCTCGCGCCCAACGCCTCGGTGGCCTTCCCCGCGAACAATGGGTCCGACTCAAATAAACGGTCAAATTCAGACTGGGCGTCGGGCGTGAGGGCGCCTTCCGCGAACCGCCGGATCAATTCTTCATGGATGGAACTCATGATGTCGCCTCTTCCCTCGGGGCCTTCGCGAGCCTGTCCCGAACCCGGTCGATGACTTTCTTCCGGGCCCGATGGATGCCGGAGGTCACGCTTCCCATCGGGATGCGCAGCTTCCCTGCGATCGCCTCGTATGACAAGCCGTCGATTTCCCGCAACCGGAGCAAGTCCTTGTCGCGTCCTTCGAGGGCTTCCATCTCCTCCCGGAGGTATTTCAAGGCTTCCGGGGGGTAGGGGCTTTCCTGCTCTTTAGATACGAAAGGGTCAAAATATTCCTTCTCCACCGGAACTGTTTTTTTCCGCTTTTCCAGGGCCCTTCGGCAGAGGTTGGCGGCGATATGGTTGAGCCAGGTGGCCAGGGAGCATTCATAACGGAAGGTCGGAAGGTGTTCCAGGGCCCGAATAAAGGTTTCCTGGAGGATATCGGATACCTCCTCGTCATCCCCCAAGAAATACCACCCCACCCGGGCCACGGCCCTCTGCTGGGACTCATAAAACCGGCGGAAAGCGGCTTGGTCCCCCGATAGGATTTGTTGGACCAGTTTTTTCTCGGATTTGTCGGGGCCCATACGTTTATCCAGGGAAGTCATTGGTCATCGGGGGCTTCAACCCCGAGGTCAATGTATCACGGCACCCGGGCCGGGTCCACGGCCCCCGCCAACGGGGTCGTCGATTGGGACGGCGGGGGAGCGTCCTCGTTCTTGAACCGGAACCGCCACTTCCCCTTTTTCCAGTTATAACGAAGTGTCCGCTGACCGCCGCCCGGCGCGTCGTCCGGGTCGTTCAACCGGTAGATCGGGAACACCCGGAAAAGGCTGTCGTCCTCCCAACGCCACTCATCATGGCCGCGGTAACCCGCCAGTTGACGGGCGCTTGCCCGGGGGGCGGGTCGGGCTCGAAACCCCTTGGGCCCGCACTCCAGCAGGCGGAGCGAACCGTAGGCTCCCGTCCCCCGGGACCGGGTGAAGACCACCAAGGTGGGCCATCCGTTGCCCCGGACGTCCTCGAGCCAGGTCCGCTCCAAGACCCCCTCGGAGTCGAAAGTATTCATATAGAGGGGGACCTCCCCGTCGCTCTGGGACCGGGATACTTGGACCTGGTACCAGGTGAGGGAAGCCGGGTTCTGGGGACGTTCCAACACCGTGACCCGCCAGTCCTTCCAACGGTGGTGCCGCTCGTAGGGCTCCCCGGCGAAGGCCCGGCCCGAAGTTCCGGGGGCGGTTTGGATCCGGGTCGCCGGGGCGTGGCCGCACCCGACGACGAAAAGAAAAACCAAACCCCAGTGGGGCCTTCGGTGGAGTGCCATAGCGGGAAGGTTAACACCGACCCCCGGGGATGGAAACATCGTCCCCCGATTCCCCTGGATTTTTCCTATCATGAACCTTTACGGGAACCTTCTACCTCCGTCTGAGGTTTGGCCTTTGCCCTCCAAACACCCCCGACGCCCTCCACGAGCTTCGAATAAACCCCGCAAAACGACAATGCGTCCACGGGTTTCAGCCGCGCCCCCGCCTCCCCCCGCCTCAGGGGCTTTCTGGCCCCTTGGACTGGGGCTCGTGGGTTTCCTTCTTGTTTATTACGGGATCATGGCCATGCCACCCGGCATGACCCAATTACCCTCCCCGCCCCTGATCCGCTTCCCCACAGCGCTTCCCTTTGTCTCGTTGGGCGCGCTCGGCCTGTTCGTCGCTGCCTTTGGGTGGAAGGCACCCAGCGATCCCATCCCCGACTGGGGCCGTTGGAAATCGCGCCTGGTTCTGGCGCTACTCCTGGGGGCGGCCGCATGGCTCCGCCTCAAGGCCTGGTCCGTTCCGATCCCGGGCTATTGGATGGACCAGGCCATGTCGGTGATCGACGCCCGTAGCGCGGTGGATATTCCATCCGCCCGTTACCTGCTTTTCCCCGAGGGGAACCGCCCCCCTTTTTACGAGTACCTGACCGGGTTGGTTTCCCTGGGGATCCCCCAGGCCCCCGCCTTCGTCCTTCAGAATGTCGTTTGGGCCTTGATTGACCTGACTGCCCTTTGGGTCCATTACCTCCTGGGCAAGGAGCTGGGCGGACGGCGGGTGGGGCTGATCCTGGTGGCCTTGATGGCTTTCTCGAAACCCATGCTCATCTGCTGCATGACCGAACAACCCCCGGTGACCACTTCCTTGGCCCTGTCGCTTCTCCTCCTCTTCACCTTCCGTTTTTTCAAGCGTCCCGACCTGCGGAGGACCCTGCAATTGGCCGTGGCGTTGGCCTTCGGCGCCTACTGTTACGCGGCCATCCGCCCGTTCATCTGGCTCGTCCCCATGTCTGCCCTGGCCTTCACGCTTTGGCCGTACCGGGCCAAGCGCGACGGCGCTTTCTGGGCCTTGGGGGCCGGCGATTTCCTGGGGTGGACCCTCCTTTACCTCCTCGCCAACCGGTTCCTTTCGGCGGGCTTCCTGGAGTTTCCCCTCCTGGGTCGGCCCGTCCTCCTCGCGGGCCTGGGCCTGGGCTGGTTGTTCCTATACCTCCGCGTCGTCCGGCGCTCCGGGACCTCCGAGGGGGACCAAAGCCTGGCCCGGACATCCACCGGTTTCCTGGTGGGCGCCCTCCTCATGGCCCCGATCGCCTCCCAACCCCTGTTTTCGGATTGGGCCAACAGCTTCTCCATCTTCAACCACGAGTCCTCCTTCTTCCCCCCGGGAGGCCTCACCCTTTCCTACCTCGCGGGCAGGATCCCCTGGACGTTCAAGTCTCTGTTCATCGACCTGACGGACCGGAGCGACATGGGGCTCTATGGGGAGGCTTTCTTCAACTGCCATCTCGTGGCGTTCGTGGCCGTGGGGTTGGCGTGGGCACTGGCGCGGCGTTCCATCCGGACGAACTTCCTGGTGCTCCTGGCCCTGGGGGGCCTCGCGCCCCACCTCCTCTCCTTCCAATCCCACACGGGCCGTTTGATGGGCGCCCTCACCCCGCTCCTGCTCCTCACAGCCCTCGCCGTCGACGCGTGGCTCCAGGGTCTCGGATCCCTCCGCGGCGGTCGATGGCTCCGGGGCTTGGCGGTCCTGGCGTTGGCCGTTTGGGCCCTGGTCGAGATCCAGGCGATGGACTATCGGTTTTATACCGTGCTCCCCAAAACCCCCACCAACCATGTCCTGATTTACCGGCAGGCGCTGTCCGACGCGGGTCGTTGGCGTTGTTACGTCCTGCCCACCGGGGACTGGTGCAGCACCTATACCCTCAGCGCACTCGTGGACCGGGGGCCGGATTTATATGAGGCCTCCCTCCAAGGCACGGCGATTCCCGTCCCGACGGGTGGAAAGCCCCCCGATGTGGCCCTCTACTTCAACGGGACCGAACCGGGACTGTACGACCGCGTCCAACGGGACTTCCCGGGGGCCCGCCTGGAGGAAACACGGCAGTATTACCAGCTGCCCAACGCGGGGCATGGGGCATTGGTTCGGGCCTATATCCCCGGTTCGGAACTGGAAAAACACCGGGCCGGGAAACCCCTTCCCCTCCTTTACCTCACGGACGCCCCCCCTGATGCCTGGCGGCGCAAGTACTACGAGCACCTGAACGGCCTGGGCTACGGGGTGATCCACCACGAGGACCTCGTCGCGGACCCCTTCTCCACCCCCACGCTCGAGATCGGGTTGAGGCCCCTCGTGGTGGAGGGCGTTCTTCATCTCCCCCGGGACGGGTCCTACGTCTTTTCCGTGATCACGGGAAACTACGCCGTCCTGGACGTGGGGGGGCGACGGGTTCTCGACCTGAAACCCGGTCCACACGAGACCGGGGCCCAGACCCGAGCCGTGGCGTTGAGGGCCGGTGCGGTCCCTGTGCGCCTCCGGACTTACTTCCAGCAGGGATTCGGGGTCCCAACCGTCGAAATCCAGTCTCCCGGCGAAACCCGGGAACACCCGCTCGGCACGGATTAAAGCCGTTCGGATTCTTTGACGGGACGTCCTTTCGGCCTCAAAATAGGCCCAGCGTCAACGAAGGCGGTCCGATGGAATTACGGAACGGGAAAATATTGGTGACCGGCGCCGATGGGTTCATCGGCAGTCACCTCGTCCAGGCCCTGCTGGCCGAAGGGGCCCAAGTCCGGGCATTCGTTTATTACAACTCGTTCAACAGCTGGGGTTGGTTGGATTCCCTCGACGCGGAAACCCTGGGCCGGATCGAGATCGTCGCCGGCGACATCCGGGATCCCCAGGGTGTGGAGAACGCCGTCCACGGCTGCGCCGGGGTCTTTCACCTGGCCGCCCTCATCGCCATCCCCTTCTCGTACCACTCCCCCGACTCCTATGTGGACACGAACATCAAGGGCACCCTCAACGTCCTCCAGGCCTGTCGGAAACTCGGCGTCCAAAAACTGCTGGTGACCTCCACGTCGGAAGTCTACGGCACGGCCCAGTACGTCCCCATCGACGAGAAGCACCCGTTCCAGGGCCAGTCGCCCTACAGCGCCACCAAGATCGGCGCGGACCGCCTGGCGGAATCCTTCCACCGGTCCTTCGACCTGCCCCTGGTCATCGCCAGGCCCTTCAACACCTACGGCCCCCGCCAATCGGCCCGGGCGATCATTCCCACGATCCTGACCCAGCTCCTGGCCGGCGAAACCGAGATCCGCCTGGGAAGCCTGGAACCCACGCGGGACTTCACCTATGTCGCCGATACCTGCGCGGGATTGGTCGCCCTGTTGAATTCCGACCGGACCGTCGGACAAGAGGTCAACCTGGCGTCCCAAACCGAGATCTCCGTGGGGGAACTGGCCCTCAAGCTGGTCGGCCTAGTCAACCCGCGCGCGAAAATCATCACCGAGGACCAGCGGGTGCGGCCGGAAAAATCCGAGGTGGAACGGCTCCTCGGCAGCCGGCAAAAAGCCAAGGATCTCTGCGGGTGGGAACCGAAGGTCTCCCTGGACCAGGGGTTGGCCGAGACCCTCCGATGGTTCAAGGACCCCGCGAACCTGTCGAAATACAAACCCAGGATCTATAACCTCTGATGCGCGCGATTCTCCTGGCCGGCGGCAAGGGCACGCGGCTGCGCCCCTACACCACCCTGGTTCCTAAGCCCCTCGTGCCGATCGGGGGTGAGACGTCCATCCTGGAGATCGTCATCGGGCAGTTGAAGCGCCGCGGGTTCACGCACCTGACGCTCGCGGTGTCCCACCTGGCCCACCTAATCGAGTCCTATATCGGCGACGGGGCCCGCTGGGGCCTGAGGATCGATTACTCGCTGGAGCCCGAGCCCCTGGGCACCATCGGCCCCCTGACCCTCCTGAAGGACCTGCCCGAAAATTTCCTCGTAATGAACGGCGACATCCTGACGGACCTGGATTACGGCGGCTTCCTCCAGGACCACACCCAACACCGCCACGCGGTTTCGGTCTCCTCCTTCAAGCGCACCATCGCCATCGACTTCGGGGTGCTGGGGTACGACGCCCAGGGACGATTGACGGAGTTCCAGGAAAAGCCCCGCTACCACTTCGACGTCAGCATGGGGATTTACGGCATGAGCCGTTCGGTCATCGAGGCGCTCCCCCCGGGAAAGCCCTACGGGTTCGACCAGCTCATGGTGGACGGGCTCCAAAAGGGCCTCGACATCCACGTGAGGCCCTTCGACGGCTTTTGGTTGGATGTGGGCCGTCCCGAGGATTACGAGTACGCCAACGACCATTACCCAGAACTCCAAAAACGCCTCGGGATCGCCCCATGAGGATCCTGGTGACGGGAGCCTCCGGATTCACCGCGGGACCCCTGCGGGAGCTTTTGGAATCGGATCCGTCCCAAGAGGTCCATCTCACCGACCTTCGCCCAAGTCCCCTTCCCCGGTACCATTCCTGCGACCTCACGGACACTTGGGCCACCTGGTCGCTTCTGGAGGAAACCCAACCGGACCGGGTGTATCACCTGGCCGGGTCCTTCTCGAACGAGTTCCCCAAGGACTTCCCCGCAAACGTCATCACGACCCAAACCCTGTTGGACGGCCTGGTGGGCCTTAAGAGCCGGGCCAAGGTGCTCCTGGTGGGCAGCGCCGCCGAATATGGGCAGGTCGAACCCGGGGCCAATCCCCTGCCGGAATCCACGCCCCTGACACCCGTCTCGGTCTATGGCCTGACCAAGAGCCTCCAAACCCATTGCATGGCCTACTTCCACCGGCGAGGGGGGGTGGACGTCCGGATGGCGCGGACCTTCAACCTGACCGGTACCGGCCTATCCGAGGCGCTGCTCCCGGGACGGTTGGCTCGGTTGATCGCCCGGGTGAAATCAGGCGAGGAAAAACGCGTCGAACTCGGGTCCCTCGAGGGATGTCGGGACTTCCTGCCGGTCGAGGAAGCCGTGGCGGCCTACCGGCTCGTGATGGAAAAGGCGCCGGCGGGCAAAATCGTTCACGTGGCCTCCGGCCGCCCCACCCAGCTTCGGGATTTCGTGGCCTCCGAGCTCGGGAAGGCGGGCCTTTCCATGGACCTGGTCGATGAAAAGGGCGGTGCCGCCGCCCCCTTCACGGTGCGGGACATCTGGGCGGACATCCGAAAACTCACCGCGTTGGGCGGGAAGGATCCAGGCACCCCATGATTCGAAAACGAGGCGTCAAGGCCCTGAGCGTTCTCTGCCCGGTCTACAACGAGGCGGCGATCCTCCCTGAATTCGTCCGGGAACTCACGACCCAATTGGCCAAGCTCAAGGGGTACCACTGGGATGTCCTGTTCGTGGTGGACCCCAGCCCGGACGGGTCGCTGGACCTCCTCCGGGGTTTGTCGAAGAAGGACAAGCGCCTCAGGGTGCTGGCCCTCTCCTCCCGGTTCGGGCACCAGATGTCCTTGGTGGCCGGCATGGACCACCTCCGGTGCGATGTGGCGATCATGATGGATTCCGACCTCCAGCACCCCCCGTCCCTGATCCCGACGCTCCTGGAAAAATACGAGGAAGGCTATGAAGTGGTCTCCACGCTCCGCGAGGGCACCGAAGGCGTGGGGTTCTTCAAGCAGGCCAGTTCCCGGGCGTTCTACTGGGGACTGAACCGGATCACCGACCTCCATATCCACCCGGGCGCCGCGGATTTCCGCCTGCTGTCGGGCAAGGTCCTGGAGGTCTTCCGGGACCAAATCCACGAGCGGAACCTATTCCTGAGGGGCATGGTGGAATGGGTCGGCTTCCGCCACGCCGTGGTGCGGTTCACCGCGGGGGCCCGACGCGCCGGCACCACGAAGTACGGCTTGCGCCGCATGATGCAGTTCGGCATCCAGGGCATCCTGGCCTTCAGCCGCCGCCCCCTCCAGACCGCCATCATGTTGGGGGTCTTCTTCTCGGCCTTCGCCTTCGTGAACGCCCTGATCACCGCCTACGAGTTCTTCCGGACCCAGGCCTTCCCCTCGGGTTGGACCACCCTGGTCATCCTCCTGTCGGGGTTCAGCGGGCTGAACCTGTTGTTCCTGGGGATCATCGGCGAGTACCTCGGCGGGGTGTTCGATGAGGTGAAGCGGAGGCCCCGGTATATCGTGGAGGAGAAGATCAACCTCAAGTGAAACCCTGCCCCGTCTGTTCCCGCCCGGGCGCCCGACCGCTCTATGAGGGCATCGTCCAATGTCCGCACTGTACCCACGCCTGGGCCGACCTGAACCCCACGGACAAGCAGTTGGAGAAGATCTACGAGAAGAAATATTTCTTCGGTGAGGAATACGTCGACTATCTCAGGGACCGGGCCGTGTTGGAGCGGAACTTCCGCTCGCGCCTGGGGGTTTTGGACCGGTTCCTGGACCCTTCCCGCCACCAAAACCTCCTGGAGATCGGATCGGCCTATGGGTTCTTCCTCGCGATGGTCCAAAGCCGGTTTAAAAAAGTCCTCGGGTTCGAGATCAGCCGGGATGGGGCCGCCTACGCCCGGCGATCAGGCCTTCCGGTGCTCCGGAAGGATTTCCTGAAACACCACCTCCAGGGATATCCGGTCGACGTGGCCTGCCTCTGGGACACCGTGGAACACTTGAGGGATCCGCGAAAATTTCTGGCAAAGCTTTCGCGATCGATGAAACCGGGCGCCTTGGTCACCCTCACCACGGGGGACCTGTCGAGTTGGAACGCCAGGTTCCGCGGGGAAAAGTGGCGCCTCATCCATCCCCCCACCCACCTGCATTACTTCACCCGCGAGTCCCTCCGGACGATGTTTGAACTGAACGGCTTTGAAGTGATCTATATGAAACATTGCGGATTTTGGCGGAGCCTGGACAACGCGGCCTACATCAGCCTCGTCCTTCGGTCGAACCGCAAAAAATGGTACGATCTCTTCCGCCGGTCCTTCCTGTCGCGCGGTCAGCTCTACCTGAATATGTTCGATATTTTGCACGTGATCGCTAGGAGAAGGTAATCGATGGCGCCGAAAGCCAGGCCCCGAAATAAAACAGCCCGTCGTCCCGCGTCCCGCGTTAAGGCCGCTCCGATCCAGGCGGTTCCGATTGTCACGGAAAAGGCGGAGGTCCCCTTGGCTTGGACCCTGGCCTTCCCGATCCTAGTTGCGCTCGGCACGGCGGCCTTCTATCGTTTCCACTCGGTCACGGGCTGGGGCCTAATGGCCGCGGCGGCCCTCACGGCTTGGAAAGCCGACGCCCTCGCCCCCGGCTCTTGCCCCCGCTGGGGTGCCTTCCTATGGATTTCTGGTTTTATCTCAGTTCTATGGGGATTCACAAGCATCCATGGAGTAATTCAATTTAACCCGTTTCACCCCGCCTACGTCCCCTCCCAAGCCCTGCCAACCGCCGCCGCCGGTTTCATCCTTTTCTTGGGGGCCCAAGCCTGGATGGGAACAAAAGAGGGACCTTGGGACAGGTTGGGGTCCCGGGTATCCCGGTTTTGGCTTTTGGCGATCCTGATCCTCGCGGCTTACCTTCGCTTGAAAACGTGGCGCGATCCGGATTTCAGGTATTGGTTCGATTACGCCTTATCCTTCATGGAGGCCCGCACCGCGGTCGACTTCCCCTCCGAACGCCACCTCATCATGCCGTTCGGTTCCCGACAGACTTTTTACCTTTACCTGGTGGCGCTGGGATACTGGTTTTTCCCCAAGGTCTCTTCGTTGGTCCTTCTCAAGATCCTGTGGGCCCTGATGGATCTTCTTTCCGTCTGGGTCCATTACCTCCTGGGTCGTGAAGTGGGGGGGCGCCGAGTTGGATTGCTATTGGCGGCGGCCATGGCGATTTCGAAGCCTATGACGCAAATTTGCCTGACGGGCGAACCCCCGATCACCACCACCCTTTGCGTCGGTGTCATGCTCTTGTTCGCCGTCAGGTTTTGGAAGAAACCGGACATCCGCCACGCGCTCCAATGGGGTGTCGCGGTCGGCTTTGGAGCCTATGGCTATAACACCGTGCGGCCTTTCCTTTGGTGGATACCCATCGTGATGATCCTGGCCACCCTCAATCGAACTAGGTCTTCTTGGCGGCCCGGCATCTTATCGTTCTTCTTCGGAACCGCCGTGGTATGGAGCTGGTTCTTCTTCAAGTTCAATGGCTTTCTCCCGAAGGCGCTCGTCGATTCGGGCTTGTCCAGTCCCATCGTTTCGTGGGGCCTGTTGCTGCTCATGGTCGGTTTATTTTTTCGTTTGCGGCGTAACGCCCGAATGAATGAATTCCAGCTCTGGGACGCCCCTGCCTTGGCCCTCTTGACCGCCATGGTCGTCATGGCCCCCATGGTCACCCATCCTCTTTATGGCGCCTACATCTCGGGTTACTCTCCATCGAACTTGAAACAGCCCATGCATCCCGAGGGCGGACTGACAGCGTCTTACTTGGCTGATCGTTTATTCCGGGTTTTTAGGGAATTGTTCGTGGAATTTTCGGATCGCGGGGACATGGCCATGCCCGGCGAGGCCTTTTTTTCGTTGACCTCGATCCCATGGGTTTTCGCGGGCCTCGCCTACGCTTTTTTCAAGCCCAACCGGGTAAAATTCCTGCTTTTGGCGACACTTGGTGTGGGCCTCATCCCTCACCTCATGTCCCTCCTTTCGCATTCCGGCCGCCTCTTGGGAATTCTGGCTCCCCTATTCCTTCTGGGCGCCCTTGCGACGGATCATTTCATTCGCAACTTGAAATCAGGCGGAGCCCTCCGTTTGACGGCCTATCTGTTGTTGATCGCCTACTTCGGATGGGCGATCCAGATCCTGGACTACCGGACATACCACGTCATACGCGAGAACCCCTCGGGCGCCTACCTGATTTACATGGAAACGCGGAAGTTGGCTCCCCATCAGCGGGCCTATATTTGGAACGACGACGAATGGTGTTCGACCTATACCTTGTCGGCCATGACGGACAGTCGGGAGTTTTTTTCCATTGATGACCGGGGTGTGGAGGTCCCTTTCCTTGATGGGACAACCCCGCCTGATACCGCGGTTATATTCAACGGGAAAAACCGACCAGTGTCCCAACGGTTGCAACAGGAGTTCCCAGGGGCAAAGTTCGACGAAACCTTCTTTCCCAATCAAGATCCCCAGAAGTCCCCCCCCTATCTCATCCGTTGTACGGTTCCGGGATCGGTGATAAAGTCCGTTCCCCCGCACGGTCCCAAACCACTCCTCTGGTCACGGGAAGTCCCTACGAATTCGTGGCGGATCCTCCAATACGCCCACCGCGATGGTCTCGGATACGGGTTTATCCAAAGCGAGGGCTGGATCAGGGATCCCCTCGGCCCCCTTCCGGCCCCGCAACCCATGTTGGCTACCCGCGCAGAGGGTTCCATTACGATTCCCCTGACTGGGATTTACCGTTTTGAGGTTCATCGAACGGGAAATTTCGCAGTCGTGGATATTGACGGGCATCGGCTCTTCAACTTGCGGCCGACCTATCCTGACATGATCTCCCAAGTCCGAGAAATCCGTTTAACGGCGGGCCGTCACCCGATCGAGATCTTGAGCTTTTTGCAGATGGGCCTTCAACTCTCCCCCATATCTATCCGGTTCCCTGGGGAAAAATTGGATCGGCCCCTCGGCTCGTTCTAACCGAGGGACTCAATCCACCGGGTGGAACATGCGGTAAGTCTGGTAACCCCCCGGAAGGTTCTGGGCGTTGAAGCCGTTCTGCCGCAGCGTCCGGACCGCGTAGTAGGACCTTTGCCCCACCCCGCAATTGACCCAAACCTCCATCGACTTGTCCAACTCGCCCATCCGGGCCCTCAGGTCGTTCAGGGGTATGTTCACCGCGCCGTCCAGGTGCCCCGCCTTGAACTCCTGGGGATCCCGCACGTCGAGGATTGTCCGGGTCCCCGGGTCCGCCAAGCCTTCCCAGGGGGCGGCGACCACGTCCCCCCGCTGGAGGTTGGAGGCGATCATGCCCGCCACGTTGATCGGGTCCTTGGCCGCGCCGAATTGCGGCGCGTAGCAAAGTTCCGCCTCCTCCAGGTCCCTCACCTGGGCCTTCATCTGGATGGCCATGGCCAACACGTCGATTCGCTTCTCGACCCCCTCCTCGCCGACCGCCTGGGCCCCCAGGACCCGACCGTCCTTCCGGTCGAAGAGGAGCTTCATATGGATGGGCTTGGCGCCCGGGTAATAGGCCGCGTGGTTGCCCGGGTGAAGGTAGACCCGCCCGTAGTCGGTGATCCCGGCGCGCTTCAGGGTTTTTTCCGTGGCCCCGGTGAGGGCGGCGGTCAGGCCGAAAAAGCCACAGACCGCCGTGGCTTGCACGCCCCGGAACGACCGGGGCTTTCCCGCGATCGCGTCCGCCACTAGGCGGCCCTGCCGGTTCGCCGGGCCCGCGAGGGGGATGAGGGTCCCTAAGCCGGTCACGAAGTCCTTCACCTCCACGACGTCCCCCACGGCGAAGATCGACGGGTCACTGGTGCGCATCTGGTCGTCCACCTTGATGCCGCCGAGGGATCCCAACTCGATTCCCGCGGCCTTGGCGAGGGCGGTCTCGGGCTTCACCCCGATGGAGAAGATCACCAGGTCGGCCCCATAGGCCTGTCCGGCCTTCGTGCGGACGCTCAAGCCCGAGGCGGTGGGTACGAAGGACGCCACCGGGTCCCCCAGTTGGAGGTCCACGCCGTGCTTCTTCAGGTGCTGGTGGACGAACACGGCCATCTCGGGATCCAGGGGGGGCAAGGCTTGGAGGCCCGCCTCCAGGATTGTGACCTCCAAACCCCGGAGCTTGAGGTTCTCGGCCATCTCCAGGCCGATGAAGCCGGCCCCCACCACCACGGCGCGTTTCGCCTGCTTGGACTCGATCCAGCCGCGGATCAACCGGGTATCGGGGATGTTGCGCACCACGAAGATGCCGGGCAAGTCCAGGCCCGGCAAGGGCGGCCTTAGGGGGGCGGCTCCCGGCGCCAGCAACAGGACGTCGTAAGGCTCGCGGGTCACGCCTTGGGCGCTTTTGACCTCAATCGTCTTGGCGGCGCGGTCGATCTTCGTGACCTCATGCTCGACCTTGACCTGGATGTTGAACCGTTCCTGGAAGAGTTGGGGCGTGGCCAGGAGGAGCTTCTTTTCGTCGAGGATCACGTCCCCCACGTAATAAGGAAGGCCGCAGTTGGCGAAGGAGACGTACTTGCCCTTGTCGAACAGGACGATCTCGCAGGTTTCGTCCATGCGCCTGAGCCGTGCCGCCGCGGAGGCTCCCGCCGCCACGCCGCCGACGATCAAGACGCGCTTCTTGGTTTCCATGGGTCCTCCCGGGAGGGTGGCCGGGGACAGGGCTGGGCGCCCGGCTCCATTACTATATGATTAATCTCTAATATATCAACCGCCAGAATCCATAAAAAAAACCCGAACCGTTGGGTCCGAGGCTTAAGAAGGGGCTGTTGAGCTGGTTGTTTCCGTTCTTCGCTTGGCTAACGGCCAACGGCTAGCGGCCAACGGCTTTCGTTATCTTTGCCATCCCTTGATCTTGTCCACGAAGGACGTCACCAGGTCCTTGGCCTTGGCCTCGGTAGGCGCCTCGGCGGACACGTGGAAAGCCGCGCGGTCCACGTCGGGCAGGATCATGATCGACGAGCCGTTGCGGTGCAGTTTGATGCCGTCGATCAGCTCCCGGTTGTCCTTCTCGGTGTCCTCGATCAGGTGCCGCATGATGGTACCCTTCATTTCCCAGGAACAGGGCACCGACTGCATGTATTGGGAGGCCTTGGGCACCAGCCCCAGGAAATGGCTGATGGGCTTTCCCTCAATCGCCAGGAATTCCATGAACTTGGACGTGGACATCATGGCGTCCGTGAAGGGCGCGAAGGCCGGGAAGATAAAGCCGCCGTCCGGTTCCCCGGCGAAGGTCACGCCTTCCTTGGCGGCCTCTTCCATCAACGAGAAGGTCGTGGTGCGGCACCGCACCACCGTGCCGCCGTGGTCCTTCACCAGTTTGTCCAGTGTGCCCGAGGCGTGCACCGGCACCACCACCTGGCCACCCTTGGACCGCCGCACCGAGAAGAGCGTGAACAAGGCCAGGGCCTCGGCGCCCGACAAGACGTGTCCCTTCTCGTCGACGAGGAAGACCTTCTCGGCGCCCGAGTCGAACAGCACGCCGAAGTCGGCCTTGAGGGTCGGCACGATGTCCGACAGCTGTTTCAGGCTCTGTTGGAACTCCTCGGGGGTCTTGGTGATCTTCTTCTCGTCGGTGTAGGCGTTGAGGGCGATGATGTCGCAGCCCAGGTGGCCCAACAGGGAGGGAAAAATCGGGGCCGCGGCGCTGAAGGCGTAGTCCAGCACGACCTTGGGTTTGCGGGCCACGATGGCCTTGAGGTCGAGGGCCTCGAGGAAACCCTGGTGGTAGAACTCCAGCACCCGGTGCGGGAAAGTCAGTTCCCCGGTCTCCTCCATGGCGGCCCGGCGGAAATCCTCCCGGTAGAACAGGTTCTCGATGCCCTTTTCCTTGCCGGAGGACAGGGCCAGGCCCCGCCCGTCGAGGAACTTGATGTCGATGTTCTGCGGGTCGAAGGGGCTCTTGCGGGTGTGGAGCCCCCCCGCGTCGGTCAGCTTCGGCACGGCGTAGCGGGCCACCGAGATGGGCACCTCCTGCAGGTCGTGGACATTCACGCCCGAGGACAGGATGCCCGAGATGAGGGCGCGGTTGATCATGCGGCTGGTCTTGTGGATGTCGCGGCTCGTGAGGATCATCGAGCCCTTGGGGAGCGAGGCGCCGTAGGCAGCCCCCAGCTTGGCGGCGAACTCGGGGGTCAGGTCGATGCCCGCCATGCCGGTGACGCCGTACTGCCCGAAGATGGATCGGGCCCACTTGTCGCCCCATATCAGCGCGGTGGACAGTTGGGCGCCGTCCTCCACGACCTTACTGGGCCAGACCTTCACGCCGGCCTTGAGCACGGCCTCCCGACCGATGGTGCAGTTGTCCGAGATCGTCACGCCCTCGTAGATGGCGGCCTTTTCCTGCACGTCGGTGCCGGTGGCGATCACGCATTCCTTGGCGCTGGCCCCGGCCCCCATGGACACGTTGTTCCACAGCACGGCGTTCACCAGCACCGCGCCGTCCTCCACCTGGGACCCGTCGCCCACCACCGAGTTGGTGACGCGGCACCGGGCGCCGATGTTGGCGTTCTTCCCCACGATGACGGTCCCCGACAGCTCGGCGTCGGGGCTCACGTGGGCTCCTTCGCCCACCCAGATCTCCCGGCCGATCTTGTTGAGCCGCTTGCCCGGCAGGGGCATGTCCACCTTGCCCGCGAAGATGTCCTGGTGGGCCAGGCGATACTGCTCGAGGTTGCCCACGTCCTTCCAGTAGCCGTCGGCCACGTAGCCGTACAGGGCCATGCCCTTCTGGAGCATCAGGGGGAACAGGTTCTTGGAGAAATCGTAGTCGACCTTCTCGGGGATGAGGTCCATGACCTCGGGCTCAAGGATGTAGATGCCGGTGTTCACCGTGTCGGAGAACACCTCACCCCAGGTGGGCTTCTCGAGGAACCGTTGGATCTTGCCGTCGGGCGCCGCGATGACCACGCCGAAGGCCAGGGGGTTCTCGACCCGCGTGAGGATCATGGTGGCCTGGGCGCCCTTGGCCTCGTGGAACTTCAGGGCCGCCGTCAGGTCGAAGTCGGTCAGCACGTCGCCCGAGATGACCAGGAAGCGCTCTCGGCCGATCAGGTCGGCGGCGTTCTTGACGGACCCGGCCGTGCCCAGGTCGCTCTCGGCGGCCCGGTAGGCCATCTTGACGCCGAAGGCCTTTCCGTCGCGGAAGTACTCGGTGATGGCCTCGGGCTGGAAGTACACGACGGACACCAGGTCGTTGAAGCCGTGGCGCTTGAGGAGGTCGACGATCACTTCCATCATGGGCCGGTTGCACATCGGCACCATGGGCTTGGGGAGGTTGATCGTGAGGGGGCGCATGCGGGTGCCGAATCCCCCGGCCATGATCACTGCTTTCATAAAGACCCTCGGGTGGAGCGGCGGAATGGGGTGACGGTCCGGGCGGGTGCCGCCCCGCAAACGCATTTTAACCGAAGCGACCGGGGTTGGGTGGGAACAAGGGCGCCAAATCGGCGCCTCCCGATTCGCTCTTATAGGGCTTTCCTGGATGGCACGTCCACACGTGGATTTGGATAATTTTGGGGTATAGAGGGGCAGGGCCCTCACTGGCGACCCCTTGCCGCCAGTCAACGGCCGGGGTTTCAAACACCCCCCTCCAACCGTTATAAGGGTCCGTGTTTCAACACCTGAACGGCGCCCCCCGCGAACCGCCACAACCGGTTCGAGTCAAGGCCCCCCAACCCCGGGTGCCTGCGCGACCGGGACCCCCTAGGCGTGACCCGAACCCCGGGGCCCGCCGGACCCAAGGAGATTCGAGGTGGGCCACAGCATCCCGGTTGCATTTTCCACCCCGAAGTCCCATCCTTCCACCGTCCCGGAGTATCCGGAGCCCCCCAAGGAGTTTGTCATGAGCGTCACCGTCACCCAAATCCTGGAGTCCCTCAAGGCCCTCCAGGACCCCGACCTGGGCAAGGACATCGTCACCCTGGGCTTCGTGAAAAACGTGAAGATCGACGGGGGGGCCGTGGCCTTCGCCATCGAATTGACCACCCCGGCCTGCCCCATCAAGGACAAGTTCAAGTCCGACGCCGAGGCCTTGGTGAAGGCCCTGCCGGGCGTGACCCAAGTGGCCGTCACCATGACCTCCAGCGTGAGGTCGGCCCCCGTGGGCGTGAAGAACCTCAACCTGCCCATGGTGAAGAACCTCGTGGCCGTGGCCTCGGGCAAGGGCGGGGTGGGCAAGAGCACCGTGGCCACCAACCTGGCCCTGGCGCTGGCCGCCACCGGCGCCGCCGTCGGGCTGATGGACGCCGACGTGTACGGCCCCTCGATCCCCAAGATGCTCGGCGAGGGGGGACGCCAGCCGGAGACCGACCCCCTCTCGGGCAAGATGAAACCCTTTGAGAAGCACGGCATCAAGTTCATGTCCATCGGCATGATCGCCGAGGCCGGCAGCGCCCTCATCTGGCGCGGCCCCATGGCCAGCAAGGTGGTCCAGCAGTTCCTGGGCCAAGTGGAGTGGGGCGCGCTCGATTACCTGCTGATCGACCTGCCGCCCGGGACCGGCGACATCCAGCTGACCCTGACCCAATCCGTTCCATTGGCCGGCGCGGTCATCGTGACGACTCCCCAGGACGTGGCCCAGGAGATCACCCAGAAGGGGCTCCAGATGTTCCAGCAGGTCCAGGTGCCCATCGTGGGCGTGGTGGAGAACATGAGCGGTTTCACGGCCCCCGACGGCACCGTCATCAACATCTTCGGCAAGGGAGGCGGGCGCAAGATGGCCGCGTCCCTGGCCGTTCCGTTCCTCGGCGAGATCCCCCTCGATCCCCAGGCGGCGGCCGACGGCGACGCGGGATGCCCCGTGGTGGCCGCGCACCCCGAGGCCGCGTCCGCCAAGGCCTTCCTGGCCATGGCGAAATCGGTCGCGCACCACCTGTCGGTGATCAACGAGGCCACGGCCTCGGTCTCGACCCGACCGAAGGAAGTCAACACCGAGGACCCGCTGGTCACGGTCATCACCTGGGACGACGGGTCGGTCCAGCGATACCCCAACCGGTACCTCCGGAGCCAATGCCCCTGCGCGGGATGCGTGGATGAGAACTCCGGCAAGCGCGTCATCACCCTGGACCAGGTGGATCCCCAAGTGAAGATCACCGCCATGAACCCCGTGGGCCGTTACGCCCTTCACTTCACCTGGAGCGACGGCCACTCCACGGGGTTGTACTCGTATGAGACGCTGAGGAAATTGGGGGAATGAAAACAACGGCGGATGGCGGATAGCGGATGACGGATCGTTAAGGATTTAGGCTTAAGCTTTCCTATCCGCAAACCGCGAACCGCGCGCCGCGCTGAGGCCACCAGCCGAAGCGCTCTCTTGGCGCGTGCCACGCCCATCAGCGTGGTGCTATCAGCGCTGTCAAAGCCTTAAGCTATCCGCTAAAATGTTCGTATGGCCGTCGACACCAGCAAACCAAGGCCGGAAGGCCCGAAGGGCGAAGGATGGGTCTGGACCCAACTGGTCCTGATCTGCGCCTACTTGTTCCTGCCGCCCATGGGGCCCTTCCGCGTTTACGAGGTGTTCCGGGGCTTCGGCGCCTTGATCCTGGGCGGGGGAGCCTTGTTTTCGCTCGGGGGACTCCAGGGCCTCGGTTGGACCAAAACCCGCGTCTTCCCGAAACCCATGCCGAACGCCCAATTGGTCACCGAGGGGGCCTACCAATTCTGCCGGCACCCGATCTACTTTGGCCTCATCCTCATGGCCTTGGGTTGGGCCCTCTATCACCAATATCCCACTCAACTGGCGCTTTCCGCCGTCCTCGGGGTCTTCTTCAACTTGAAGTCCTTGCGGGAAGAAAAATGGCTGGTCGAGAAATTCCCGGATTACGCCGCCTACCAAGCCCGGGTGAAGCGCCTGGTCCCGGGTCTCTTTTGAACCGGGACCCTTCCCCCCGCGCCGCCCCCAACCTCGACAACTGGGTGGGCCTGACGATGGAAACCGACGGGGGACGTCCGCTTTTGGGGGGCTCCCTCGCCCGGAAAGCCGTCGAG
>Ga0265334_10000538_pt1 | contig 19315 bp, 6 predicted proteins | sample 42023metaG_FD_192442 | JGI IMG/M metagenome (GOLD analysis project Ga0265334, IMG submission 192442) | Rhizosphere microbial communities from Carex aquatilis grown in University of Washington, Seatle, WA, United States - 4-20-23 metaG | ecosystem: Host-associated > Plants > Roots > Rhizosphere >... | reverse complement strand
CAGCCGCGCGCCAAAGCTCCAGCGTTCGGTCCACGGCATATTTGCCGCAATGCTGACATCGTCCTGCGTCAGCAGCGCGCCCAGGCCCGATGGCTCGATCGCGCGCGAGGCCATCAGGTCGAGCACGACGCGCTCGCCCTTGCGCTCGAGGCTCGCGGCGAAGCTGTCGGTACCCTGCGAGGCGCCGACCTTCAGAGTCTGGAAGCCCAGGTAGTACCCGCCACTCGGGTCCTGGAAGATCGCTAGCTGCTGTTCCTGGGTCAGCGAGGTCACGCGCGAGTAGCCGACCTGCAGGCTCATCGACCACTGCTCCGAGAGGCTGTACGCGAGCGTGGTCTGCGCGAAGCGGTTGTCGCTGCGATAGCTCTGATCGCGCAGCTGGTACTGGCCGTAGCCCGCCGCCAGCGACCACTTCCAGCGCTCAGAGAGCGTGCGATCGAACTGCAGGGTACCCTGCAGGTAGTCGTAGCTGACGACCACGAACGAAGGATTGTGCGCGTAGTTGACCTGATCGTACGAACCGGCGAGCGCGAGATCGCTGCGCTCGCCGAACAGATGCGTCCACGACGCATTCGCAAGCTCTTCCTGGCGGTGCAGCGTGCTGCCATTCAGCACGGCGTTCTCGAACTGGTTGTAGAACGTCGAATCCCGGTGCCACGAAGCAGCCAGCGCGACCGTGTTGCGCTCTTCGGCGAGACGCCAGTCCGCATCCAGGTACTGGTAGTCCGACAACAGCGAGGTGACGCCCTGAGTGGTCGCGAAGCGCAGCCGCGGGATCAGTTCGTAGGAGATCGTATCGCTGGTGTAGGTCGCCGGCAGATTCGCGGTGACGGCCTCCGACTCAGCGCCCAGTACCTGGGAGGTGCGCAGGAATGGGTTGGAGTTGTAGTCCGCTTCGAGCCCGACGGAGCTCTCGGAGCTCAAGGTTGCGGCGTAGGCCATACCCCCGAGCATCGCCAGTGCAGATCCGGCGCATGCCAACAGCATCCATCGTCGCGGATTGGTGTGAGAATGGGTATTCAATGCGGGAATCGTACATTGCCTGCGGTTCCTTGAACAACGCGGCGGCCACTAGCGCGCCTCACACTCGATCCCCAGACAAAACAGCTTCACGACGATGAAGGATGGCACCAGGCTCTCGCTCAATTGGTTGTAGTCGGTCGCTGCCGCGAGTCCGTTGGTGACCTGATCGATCGCGCTCTTGCTGGCATCGCCCAGCGAATTGGCGCCGGAGAGCGCCCCTGCCAGCGCGCCGGCTGCGGAAACGGGCACTCCGGTCGAGGTGCCGGTGACCGTGATATTGCCCGCGCCGAGGACTTGCACCGCGGCGATGTTGAGATTCCCCGCGACGCGGATGCCGGCGTCACCGGCATTGACCGTGCCGTTCGGCGCGATCAGGTTGACTAAACCCGCCGTCTCGCCCGGCTGCGACAGCAGCTGTCCGATGCCGCTGCCGGATACGGAATTGCTGATGTCGACCTCGAACTGCCCGGTATTCGGGTTGTATTGCACGACAGGCGGCGGCGCCGCCGAGGCACTCTTGGCGCCCTTGCCGGCGTCGATGTCGCCGCTGGAAGCCCACAGAATGATGTTGCCGCCCTCGAGCGTCAGCATGCGCGACTGGTTCACTTCGAAACTCTGATTGGCATAGCCCTGGATCGCGCCCTCGCCGAGCACGAGCACACCGAGGTTCGACACACCGCCGGATACGGTCGCCAGATTGGCAGCCGGATTGGGCACGCCCACCACGACCGAGCCGCCCGGCACCAGCAGATTGACGTCCCCTCCCTGCGCGGTCTTGACCTGGCTGTAGAACATGTTCAAGTCACCGGCATACGTGAGCGCGTGGCCATCGGCGTCCGAGGTCGGAAACAGCGTCGCAATCGCGTCGAGGCCGCGCATGTAGCTCGTGCCCTGCGTGGTGTGTGCGAGGCCGGTCGCACTGAGCTCATCGGACAGCACGTTCGCAATCAGCGGTAGCTGCTGCGAGGGCTTCAGGGCCTGGAAGTCGGCTAACGCGGCGCCGTAGCTCAACGCCGAGTAGGCGCTGGGGTCGAGCTGCGCGAGGTAGTCGACCAATGCCAGCGCATAGGGGCTCGGGTTGCCGAGCGCATCGGGCGCGAGATATCGGCTGATAAAAGCCTGATACGCCGGATCGCGCAGACTGCCCTCAGCACTCTCGCCGAAGCCGGCACCGACCAGGATCGTGGCGCCTCCGGAAGGCAAGCGGGTGTCATTGAGGTTGCCGTTGCTGACGATGCCGCGGGAGTCGCCGAGATTGACCGACTGGCCCGCGAGCACTTCCAGGTAGCCCGGGCCCTGGAGCTGGATGTCGCTGATATTCGCCTGCAGCGCATTACTCACCGGCTGCGTCGGCGTCGAATAATCGACCGACCCGCCAGCCTCGATCAGCGTCACGTCGGAGGCCTGAAGATTCTCACCCGCATAGCGGAGGTCGTAGATGTTGCCGCCGGCAATCAGATCGGCGGCCTTCGGGAACACGAAATCGCTCGGATACAGATTGCCGGTTTTCGCGACGATGAAGACCGGCTGCCGATCGCCCTGATGCAGCGGTATCGCAGGCAGTGTGTTGCTGGTGGCGAGCGGACCGCTGTTGCCGCCCTGCGGCAAGGCCGGATTGGGCCACAGCAGCGGGTTGGTCTGGTCCATCGTGAGGAACACGCCGTTGGACAGGTCGGCGCTCTGCGTCTGCGTGAGGCCATCGTCAATCGAGCCGTGGGCCAGCAGATTGAGCGTGCCGCTCGAGGAGGGGTAGAGCTCGAGCGGGGTCCCGTGGCCGGTGTTTTCGATCATAAGGTCGCCTGAAAGGGAAACCATGTCCAGGGTCGGCGGATACGCCAGGGGTCCCCCGCCGTTGTACCGCGACACGGAGAGGGGCCGACCGTCGCTGAAATTCAGCGCGGTCAAGGGCAGATTGCTTTCGGTATTGAGCAGCGTGATATCCCCGCCGCTGCTCTCGAGGCGGGTAGCGCTGGCCGGAGTGTAGGTGTAGAAGAAACTCACCCCGCCGCCACGCCGGCCCACCGCCGATTGATTGGTCGTCGAGAGGGGCAGCGCCGTGCTATTGCCGATGAAGTTGATGAGCACGTCCCCGCGCGCGCCGACCGCGAGCGTGCCGCCGCCTGCCAGTAGCACGGGGTAGACCGGACTGCTGGTGAGGTTCGGGTCATTCAATGTGAGTAGCTCAGCTGGCGTGATTTCTTTGCCCAGCGTGGTACCGGTAGTAATGCTCCCGCCGGCATTAATGCTCGCGTCGCCCCAATCGTCTTCGAACACGCCGCTCGCGATATCGCCACCTGCCGCGACGCTCAGCGTACCGCCGCCAGTCACCACCAGGTTGGCGTTGCTGGCCACTGCCCCGGTATTGAGCATTCGTCCGGTCGTCGGCACGACTGCGGAGACGTTCTCGATATCGCCTGCGGCCTGCAATGCAAGGCTGCCGCCGCCGAGCGCGCCGAAGCCTTGCTGGAATTGGGAGAACTGCACCCACCAGCTGGCATTCGATCCTCCGGCGCGCCACAGCCAGTCCGAGGCACTCTGCTCGCTCGGAACGCTCTGGATATCGTTCGCGGCCTGGACCGACACGACGCCGCCCTCGGTCGGATACGCCGGCGCTGGCAGGCCCTTCAGGCTCAGAGGCGAGAACAGCAGTGACTGCGCGGCGCTCAGCACCGATGGCACACCTGCCGTATAAACCGCCGCGCTCAATGGCGCGGTCGCGGCGGGAATCTCAAGGTTGCCATAGCTGTCGTAGCGGCCCGCCGCGCCGGGGAGCGACGCACTGTATCCGAGCAGCACGTCGCCGCCGGCCGCAATGCCGATATTGCCGTCGCCGGTTCGGATGATGGTATTGGGCGCGACGATCACGTTGCCGCTTCCGGGGGCCGCCAGGTAGGCGCCGCCCTGCGCCGCTGCTGCCGCGGCGGTCGGTGCGTTGATCGCGACCGCGGTGACGGCCAGTGGATTAGCCGATGAGAGATCCGCACCGGCCGCCAGCCGATAATTCGCGCTCACCCCGTAGCTCGCCGTCACGCTGCCGTTGCTCGCGCTCGCCACCTGATCGGCCGCGGCGCCCGAGCCACCGAAATTCCAGCTCGCGACGGCCGGCCCGCTCTGCGTAAAGCCGTCGCTCATTGAAGCATTGAAAATCAGATTACCGCTGGCGCGCAGCGTCACGTCGACCGGCGCACCGAGTGCCGCGTTCCAGCTGTCGAGATTCCATACCGTGGTATGGGCGTCGCCGACCGTCAGATTCCCGCCGCTGTCGATCGCAATGCCGGGCCGGACCTGTACCAGCACCGGGCTGGCGGCCCCAAAAGGATTTGAGAAACCCGCCGCAATGCTCGCGGCCAGCGTCGCGGCGTTCCCGTTACTGACGAAAGTTTGCGCATCTCCGAACGGCGTACCCGCGGCCCCGCCTGCCGTAATATCGAGTGATCCGAGACTCGGGTCCCCGAGCACGACATTGGAGGAGCTGCCGTAGAGCTCGAAGCCTTCGGCGATGATCGGCCGACGCGTGTCGGCCTCGACCGTGCCCGAGCTCGGCAGGTCGATCCGGACCCCAAGATCATCCGCGGTGCGCGGCGCGTGGAGCGTCAGGGTGCCATCGGTGCTCGCATCAGCCGAACCGAGCAGACTGATCATGCCGCCGTTGAGCACCAGCAAGCCGCTCTCGGTGCCGAGTGTGACATTGCCGCCATGGGTCGCGAGCGCCTGCCCATTGATACCGATCGGGCCTGTGGCGCCGGCATTGGCGAGCAGCTGGGCGCTTGGATCGAGCGTCAGGTTGCCTTGCGCCCAGAGCGCGATGTCCCCCCCGCTGGTATTGATCGTACCGGCGACCTCGATCGAGCCCTGGTCCGCCGCGAGTTCGAAGCTGCTGGCCTGGACCATGCCGCCCACCGTGACGGCCGGATCGCCGCGTGCCCGCAGGGACAGCGCTCCAGTGAAACCACCCGCCTGCAGAGCGTTAAGGAGAGTTTCGAAGCCGGTTCCGGCGAGGCCCTGCGCCTCGTCCAACGTGAAACTGCCCTGCAATCGACCGGCTGGAGCGGCGCCCTTCAATGTGCTGCCGGTGACGTTGAATTGGCCGTTGGGCGCGAGGACCTGCAGCGTTCCCGCATCGCCGCTGATGCTGCCATCGGCCGATTGCGCGCCGGACACATCGAGCGTGGCACCGGGTTGCAGCGTGACGTTGCCCCGATCGGCGAGCAGCGTCACCGAACCGCCGGCGGCTGCGGCATTGGTGACCGTGAAGCCTTCGATGCCGCCCGCGGCATCAGTCACGGAGCCTGGCTGCAGCACTACGTCGCCGGCCGTCGCGTGCAGCGTGAGAATCCCCGCGGGCAGAGCGATCGTGCCGTTCTGGGTGATGGCATCTCCGTTAATTGCGAGCTTGCCGCCAAAGGCGGGCGCCGGCGGCGTGAGCGAACTCGTCGCCGCCTGCGCGATCGTGACGGTGCCGGTTGCCGAGACGGTCTGGTCCGCGCCGGCCGCGGAGCTCAGCGCAGCGCCCGTCAGCGATAGATTGACCCCCGTGCTGCCCGCTCCGCTCGATACCGTGAGCGTGGCTCCCTTACCTTCGGCCTCGATATCGCTCGCGGCGGAGAGCGCGACGCCACCGCCAAATCCCTGGATTGCCTTGACCCCGACACCGAGCGTAATGGCGCCGGAATCCGCGGCGCTGCCCGGGCTCGCGATCAGGCTCAAAACGCCAGTGCCGGCGCTCGCCGCGCCATAGGTGCTCGAAGCGGTCGCGCTCGTGTTCTCGAGCGCGATCGAGCCTGCCTGCAACGTCACGTCGTCAGGGTCGTTGCTACCGACGTCGTAGCCGTTGAGACCCGCCGCATTGAAGCTCAGGCTGTGTAGCGATGTACCGAGGTTCACGCTGCCGTAGAAGTCGATCGTCGAGCTGCTGCCGATCGTCAGCTCCTTGATACCGCTCAGCGTACCGAGCAGTTGCGAGCTGAGGGTCAGCCCGCTTGGGGACAGGCCGCCGCCCGGCACCGCGCCGAGGCTGACATGTTGGGAATAGAGCCCGAGTGCGAGTGCCGACAGGCTTGCATCCGGCTGTGCGGTGGTGCCCCCGGTGCTGTAGAGCAGCAGACTGCCCCCAACCTTACCCTGCCCGTTCAGGGCTTCCAGCAGCGCCCCGTGGCCAATGCTCAGCGTGCCGGTCGGACCCGGGGCGCCGACCAACACGGTCGGGACCGAGCTCGCGCCCGAGGCCTCCAGCAGCGCGCCGACGCCCTGCAGGACCAGCGTACCGGGCGGCTGATTGAGCGCGCCGCGCGCGATCAGCTGCGCCCCATCGCTCACCGTCACGGCGCCCTGGGCTGCGAGGATCAGCGCCGGCGCACTGAGCGCGATCTGGCTGTTATCGAGCGCAATCGTTTGCGTGACCGCGGCAGTGATTTTCTCGCCGGCCGGCGTCGCCTGGACCTGCGCCCCCAGTACCAGCGTCTGCGCACCCAGATTGTCGAGGGCCTGGGCCGAGAGCTGCAGCGCGCCGCTCGGATCAGCGGCCGCCCCGGTATCGCTGATCAGAATGCTCGGCGCCTGGATCGAGACCACGCCGCCCGCGCCCTGCACCGTGGCCGCGTTGCCATCCGCGTCGGTGCCGGCAAAGCTAGCGGTCGCAAACTCGAGCGTACCGCCCAACGCCAGATGATTGCTTGCCGCGATCTGAAGTGCGCCGGCATCGGCCGGCAGGCCAGAAGGCGCGCTGCCGCTGCTGCTCGCGGCTGCGCTGAAGAACGCGTTCGCCGTGGACTTGAGGTATTGCGACTGCTGCTGCACCACCGCGCTCGGCGCCACCAGCACCGTGGACGTACGGCTGTCGAGGATATCGGTACCGGCCACCGCCAGGCGGCCCGCGACCACGAAGGAGCCATTAGCCTGCGCGATCACCGAGCCGGCGGCGAGGTCGCTGTTGGACTGCACGATGCGGATCGCATACGCACCAGGTAGCTGTGCATAGCGCGCCGGCAGCAGCGCGTAGTAGCCCGCGCGCAGTCCCGGCACGGCCGACAGGTAGATCTGCTGCGCGGTAGCGTTCGGTGTATCGGCGGGCAAGCCGCTGCCCTGCTGCGACTGGTACTGCGCGTCGATCGGCGCATAGCCGGAACCGAGGCTCGGCACGATCGCGTATTGATAGGAGTGCAATCCCGCGCCATTGGCGGCGGTGCTGCTGCTGTCGAGCACGTCGGTCGAACCGCCGGGCCCGGTGACGTACTCCCATGCGAGCAGCTCTCCGCCGCCCGACAGGTCGAGCGTGCCGGCGACGCTCACGTTCGAGGCCTGCAGAGTGATGTTCTTGGCCGGCAGGACACCGATCACTTCGGTGACGCCGCTCTGCGGAGCATAGGTCCATTGCTGCCCGTTGACCGTCGAGCCGTATGGTATGTCGGTGCCATCGGCCGACACCGAGGTCACGCTGCCCACTCCAAGAGTCACGCTGCCCTGGGCGCTCACCTGTCCGGTGGCGCTATCGAGCGTGTCGATACCCTGAAGCGTGATCTGCCCGAGCGGCGCCCGCACCACGCCATCCTGGACGATCGACTGTGCCTCAATCGTCAGCGCCCCAGCGGCCGAGAGCGGGGTCGCGGGCAAAGCGGTCGCGCCCGCCGGCCGGGCGATGCTGACGGTGTTGGCTGCGCTCAACGTGAACGGGGTGTAGCTGGTCGGGTACAGCTGTGCCGCGGTCAAGCTCAGGTTGCCCGAGCTGTTCAGACCGGCGATGTACTGTGGGTGGTTCAGGTCGCCAAAGTAGCTGCCCGCCAGCGCGAAGCGAATGTCCCCAGTGCTGGCCAGGTTCTCATTGCCGAAGCCACTCCAGGCGCTCTGTCCGCGGATGTCGATCAACTGCGCGGTGACCGACAGGGTCGCGTTGCAGATCGCGGCCGCGGCCGAACATTGAGCGGCCTGCACGGCCGTAGCGGTGGGGTTGCCGCTCACAAAATACAGCGGGTCGTTGAAGTAGTTGCCCAGCGCGACATAGCCGGCGCTCAGCGTGGCCTCGGAACCGGCGGTTCCGAGCAGCATCGGCGCATCGAGTGTCAGACTCGCTTTGCTCGACAAGCTCACGGCGCCGTTGAAGCTGATGAGGTCGGCACTCTTCAGCGTGATGTTGTCGAAGCCTCCGGCTTCCAGACTCGCGGTACTGAGCTGCGCCTGACCGCTCACCAGCGCACCGGAAAGTGCCGAGGGCGCCTGTGCGCTCAAGCTGAGCGTGCGGGCCGTCAGCGGATACGGATTGGCGAGCGGATTGTTCTGGTCGGCATCGCCAAACGCGGTGGCAAAGTAATTGAACAGGTCCAGCCCGATGCTCAGGCTGCCGCCGCCCGCGCCCGCAACCGGCAGCCCGCCACTGCGGGCTGCCTGTCCCAACAACGCACCGCGCAGCACGAGGCCCTCGCGGGCATCGATCACGATGCTGCCGGCGTTGTCGGCCACGAGGGTCGCGCTCACCCCGCCCGCGCCGGTGATGTCGACGGTATCCGCGACCCCGCTAACATCGATCGTCGAGCCCGCTTCGGTGACGACGTATCCCTTGTAGGCTTGCAGCGAGATGGTGCCGCCGTTGAGCACCGAACCTCGACGATAACCCAGCGCATTCAGCGTGTTGACTTCCGAAGCCCCGCGCGCATCCAGGGTGGCATTCGCACCGATCAGGATCGACTGATTGGCGAGATAGCCGACATCGTCGCTCGAGACCGGCTGGGCGGGCAGCCCTGAGCCCCCAATCTGCGCGGTGATGACCCCGGCCGGCGCTACGATGTCCCCCAAGATGCTGATGCTGCCGCGATCGCCTGAGAGCAGGGCTACCGTGGATTGGGGATCGGCGATGATCGCAGCATTCTGGTCGAGCAGGATGTTGCCCTCGGCGTCGGCACCGGTGTCGAACTTCGTTCCCGGACTCGTGAAGCTCACGCTGACTCCGGCGCGCAGCGAGCCGGGCAAGGCTTCCAGTGTGGTGAACGACTCCAGCGCCGTGCCGCTCGGCTCACGCAGCATCGGGGCCGAGAACACCAGGTTCTCCTCCAGCGGCGCCAGCACCACCGGCGTCGAATTGCCGCCGCCAATCACGACATCATTGAGACCGGTGATCGCATAGCGCTGGAAGCCCTGTTGGTCGAACAGTGCCGGCGCCAGCAGCAGTTCGCCGGGCGTACCCATTGCTGTCGACCCGACGGTCACGGATCCCGAGCTCAGCGCGAGGCTCCCGCCCTTGCCGGCCGTCAAGCTATCGCCGACAAGTCGTGCGCCGACGCCCAGTATCAGCGCTCCGGTGTAGGTCGAGGTCAGCTCCTGCTGGTAGGAGGCGCTCAGGCCGATCTTGCCGGCAGCCCCGGCGCTGAGCGCATTGCTGGCATTGACCCAACCGCCGCCGGACACCTCAATGCGACTGTCGGCACCGACGCGCAGATTGCCCCCGGCACTGAGGCTCACGCTGCCGCCGGCGGACGCAATCGTTGTATTGGGGGGCGGATTGCCGGGCGTGTTCGTGAACAGCGGGGAGTCGTTGACCCAATTGCCGCTGACATCGATCGCGGCACCGGCCTCGAGGCTGACATCGCGCTCCCCGGGTGTCACCAGATCGATCGTCGTGAGACTGACGCTTGCGCCGGAGCCCGCGATGTTGCCCGCGATATCGATCGCGCCGTCCGCACTGACGGCGAGCGCCCCTCCGGCCGCCAGCTGCAGCAGGCTGCCGGCCGCCAAGGTCACGGATCCAGTGCTGTAGAGCGTGATCTGACTGAAGCCGCCCTGTGTCAGCTGTGTCGGTGACAGCGTAGTCAGCGCCTGCAGGCTCGCCGGCAGTGTGGATTGGAACGGATCGAAGGCTCCGAGGGCGTCGAGCGCGCCATCCTGCAACTGCACGGCCGGGGCATCGTAATCCGTGTCCCCGCCCGCGGCGCTGCAGTCACAGCCCAACACGAACAGCCCGCCGCTCGGAGCGCTGCCATAGCTTGAGAGCGGACTAGTCGGCCGCGCGTCACTTACCAGCCGCTGATTGGGACCGGCGATCGTGCTCCCTAGCATCGAGCCGCGCAGATACACCTCGGGTGCCTGCACCAGCAGCCCGCCGGCGCTGTTGCCCTGCGTGTAACCCGGGTAATAGTTCTGTGGATTCAGGTTGGTCGAGGTACCCCAGGTCGGATCGGTGTAGGAGTAGCTGTTCGCAAGCCCGACGTACGGGATATTGGACGATGCGGTCTCGATGCTTTGGGTCTTGCCGTCGGCGCCCTGCAGCAGTGTGATGGCAGGTCCGTTTCCGCCCTGGAACGCTACGCTGCCGCCCGACACGTTGAGGCTCGAGCCGGCGCGCGTGATGACACCCCCATCGGACAGCAAGTGGATGTTGCCGCCGGCGGTGAGCACCTCATCGATCCCTATGCCGATGTTCCCCACGTACGGTGCGACATTGAACAGCGTCGAGGACACGTTGGCATCGACGGTCACGGCCTGTCCGTGCAGAAAACCATTACGCAGCAGCGTGTCATCCTGCAGATCACTGCCCTCGAGGGTCACGCCGATGATGTTGCGCGTCACCGGCACGCTCACGCCCACCTCACCCGACACGTCGATGCTGCTGCCCGTGTCGAGATAGATTTGCCCTCCATCGGCGGACACCGTGGTCCCGCCTACGAACTGAGTGTTCGGATCGCCAGCCGCACGGACGTTGATCGTGGCGCCAGGGGCATGGATCGCGGCGTTACCCCGCAATGCCACGTTCTGACCGACCAGCTCGATCTGCGAGGGCAGGAATGCGCCGTTCGAGAGATTCTGCTCGCTGATCGTTGAGGTATCGCCTGGGTGGTCTGAACTGCTCGATAGCACCTGGGTGACGCTGCCGGGTGCCAGGGTCAGGGCACCGCCGCTATTGGGCAGCAGGCCACCGAAGCCGCTCGCGGCATTGTCGTAGAACGGGGCGCTGCTCTTGGAGGAGGTATCCCCCGCCACCAGATAGATCGAACCGTTCTGGCTCACTGAGGTGGTCGCGCTCAGCAGCCCGGCCTGATTCACGACCAGACCCGCGAGAGTGATGTTGCCGGTGTCGGCACTGATGGTGCCGGCATTGCTGACGATGCCGGCGCCGCCCGCGGCGGCCGGCAGCCCGCTCGCGTTCACCTCGATCAGAAAGCCGCGCAGCGCTGCATCGCTGCTCGCCGCCAGGTAGATCTGGTTGCCGGCCGCGAGGACGGTCTGGCCATTCGGGGATGAAATCGTGCCGGCGTTACTGACGGCCGAGCCCAGCAGCATGATGCGGCCGCCTGAAGCACTCGTGAGCGTCGCGCCGGAATTGACCGAGACGGTGCCCGGGTTATAGGCCGCGCCGGTGGAATCCACAGCCTGGAACACCGACGGCAGGGTATTGAAAGAGCCGGTGACCGGATTCTGTGATAGCAAACCGTTCTTGAACAGGTAATCCGGATCGCCGTTGACCGGGGTCAGGGCAAGCGTTGAGGCGATCAGGCTGCCGACGTCGATCTGCGCCGTCTTGTCGAACACGATGCCGTTCTGGTTGTACAGATAGACCTGGCCGTTGGCCCTGAGTGCGCCGGCGATCACGCTCGGATTGGCGCTCCAGATCTTGTTCAGTACCGCGGCGCTGGCCGATGGCTGCTGGAAATTGACGTTGTAGCCGTTGGCGATGTTGAAGTCCGCCCAGTTCAGAATCGCTTGCGCGCTGCTCTGGGTCACCGTCATCGCGCTGCCAGCGGCGACGGCACTGGCCTGCCCGTAGGTGACGAACGATGGCGCGTGAGTACCGCAATTGCCCGCGACGCATGGCGTAGGCAGTGGTGGTTGCGCCTCCACCGCTTCGATGATCAGCAGCGTCAGCATGCCGGCCCCGATCACGGCCCAGCGCCCAGCCCGACTCACAGTCTGGCCTGCGGTGCACCGGCGCTCGCCCTGCAATGCTGTCATCCGCCCCTCATCCTGCCGATACGCCGCCGTGCCATGATAGGGAGGCCACATTGCATGGTGATGAAATTCTAGCGATTCACCGTGCTCGCCGAGCGGCGGTATCATGCCTCCCGCGCCTCCGCCGGCGTCCACTCCTGCGATCGATGGCCTCACCATTTCAACAAGCCGTCGCCTGCTTTCAGCAGGGCCTTCGGGACCAGGCCGACGGGCTGTGCGAGCGCATCGGACCGAACGATCCTGACTACGCGCAGGCCCTGCATCTTCGCGGGCTGCTCGCACTGCAGGCCGGCGAGGCGGCACGCGCGATTGACTTTCTGCAGCGTGCGCTGGCCGAGGATTCGCGCCAGCCCGCGGTGCATCTGAACCTCGGATCGGCATGGCTGCGTCTGCAGCAGCCCGCGGCGGCCCTGGCGAGCTTCGATGCGGCGCTGTCGCTGCGGCCCGACTTCGCGGACGCCTGGAACAACCGCGGCACCGCGCTGCTGGCGCTCGCGCGTCCCGCCGAGGCCCTTGAGTCCTTTGAGCACGCGCTGCAATACCAGCCCCGCCGGGCGGTGCTGCACGGGAATCGCGGCCGCGCGCTGCAGAGTCTCGGGCGCCTGGATGCGGCGCTGGCAGCACTCGAAGCGGCCTGCGCCTTCGAGCCTGACCATGCCGCCACGCTGCTGCAGAGGGGCAATGTCCTGGTTGCGCTCGGCCGCATCGAGCAGGCATTGGAGAGCTACGAGGCCGCCCGTGCGCTGGCCCCGAGCGCCGAGGCGGCCTTCAGCTGCGGCGTCGCGTTGTTCAGTCTCGGGCGCTTCGATCCCGCGTTGGCACAGCTGGAGGCCGCAGCGGCTGCGAGCCCTCGGCTTTCCAAGGCGCGCGGCTATCAGGGCCATGTGCTGCGCGCCTTGGGACGCCACGAGGAATCGCTCGCCGCCTATCGCGCCGCGGTGGCGCTCGAGCCTGGGTACGTCGATGCACTGTGTGGAATTGGCAATGCGCTGCGGGAGCTCGGACGGCTCGAGGAAGCGTTGGCCGCCTATGAGCTCGCGCTCGAGCAGGACGCTGCGTGTGTGGAAGCATTGAGCAACCTCGGCCGCGTGCTGCTCGCCCTCAAGCGGCCGCTCGAGGCCGGGCACATGCTCGAGCGGCTCCTGCAGCTCGCGCCCGACACGGGAGTGCGCTGCAACTATGCGCTCGGTCACCTGATGCACGCGCGCCTCTCGTGTTGCGACTGGCGCGACTTCGACACGCTGCAGCAGCGCATTCTGGAGGGCGTCGCGGCCGGCCAGCCCGTCACGCTGCCCTCGCATCTGCTCACGATCTCGGATTCCCCGGGCGCGCAGCGCGCGTGCGCACAGGCCTTCGTCGAGCGCAATTGGGCGTTGATACGCCCGCAGCCGGCCGAGCCGCCGCGGCGGCACGATCGCATACGGCTTGCGTATGTCTCGGCGGATTTCCGTGAGCATCCGGTCTCGCAGCTGCTCATTGATGTCTGGGAAACACACGATCGCGGCGCCTTCGAGACCGTAGCGATCGCGCTGCGAGCGCCCGCCTCGGACGCGATGAACCGGCGCATCCGCGGAGCCTTCGACCACTTCGTCGAGGTTCATGACCTCAGTGACGCCGCGATCGCGAAACTCACGCGCGAGCGCGAAATCGATATCGCGGTAGACCTCAACGGATACACGGACGGCTTTAGGCCCGGGCTGTTCGCACAGCGCGCGGCGCCGATCCAGGTCGGCTATCTGGGCTACGCCGGCACGTCCGGGGCGCCGTACATGGACTATCTCATCGCCGATCGCACCGTGATCCCGCCGGCTGACGAAAAGCATTACAGCGAGCGCATCGTCTATCTGCCCGATTGTTACCTGCCGGGCACCGCAGCTCGCGTGGCGGCGACGCCGACCCGTGCTTCGCAGCAGCTGCCCTCCTCCGGCTTCGTGTTCTGCTGCTTCAACAATCAGTACAAGATCCTGCCGGCGATGTTCGAGCTCTGGATGCGGGTACTGCAGCGTGTGGACGGCAGCGTGCTGTGGCTGGCGAAGAGAAGTGAGGAGGTGACGCAGAACCTGCGGCAAGCCGCCGAACGCTGCGGAATCGCGCCTACGCGGCTGGTGTTCGCACCCAGGGTCGCCGACCTGGCGCAACACCTGGCGCGCTACCCTCTGGCGGACCTGTTTCTCGACACGCTGCCGGTCAACGCCCATACCACCGCCAGCGACGCGCTCGCGGCGGGTCTGCCATTGTTGACCTGCCGCGGCAGCGCGTTCGCAGGACGCGTCGCCGCGAGCCTGCTGCACGCGGCCGGCCTCCCCGAGCTGATCACCGATAGCTTGCCGCACTACGAATCACGCGCCGTGGAAATCGCGACCTCGCCCAGGCTGCTGGGTGCGCTGCGCCGTAGGCTCGAGTCCCGGCAGGCGCCGCTGTTCGATGCCCATCGCTTCCGTGCCGACCTCGAGCGGGCGTACCGTATGATGTGGGAGCGCTCGCTGCGCGGCGAATCGCCAGAGGGATTTGAAGTCGAGAGCGGGCCCCGTGTAACCACGGGGCCCGCCTGATCCTCACGACCCGTTGCCGATCCTCTAGTGGAGTGGATCGGAACCGTAGCTGATCACCTGGTTGCCACCCACGTTTTGGACCGAAGTTGCGTCAAAGTTGAGCTGGATCGGCGACGTGGAGTTCCCATTTCGTGACCAGAGGATCACGCCGCCAGCCTGAGCCGGGACGCTCGCCACATCGGGGTCGAGCAGCACACCGGTGAGCGCGTTCGGGAACTTCTGGTTCGCAAACGCCCCCGAGACGCTCTCGGTCTGCAGCACGCTCTTGATCGCAGCGGTCCAACCGGGGTTCGTGAATCCGCCCGCGGCGCGCGTCAGGAACACGTTCTGGTAGACAAAATCGTAGGCGCCGGTCACGACATTTGAGTAAGTCGTCGCAGTGTTGCCGTTGATATTGTCGCTACCCGTGCCCGAGTCGATGCCGACACCGCCGATCTTCGCGAACGAGTACTGGTTGGCGCCATGACTCTGATTGAACGCCGGTGCGAACTCCGCGTTCAGAATGCCGATGGCATAGTCGCCAGCCTGGTTCGCATTCTGCAGGTCCGCAATGATGGCTGCTCCGGTTTTTTCCTGCACGTCCTGATAGCCGCCCGAGAGGTTGAGGATCGTGTCGGTGTAGCCAGCATTGACGCCCCCGGCCGTGACGCTGCCGGGCTTCAAGGCTCCCCCGGTACCGATTGCGGTCGGATATCCCAGAAAGTACAAATTGGATATCACCTTCGCCGCCGATCCCGAGTTGCGATCCAGCAGCCAGACCGGGGCCGAGGGCAGCTGCGTGCCGTCATCGGCGAACAGCTGGTTCCAGTTCGTCACCCCGCCGCCCAGGATGCCCTGCACCTCCTGTTTCGTGAAATTGGTCTTCGGATGCGGGAATGCCACGGTGCCGTTGTAGAGCGCGTTGGTGACCGCGACTGCCCAGACGTCATCGTAGATGCCGAGCTGCGAGATCGCGCTCAGCTGCGTCGCGGTCAAGGCGGTGATGCCATTCAGATTGTACGGATAGTTATAGAGCGCGACCTCGACGTCCGACAGCCCCCAGTCCGGCGACTGGTTGTTGCCGGTGAGCACGGCCGAAAACTTGTAGGTCGGCGCGTTCGGGTTGGTCGCCGGCGAGGCGTTGCTGGTGGTCGTAGCCGTCAGAAATGAGGCGATCGTCGGGTAGGGTAACTGTCCGGCGGCAGAGCTCGGGGAGTTGGACAATGGCACGAGGTCGTTGAGCAGCGGTCCGCCGGTGAAGCGGTAGAAGAACAGCACGTTGCCCGAGGCGCCGAGCGCCGCGGCACCGGCCGAGTTGGTCGTGCCGGTGACGATCAGGTAGCTGGTGTCCGGAGCTCCGCTGGTGTTCGTCGTGTAGACGTCGATCGTGGCGGGTTGCAGCAGTTGCTCGGCCGCCCAATACGCGGCATTTTCCTGCGACGAGCCACCCGCCGCATACAGCGTGTAGTTGTAGGTCGCACTCGGTGGCAGGGCGTAGGCAGCAGTGCTGCCCAGCGCCACGGCGACGGCCGCGGCCACCAGATTCCTCTGGGTTGAGGACTTCATAGAATCTCCTGAATTATTGAATCTTGGGATGTAGAGGGTGAGCTGGGGCCTTCAGACCGCCAGCCCCTGGAGCGATGCGTCCGCAGACGGGCGGCGGCGCACCACCACACCCATCAGCACCGCGCCCGAGAGCAGCAGCAGCAGCGGGGCCGGCAGCGGCACCGCGGAGACCGACCCGTAGGTCAGCAGGCCGGCCGAGCTCAGCGTCCATTGACTGGCCAGCGCCGCCACAAAGGCCCCACCGCGCGTGGAGCCGGGGGTGCTGGTCGTGACCGCATAGAAATTCAGCGGCGTGCCCACCACCCCTTCATCGGCAACGCCGATATCGCTGGTGAAGCCAGGGTTGTAGTCTGCGTTCCACTGCTGCAGTGTCGGGGCGCTCGCCGGAAGGAAGGTCGAGCCGCCGGACGGATTGCCCACCTGGCCCAGAAAAGTCGAGATCTGCGTGGCCGCAGCCGCAACCTTCGTGCCCGCCGACGAGGGAGGGGCCGGCGTCGCCCCCGCCGTGGTATCCACCGTGTTCCCCACGGTGTAGCCCACCACCGAGTACTCGAGAACGTCCCCGCCGGCGATCTGGCTCTCGAAGCTCTGGTAGTTGGCATCCCCGGCCAGGTTGAACGATTGCGCGCCCGGATCGCTCGCACTCGTCGGTAGATTCGTGTCGAACAGATACGACGCATTGCTGGTCGTATCGATCAGATTCAGAATGATCGTCTGCGTCGTCGTCGATGCAAATGCGCCACCGGATAGCGCGAGCGCTACCACTCCGGCAACGACTGTGGTACTCGTCTTGCTTGACATCACTGCTTCTCCCCAAATGCTGATAGATATCGCTGTCCGAGAGGCTTCCGTAGCCCGCCCTGCGCTGTGCACGGGCTCTGGCGACGATGAACGTGCCAGCTCTCGGCGCGGACCTAGGGTCTCAGCGCTTGACAACGCCCGAGTGACAGTAATGTGAAGAGTGCATGACACGACGGGCCATGAGCCCGGGCATCGATGCTCAGACGGAAGTGCTAAGAATTACACCGCCGCGGCTAGGAGCCGCTGACGTTGATATTCAGCTGCTGCTCGACGCCATCGCGCTGGACCGTGAGCGAGAGTGCGCTGCTGCCGACCCTGTTCAGCTGCGCTGCGGCGGAGTCGTTCCCGTCGAGCGCGACGCCGTCGATGTGCGTGACGATATCCCCGGGACGCAAGCCGTAGAGACGGCGTAGACGCTGTACGGGACTGACCGCGTAGCCGCGAAACGCGTCGTTCTCGACCACCGGTCGTGCCGAGAGTCCCGACCAGAAACGCTGGGCGGCTTGGTTGTTGACCCTAAACGTTTCGTCCGCCGCCAGCAGCGACCCATCGCCCGATGCGCGGCGGGCAGCTGATCCCAGTGACTTCGCGGGCAGCCGCACCGTGAGGTAGCCGCCATCGCGCTCGAGAGTCACGTAATCGCGGAACACGCGGAACAGGCGCGTGCCCGCCGTCACTTCCATGCCCGCCCCGAATAGCCGCGCCTGCTGCTCGGTGGGCCCCAGCAAGGCGTAGCCGCGATCCGGGTGCCCCTCCCAGGCGATGGTTCCGGTCAGCTTCAGCGATGTCGTCACCGGTGCCGGAGAGTTCGTGCGGTCCATCGGGGACACACCGAACAGGTGCGCATTCACGATGACGCTCGCATCACTCGATGCTGCGCGGGAAGGCAGCCGGTGGGCGGGCGTGGGCCCAGCCCCGGCCTGCATCGTTGCGCTCCGCGCGCTGCGATACGTGGCTGCGATATCAACCAGCATTGCCAGCGCGAGCAAGGCGCAAAGGCAGGCCGGCGCCCTCCGGTGCCGCGTCAGCCTCCCGATCCTGCGATCGTAGGCTTCGTACGTCGCCCTAAGGTTTGACCTTCTGGCTGTCATACTTGAGCTGATATTCCTGCACGACATTCTCGATATCGACTTGCTTCAGGCCGAAGACCGGCTCCTGCTGCGACAACGCCGCCCAGACCCCTTTGTGCTGATAGCGCTGCAGCACTTCCTCGGCGTAGCCATAGAGCTTGAGGTTTTTGGCCTCGCAACTTGCATTGGCAGCGCTCGCCTGCTGCGCTCCCTGCTTGAGCTCCGTCAGCTCGGATTCGCGCGCCATCAGTTGCCTCGAGGTATCGGTCAGTTTCGTGGCGGTCTCGGTCAGCCGCTGGTTCGCGTCAGCGAGCCTGTGCTCGAGCTCCGTCTGCGTCGCCAGGGCGCTTGCCTGCGCGCTGGCCAGCTCTGCCGCATGATTCGCCTCCGCAGTCCTGGACCCGCTCTGCGAGGCCTCGAGCAGCCTGGTTGCGGCCTGTAGCTTCTGCTCAGCGGCTAGCTTCGCGCTGGTTAGATCGGCATTGTCCGATTGCGCCTGGCGCAATGCCTCCTGGGTCCGACGCAACATCTCTTTCGCGCGCGCGATCGTGTCGTCGGCGTCGGACGCCGCGGCCACGACCGGCACTGCGCATGCGATCAGCATCACGATCCTCAGCAGGGCAGAAGCGTTGCGCATCGACGAGGCCCTCAGAACGCGGAACTCAGATCCAGTTGCAGCACATCGCTCGCGAGCGGCAGTCCGCCGAGCTGAGCGTCGGCGCCAGCGAGCTCGACTCCATCGATCTGCTTGGCGCTGTCCCAGCGCACGATCACGGCGGTGTTCTTCTCGAAGGCGTAGCCGGCGCCCAGAAAATAGCCTTTCGCGTCCGTGCCTCCCAGGTGAAAATCCGTATCCGTGAACGCATCGAGCGTCGCATCGCGCTGCACGTAGCGGTAGCCGATCCAGGCCTGCCAGCTGTGCTTTTCGGCCAGCACCGGATAGCCGACCATCACGCGCGAGGCCCAGCCGTTAGTCTGCGGGTCCACCAGGTAGCCGGTGCGCCGCAGGATCTCGTTGCGATCGAATCCGAGGTTGCGGACCCAGTCCCCTTCGAGGATCACATGGCTGCGGCCGACGAATCCGAAGTCGAGCGAAGTCGACACGTTCAACTCATCGAACTTGGAGGCGAGCCCCCACAGGTAATTCTGGGTCCCGTTCTGCGTATTGAGCAGTCCGTTGATATCGAACACCGTGTTGCCGGTCTGACGGTAGGGCGCCGCGGTCGCGCTGTACTCGGTCGTGTAGATGCTCGGGTTCGGGATGCCTTCGATATTGCGAAAGTCATAGAGCGCCGCGCCCAGGCGCCAGTTCGCAGCATCATTGAACCGAAGCCCGAACCCGGTCTGGTACGCGTACAGCCACTTGCTCGGCGAGCTGCTCAACGGATTGGGTGA
>Ga0265334_10000537_pt1 | contig 19318 bp, 14 predicted proteins | sample 42023metaG_FD_192442 | JGI IMG/M metagenome (GOLD analysis project Ga0265334, IMG submission 192442) | Rhizosphere microbial communities from Carex aquatilis grown in University of Washington, Seatle, WA, United States - 4-20-23 metaG | ecosystem: Host-associated > Plants > Roots > Rhizosphere... | reverse complement strand
TGAGATGCTGTCGCAGAAGCCTTATGTGCTCAGGCGCTCGCAGCTCGAACGAATTGGGCGGGGCGATTCCTTGAGCCACATGCTGATGGGCATGACGCGGTCCAGCCGGAATGTGTCCAGCGCGACCTATTGGTATCGCGCGCCTGACGCCGAATTGGACCACCTCTGTGCCACCGGCCAATGGTGGCCGTCCGGAGTCGATGGGGATTTGAACCTGTAATAATAAAGCCTGCATTGCGCGTAGAAGAGTCAAACAAGGGTGGAAGTATGAGTGGGGGGCAGCGTGCAAGGGTGTGGAAAATCCATCCGGCGATTGGGATCGCGGGCGCGGGAAACAGCCCGACGGAGTTCTTTATTGGATCGGAAAATCCCGGGCAGCAGAGCGGACCGGATAATGGTCACAAGGATTGCGGCGATTCCGACAACCTGCACCTGCCCCGCATAAAGCGTAAAGCCGCGCGGTTTCGTATTTTTTCCTATGACGCTTCAGGCAAATGCCTGGGCGAGGTGACTGCGGATTCGGTCAAGGCCATCCATTGGACGGTCCAGCTCGCGAACAAGAAGGCTTCGGCGCGCAAGATCGGCGGCTCCGACGACAAGGGGCGCACCGGCGTGCGTCTTCGCAACAAGCAGATACCGGCCGCAGAGCGCTGGAAATTGGACATCACGCCGTTGCCGCGCCAGCTCACAGGACCAAATCAAAGTGCCGTGTTCGACGGCGGGAGATTCATGGATATTCCGCTCTCGCTGGGCGAGATGCGGACGGATTCCGGCGGCCGGCTTCTGGTGCTCGGAGGGTTGGGCAAAGCCGGCACCTATGATGCCGCCAAGCGCATCCGCAACTGCACCGACAATGACGGCTGGTATGACGATGTGTCCGACGGGCCGGTGAGCGCAAGCATCACGCTCAACGATGGGCGTGTGGTGACCGCCGCGCCCGCCTGGGTCATCGTGACACCGCCCAATTTTGCGCCGGAGATTTCACCCGTCGCCACGCTTTACGACGTGCTGGCCGACCGCGCCATCGCCGTGGGACATGCACGCGCGCCCTCAAGGCCGTCCTTCCGCCACGACATTCTGCCGGTCCTGAACCGGGTCGCCGGACTGCAATGGCTGACGGATAAGGCGCACAGATTGGCGCACGAGATTCAGGCCAATCTCAGCGCATTGGCCGGGAACGGCGAGGAAGGCCGCTCCGCGCGCGAAGGGGTTTTCGCCTTAGTGCTGAAATACGAATCGCGTCTGAGATTTACGCGCACGCAGCGTGAGGTGCTGAAATCCTGGGAAACCGGCGATTTCGAATCCGATTGGAATGGGGGAAGCGCGGAAGCCGCGGGCTCCCCGGTTCCGACGCCCGAAGACCTCGATCGTGCTGCCCTTGAATCATGCGCGGGCGGCGCGCTCTTTCCGGAGCACGGAACGGAAAGCTTCTTGCCGGACGATCCCTTCCGGCTGGACCACGCCAAGCTCGAGGCCGGAGCGCTGACGCGAGGCTTGGCCTGTCCCTGGCAAGCTGATTTCATCGCCCAGTCCGCACCCTGGTCGCCGATTGTTGCGCCCGGATCGGTGCTGACCGCCAAGACCTATGAAGACGTGCGCGAGCTTGATCGAAAGATTGCCGCGCTCCCGACGGACGGTACGGCGGACGAGCAATTGCCGGTGCTTGAAGAGCGGCGCAGCGCGCTGTGGGCCACCCGCCAATCCTGGGCGAGAGACCTGCCCGCCGAATCGCCCGCGCGCGAGGAAGCACTCGTGAAGGAGTGGCAGCATCTGGGCTTCGTTGCGGCGAAGGGGCTCAACGGAACCGCTTATGAATGCGCCGGCGCGGCGGCCTTCGTGGAAACGGAGCGCAATCCGTCTCTCGGCTCGATGGCCGATTACTTCCATCGTCTGGTGAATATCGAGACCAATCGGGATTTCACGCCCAAGGCGCTTGAGCTCGCCTTGCAGATGCTGGACGACGCGAAATTCACCGCAGACCCCAAATATGCTCCGTTCCGATACACGCCGGACGCGTTCGACGCGCATCTGGACCGGATCTACGCCGATTTCGTCGACAATCTGATGTTCAAGCCCGTGCCTTGGGAATCGGGCGACATCACATGGGAAGCCGCCGTCGATTATGATGACGACGACGAGCCGGTGCGGCGGGAACGCCTCTTTCACGTCGGCCGGTTCTCCGACCGCGCATTGGCCGAGCGATTCCGTCAATTTGCGCCGCTGAATCTGACCGATGGCGCGTGGCTGCAGAACATTCTCTCGGCGGGGCCGATCGACGGCGTGCAATCGCGGTTGTTCGCGATTTGGAGCGATGAAGCCGGAAATGGAAAGATCGAGCTTAACCACAGCAATGTCTACAATGCGCTGCTGCACAGCCTGAACATCTATATGCCGCCGGTCACGTCGCGCGAATTTGTCGAGCAGGATTTCGTCCGCGCGGCATTCGAGAGCCCGGTGTTCCAATTCTGCGTCGGACTTTTCCCGCGCCGCTTCCTGCCCGAGCTCCTCGGAATGACGCTGTTCGTGGAATGGGAAGCCACACCCAGCATGCATGCCATCGCCAAGATGATGTCGGACCGGCACATCGATCCGCAGTATTACCGGATGCACGCCGCGATCGATAACATCAACGTTGGACACGGTGCGTTGGCGAAAGAGGCCGTCAAACTCTACCTCCATCAAAAACGGGAGGAGGGCGGCGATGCGGCCGTCCAGGAATATTGGCAACGGATTTGGCGCGCCTATGTCGCCTGGTCGACGCTCGGCAATGGCGGCGACGACGTGCTCGAGCGGATGATGATCGTCGACAAGAAGCAAATCCATCGCGGGTCCTCGCTTTTGCTTGCCTCAGACATTCTCCCGCCGCTGGTTGTGGCGCTGCGCTCGGGCAAGGACCCGGTATCCGCGCATTTGCGCGCCTGTTTGAGTCATGCGACGGACGATCTGCTCGCGAAATGGAATCCGGAAATCCGTCCCTCCGAGGCGCTGCTCGACGGCTTGCGCAAGGATCTGAACGTGGCACTCAAGGCCGGGATTTATGAGCGGGGACGCTTCCAGGATGTCGCTCTGTCGCCCGCGACCAAGAGCTTGATGGACCTTAACCCCAGGCGCGGCGTCGATCTCATCGATCTCGGCCGTTCGCTGCTCGAGGATGCCTATCCGCAGGGCCTCGCGCCGCGGGCCGTTTTTCCCGATCTCAAGCGCTATCACGCGCAGAAGATGGCCAAGATGATCGAACACAAGACGCAATTGGCGATGCGCTCGCACCGCCGCGTCGGATGGCTCATGGACGCCTTCCGCAAAGGGCCGGAAAAAGTGATGCGGGTGCTCCTCGAGCGTGGGCTCGTCGACATCGATCATCCGAACCGCAGCCGCCTGTTCGAGCAAACTGAATTCAACGGGCCGATGTATAAAGTCTTCACCGACGAAGAAAAGGCGACCATGATCGACTGGATCGTGTCGCTTCGCGAAGAGGCTGGCGATGCAACCCGGCCGGAACCGGTCACGATGTCGGAACCCGCGCAAAGAACGTTCGAGTGGTTCAGTCATCGCGCGGAAACGCCGCACGAAAAGCCCCATGAGATCGTCAGTCTGAACGCAAAAGGCGCGAAGAGCGCTTCGTCCGCCGCCTCAGACCAGGATCGGTTCCTGACCGAGAAGCGGAGCCGCGTCGGCATGGGATCGGTTCATTGACGGTCAGGCGTCCGGTTCGCCGGCCTCTGTCACTTTTCGCGCAGGGTCGTGCTGTCTGACGCTCAAGGGCCGCATGTCCGGCCACACCTGGCGCACATGATCGAGGCATTCTTCCTTGGAGCCGGCAAAGCCGGTGGCGCGCCATTTCTCCGGAATCGGCTTCTCCGCGGGCCAGATGGAATATTGCTCTTCGTGGTTGACCACGACTTTGAAAACCTTCGGCGGGGAGGCTTCGGGGGTGTGCGAGCTCGTCATGGTTTGCCCAGAATTAATTCATCGTACACTATGCGGCAAACCGGTTCGCCACAAGCTGACCGCGAAGATTGCGAGGCCAAGCCCGTGAAGATGTTATCGCCCACCGCGCTCTCGGGCCGATGAGTTTGGATATCCTCTACATTTCGCACTGTGTCCCATGGCCTCCCGACAAGGGCGACCGGATTCGGGCATATCATTCCGTCCGTGAGCTGATGAAGCATCATCGCGTGCACCTGACCTGCCTGGCACGCAGCGAAGCGGAAGCCTCTGCGACCTCCGATTTGCGCGGCCGATGCGCGTCCCTGAATATCCATGTGCTGGACAGGAATCGGGCGATTGCGCGAGGGCTCGTGGGGTTCGCGGCGGGGGGATGCTTCACGACGTCGTTCTATGGCGTGCCGCAGCTGCGCGCGCATATAAGCTCCCTGGTGAAGACCAACCCGATCGCAGCGACGGTCGTTCTTTCCTCCGCCATGGCGCCTTATGCGCCGGACGGGATTCCGTTCCTCGCCGATTGGGGAGATGTCGATTCGGAGAAGTGGCTTCAATACGCGAAGATGCGCCCGCTCGGGTTTCTGCAGCGGATCGAAGCGGGACGGGTGCGCAAGATCGAACGCGATTACGCAATGCGATCGAGGCGCACCTTCCTGACCACGCCGAGCGAGCTCGAACTCTTCGGCCGCATCGCGCCCGGTGCGCCCATGGGCTGCTCGGGAAACGGTGTGGATATGCAGACCTTCGATCCGGCCGGATCGTTTGTCGTCCCCGAGGATCTCAGCCGCCGTAAATTCATCGCCTTCGTCGGTGTACTGAATTATTTCCCCAACAGCGACGGCGTTTGCTGGTTTGGCGAGAACATTTTTCCCGAGCTGCGCAAGCGCGATCCCGAACTCGAACTGTTCCTCGTGGGGCGGAACCCCGCGCCCAAGGTGATGCAGCTCAAAGAGCGGGAAGGCGTTACGGTTACGGGCGAGGTCGACGACGTGCGGCCCTATCTTGCGGCCGCGCGTGCGGCCATAGCACCTTTGCGGATTGCCCGCGGCATTCAGAACAAGGTCCTGGAAGCGTTGGCCATGGGAAAGCAGGTCCTTGCCTCCGAGGAAGTCTGCCGGACCTTCAGCCCGGAGATTCCGAAGGGCGTGCTGTGCTGTACATCGGCGGAGGATTATTTGCGCGCCATCGGGCAGTTGCCGCCCACTTCGGCGGCCGACAACGCGATCGCCGAAGCGACACGGCTTCGCTTCGGCTGGGAGACCAATCTCGCGCCCATCGTCGCGGAATTGGACGGCATCGCTCGGATGACCGCGCCATTATAGAGCCGGTTCCCACACTTAAGGCGGGCTTCTGCGGCCGGGCCCCTGCGATTCTGCTGGCCGCGGCACGAAAAGTCACGGCAAAATTGATCGGCATCAAATTTGGCCGCGTCCGTTGCAATAAAAGAGAGGGGGAAATGGGCAGTGGACGCTGCTCGCCGGTCAGGAGGCTTTCATGCACAAGACTCTCCGCAGTTGGGTTGTCGTCGCCGATAGCGCACGTGCGCAGCTCTTCATCCCGAACGAAGACGAGACGAGCCTCAATCAAAGCGAGCTTCCGGGCCTGGTACGGGTCGAGGTTGGTCATCACTCAAGCGACGTCGGGAGCGATGCGCCGGGCCGCAGCTTCGGTTCCGCCGGCGGCGGGGTGCGTCACGGCATAGAGCCGCGCCATGATCCCCATAAGCAGGAAAAGCACAAATTCGCGGTCGCGCTGGCCGATGCCTTGAACCGGGCTTGCCTGGGCCGGCAATACGACCGTCTGGTGCTTGTCGTGCCGCCGCGCACTTTGGGGGAACTCCGGCAATCACTGTCTCAGCCTGTGCAGAGCTGCATGGAGGTTGTTGCCAAGGATCTGACCAAAGCTTCCCTCACGGCGATCTGGTCCGAGGTCGCTGAGATCGTTCGCCATCGGCCGCTTACGGCTCATTGAATCGGAGGAACATGGCCATGAAACACATTTTTGTAGACGGCGCAGACCGGGTGATCGAACTCGGGATCGACCGCGAGAAGGTTGCCGGCATCATCGAAAAGGCCCGCATGTTCGATGCGAAAGAGCAGGTCACCGATCCCCAGTCCGGCTCGAATGCGACTGACGACGATATGCGAGACATCCTGGAAGATGCATCGGACGATGCCACGCTCCAGGAGCTTCTCGGGCTGATCCGCGATCTCGATGAGGACGAACAAATCGGCCTGGTTGCACTTGCCTGGCTCGGACGTGGCACATACGGCAGAAGAGATTGGGGCGAAGCCCTCTCCCAGGCGCGTGCCGCGCGCAACAAGCACACAGCCGAATATCTCGTCGCCTTGCCTTTGCTCGGCGATTATCTGGACGAGGGTCTTGCGCTTCTCGATGGAGCCGGCGCGGTATAGCGTTCGCCGCCCCTTTAGTAGACATCCTGGTGATAGCGCCCGCTCTTCTTGAGTTCGGCCAGGAATCCGATCGCCTCGTCGGGCTTGCGCGCGCCGTGGGCAGCGATAACATCGACGAGCGCGCGTTCCACATCTTTGGCCATATGCTTGGCGTCGCCGCAGACATAGAAGTGGGCGCCTTCCGCGAGCCAGGCCCAAAGGTCGCGCCCGACATCGCGCATCCGGTGCTGAACGTAGATCTTCTCGTCGCCATCGCGCGACCAGGCGAGCGTCAGCCGCGTCAGCACTCTTTCGGCTTTCATGCGCGCAAGCTCGTCCTCGTAGAAGAAATCGAATCGGCTGCGCTGGTGGCCGAAGAACAGCCAATTGCGCCCGGGCGCACCCGTCGCCATCCGCTCCTGCAGGAAGGCGCGGAAAGGCGCAATCCCCGTTCCCGGACCGACCATGACGATCGGGGTCGAGGGATCGGAGGGAAGCGCGAAGCTGTGGGCCTTCTGTACATAGGCTTTCACCTTCGTTCCCGGCGCGATGCGTTCGGCGAGGAAAGTCGATGCAACCCCGCTTCGCCCCCGGTTGGCGATGCGATAGCGCACGGCATCCACGGTGAGGGAGAGGCGCGTCTTGTTGATGCGCGGCGAGGATGAGATGGAATAGAGTCGCGGCTGCAGCGGGTCGAGCGCTTCGACGAACGCTTCCGGCCCCGGATGCACGCCGAATTTCTCCAGCGCGCCGAGCACGTCGAGGTTCGCGGCGTCACCGTCGGGATCCTCGCCGGCCCCGAGCGCCTTCGCTTTTCGCCGCTTCTCTCCCCCGGTGAGATAGGAGATGAGCTGAAACAGCGCATCGGGAGCCGTCCCCAGGGAGACGCAATCCGTCAATGCCTCGCGCAAGCTGCGCCCGCCGATGGCGGTCTCCGGCGATGCGCCAATCGCGGCAATGACGGCGTCCACCAGATGCGGCTCGTTCCTGGGGAATATCCCGAAGGAATCGCCCGGCTGATAGGAGAGCGCCGTGCCGGCCACGTCGAATTCGATGTGCCAGGTGTCCTTTTCCGAGCCCGTTCTGTTCAAACGCCGGCGTGAAACGAAAACCGCATCTTCGGGCGAATCCCGCGTCGGCGCGGAATTTTCAGCCTGTTCGCGCGACAGGGCCGCGGGTAGCGGCTGGGCGACTTCGATGTTGGACGGCGCGCGCTCTAACTCGCCATAAAGCCGCGTCAGCATCCGGGCGGTTTCCTTGCCCCCCGGCGCGCACAGATTGAGGCGCCTTTCCTTTCCGCCGAACAGGGCACCGGCGTAATCCGCGCAATTGTAGCCGCATTGGCCGCAATCCTGCTGCGCCATCGCCGCCATCATGCGCCGATTCAGAGGGCGGCCTTCGGCGAGCTTCATGCGTTCAGGCAGCGGGATCGTCTGGTCGTGCCAGGGCGCATCGCCGTCCTCGGCCTGCGGCGTCATGGGCGGTGCGGGCACGGGCGTGGACGAACCGTCGAACGCGATCAGCCCCGCAAAGAATCCGTTCAGCCACTGGCGCTGCTCGGTCGTGAAGGGCGCGCTCTCGGGAAGAAAGACGGCGGGTGCAGGCTGGACCGGGAGGGTCATTCGACGGGCTCCACAGCACACATCTCCTTCAGCGCGTCGATCTCATGGCGGCGGGTGAAGGCGAGAAAGGATTCGGACGGGCCCGTGCGCCGCGCGAGATAGAGCTTGAGAAGCCGCTCCACGGTTGGCGGAGCCTCCGCCGCAATCACGTCACGAAAAAGCTCGCGCGCCAGATTCGCGTTGGGCCCGAAGCCGCCGCCGACATGGACGTGATAGCCCTCCACCGTCTCGTCTTCGCCCGCGCCGACCTTGCAGGCGATAAGGCCGATGTCGCCGATGTAGTGCTGGGCGCAGGAATTGTGGCAGCCGGTGAGATGGATGTTCACCGGAACATCCAGCGCGACGCGCGCTTCGCACCAGCGCGCAATCTCCTCGGCATGACGCTTGGTGTCCGACGCGGCAAAGCGGCACCCTTTTGTTCCGGTGCAGGCGACGAGCCCTGCGCGGATGGAGGTCGCTTTCGTGGTCAGCCCAAGCTCGGCAATCGCAGTTTCGGCTACTGCGACGTCCTTTTCGCGCACGCCCGAAATCAGCAGATTCTGCCACACCGTGAGGCGCACATCGCCATCCCCGAAATCGCGTGCGATTCGGGCGAGCCCGCGCATCTGAGCGGCCGTGAGCCTGCCCACCGGAAGCACGACGCCGAGCCAATAGCGCCCCGCTTGCTTTTGCGGATGCACGCCGACATGAGCGAGGCGATCGAACGCGCGTCGCGGTGCAAGGGCCTCTGCCGGCACGCGGGTGAGCGGTCCGCCCAGCAATTGTTCGACGGCTACGAGGAATTTCTCCACGCCCATCGCGTCGAGCACGTATTTCAGGCGCGCTCTGTTGCGGTTGGTTCGGTCGCCATGCTCGATGAACACGCGCACCACGGCGTCGGCGATTTTCGTCGCCGCTTCGGGCTTCGCGATCACGCCGGTCTCGCGCGCGAAATCCCCGTGGCCGGTGATCCCGCCGAGCGCGAGCCGGAACCAGATGCCGGCGCTTGCCCCGAACCCGTCTTTCACCTCCACCGCCTGAAAGCCGATATCGTTGGTGTCTTCCAGAACAGGAATCGTGCCTGCGCCGTCGAAGGCGACGTTGAACTTGCGCGGCAGCCCGTAAAGCGAGCGATCATTGAGGATGTGGAAATGCCATTCGCGCGCGTTGGCGCGCGTGTCGATCAGCTCGTTCGGATCGATGCCGGCCGTGGGCGTGCCGGTGACGTTGCGGATATTGTCCGCGCCCGCGCCGCGCGAGGAGAGGCCAAGGCCCTGGATCGCCTCTACCATGGCGACGGCGTTCCTCGCTTCGATTTTGCGAATCTGCAGATTGGCGCGCGTCGTTACATGGGCGTAACCGCCGCCATATTTGTCCGCGAGATCGGCCACTCCGGCGAATTGCCAATGCGTGAGGATGCCGTTGGGAATGCGCAGCCGGCACATATAGGCGTTCTCGGCCGGCGCCGCGTAGAACAGGCCGTAATAGCGCCAGCGGAAATTGTCGGCCGGTTTGGGAAATTCATCCTTCGCCGCTTGCTCGTTCAGCCGCGCATAGGCATCGAAGGGGTGCTGCTCGCGCTTGAATTTTTCCTGGTCGGACAGTTTTTCGCCGCGTGCAAGCACACGGTCCTGGGCTTCAAGATGGGCTGCGTCCGGGCCTTCGTGCTGCGGGGCCGCCTGCGGCGGTGACCCTGGTTTGCGCGCAAGCCGCGCCACTTCCAGGCCGGACGCGAGGCCTTCGAGATAACGTTTCTGTTCCGGCGTGAAATCGCTCGACATCGTTCACGCCGCCTCGAATTGGTCAGGATCAGCGGCTCTCTTTGCTGCCCGGCGTTGAGCCAAATCCCTTCGACCTTGCCGGCTTTTGCCGGGCCGAAGGACCGTCCATTTCATTCAATCTTCGTGCCACGGCGATGACGGAAAAATACAAGCAATCTCCGTGGTTTGGCGGGGCAGACGGTGGCGAATGAGGCACATGCGACGTGCATTTGCCTACGAATTGATCAGTGGTGGCCGGGCTGCTGCGGCTGGCGCCACTCGTGTCTTGACATCGGCTGACGGCCATTCTTTCGTTTATGCCTTGGGATAGCGGGAGGATCGCAAAATGGCGGCAGTCGATAATGGCGTGAACGTTGAGGCGTTGCTTGGCGCGCGCAAGGCGCTGTCCGAGGCGCCCGAGGCGGCAAAGTTCAATTGGCGCGCCTCATGCAAATGGGTCAACGGCACCCATAGCAATTCGATCGTCCAGAATTTCTTCGGCTTGGGCGGCGAGCAGCAGCACCGGACGGAATTCTCGTTCGATGCCGACCATCCTGAGATTTTCGCCTCCGAGGACAAGGGGGCAACGCCTGTCGAGTATGTGCTGGTGGGACTGGCGAGCTGCCTGACGGCGGGCATTGCCGCCGTGGCTCAAAACCGCGGAATTCAATTGCGCTCCGTGTCCGCGACCATCGAGGGCTCGATGGACATCCAGGGAATCCTGGGCATCGATCGCGATGTGCGAAACGGGTTCGACGGCATCAAGGTCAAATACCAGATCGACGCCGACGCTACGCCGGATGAGATCAAGGCCCTTGTCGCCCAGTCGCAGAAACGCTCGGCCGTCTTCGACATCGTCACGAACCCGACCAATGTCAGTGTCGAAGTGAACTGACGCGGAGCGCGAGCGCGCCGAGCGGCAACAAGGGGGGCAGTCCGTTCGTACCATCGCGTCTGTCGTGATCGGCGCCGGGCACGCAGGCCTCGCGATGAGCCGCTGCCTGAGCGCGCGCGGGATCGAGCACGTCGTGCTCGAGCGGGGGGAAATCGCGAATTCCTGGCGAACCGAGCGCTGGGATTCGCTCCGCCTGCTCACCCCCAATTGGCAAAGCCGTCTGCCGGGCTTTTGTTATGAGGGCGATGATCCCGATGGCTACCGCACCATGCCGGAGCTTATCGAGTTCATCGATCGCTATGCGCATGCGATCGCCGCTCCGGTCCTGACCCATACAAGTGTTACCGCGGTTCGCGGCACCGATCCCGGTTATCTGGTGGAGACCGATGCCGGAGAATGGCAATGCCGGACGGTGGTGATGGCGACGGGCGCCTGCAACATCGCGACCGTTCCGGCATGTGCGGAGGGCGTTCCCTCGCCGGTGCGGATGCTGACACCAATGGAATATCGCGGGCCCGCGCAGATCGAAGCGGGCGGCGTGCTGGTTGTCGGCGCCTCCGCCACGGGAATTCAGCTTGCACATGAAATACACCGCTCCGGCCGGCCCGTGACCCTGTCCATCGGCGAACACATCCGGGCGCCTCGTCTGTATCGGGGAAAGGACATCCAGTGGTGGATGGACGCGACGGGGCTGTTCGACCAGCGTTACGACGAAGTCGACGACATTGTCCGGGCCCGCGGACTTCCTTCGATGCAGCTTGTCGGTACGCCGGAGCGGCTGACGCTGGACCTGAACGCGCTGAGCGCGGCAGGAGTCAAACTTGTCGGGCGGCTCGCGGAGATCAGGGGCGGCCGGGCGCAATTTTCCGGATCGCTGCGCAATCAGTGCGCGCTTGCGGACCTCAAACTGGGGCGGCTTCTGGACACGTTCGATGCGTGGGCGCGCGCTCGCGGGCTTGACGATGCCTTCGAAACCCCGGTCCGTCTGCCTCCGACCGCGAGCCCGGAATCGCCGCCGCTGGAGCTAAACCTCGCAAGCGGCGAAATCAGGACCATCCTGTGGGCGACGGGATATCGCCCCGATTATTCCTGGCTTCAGGTCGGCGTGATGGATCGCAAGGGCCGGATCCGCCACGATGGCGGCGTGACAGCGTCGCCGGGACTTTACGTCATGGGCCTGCAGTTCCTGCGCCGCCGCAAATCGGCTTTCATCGACGGGGCCGCCGACGATGCGGCCGATCTGAGCGAGCATCTGGCGGCGTATCTGGATCGAAAAGCGTAAAAGCGCGCTCAAAAATCGGGTTTGCCGGCCTGCGGTATCTTGGTGGAGCCGTTGTTGTAATATTCCTGCGTGTTCTCCGCACAGACATTTTCCACCCATCCGCCCGCACGGCGGAAGGTCACGGCCGCCGACCACGGTGTGTTGAAAACCTTCTTGTCATCCACCGTGAACTGGATCTGCAGCCCCTTGCCTCTGTAACCCTCGTCGATATAGGCCGCCTGCTGGGTCTCGACCGGACCTGCGTCGCGGATATTCCGCTCTTGCGCGGCTTTGGCGGTTTCGTAATCGACCAGGCGGTAGCGCTCCACGACATGGAGCGCGTCGCTGAACGGCGCGCCGTACATGTCCACGATAGGCGCGGGCCCCAATTTCACCCCGACGGTATCGACCACCAGCGTATCGCCTTCGTAATGACCGATGGAATCGCCATACCAAGAGGGCGTCACGTTCGCGGGATGCTGTGCATTCAGGCGCACACGGCGGACCTGGTGATCCTGCATGAAGAGGAAAACGATCTCGTCCTTCTTCTGCAGAATCTGCATTTCCTGAACCCGGAAAATATAGGGCGAAGCCATCGGCAGACAATTGAGCGACGGATTGGGATAATCGACGCCGCTGCGCAGCATTTCGCTCCGCTGCTTCACCACCGCGGCGGCACCCGGCGTCAGCATGGGATTGTTGAAATCTCCTCCGACATTGGGGCGGTTCAAGTACCGGCCGATGGGGCCGGGACCTGACGCGGGCTGCTCAAATCCGAAGGTCAGTCGCGACCACGCGCCGGTCATATCGGGAGCGGCTGCGGCTTGTGCACCCGTTGCAGGCGTCATGGAACCCAAGGCAAAGACAGCGATCAAGCCGGTGAAAATCTCCTCCCGAACCCGGCGCCCCATGCGAGCCTCCATGTCTTTCGGCCTATATACCATACTCTATGCGGCGAAGCGGGTGCGTTCCGCCGTTCTCCCCGCTCAGAATTGGGGAATCTTTTCCTCCGGAATCGTGCCGAAGGTCGAACCTTCGGCGAAGCTGCGATCGTTTTCCGCGCAAACCATTTCGTCGAACGAATTTACGGTCTTGTCCTGCCGGTATTCCGCCATGCCCTTCCACGGCATGGTGAAGGCGCCCGGGTCTTCGACCCGGACAATGACCTCCAATCCCGTGCCGAAGGGCGTGCGGAACGGACGATAACGCTCCACGACGTGGAGTTTGTCGGTATGCGGGGTCCCGAAAGGATCGACGACCGACATCTTGTGGGATTTGAGGCCGATGGTATCGACCACGAGCGTATCGCCTTCGTAATGTCCGACCGATTCTCCGTACCAGGACGGTTTCGGATTCGCCGAATGGGCCACATTGAGCCAGACGTGGCGCGCCTGATGATCCCGCCGATAGAGAATCACCACGCGATCCTTCAGTTGAAGAAATTGCACTTCGTCGAGCAGGTTCACGGCCTGGGGCACGCCCGAGGGCCAGCAGGAATCGTCGGCCGTGTAGACATGCTCCAGGCGGATTTCGGCCTCAGCGTTCTGCTTGACGATTTCGCGCGCCCAGGGTTGCAGGATCGGGTTGGCCGAATCGCCGGCCCAGATGTCTTCGGCGTCGGGGCTATTCACGGTCAGGCGGTCGATCGGCTTGCCGTCCTTGTCATCCTCCAGCGCATCGAACCAGAGATCGCCGACGCGGACAAAGTAACCCGAAAAATCCGGCACGGCGCCGGGCGGAGGACTCGTCGTCGCGGGCGCAGCAAACGCTGCGGCGCAAATGCCGAACGTGACGCATGTTGCAGGAACGATCCTCACGCCACGCTTCCTCCGGACGCCCGAACTTTCTTATCGCTCATAGTACAGCAAATCGGTTGGGTTGCCTTCCGCGCAATCGGGAACGATGGTAAGAACCGGCGTCCGCGGCCGATTTTGAGCTGGAAATCCACAGTGAGGGCCAAATGTTCAAGATAGCATCTCCGGGATTTTGGCAGGGCGGGGCGCGCCGCGCGCTTGCGGGCGGCAGCCTGATCGGCGTGGTTTGTGCTGCTGCCGCGCTTCTCCCGGCATTGGCGGCCGATTCGGATACCGCGGGTGCATCGATCCCTCAGTTCATGCAGTCGCCCGAAGTCGGCTGGACGGGCTATCTGCCCGGCAAACCCGATTACGCGCATGCCCGCACCTTCGCCGAATGGCAGCCTCCGCTCAGCGGTCTTGGCCCGATTACCGATGATCCCCAGCATCCCTATTACAACAACCAGGTGGCTCGCGAGACCGGCAAGCCCTCGACCTGGCGGGTGGCCGACCTCAACAATGAGGCGGCGAAGAACTTGATGCCGTGGGCCTTGGAGGCGCTGAGAAAGCAAAACGAATTGGCGCTGGCCGGCAAGAACGGGGAGCCCCGCCAGATGCGGTGCTGGGACCAGGGCGTGCCCAACATCCACGAGGCGCCCTTTGTCCTCTATTTCATCCAGACGCCCAAAGAAGTCGTCATGATGCAGGCGATGAAAATCCGTCGCGTATATCTGAACGTGCCGCATTCGAAAAATCCGAAACCATCCTGGTTTGGCGAATCGGTCGGCCATTACGAAGGCGGCGACACCCTTGTCGTTGATACGATCGGCCAGAACGACAAGACCTTTGTGGACGGCTACCGCACGCCCCACACCACCCAGATGCATGTGGTGGAGCGCTTCAAGATCGCCGATGGCGGCAAGCGGCTCGATGTCGATATCACGGTCGACGATCCGGGCACGTTCTACAAGCCATTCTCGGCCAGGCGGTCGCGTTTCCATGTTGCAAATGAAGCGGTGACGGAAGACGCCTGCGCTTCAAACAATGACGACATTTTCCATCTGGGCCTGGACCCGGTGCCGACGGCGGACAAGCTCGATTTCTGAGCGTTTCGCGCTGCGCCGCGATGCGGCTCACTTTACGCGCAGGCCCACCGTGCGGCCCTCGAAACCGGCGGCATCGAAATATTTCACCTCGCCGACGGTTTGATAATTCAGCACCGTGGTCAGCCCCTGCGCCGGTTCGGAACGAAGAATCTGGGACGCCGGCCGAGGCTCCGCCTCTCCGTTGCGAAGGGCTTCGCCGATCACGCGCCCGGTGAGTTTTCCCTTGGGCTCGCGTTTCAGGTCGAGCAGGCGCGAGAGGGTCATTCCGATATCAGCATTGCTCACCGGCGCGCCATCCCGGTAATGCGCTTTGAAATCGGGACCGATGGCGGCCATGAAATTCGCCGTATCGGCGCGGCTGAAGCTGCCGTGTATCCCTTGGCCCTGATAGAGCGTGCTGTCCGCGACTTCCACAGCGCATGTCAGCGGTGTGCCGCAGCCCGTGTCGAAAGAGCGGAAATTCACCACAATGGCGGGAACGGGCGTCAGCGCGCGGCCCTCCAGATTGATCGCACTCAGCGGCAAGGCGCCGGCCACGCGGCCGAGCGTATCGTCCACGAAGATGCCGCTGACATAATCCTGCGTCAGCAGGAACTGCACGATCTTCGGCGCCAGCGAAGCTGCGTTGGATTGCGGCAGATAGATCAAGTCCGAACCGCCATTGGCCGCCACGATGATGTCGGGCTTGTTGGGGTCGTTGCCGACGAGGCCGTTTCCCCGGCGCGGATAGTCGCCATTGGCCGGATCGATGCCGGCGCGAAAGCGGTCCGGGTCGACCAAAGGCAGCTTGAGCGCGCGCGAAAGATCGATCGCCATAAATCCGGGCGGCAGCGACCCCGTCGCGACATCGTCATAGCGGCTCTTCGCTGCGGAACTCGTCTTGCTCTCCTTGGACACGGTGGAGAACCCATGGTCGGCGCTGACGACGATATCGGTTGTCGCCGCGAGCCCGAGCCGGTCGAGCGCCGCCCGCAAATCGCGCAAATTGGAATCGGCATTACGAATGGCGCCGAGCGAGCTTGGACCGTTGATGCCGGGGACAAGCTTTCCATCTCCGTCGTTCTGATTATGCTGCGTGCCATCGGGATCGCGCGACCAGAACACCAGCACGAAGGGCTTTCCGGCCGCCTTGAACCTCGGCAGAACGACCTTGGTCGCAACGTCCAGGAAATAGCGTTGCTGATTGATGTTGGGCGTGCTGTCGGAGCGCGGCGGCGGGCCGGGAGGAAGCCCGGCTGCCTTCACCGCGGCCTGGAAATCCGCTGCCAGCTTCAGACCTCCGTTTCCGGTATCGTCATCCACGATGATCGTGCCGGTTCCCTCGCGCGCGGCCGAATCCTGAATCAGCACGGGGCCGAGCTTGCCGATGGCCGCCGTCGAAAAGCCGCGGCCCCGTGCTGCCGCCAGCACGGTCGTTTCGTTCAGGTAATTGCCGCCGAAGTGGCGGTCCATTTCGCCGATCACGTCGTCCTGTTCCAGAAACGGCGTCACACTCGTTCCGGCATTGGCGACGGGAAATCCGGGATAGATTACGTTGCTGAAATCGCCGGTATCGCCGAGATAATGGCCGGTCGCGAACGCCGATGCGTTGGCGGTGGTGAACGTCGGAAACAGCGAATGCGGATTGGCGAAATCGACGCCGTCGCGGCGTAGCGCCGAGAGCGCGGGCGCGGTCTCATCGTCGACGATTGCCGCTCTCAGCCCATCGGTGACGAAGAGAATGACATTGTTCGGCTGCGAAGGGGCGGTCGCGGCCGGTGAGGTCAGGCCCGCCAGGACCGCGGCGAGGATGCCGAACTTTCGAAGCTGCATGATGTTCTCCTAGGCCGCTTGCGCGCCGGCCTTGCCGGTTTCGACGACGAAGCTCTTCAGTGTGGAAATACCGGCATTGGGGTCGGTCGCATCCGAGACCGCCCGGAACCGGGTTTCCATGCGGCCGCGTTCAAGCGTCACCGAGACATAACCGTGCACCCGGCTGTCGAAGAATTTCACATGCGGGTTTGCGGGAAGATCCTTGGCGAAAACATCGTAACTCGGTGCGTGCGACGTGATCGAGCCCCCGACGAATTCGGTCGCGACGGCCGGGGATGCCGCGTCGGCGAAATCGAGCTTCAGATCGTTGGTCCAGAAGGAATGAATATCGCCGCCGATCACCACCGGATTCGATACGCGGCTGTCGTTTATATGCTGCAGAAGCCGGGCGCGGTTTTGCGGATAACCGTTCCAGTCGTCGGTCCAAAAGGCGGTTTCGCCGGCGGCGTTCCTCTGGCGAAACTCGGCCATCATGACATCCTGAGCGATCACGTTCCAGCGGGCGCGCGATTGCGCGAGCCCATCATAGAGCCACGTCTCCTGCGCCGTGCCGATCATCGAGCGTGCTGGGTCCAGCCGCTCGGGGCAGCTCGCATTGGTCTCAAGGTGGCCGCCGCCGTTCTTGGGAGGCGCATAGCACGCCTCGCGCGAGCGGTATTGCCGCCCGTCGAGCATGGAGATTTCCGCCAGATCGCCAAATCGGTAGCGATCGTAAAGCCGCATCATCGCGCCATCGGGGTGCGAGCGCGGACGCAGCGGCATATGTTCATAGAAGGCCCGATAGGCGGCCGCTCGCCGCAGCAGGAACGTCGCCGGATCGTCGAAGTCCTGTGAAGCCTGATTGGCATAGTCGTTCTGCACCTCGTGATCGTCCCACGTCACGATGCAGGTGGTTTCGGCGTGAAGCTTCCGCAGATCGGGATCGAGCCGATACTGCGCGTAGCGATTGCGATATCCCGGCAGCGTCCTTGCTTCCGCGTTTTCGCTGTGGCGGCGGACAAGATTGGCCGGGCGGCCCCCATCCAGGCCCATCGGGCGCATGTCGACATATTCGTAAATGTAATCGCCAAGGAACAGCACGACGTCGGGCTGCTCCTCCGCCAGGTGGCGGTAGGCGGAGAAATAACCGTGCTCATAATCCGAACAGGAGACGAACCCGAAATTCAGCCGGCCGGGCGTGCTCTGCGGCGCAGGCAGAGTCGTGGCGCGCCCCGTTGCGCTGACCGCGCTGCCGCTCGTGAAGCGGTACCAATAGGGCCGGGCGGGCCTGAGCCCGCCGATCTCGGCATGGACCGAATAGGCGTAATCGGGGTCTGCGATGGCCTTTCCCCGTTTGACGATGGTTTTCAGGCCGGGGTCTTCCGCGATCTCATAAGAGACCGGAACCGGGCCGCCCACCATGCCGGCCGGCATCGCCGGATCGTAGTTCTCCGGCTCCGGCGCCAATCGCGTCCACAACACGAATCCGTCGGATGAAGGCGAACCTGCGCCCACGCCAAGACTGAACGGGTCGCTCACCCATTTGGGTCCGGGGACGGCCGCCCGCAAAATGGAAGGTGCTGCGATGAGGCCAGCACTTGTCGCGAGAAAGGACCGGCGGCTGATCTGGGGCTGCGGACGGGCGATCTTCATCGAAAAGCCTTTGAGTGTCTGTCGGCGAACCAAGCACGGAATTATGACACTGAAGCTTAAGCAGCAATTGGATTTGTCGGCGCTGAAAGGCTGTGCCGCCCGCTTGCATCGCCGCCTGATCGAGTCCGGCAGGGACTGATGGCGATCGCCCTTGCCGATCGCCAGCGCGAATAAGCGATGCCGCCGAGCAACCCCCGCAATGCGCGAAACGATGTCTCGTCACGTTATGCTTGAAAAACGTCTGCGCGCGCTCGACGCCTGTGCGGCGCGTGTGCCTCGACCTCGGCCAGCTTTCCGGGGCATGGCCGATGCGCCTGCGTTTGCGCGCAATTCACAGCTTTCGCGGCGAGGAATTGAAAATCGCGACGATTGACCCGGAAGAGCCCGAATAGGCCGAACTCGGCGCCATCGATGGTTCCCTTCCGCGGGATCTAAAATTGTCACAGCCACGGGACTTCGGGTGCTCACAATAAAGTTTGGAAATCGCGGTCGATCCTTTCATTAATAAGACTCCACAGAGTCACAATTGACGCGTAAGATTTTAACCTTGTCCGCTGTCCTCTCGAGGGGAATTGAGACGGTGGTTGCTGGCTTGTAGCGCAAGCAGGCGGAGCCTTTGCATGGCGAGCACCCTGTCCGGATTTGAACAGTTATCATTGCGATTTCCCTCTCAAGCTTCGGATGCCACTCCTTTCCGCGTTATGTCCATTGCGGTTCCTGTTTTGGTACGAAATCGCGCACTTATCTGCACCAAGCGGCTGCCTGCCGCGTAAACAGCCGGATTTGGGGGCGATATATGGTCCGTACGGGCGAGGTCCATTCTCCGGCAGCGGATCGCAGAGAGAATTCGCCTCAACCGGGGCCGCCCAGTGTGTTCATCGTGAGCGACACAAGGCTGTTGTGCGAAGGCCTGATGCTGGTTCTGGCGCAGCAAAGCGCAGTCAAGGCAGTGGGATGGTCTGGTCTCGCGGCTTCGCCGGCGCGCGTGGGAGACGCAAAACCCGACGTGCTGCTATTGGACATCGGAGCGCCGAGTGCGTTCGATGCCGCTTTGGAATTCCACAGAGAGCTGCCAGGAATTCGGATCGTCGCCATCGCGGTTGCGGAGGTTGAAAACGACCTC
>Ga0265334_10000535_pt1 | contig 19369 bp, 11 predicted proteins | sample 42023metaG_FD_192442 | JGI IMG/M metagenome (GOLD analysis project Ga0265334, IMG submission 192442) | Rhizosphere microbial communities from Carex aquatilis grown in University of Washington, Seatle, WA, United States - 4-20-23 metaG | ecosystem: Host-associated > Plants > Roots > Rhizosphere... | reverse complement strand
GTCCCAGGTGACGGTTACGACGTGATTTGCCGTATCGAAATCGTACCAGACCAGGCTTTGGCCATCGGAATTGCCGCCAGGCGTGGTTGGCAGCGGGCCGTAATAGGTCGCCAAATCCGCATTGTACGGCGCAAGGTTGCTAGTGGCACCGTCGAAATAGACATAGCCGTTCGTATTGATATTGAGGTTATGGACGATGTGACCGTTGAGATTCAGGCCTCCGGAACCGAACACCGAATCGATGCTGCCGATGGAAATTGAGCTGTCATCATTGCGGAATTCCGAGTTCTCGCCAAAACCCGAAGGGCCGCCGAGGCCATTGATGAGGATTCCACCGGTCGTCAGATAGCCCTGAGCGATGCCGCCGCCGTCGAACGTATCGTCGCCGGCTCCGCCGTCCACTGTCGCGCCCGATCCCACCGTGACGAGGTCGTCCCCGTCACCTGCGCTGACGGAATCGGCCCCTCCACCGCTGGCGATCGTATCGTTGCCTGCGCTGCCGACGATGATGTCGTTGCCCCCGCCGCCATCGAGCGACGTGTTGCCGACACTGCCCGATGCGTCGATGGAATCGTTGCCATCCTGCCCGAGAATCGTGTCGTCGCCGCCGCCTGCGCCCGCCACCAGCGTATCGTCGCCGGCGCCGCCGACAATCGAATCGTTGCCGGTGCCGCTGGCGCCCTCGATGCGGTCGTTTCCGACGCCGCCGTCCAGCGTGTCGTTCCCGGCGCCGCCGTCGATGGTGTCGTCGCCGCCACGGCCCTGAATCGAATCGTCGCCCGCGCCGCCAACAACCGTGTCGTTGAGGACGCCGCCGGTGAACGTCTCGCCGCCATCGCCCAAAACGGTGTCGAAGGCCGTTGCGACCAGAGGAATCCCGCCGAAATTATACGGCGTGAAGTCGGCGGCCGCGTGGCCGGTGAGTTCAACGATGGTTTGCCAGTTGGTGCCATCGCCATTCAGATCGAGCTGGAGAAGCGTATTGCCGAAGCCATCGTCCACGAGCTGGAGATAGCCGTCTGCGAACGGGCTGGTTTCAGCCGTTCCGAGATAGGTCGAGAGATTCGCGTCAAGCTGCGTGAGGTCGAAGACGTCGCCGCCGTCACCGGCCTGGAAATTGTCGATCTCGTCGAATCCGCTGTGCACTCCGTCGGCCGAGCCGACCGAGTACGAGACTATCGGATTGAGCGAGAACGTATTAATCCCGCCGCCGCCGTCGAGCGTGTTCGAATTGCCGCTATAGGCGTAAGCGACATCCAGGAAGGAATCGTCGCCGCCATCGCCTGACAGGGAATTGTACGAATCCAGGTTGTCGAAGGTGTCGTTGCCGTCGCCGCCGGTCGCGTAATTGTTATTGGAATTGAGATAGACAGAATCGTCTCCGGCGCCGCCGTCGAGCGTGCTGTTCCCATCATTCCCCTGAATCGAATCGTTGTCGTCGCCGCCTGAAACGCTGTCACCGTAACCGTAGGAAAAGATCGAATCGGCGCCGGTGCCGCCATCGACGGTGTCGTAACTGCCATCGGACTCGATGGTATCGTTGCCGTCGCCGCCGTACATCAGCGCGTTGCCGTAAGACAGGAGCGAATCGTCGCCGGAGCCGCCATCGAGCGAAGTGGTGCCTTCATCGCCGACGATCGTGTCGTTGCCGTCCCCACCGTAATCGGAATAGCTGCCGTTGCTCGAACAGGAGTAGATCGAGTCGTCCCCGGCGCCGCCGTCGAGCGATGTGCTGCCTGTATTCTGCTCGGCGTCGATGCTATCGTTTCCATCGCCACCAAATATGGCCACGCCGCCGCTGCAGGAGTAGAGCGAATCATCGCCTGCGCCGCCGTCGAGCGAGTTGTCGGAGTTTTCCGATTCGATGCTGTCGTTGCCGTCGCCGCCGTAGAGCGTGGCAGAACCGCCAAAGTCACCATAGACGCTGTCGTTGCCGTCCACCCCGTCAACGCTGTCATCGCCGCCATTGGTCAGGATCGTGTCGTCGCCCGACCAGCCGATGAGAGTATTCGCGTTGGCATCGCCGATGATGCTGTCGTCGAAGTTCGAGCCTTCGACGTTCTCGATGCCGGAGAGCGTGTCCGTGCCACCGAAGCCGTCGCTCGCCTCGCCGGCGTTCAAATCGACGGTGACGGAGTCGGGATCGAAGTAATAGACGACCCGGTCGTTACCGCCGCCGCCGCCATCCATGGAATCGTTGCCGGCATTGCCGATGAAGGTGTTGTCGTTGCTATCGCCGGCGAGCGTGTCGTCGTGGGCCGATCCCACGACCTCCTGGATGCCGATCAGCGTATCGATGCCGCCAAAGCCGTCATCGGAGGTCTGGTCTGCGAGGTCGACGTTCACCGGCCCGGTGTAATCGATGTAGGAGGCTGCTGCGCCTCCGGCGCCGCCGACCAGCGAATCGTTGCCCCCCCGGCCCAGGAATTCGGAGAATGTCGAATCACTGCCGACCATGGTGTCGTCGAAGGAGGAGCCTGCGACGTTATTGATGTTGTCGAGTTGGTCGACGCCGCCTGGGACCGTCGCCTCGCCCGCCTGGAGATCGACGTCCACGGAGCCGCCAGCGGCGGAATAGTCAAGATAATTGAACCCGGGGCCGCCGTCGAAGGTGTTGCCGCCTGCGCCGCCGGCGAGGATCAGATCGTTATCGTCGCCGCCATTAACGAAATTGTCGCCATTGCCGGCATCGATCGTATCGTTGCCAGAGCCGCCGTCGAGCGTATCGTTGCCGTCTCCACCCGATATCGAATCGTTGCCGTTGTTGCCGTACACCGTGTCGTCGCCGGCGCTGCCATTGATCGTATCGTCGTTGAGGGAGGCGAAGACCTTGGTGATGTTCACCAGCAAATCGGTGCCGCCGGTTCCGTCCGAAGCCGTACCTGCGCCGAGATCGACATTCACTCCGTTTGGCGCGCCGCTGTAATCGGCGACGCCGTTCACCAGCGTGTCATCGCCGCCCGCGCCGTTGAGAAATTCGTTGCCGGTATTGCCGACGAGGCTGTCGTCGAACTGGGAGCCGATGACGAAACTGATGTTGATGAGCGTGTCGAAGCCGCCGGTGCCGTCCGTGGCCTCGCCGGCCGAGAGGTCGACGCTGACCGGCCCCGGATCGCCGCTGTAATCGGCCGTGCCGGTCCCGTTCGACGCATCGAGCACATCGTTGCCCGGTCCGCCGATAAACTGGGTCCAAGAGTTTCCCCCGGCGACGAGGGTGTCGTCGCCGGCGCCGCCGTTCACGACATCATACGTTCCGACCGCCGCATCGCCGCTGTAGATCGAGTCGTTTCCGTCGCCGCCGATTTCGGTGTCGTTTCCGTCGCCGCCGTCGAGCGTCACTCCGGTCGCGCTGCTGGCGCCGAAGGCGTCGTCACCGCTCGTGCCGGTGTAGGTGTCGGTGATGAGTTCCGCAACGAACGCGTTCTGGACCCAGCCGTCACCGCTGTGGATGTCGTTCCATTTGCCGGCGTCAGCGAGGATCTCGAGATTGTCCTCGTGAAGAGCGTTGAAGTCGTTCGGCTCGCCGTCGTTCCAATTGAGGTACACGCCCCAGGTCGAACCATCCTGCCATGCCCAGTCGCCGTCGGGCTCGGCCGCATTGTCGAATTGATAGCCACCGAGCCAGGCGTCGGTTCCGTGCATCAGGCTGAACACAAGATCGTTCTCGGCCTGAGACTGAATGCTGGCAAGCGTCCCGCCGAGCGCTTCGGCTTGGGTTTCGGCATCGATCCAAGTGAGCGACCCCGAATTGGACACGATGAAAATCTTCGACATATCAAACCCCACTGACGGAAGCCGCGAGGAGCGGCTCCGCTACGGTTGCGACTTCGAAGCGAGCGGCTCTCGTTTCGACAAGCACTGATGCAGATGTGCGGAAGGCGCAGATAGCCGGGTCCGGCGCAGCGGAAATGCAACGCAAACCGAAAATGGCAAAAGCCATCACCCCAGACCCCACTCACGCTGCCCGGCGTTGATCCGCCGTGGCACTTCAGGCGGGAGGAATTGGACGACACATTCCGGATCTGCTGGGGACAGGCGTCACGCGTATGCGCATTGCGAGCGCATCATCGCCTTGCAGTCAGGACAGTGTCGGTATTCCCCCTCATTTAGCCGCGCGTCCGCGGCTAGGGCGGATGATTGCATTTTCAATTAAACGGAATCAATAAAATTGTAGGGTTTACGTTCGGAAAACCTTCGGTTTTGGCGGCCAGACGAACATTATGGTTAATATGACCGTCACACTGCTGAAGCGCAATTTCTCCAAAGCTTCATCTGTACTATTGCGGACTCTATCCCAGCCTTTGTGCTTTGCATCAACAATTCCCATACGCTCATGCTAAGAACCGGACACCTTCCTTCCACCCATTCGCCCGAAAGCGCATTTTCTTACATGGCTGATATCTTCTCGCGCGATGGGACGCGCATTGCGTGCAGGAGCGAAGGCAAGGGGCCTCCTCTGGTGTTGGTCCATGGCAGCGGGACCGACGGCGGAAGCTGGAATCCGGTCCTGCCGTCGCTCGTTTCGGCGTTCACGGTCATCGCAATGGATCGCCGCGGGCATGGGCGCAGCAGCGACGCGCAGACGTATTCGATCGCGCGCGAATATGAAGACGTCATCGCCTGCATCGATTCGGCCGGCGGCGATCCGGTGGATGTTGCCGGCCATTCCTATGGCGGACTTTGCGCGCTTGGCGCGGCACGAGCCGGCGGGAAGGTTCGCAGGCTGATCCTGTTCGAGCCGCCGATACCGACCTATCCGGAAGCCTATTACCCGGCCGACCTGATCGAAAAAATGACTCAGGCGCTCGCGGCCGATGACCGCGACGGCGCGATGGTGGCATTCGCGAAAGGCGTGTTCGGAAATTCCGACGAGGAAATCGCGGACATGAAGAAGCTCGTGATGTGGCAGCAGATGGCGCGGACGTCGCCCCGCATCCTGCGCGAGCTCAAGACCGTTGATAATTTCGTGCTGAAGCCGGAAGAGTATCGCGGCTGGAACACGCCCACGCTGCTTCTATTGGGGAGCGAAAGCCCGCCGCAATATCGCGCGACCATAGAGGCGCTCCATGCCGCGCTGCCGGGAAGCCGCATCGGCGTGCTTGAAGGCCAGCAGCACAGCGCGATGAAGACCGCGCCCGCGCTGTTCGCGCAAACCATTCTGGATTTCCTCAAGCCTAAGCGAAAGCGGCGGCGCCCGCTTCCTCACCCCGAGCCCGGCGAAGGGTGAAGGCTGGCGTCTTTCTGGAAGCAATTTGTTCTAAAACTTCAGCCCGTCGAGTTCGCGCCGCTTCAGCGCTTGCGGGCCTCTGTCGTTCGCGCTCGATGCGCGGACCAGATTGCCCGAGCGCGTGGTCATGGAGGCGGCCGACCACATCAGCTCCTTCTCGGCTTGGGAGAAGAAATTGAAATAGGTCTTGGCGCCCTCCGGCGCCTCGCTCTCCACGCCCGGCAGCGCCATGGTGCGCGCGAGTTCGTAGCGCCCGCGCATCTGGGCCTCGAACAACTTCCGGTTCGCTTCCGCTTCGGATGGCAGCCGCAGCGAGCGGTCGATGGCCCAGGCCGCGAGATAACCGGAATAAAGCGCCATCACCACGCCAATGGAAAAGATCGGATCGACGAAACCGGCCGCGTCCCCGGTGACGTAGTAATCCGCCCCCGTGACGCGATCGGGCAGATAGGAAAAATCCCGCATGATCCGCACGCGGCCATCGGTCAGTACGGCGTCCCCGATCAGCGCGCCCAAATGCTCGGTCGCCCGCGCGGTGGCGAGGAAATAGGCCTCCAGCGAACCATGGCGCGCGAGCCCGGTCTTGTAATCCTCCACCGGCACGACGATGCCGACGCTGGTGTCGCGCTTCAAAGGTATGTGCCAGGCCCAGCCCCAGCCTCCCAGCTTGGTCACGAAGGTCATCGGCGGATGATTGGGAATCTCTTCGAAATTGCGCACGATCCCGCCCGGCGAGACGTAGCGCGAATCCTTGAAATAACCCCAGAGCGAGACGAAGCGGAAATCGTCGTCGAGCCGGCGGCCGCCCGTCTGCTGCGCCACGAACGACGCCTGACCGGTCGCATCGACGAAATAGCGGCAGGTGATGGGCTCGCGCGCGCCCGATTCCGCAACCGTCGCGATCTCGGCTCCTCCGCCGGGCAAAGCTGCGAAGCTTTCCGCCTTCACGCCTTCGAAAATGCGCGCGCCTTTGGCCTTCGCATTCTCGAGCAGCAGATGATCGAGTTCGGCGCGTTCGACGTGCAGGCCGGGACGGTTGTAGGAGAAATCGCGGAAGGCGATCTCGGTGATTTCGCCGCCCCATACCACCACGCCGCCCGCCTTTTTGACGAAGCGGCGTTCGACCTCATCGCTCACGCCCAGGAGGTCGAAATATTTCCACGCCGACGGCAGCACGCTTTCGCCGACCGTTTCACGGGGGTGATGCTGCTTGTCGATCAGCACGACGTCGTAGCCGCGGCGCCCAAGCTCGGCCGCAGCCGAGCTTCCCGCCGGGCCGCCGCCAATCACCAGCACATCGGCTTTGCGGGGCAGCATCGTCTTCAGCCGGCTTTCGCGGCGGCAAGCCGGAGGACCAGCCTTGCCACCGTTTCGGGGTCGCGGAAATTTTCCGGCACGAACTCCTCGACCGGAAGAGCGATGCCGAAGCGCTCCTCCAGAAACCCGACGAGATTCAGGATTTCGATGGAATCGAGCACGCCGCTATCGATCAGGAGCGTATCGGCGCGCACGTCAAGATCGGGAAAACGCGGGGCCGCCGATTTCCTCACCCATTCCAAAACGGCTTCAACGGTCGATTCCACGCGCGTCCTCACCGGCTCCGTTCGGCCATCATCCGCAAGCTGGCGCGGTCGGTTTTGCCGTTCGCGGTTCTGGGCATCTCTTGCAGCCACTCGATTCCATCCGGCTGATAGCTTGGGGCGAGCTTGGCCCCGACAAAATTGCGAATCTCGGACAGGGGAAGGGCCTCCTCGCGCGCCACTGCATATATAAGGAGACGTCCCCCCGTTCTTTCGTCGGGAACGACCAACGCCGCCGCCTCGCGCAAACCGGGATGCGTATTGAGCGCGGCCTCCAATGCCAGAAGCTCGATCCGGTGTCCACGCAGCTTGGCCTGCTGATCGCGCCGTCCCGTCAGCATCAGAAGGCCGTCGCCGCGCAAGTAACCATAATCGCCGGTGCGATAGGATTTGGCGCGTGTGCCGAGCCGCGAGACGCGCGTGAGATCGGGCCGGCACCAATAGCCGCTCATCACGGAAGGGCCGGTAACGCAGATTTCCCCGGTCTCGCCTTGCGCGACCGGCACGCCCTCGGCGTCGCAGAGACTTACCTCCAGATGCTCACAGGGCCGGCCGATGGGAAGCGCCTCGGCGTCGGACGCCGGGCGGCCGGGAAGGCGGTAATAGGTGCAGACATTGGTCTCGGTCGGACCATAAAGATTGACGTATTCGGGTGCGGGAAGCTCTTCCATCAAACGCCGGAGCGCCGGCATCGGGAAGACCTCGCCGGCAAAGAGGATCAGCCTGAGCGAGGAGACGCCCTTCAGCGCGTGCCGCTCTTCGAGCCGGACCAGCGCGGTCGGCACCGAATACCAGACGGTGAGGCGCATCGAATCGATCAGTGTACGGATCGCGCCGGGGAATTGCGCCGTCGTCTCGCCGATCAGATGCACGGTGCCGTGGCGCGAGAGCGTGGCGAAAATGTCGAAGGTCGAAAGATCGAAATGAAGCGGCGCATGATTGGCGACCCGGTCCGCGCTCGAAAGCGCGAAGGTGTCCGCCGCCCAATCCACGAAGCTCTTGATGTTCGTGTGGCTGAGCATGATGCCTTTGGGCTCGCCGGTGGAGCCGGAGGTGTAGAGGATGGCCGCGAGATCGGGCGAGGATTCCGACGGCGCTCCGCCCTCGGCCGCGCCCACGATCGTCAACCCCAGGGCCGGGCCCGGCCCGAGCACGGCCACCCGAAGGCCCGGAACATCGGCATCGCGAAGCAGCGCCCGCGCAAGGGGGTCGTCCGCGATTGCGAGGCGCGGGCCCAGATCGCGCAGGATTTGCTTCAGCGCGAGCGGCGGCAGTTTCGGGTTCAGCGGCACATAGACCGCACCCATCGCCAGAATGCCCAGCACCACCTCCACCGCCGCGACACTTTTCGGCAGGACCAGCGCCACGCGGTCGCCCTCTTCCACGCCGGCACGCCGCAGCCAGTCCGCAATCTCCACGGCATCGCGCTTCAGCGCACCATAGGTCACGCGCACCGTGCCCATGGCGAGCGCGAGTTGATCGGCGCCCGCGCCCCGTTCGTCGAAGAGGCTCGCGACCAAGGGCGAAGCGCTATTCATTTCGGCCGCGGCTCGGAGGAGAGCGAGCGCGCGATGATGTCGAGCTGGATTTCGGACGTGCCGGACGCGAACAGCCCGCCCAGCGCGTCGGCGAGCGCGGCGCCGAAATCGAGCGGCCGCCCCTGCCAGGCCGAACCCGCCATCAGCTTCAGCGTCTTTTCCGCGCATTCGGCGACCGCCTCGCTGAGCGCGAGCTTTGCCATCGCGGCGGTCGTCGTATCGGCAGTGCCCCGGTCGATGGCCCAGGCGCCGCGCTGACCCACAAGGCGCGCGGCTTCGAGCGTCAGCTTCAGGCGGGCAAGGGCGTGCGAGACCCCCTGATGCCGCATCAGCGGCCCGTCCGCGTCCCGCCGCGCCCGAAGCGCCCCCACGCATGCCGCGAGATCGCGTTCGGCCGCGCCGAGGAAACAGGCGAGCAGGCATGTCCGCTCCCACTGCATGGCGGTTGCGAAGACGCGCAACCCGCTGCCGGCGCGCCCGAGCATGGCGTCCGCCGGAACGAAACAATCCTTCAGCGTCAGCCGCCCCATCGGCGCGGCCTTCAGTCCGAGCGTCGAGTCGATGCGCGCGACCGAAAGCCCCTCCGCACCCCGCGGCACCAGGAACGCGCTCAAGCCCAGCGGACCCTTGATCGCGTTCTGCCGCGCGAGGAGCACGAACACTCCTGCGTCGGGCGCATTGCAGACCAGCGTCTTCTCACCGTTCAGCACGACACCGCCCGGCGCTTCGCCCGCCCCGGTTTGAATCAGATCGAGCGAGGACCCGCCTTGGGGCTCGGTAATCGCAAGCGCGCCCACGATGCTGCCATCCACGAGGCCTGCGAGCCACTTCCCGCGTTGCGCCTCGGTGCCGTGCGCGGCAATCGGAATGGCGCAGCCGAAGAGATGGGCGCCCATCGCGAACAGCAGGCTGCGGTCAAGCCCGCCGCGTCCCATCGCTTCGAACAGAACGAACGCGGCGAGTGCGCTTTTCCCGCCCGCGGCGAGGTCCGATGCCGATCCGAACAATCCGAAAGATGCAGCCGCCCGCCAGGTGTCGAGATCGAGCGCGCCGCCCGCCTTTGCCGTTGCGCGGCCTTCCGCAAAGCGCCGCGCCCGTTCCGCCCGATCCCGCAATTCCGCCGGCAGCGCAAAATCCATCAAGCGTTCGCGACCCAGATGTTCGCCCGCTCGGGATGATAGCGCGAACCGATGGGAACCGAATAATCGTCGCTGTCGTAGGTGCGTTCGCGCTTCAGGAGGCCGCGCATGGCCTTGACGCAATTGGACGGCTGGCGCTCGTAAAGCCGGCCCGCGAAAATGTCCAAGGTCTCCTCGTAATGCACGCGATGAAGCATCTGCGCGAAGGCGAGGGGATATTCCCAGAACGTGTCCATCATGTCTTCGAGGATATCGATGCCCTTTTCGATCTGGACTTCGTGCGCGGCAAAAGGATTGGCGCAATCGCGGCCCACGCCTTCGAGATAGGCCTTCGCCGCATTGGCGGTCTCCCTCGCTTCGCGGATGGAAACATAAAGGCCGAACGAGAAAATCGGATCGATGAAGCGATGCGAATCGCCGACGCAAAGGAAGCCCTTGCCGCCGAAGCGGCGCACCTGGAAGGAGTAATTCGGGATCGAGCGCGTCTCCTCGATCAGCTTCACCTCCGGGATTCGCCGCTTCATCTCGGGGTTCAACTCGTGCAGTTCGCGCGCGAGGAACTGAGCCTTGGTTTCCTTCTTCTCCTTGAAATAGGCCGCCGGAATCACGACACCGACGCTGACCGCTTGGCTGTCGATCGGGATGAACCAGCTCCAGTGGTATTTCTTCTGGTAGAAGATCAGCGTGTCGTCGCGGTTGGGACCATCCTCGTTGCGGATGGCGCCTTCCACCTGCGAGAAGATCGCGATCTGCTTGTCGTAATTGCCGGTATATTTCGGACCCGTCACCCCGGCATTGGCGAGGAATGTCGCCTGCCCGCTGCAATCGAGCACCAGCTCCGACTCGACGGTCAAAAGCGCGCCCTCGGAATCGCGCACCACAACGCCCCGGACCGAGCCGTCGTCGCCGCGGATCGGACGGACCGCTTCGCCGCGCAGCAGCGTTGCGCCCCGCGCCACCGCGGCATCGAGCATGATCTTGTCGAACACCGCGCGCCGCACCTGCCAGGTGTGCTGCGGAAACAGTTTCCAATCGTCATCGCGGCCCATCACCGGCACGAACCAGGAATTCCTGCCCTTGGTGCCGTAAACGGTCAGCCCGCGCTTGATGGGAAAATCGTGGCGGCCCATCTCGGCTTCGAGGCCCAGCATGCGCACCATCGCGCCGCATTCCCCCGACATGGATTCGCCGATGTGGTAGCGGGGAAAGCGTTCCTTTTCGACGATGACGGATTTGATCCCGTGGGCGGCCAGGAACATGGCGCTTGCGGCGCCTGCGGGGCCGCCGCCCACGATCACGACCGGGGTTTTGATCTCTGCCATTGCGCGTTGCTTTCGTTAAGGCTCAGGCCGCCGGATCGAACTGGCGGGCGACCATTTCGGCGACCGTCTTGGGCGTCGCAAAATTATCGGGCACGAATTCTTCGAGCGGCATGTTGACGTCGAAGCGCTGCTCGAGATAGCCGACCAGCTGCAGGATGCTCAAGGAGTCCAGCACTTCCAGATCGAGCAGCCTTGTTTCGCTGTCCATTGATGCCGGTTTTGGCTCGCTGTATTCGCGCAGCCAGTCGAGCACCGCTTCTTCGATGGAGATCGTATCCGTCATTTTACACAAACCCCACTCGCACGAAGAATAATGACCAGGGTGCCGACTTCTGTCCAGGAAGCCTCAACCCAAATTGACTTCGGTCGGCCGCTGGCAATCCACCTCGTCCAGGCTGCGCTCGCGGGTTTCCGGCCCAAAGCGCGCAATCATGCCCGCGGCGGCCACCATCGGAGCGGTAAGGACCAGGGCCGCGGCCGTCAGACCCGGCACCACGCCGGCGAGCGCCAATATCTGTCCGGCCATTCCCCCGATCTTGCTGCTTCCGGCGACGAAGCCGGTGCCGCGGCCTCGCACCATGAGCGGATAGATCTCCGCAGTATAGGGCAAAAGCGCTGCAATCAGTCCGTTGCTGCCGACCAGGAGGATGGCAATCAGCGGCAGCGGATTGTCGCCGAAGACGCCGGTGCCCATGAGCGAGACGCCTGCAAGCCCGCCCGCGGTCACGAGCCCGAGCAGCACCACCGTCCACTTCGTGCTCCACTGCGCATAGAGCCACGCCGTCAGCGCGGCTGTGGGGAGCGCGGCGAGGGAAGATTGCGCCAGCAGCGCATCGGACGCCTGCACATCGAAGCCGCGTGCGCGAAGGTCGGCCGGCAGCCATAAGACGAGTCCGAAATTCACCAGGCTCCACGCCAGCGCCGCCAGGTTCACGCTGGCCGAGATGCCGGCGAAGGGCCGCTTGAACAAAGACGACGTATCGGCCGCACCGGTTTCCTCGACGCCCAGCGCGCAGCTCCATTGCTGGATCGCAAGATGGGCCTTGAAGCGGCGCATGATCGCCAGCGCCTCTTGCGTCCGCCCGCGGAGCATCAGGAATTTCGGCGATTCCGGAATAAATCCATTGAGCAGTATCAGCAGGATTCCGGTGGGAAGGCCGAGGAACCACATGATGCGCCAGCCGAAATGCGGCTCCAGCAAAGCCGCCGCGGTCGAGGCCCCGAGATAGCCGGCCGAAAGGCCAAACCCGCCCAAGGCCACCAGAAACCAGCCGCGATGGCGCGTCGGTACCAGCTCGGCCAGGAGCGTGAAGGTGATCGGCATCATGCCCCCGGCTGCGGCGCCCATCAGGAAGCACATGAAGAGATTCCAATAGAATGACGGCATGGCGCCGCAAATCGCCGTTCCGATGAACATGATCGCGGCCAGCAGGATCGCCGCCCGCCGGCCCAGACGGTCGGCAAGGAAGCCCCAGCCCAGCGAGCCCACCGTAGTGCCGAAGAGGGCGAAAAACGGCAGCAAGGCAACCGTCGCACGCGAGATGTTGTATTCTTTCGCCATGCCGGGAACGACGAAACCCAAGGATGCCGGCTTCATGGTGTCGATGATGAGCGCAAAGGTGAGCGTCAGCATCAGATGCCAATGCGCGGGCGTGAGCTGGTCCTGCGCTTCGCCCTCCGGAAGGAGCAGGTCTTCGGGGCTCGCGGGCTGAAGGTCCTGCGCCGCTTTGGGCAGCAGCCCGTAAGCGGCCGCTGCACAGCCGGCGACGATCAGGCCCATGCCGATGATCATCCCCCAGTCCATGGGCATCCCGGCCATCATGTAGCCCATGCTGGCGGATTCGAAGAACATCGGCAGATGCAGAGCAACGCCCACCGTAACCGCGATGGCGCCAAGCCAGAATGCAAGCGGGCTGGTCCTTTCCCCGCGCGCCAGGATCCCGGAATTCATTTCGACCTCTGCGTCCGAATTACTTTGGGCGCCGCGCCGGCCATCGCCGATGGCGGAGGAGCGCCTATTGCATAGCCCTTCTTGGCGATTTCGCGAGCCATAGGCACATAGTCCTTCGGATTGGCGCTGGTTGGCGCGCGCATCGCTTCCATGCGGCTTGAGTACATCGCATCGGCGGACGCAATCGCAACGGCAAGTGCGATATCGGTGTCCTTGGCTCCGGCCTTGGCCGCGGCATCGATGAAAGACTGCGCCATTTGCCGCGGCGTGACTGCGACGGTCCGGGCCAATTCGGCGAGCGCGCGCATCTTTGGATCCAGCCGCGCAAATACTCCGCGCTTTACGTCTTCGACCAGGCTTGCGATGTCCGCCCCCTCCTTCCCGAGCAGTTCGATCACACAGGCACCATGAACATCCATGGACCGGAAGCAGCCATTGGCCGCCGCGGCGGCAACGGCAAGCAGCTCGCGCTCGCCGCGCGACAGCGAGCAATTGGGCTGCGGCTTGACGAACAGTTCATTGCTCAGCCCGTTGAGCTGACCTTCCACAGCCAGGATGGTTTGCGCCGCTCCGATATCGGGACGGCCGCCGGGAAATCGAAGCGGCTGTTCCTTCGCGCGCGCTTCGCGTTTCTTCTGCTGATCGGCTGGCGTTTGGACGGGCTGGGTCTTTGGCGCCTCGGCAGGCTTCTTCTCCGGGCCGCGCCTTGCCAGGGCCTTGAGCTTGGCGCGATCGGTCTTTCCATTGGCGTTCTTGGGCAGGCTCTTCACGAAGAAAACGCGGTCGGGAAATTTCGCCTCCGGGATGCGGGCGCGGCAATATTGCGCGAGCGCCGCCTTGTCCGGCTCCCCGCGCGGTACGATGAAGACGATGACGCGCTGATCCTTGCTGGTCTTGTCCTCGCTGGGCGCGCCCACGACGGCGGCGTCGGCAACCGATTCATGGCCGGCGAAAATCTGCTCCAGTTCGAGCGGCATGATCTCGGCGCCGCGCCGGTAGATCACGTCCGAAAGCCGTCCCTTGAGCTGAATATATCCGTTCGCGTCGAAGCCTCCGAGGTCGCCCGGGTAATACCAGCCGTCGCGAAAGCCCTCCGCCTTGTCGGCATCCGTGCCCTTCTCGCTCACGAAGCCTTTCGAGATTCCGGGCCCGCGGATGCGCAAATGCCCAAAGCTGCCGGCAGGAACGGGAGTCCCGTTCGCATCCACAGCCTCGACCTCCACACCGGGAGCCGGCCGTCCGACGCTATCGCCGTGCGTGGAGATTTCCTCCGTGTTGAGGCTCGAAATGAAGCCGCAGGCCGCACTCCCATAAACCTCGCGAAAATTCGGGGTGAGCTTTTTCAGCACGGCCGCTTTTTCATCCGGATAGAGCGGCGCAGCGCCGATAAAGAGCGCCCTGAGCTTGGGGAACAGGACGCCGTCTTCGACGGGAAGCGCGAGAAATTTCCGCGCCAGCGGCGGCGTGATCAGGCTGACCGCATCGTCCCAATTGTTGATCTCGTCGCGCAGGAATTTCTCATTGGGGTTTTCTGCCATCAACACGACCGGCCCGCCGATGAAAAGCTGATTGGCCAGGAAAAAGAAGAACGCCGAAAAACTCATGCCGCCGATGACCAGCAAAGTCGGCGGGTGGTCGGGCGTGAGGATGTCCGGGAAAAGCTTCAACGCGGTGTCGAAGCGGGCGAGCCACTGCCGGCGCGTGGTCAGCACGCCTTTCGGAAAGCCCGTGCTTCCCGATGTCATGCTGAAATTGTGCACCTCGTCGGCATCGCGCACCTCGCGGAAATCGCCGCGCTTGGCGTCAAGTTCGGAAAGAAAAGCGGCGTCGGCCTCGTGCACGGTGACGCCCGCCGGTGCCGCAAAGGCCGAGCTCTCGCGGATCAGGCGGCCCACGCCGAAAAGCTGGACCGGATTGATGATGGCGCCCGGCATGGGCTTGGGCGGCAAATCCAGCGGGATGGCACCCGCGCGCATCAGGCCGAAGGAGACAATGGCGTGGTCGATGCTGGTCGCCATCGCGACGCCCACGACCTCTCCAGGCTTCACGCCGAGGTCGCGCATGAAAACGCTGGCCTTGGCGACCTTTTCGGCAAATTCGCGGTAATTCACCGTCCGTTTGCCCTGGGTCAGCGCTATCGCGTCTCCGCGCGCGCTCGCCTGATCGAAGACCGGATCGGACAGATTTTCCCAAGCGCCCTGCATCGAATTCAATCCTTTTCCCCATCGGATTTCCGCCTTCCGGTCCAGGACCGAAGGCGCCAGCCAGCCGCAATCGAACGGGAGCCCTGGCAGCCGGATGCCGCGTCAGGCTCCCTGTATATGATTATCAAACTCTTAACACCCCGGACGCATTCGAGGACAGACCCGGCCCTCGCAATCTGTTCCAAGGGTTAATTGCGACAGCTTCGCTTCACGTGGTGTACGGGGAAAGCCGCTTGCGGAAACCACTTTACGATTGGGTTCTTCGCTCGCTCGGGCAAATAGGCTAGGAAGACCCGCTTCCCGCATAAGGATTATCGATGAACGTTCGTACCAAACCCTCCGGCGCCGCGGCCAGACCGGCGGACGAACATAGCAAGCAGTTGCGGGCGGCCGCAGCCCTGGAACAGGGGCGGCGCTTCTTTGAAGCCCGGCAGATCTATCTCGCGCTGCTCAAAATAAACCCCGACGACCTTCCCGCCCTGGAAGCTGCTGCCCGTACGGCGACGCTCACCGGCGACCCCAAGGCGGCGGCCGAGCATCTCGCCGCGGCGGTGAAGATCGACCCCGAGCGCGATCCGCTGCGGGAGCGGCTGATCGGAGCTTTGCTGCAGACGGGCGAGCTTGCAGAGGCCGAAGAGCACGCGCTGAAAATCCTCGAACACCGCCCCAACGACGTCGCGGTCCTCAATTTGCTGGGCGTCGTGCAGAAGCGGCGCGGGCGGCTCAACGACGCGCTCGCCTGCTTCCGCAAGGGAACCGAGGTCGAGCCCAAGAACCATTCGCCCTGGTACAATCTCGGCAACACGCTGCTTGGGATGGGAGACTTCGGACCGGCGGTGGATGCGATGAAGCGCGCCGCCGAGCTCAAGCCCAAGGATTCGGAAACCATGCGGCTGCTCGGCCAGGCCCTCATGGGCAAGGACGAGTTCGCGCTCGCTTTGGGGGCGTTTTCGCGGGCCCAGGATCTCGACCCCAAAAATCACCGCATCTTCACCAGCCGCGCCATCGCACTCCAGCGTATGGGCGCGGACGATGCCGAAGTGCTGGCCGAAATCGACAAGGCAATCGCGGCCGAACCGAACAACCCCGAGCACATGCGTGCGAAAGCCGCCTATTACCAGCGCCGCAGCCGGTTCGCCGAAGCCGAAGCCGTGCACAAGGAATTGCTGGCCAAGGACCCGGCCGATGTCGAGACCCTGCTCAGGCTCGGCCATCTGCTGGGCTATTCGCTCCGCCGCTACGAGGAGGCGAACACCTTTCTCAGGCGCGCGCTCGAACTGAAGCCCAACGATCCGCGCTGCCTGTCCGGCCTCTGCAAGAGCCTGCTCGACAGCCGCTACGGCGTCGAATCCGACCATATCGAGGAAGCGGGCAAGGTCGCCCATCAGCTCATCGAGACGGGCGTCGACCTCACCCCCCATGCCGCCAACCTGTCCGGGGTTTTCCTGCGGCTCGCCGATTATCCAGGGCTCGACGCGCTCGGCGACCGCTCCAAGCTGATGGCTTTCTGGGTCGACCGCATGAATGTCGGCTCGCTGCACAATCAATTGGGACGCGTGGTGACCCCCGAAGACCGCCGCGAACTCGTCTATTGGCACCGCGAATGGGGCCGCAGAGTGGCCGAGCAGGCGGACAAGACGCCGATCAGGCACCGTCCGCGGCGCACGGCCTTGCGCTCGAAGATCCGCATCGGCCTGATGTCGTCGGACCTGCGCGATCATCCGGTGGCCTATTTCGCCATGCCGATCATCGAGCATTACGACCGCGATCGCTTCGAGTTCGTCTGCTATTCGTTTTATCCCGCACCCGCCGACCGCGTGCAGTCCTTCATCCAGCAGCGCGTGCTGAACTTCCATTCCATGCTGGAAGCGACCGACCAAGAAATCGCCCAGCGCATCAACGACGACGACCTCGACATCCTGTTCGAGCTCGGCGGCTCGACCCGGTACAACCGGCTCGAAGTGATGGCCTATCACGCCGCACCCCAGCAGGTGAGCTGGCTCGGCTATCCCCATTCCGCCGGCATCGCCGAGATCGACTACATCCTGGTCGATCCCTTCATCAAACCGGACGATCCCGCGCTGCTGGTCGAAAAGCCCTTCATCATGCCGGAAAGCTGGGTGGTGCTGGGGCGGCTGGGTTTCCGCGACGAGCCCATCGAGCCCGAGCTTGCCGCCGACAAGAACGGTTTCGTCACCTTCGGCACCATGAACAACCCCTACAAATACACGCCCGAGCTGTTCCGTCTGTGGGCGGAGGTGATGAACAAGGTCCCGGATTCGCGCTTCCTGTTCGTGCGGCCGGAAGCGGGCGCGCCCTCGTTCCGCGCCAACACGGCGGGCGAATTCGCCAAATGGGGGGTGACCGATGACCGGCTGATGTACGAGAGCGTGCGCGGCAAGCATCTGCGCCATTACAACCGCATCGACATCGCGCTCGATTCGGCGCCGCACACAGGGGGCACCACCACCTGCGAGACGCTGTGGATGGGCTGTCCCACCGTGACGCTGGTGGGGGAGGCGTTCTTCGAACGCTTGAGCTACAGCAACCTCAACAATGCGGGACTTGGCGATCTTTGCGCCTTCACGCGGGAGAACTATGTCGACATCTCCGTCGAACTCGCCAAGGACAAAGCGCGCCTGCGCGATCTGCGCCAGAACCTGCGCACACGCCTTCGGACCTCGCCGCTCGGCGACGCCAAGCGCTGGGTGAAGAATTTCGAGGCGACTGTCGACAAAACCCTCGGACGGTGACGACATGAAGGCGGTCATCCTCGCCGGCGGACGCGGCTCGCGGATATCGGAAGAGACGCATCTGCGCCCCAAGCCCATGATCGAGATCGGCGGCAAGCCGATCCTGTGGCACATCATGAAGATCTACGCGACCCACGGCGTCACCGATTTTCTCGTGTGCCTGGGCTACCAGGGCTACGTCATCAAGGAATATTTCGCCAATTATCTTCTGCATACGGATGATGTGACGTTCGACCTCGCCAAGGGGCGGATGGAATTCCTCGGCGCGAACGGCCGCGAGCCTTGGCGCGTCACACTGGTCGATACCGGCCTTTCCACCGAGACGGGGGGCCGCGTGCGGCGGCTCAAATCCCATCTCGAAGGCGAGGAGGCGTTCTGCCTGACCTATGGCGACGGTCTCGGCAATGTCGACATCACCAAGCTCCTTGCCTTCCACCGCGGCCATAAGAAACTCGCAAGCATGACGGTCGTGCACCCGCCCGGCCGTTTCGGCGTGGTGGACCTGCAGGGCGATCAGGCGGTGGAGTTCCAGGAGAAGCCCAACGTCGAAACCGGCTTCATCAATGGCGGCTTCTTCGTGCTCAGCCCTCGCGTGCTCGATCTGATCGACAGCGACCGCACCATCTGGGAGCGCGAACCGCTGGAGCATCTCGCCAGGACCGGCCAACTGGTCGCGTTCCGGCACGACGGTTTCTGGCAGCCGATGGATACGCTGCGCGAAAAAGAACAACTCGAAGCGGCCTGGGCGACCGGCAACGCGCCGTGGAAGATTTGGGAATGAAACTGCACTTTGGCCCGTACGGCATGTCATGGCCCGCCAAAGCAGGCCATCCAGGCGATGACGTATTCATTCGGCGCGCAGACGCGCGCCGGCTGGTTGGCCCTGTCAAGCAGCGCCATGACAAGCGTTGGTGTTACAGAAGGCCGTGGGAATGACGGGCGCGGAATTCTGGCGCGGGAAGCGCGTGCTCCTGACCGGGCATACCGGATTCAAGGGCGCGTGGATGGCGCTGTGGCTGGAGCGGCTCGGCGCCGATGTGACCGGCTTCGCGCTCGCCCCGCCCGATGACCGCGATTGCGTCTTCACCCTGGCCGCGCCGTGGCCGAAGCTTCATTCCATCATCGGCGATTTGCGCGATGCGTCCGCGGTTGCGAACGCGGCCGAACAATCCGATCCGGAGATCGTGATCCACATGGCGGCGCAGGCGCTGGTCAAGCGCTCCTATGCCGATCCGGTCGAGACCTTCGCCAGCAATGTGATGGGAACGGTGAACCTGCTGTCGGCAGTGGCCAAACGCCCCAGCCTGCGCACCATACTCGTGATCACCAGCGACAAGGTCTACGACAACAACGATTCGGGGCGCGCCTTCCGCGAGGACGATGCGCTCGCGGGCGACGATCCCTACAGCGCGTCCAAGGCCGCGACCGAAATGGTGGCGCGCAGCTGGCGCAAGAGTTTTCTGCGCGATGCCGGAAGTCCCGTTCTCGGCGTCGCGCGCGGCGGCAATGTGATCGGCGGCGGCGATTGGGCGAACGACCGCCTGATCCCCGACATCATTCGCGCCAGCATAGAGGGGGAGCCCGTGACGCTGCGCTACCCTGGCGCCACGCGGCCCTGGCAGCACGTGCTGGATGTTGTGTCGGGCAATCTGGCG
>Ga0265334_10000534_pt1 | contig 19378 bp, 21 predicted proteins | sample 42023metaG_FD_192442 | JGI IMG/M metagenome (GOLD analysis project Ga0265334, IMG submission 192442) | Rhizosphere microbial communities from Carex aquatilis grown in University of Washington, Seatle, WA, United States - 4-20-23 metaG | ecosystem: Host-associated > Plants > Roots > Rhizosphere... | reverse complement strand
GATTGCGAAAAGCGCTGCTCGTCGGGCTCTGGTTCATCCAAGGGGCGAGCTGATCCATCGTGCAGGTGCCGGTGCCTTGGTGATCATGAATTGCCTTTGCCACGCCGATGGCTTCGCTCAAGTCCATGTACGGAAAGGCAATCGAGGATCGCTGACGCTTTGCTGAACCGGTGGGTTCCCCGACGTTTAAGGTCTCCACCGTTGCTAAATTGTTCTCATCGCTCATAACTGCGCTCCTTCTTCGAATGTGGATAGTCGGAAGGATAAATATACCACTCATACGAACGCCGCAAGCAAGAATATGGGTATTATCCGCTTTAATGCTTGCGGCGCGCGAAAATATGGGTATTATCCAAATTACAAAGTGAGAGGCGATATATGAGCAAAAGAGTGGCAAGCCCCGGTGAGAGCGACCGGCACCGGGGCGAGGACAAATAGGAAGGGCCGCTACCCAGCTCCCGTGACAAGGAAAGGTAGCGGCCCCTAATCGGCTCTCTGATCACCGGTCGTCTAACGGTAGGACGCCCTCCCTTACAGTCGGGATATCCAGGTCCGAATCCTGGCCGGTGAACCAGAAATCGAGTGGGGCCAAAGCTGTTGAAGCAGCGATGGCCCCGGATCAAAACCCAGGGATTTGGCCCCTAAGCTATGACCGCAAACCTCAATATAGCGATTGTGGGCCGTCCCTTCAAATCAGGGACCGTGCGCCGTGAACATTCTTCCCCGTGAAAAACAGATACAGGCAATTGCCGCCCTCACTGAAGGCGTCAGCATCCGCGCCGCCGAACGTCTGACCGGCGTCAATCGCGGGACAATTATGGCCCTTGGCGTCCGCGTGGGTGAAGGCTGCAATAAGCTGCACCACGCCATGATGCGCGATCTACATGTTAGCCGGATCGAGCTTGATGAAATCTGGTCCTACGTCGGGAAGAAACAGAAGAAGACCACGCCTGAAGACGGCGACATGGTGGGCGATCAGTATACGTTCATTGCCCTCGCCGGTTCGGCCAAGGCGATCATTACCTATCGCACGGGCAAGCGCACCCGTGCGAACACAGAGCTGTTCGCGAACGATCTTCGCCGTCGTGTGGTGGGTGCCCCGGAAATCTCTGCGGATGGCTTTCCTGCCTATCCGTGGGCCGTTTCTATGGCCTTTGGCGAGCAATGTCAGTTCGGCGTGATCGAAAAGCATTATGCGGTAAGCGGCACGCCGGAAGCCTCGCGCCGCTACAGCCCCGGCGTAGTAGTAGGCGTAAGCAAAAACGCCGTAGTAGGCCGCCCCTCGCGCATCAGCACGTCCTATGTGGAGCGTCAGAACCTAACTCTCCGGATGCAGCAACGCCGGTTCACACGCCTCACAAATGGCTTTAGCAAGAACTACCTTAACCATTGTGCGGCGGTCGCGCTTTATGCCGCTCATTACAATCTGTGCCGCGTGCATGAAGCCCTGCGCGTCACGCCTGGAATGCAGATCGGCGTGGCTGACCACATTTGGACAATTGGCGAATTGGTGAGCGCCGCGCTGGATGGGGTGACGCAAGAAAAGCAAGGCCGTAAAGTCGGGCGGTTCACGGTAATTGATGGCGACAAGAAGTGACGTGGTTAGAAAGCATAGATGGCGCAACGCCAGAACTGAGGGCAGCCTTAGAAGCAATCGGCAATGCGTTGAGAGGGCGCATGCCGACGCCTGAGTTGTTGCAAGAACTCGCGCCAGCGTATTCGCATGTAGTGGCGGGGCATCAGGTCAATTTGGAGCACATACCCAAGGGCGTCATGGACTCGCGACGCGCGTTCTACAAAGTTGCGATAAAGGGCGCTCGGATCGACGCTCATTGGAATCTTACGCCCGGCAACCTAGTCAGGCTTATTCAATCGGCATGTCCTAATTTCACTTGGCGGTTGTCCTAATTCGGACAGCACCAAGGCATTGTCCGAATTCACCCTGCGACATCACCAAGGCGCCAGTCCTATCCACGCGGAGAATTTTGGATTTCAGTTGCTCTCGCCTGGGGGTGGCGGACAGGGGGGGATTCGAACCCCCGGTACGGTTACCCGTACGCCGCATTTCGAGTGCGGTGCTTTCAACCGCTCAGCCACCTGTCCGGCGCTTCACCCCTTAATGAAGACTTTTTCCAAGCGCAAGGCGCGCAGGCTTAGCAGGTGAGCCGGCCGGTGTGTCCTCCCGCGGGAGCGCGCGCGCTCCTGCGGCCGCGTTCTCAAGCCTCTTGGCTTCCGTTTCCAGTTCCAGCGCACAGGATTCCACTTCCGCGGCAAGATCGCGGTTATAGAGCTGCACCGCGAGATCGCGGTAACGCTGAGCCCGCGCGTGCAAGGCTTTCGCCCGCTCGGCGGCCTCTTTTATGGTCCGCGCGGTGTCGAATGCTGTCGCTGCACGCGGGGCACTCTGCCGTTCAATCCTTCGATACTGCACAGGGGCCTCCTGAAACGAGTCGCCCCCCCTATCTCCACCTCCGAGTCTGGCCCCAGCCGGTAAAGATTCGGTAAACGCCGGCTGCCCCTCAACCGTCAGCGCTCCGCATAGATGATGATTTTCCCATACGCGCCAGCGGCTTGCGCCAGAGCTTGGGCCAGAAAAGAGGAGATAATTCGCATTTCATCGGCAAACCCGAACGGCGGGTTGATGACCAGAAGGCCCGTCGCGCTGAGCCGGCCGCCCCCGATTGATTCGGTCGACTCGGGGGCCGGCGCCCTACCCACGTCCAGCTCCACCTTGAGAAGAGCTTTGATCCCGGCATTCAGCAGCTCGCCCGCCGAAGCATCGACTTTCGCGCGCTCCTTGGCCGGGTACCAGAAAAGGAAAATGCCGCCAGGGAACCGGCGGTACGCGGCAATGAGCGCGCGCGCAGCCACGGCGAATTCGTCCGCTTCCTCGAAGGGGGGATCGAGCAGCACCACGCCCCGGCGCTCGCGCGGCGGGAGCAGCTTCGGGAGTTCAGCCGCATAATCGCCCAGAACGATGCTTGCCCGCTTTTCGCCTGCCAGCGCCGCCTTGAGCGCGGCGTTTTCGCCCCCATGCTTTTCGATGGCGACCAAACGGTCGGCTTGGCGCAGCAGACGCGCGGCAATCAGGGGCGAGCCCGGATAGCCCCCCTCCCCGAAGCTCCGCACGATCTCACGATAGGGTTCGAGCGCGCCCGGAACGGATTGAAGCTTCAAAAGCCGGCCGATGCCCGCCTCGGCCTCTCCCGTCTTCTTCGCCTCCACCCCCCCGATGTCATAGAGGCCGCGCCCGGCATGCGCGTCGATGACCGCGAACGGCGTCTCTTTCTTGCGCAGATGCAGCAGCACGGACACGAGCGCCGCATGCTTCAAACAATCGGCGAAGTTGCCCGCGTGATAGGCGTGGCGATAGTTCATGCGCGCTGGCCCGGACAATCACGGCCAGTCTATTCCTTCGCGCGCTCCAGATAAGCGCCGTCTTCGGTCTGCACCACCACGCGGGTGCCGGCATTGATGTGCGGGGGCACCATCGTGCGCACCCCATTCGATAGCATCGCGGGCTTGAACGAGGACGACGCCGTCTGTCCTTTCACCACGGGCTCGGTCTCCGTCACTTCCAGAACCACGCGCGGCGGCAACTCTATGGAGATGGGCACGCCCTGGTGCAGGCTGAGCGAGACTTCCATGTTCTCCTGAAGATAGGCGGCGGAATCGCCGATCAGATCGGCCGAAACATGGATCTGCTCGAAATTGTTCGGGTCCATGAACACGTAATGTTCGCCGTCCTGGTAGAGGTAGTTGTATTTCGCTTCGTCGATGAAGGCTTTCTCCACCGAATCCGTCGTGCGGTAGCGCTCGGCCGTCTTCACTCCATCCGAGATGCGGCGCATCTCCAGATGGGTGACGGGCGTGCCCTTGCCAGGATGGATGTTTTCGGCGCGAATCACGACATAGAGTTTGCCGTCCTTCTCCACGACGTTGCCTTTGCGAATGCTGCTCGCGATGACCGAAACCACGCTGTGCCTCTTGGTTGTGCCGAAAATGTGCGCCGGTCATAGCAGGTGCCTCCCAACGGGCCAAGACGAAACGCCAGCGGGGTGCTCGTGACACGAGCCTCGCCCTGGTGGGACCGAGGCGTCCACGCCGGCCGCCGTCCGCTGCTCCTGGCCCGGGGGCGGATCAGGGACGCGGCGCGGGGTTATTTCGCGCGCGAAGGGTTCGTCGAGGTCGAATGCGGGGCTTTGCAGGTATCGCCCGGGAACGAGGCGCACCTGCACGCCTTTGCCACGGAGCGGATCGGCACCGACGGCGCGCGAACGAAGCTTTACCTGCATACCTCGCCGGAATTCGCCTGCAAGAAGCTGCTGGCGGCGGGGGAACGGCGCATCTTCAATTTGGGCCCCGTCTATCGCAACCGCGAGCGGGGCGATTTGCACGCCTCCGAATTCACCATGCTGGAATGGTATCGCGCGGGCGAACCCTATGATTCGGTGATTGCCGATTGCCTCGGCCTGCTGAAGCTCGCCGCGGCCGAGACCGGCAACGCGATCTTCCGTTTCCGCGGCCGGACCTGCAATGTGTCGCGCCCGGCCGAACGCATTTCGGTTGCGGACGCCTTTCATCGCTTTGCGGGAATCGATCTTCTGGCCACCTTGGACACGGACGGGGTGCCGGATGCGGCGGCATTGGCGCGGGCGGCGATTGCTGCCGGAATCAAGATTGCGCCCGACGACACCTGGTCCGACATGTTCAGCCGGATCTTGACCGAGCGTGTCGAACCGGTACTGGGGATCGGGCAGCCCACGATCCTCGACCGCTACCCGCGCGCGGAGGCAGCCCTTGCGCGCGCAGCGCTGGACGATCCGCGGGTCGCCGAACGGTTCGAGCTGTACGTCTCAGGCGTCGAACTGGCCAACGGCTTCGGCGAACTGACCGACCCTGTGGAGCAGCGCCGCCGCTTCGAGGCCGAGATGGACGAGAAAGAGCGCATCCACGCCGAGCGCTATCCGATCGATGAGGATTTCCTCGCCGCCCTCGCGCACATGCCCGACGCGTCCGGTGTGGCACTGGGCTTCGACCGGCTGGTGATGCTAGCGACCGGCGCGCCGAACCTCGCCCACATCATCTGGACCCCATTGCCGGACTGAAGCCGCCAACCTGGAACTCTTTCCGCGCGCGGAATAGAATGGAGGTTCAAGGCACGAATAAAGCTGCCCCGCATCCAGAGGAGACCCTTATGGCCAAGGCCGTTATTCCGTGCGTCGCCGCCAAGCGCGCATCGCTGACCCTGCTTCTCTTGAGCGCCGCTTTCGTTCCGGCCCTTGCGGCGGACGAGGCGCAGAACATCCCCGATTTCATGCAGGGCGGCATGGGCTGGAATTCGGCCGGTGGTCTGGTTGCGGTGCCGGGAAGCCCGAGCCCCGTGGTCCAGGACCCCAAGATCAAATTTGTCGGGAACAACACCGGCTCCCAGCCGACATGGCGCGTGGGCGACATCAACAACCCCAATCTGACGCAGTTCGCGAAGGACGGCATCAAGAAAGCCAACGACATGGTGGCTGAGGGCTTCGCCATGTACAACCGCACCTCGCGGTGCTGGGAGCCCGGCATCCCTTCGCTGAACATCAGCCCCGGACGCACCTATTTCCTGCAGACGCCCAAGGAAGTCACCATCATCTGGCAGCGCGACCAGATCGCGCGCCATGTGTATTTGAACGTGCCGCACAGCGCCAATCCGAAACCCTCCTGGAACGGAGAATCGGTCGGCCATTACGAAGGCGACACGCTGGTTGTCGACACCATCGGGCAGACCACCAAGAGCTTCGTCGATCTGTACCGCACGCCGCACAGCGAGAAACTGCATGTCGTCGAGCGCTACCGCATGATCGACGGGGGCAAGAAGCTGCAGGTCGAAATGACCATCGACGACCCGGCGTCCTTCGTTCAGCCGTGGAAGGGCACCAAGGTCTGGGAGAAGGTCACGACCCAGCCGACCGCCACCGGAAACGTCACCGGCACCTTCGCCGAGGAAATCCGCTGCATGGACGGCGAAATGGTCAACCCGCTGAACCAGGTCTATGCGTCGAAACTCGAGCCGCTGCCGACGGACAAGGACGGCGCCGAGCAGCGCCATCTGGGCGGCGGCTGACCGCGAATTATCGAACGCCCGGAGGAACACCCCCAATCGACGGCAGATTGGGGCCGACACCGATTTGCGGCACGCCGGGTACGGGCGGCTCCGGCGGCAACGGCGGCAGCACGAAGTGGGCGACCCACATCACGGCCAGCAGCGCTACCAGCGCCAAACCCGCATAATCGAATTTGTCCAGGCGCCGCATTCCGGTCATCCGGCGTTAATGGGAAGGTTCATTGTGCGTACACATATTTGCCGTTCTTCCAGACATAGACGACGTAGCCAGGGCCCGTGACATCGCCTTTGGCGGTGAAGCCTATCTTTCCCTTCACGGTGTCGAAGCTGTTCGCGCGCAAGGCCGCGCTCACCTTCGCCATGTCGGTCGATCGGGCCTTGGTGACGGCTTGCGCCCAGGCCTGCATCGCCGCATAGGTGTAGAGCGTGTACGCCTCGGGCTCATAGTGCTGGCCGCGGAAATATTGCACCAGCGCGGCGTTGGCCGGATTGAGCCGCGGGTCGGGGCCAAATGTCAGCAGAGTCCCCTCGCCCGCCGGCCCCGTGATGGACCAGAATTCGTCCGTCACCATGGAGTCGCCGCCCATCACAACGGCCGCCAGGTTCTGGGCCCGCATCTGGCGCACGATCAGGCCCGCTTCCGGGTGATAGCCGCCGAAATACACAAGATCGGCGCGCGCCTGTTTCAGCTTGGTGACCAGCGCGGCGTAATCCTTTTCGCCGGCGACGATGGAATCGTCCATCACCTCCTTGATCCCGCGCCCGTTCAGGCTCTTGCGGAACTGATCCGCCACGCCTTTGCCGAAGGTCGATTTGTCGTCGACGATGGCGACGCGCTTGCCTTTGAAACGGTCGGCCACAAAGCCTGCCGCCACCACGCCTTGATCGTCGTTGCGGCCGCAGACGCGGAACACGTTGGTAAGCTTGCGGTCGGTCAATTCGGTTGCGGTCGAGGCTGGCGAAATCTGCACGATGCCGGATTCGGCATAGACGTCGGAGGCCGGAATCGAGGAGCTGGAGCAATAATGGCCGGCCACGAACACCACCCCGCGCGAGGCGAGATCGTTGGCCACGCTGACGGCCTGCTTGGGATCGCAGGCATCGTCGCCGACCACCAGCTTGAGCCGCTGCCCGAGCACGCCGCCTTTGGCGTTCAAATCGGCCACCGCCTTTTCCGCGCCGCGGCGGAACTGCTCGCCGAATGCGGCATTGCTGCCGGTCATCGGACCCGCGACGCCGATGGTGATGTCCGCGCGCGCAGGCGAACCCGCGAGCAACGCCAATGCCAGGACGAGAGCGGCTGTCTTCATGGCGTCAAATTAAGCCGCGCCGCGCCGCTTGCGCCAGCCGAAAAGCAGGAACCGCGTGTAGAGCCACGGATATTGCCGGACCATTTGCCTCGCCAGCGTGAAGCGATAGGTGAGCAACCCCGCCAGCAGGATGAAATAAGTGTCGATGACGAAGCCGGTGGGCGAGCCGATGTCGCCGCCGAACAGCACGGAGATCAGCACGCGGTCGGCCACACCGAGCATCAGGCCGTAAGGCACCGCATGCCGCGCCGGCTGCCAGGAGCGGGCAAGCGCCCGCCCCATCAGCATGGCGCAGCCGCAAAAACAGACGAGTGTCACCCCGATGAAGACCGGCAGCGTGGTCCCGAGAAGGGCCCTGAGCGCATCGAGTGCGTTCATGGCGCCGCCGCGACTCGAGGCGGCCCGGCCGCAAGCCCGCCTTCGAGATAGGCCGCCTGCACCGCCGGATCGGTGAGAAGCTCGAGCCCCGTTCCCTGGTGTGCGATGCTTCCATTCACCAGCACGTAAGCTCGGTCGGCAAGCTTCAGCGCCTGGAATGCGTTCTGTTCCACCAGCACGATGGTCACGCCGTGGTCGCGGTTGAGGCGTCCGACGATGTCGAACACCTGCTCGACCACTATCGGGGCAAGCCCCAGCGAAGGCTCGTCGAGCAGGAGCAACCGCGGCCGGCTCATCAGCGCGCGTGCCAGCGCCAGCATTTGCTGCTCGCCGCCCGACAGCGTGCCGCCCGAACGACCGAGCAGCGGCTTCAATTGCGGGAACAGGCCGAGCACGAATTCGAGATCGGCATCGAAGCGAGCGCCGTCCACGGTACTCGCGCCCATCTGGAGATTTTCCATGACGCTCATGCGCGGGAAGATGCGGCGGCCTTCCGGCACGTGCGCGAGCCCCCGGCGAACCAGCGCCCAGGTGGGAAGGTTGGTGATGGTTTCGCCGTTGAACGCGATCTCGCCGGCGCTCGCGCGAGGGTTGCCGCAGATCGTCATCAGGAGCGTCGTCTTGCCTGCGCCATTCGCTCCGATGATGGCGGCGATCTTGCCCTCTTCTACCTCCAGATCGATGCCATGCAGAACCTCGACGCGGCCGTAGCCCGAACGAAGATTGCGGAGCGTCAGCATGCGATGGCCACGGCCCGGATTGCGGTCGTGCCATTGGCCGCACCGAGATAGGCGCGGATCACATCGGGATTGTTCCGCACGTCCGCCGGCGCGCCGTCGGCGATGACGACGCCATGGTCGAGAACGATCACATGATCGGAAACGCGCATCACCACGCTCATGTCGTGCTCGACGAGCAGAATGGACGTGCCGTGCTCCCGCCTGATGTCGAGAAGCAGCGTGTTCAGGGAGTCGCTCTCGCGCGCATTCAATCCGGCCGCAGGCTCATCGAGGCAAAGGAGCCGGGGCCGCGCGCACATGGCGCGTGCGATTTCGAGCCGCCGCTGCATGCCATAGGGAAGACTGCCGGCGAGTTCGTCGGCGGCGAACATAAGCCCCGTCCTGTCGAGCCAATGGCGCGCGAGGTCGCGTGCGATACGTGTCGCCTTCCGATGCGCCGGCAAGCCCAAGATGCCGGACACCGCGCCCGATGCGCGCGCGGTCGCGGTATGCTGCGCCACGATCAGGTTTTCCAGCACGCTCATGCCGGCGAACAGGCGCGCATTCTGGAAGGTGCGGATCACGCGGGCCTCGCGGGCAATGCGGAAACCCTCCATGCGTTCGAGGAGGAACGGTTTGCCGTCTCCGGCATGGAGCTGCATGCGGCCCACCGGCGGCTTGTAAAATCCGGTCAGGCAGTTGAACAGGGTCGTCTTGCCCGCGCCGTTGGGACCGATCAGGGCCGCGATTTCATTCGTTTGTACACGGAATGATACATCGTTGACCGCGGCAATCCCGCCGAACCGCATGGTCAGGTGTTCGACCTCGAGAAGGGCCGCTGGACCTGCGCTCATGGGGCTTCGGCCATTGCCTGCGCTGGCGCAGGCGCGGGCGCGTTGCCGAGCCGCACCGTGGGCGCGCGGCGCTGGGCGAGCCCCTTGGGCCGCCACTGCATGACCAGAACCATCGCGGCGCCGAACGCGAGCATCCGGTATTCGGCAAGATCGCGGAACCATTCGGGAAGGCCCACCAGCAGGATGGCCGCCAGCGTCAGCCCGAGCTGGCTTCCCATCCCGCCCAGCACGACGATGGAAAGGATGATCGCGGATTCGATGAACGTGAAACTCTCCGGGCTGATGAAGCCCTGACGCGCTGCAAAGAAGGCGCCGGCGAAACCGGCAAACATCGCGCCCAACGCAAACGCGGAGAGCTTTATGATGGTGGGGTTGAGCCCGAGGCTTTGGCAGGCGATCTCGTCTTCGCGCAGCGCCTCCCAGGCACGGCCGAGCGGCAGCCGCCTCAGCCGCCACACCAGAGCCGCCCCGATCAGCGCCATCGCGAGGATCAAATAGTACAGAAAATAAATGCGGTGCAGCGGCGAGAACGCGATTCCGAAGTAATCCGCGAAGGTCTTGCCGCCCTCGGGCGCGGATGGCGCGAACGGCAGCCCGAAAAATGTCGGGCGCGGGATGCCGGCGATGCCGTTGGGGCCGCCCGTCACCGGCGTCCAATTCAGCAGGATGACATGCACGATTTCGCCGAAGCCGAGCGTCACGATGGCCAGATAATCGCCGCGCAGGCGCAGCACCGGAAAGCCGAGGGCCAATCCGAAACCGGCCGCCAAAGCGCCCGCAAGCGGCAGGCATTCCCAGAACGAGAGCCCGAAATTCTGCCACAGCAGCGCATAGGAATAAGCCCCCACCGCGTAGAACGCGACGTATCCGAGATCGAGCAGGCCGGCCAAACCGACGACGATGTTCAGCCCCGTGCCGAGCATCACATAAATGAGGATCAGGGTCGCGCGATCGACCGTGTTGCGGCCGGTAAACGGTAACCAGGGCAAAAGGACCGCAAATACAATGAGCGCAGCGTAAGTGGACGGTTCGCTGAAACGCGCGCGCGCGGCAATGTTCGCAAACCCTGGCGCGCGTGCGAACGCCAGTCCGGGCAACCGATGGAGCCCGTGGTGCATCAGACGCGCGATAAACACCGCGGCCGCCGCAAAGACGACCCAGGAAAACCGCGTTTCGAGCCGCAACCCTTGCGGGCTGTCGGCGAGGCGGAAGCCCAAAATCGGAAAGGCCAGCACCGCGGCGATGCCGCCCGCGCGGCCTGCGTCCCTCAATGCAGCGCAGTCGCGCAATTCATGAAAGGCGGCGAGAACGCGCAGGCGCCACATCGTCAGACCTTCTCGACCGCCGGGCGGCCCAAAAGGCCGGAGGGGCGGAAAATCAGCACCAGAACCAGAATGGCGAACACCGCCACGTCCTTGTAGGCGATGCTGAAATAGCCCGACCACAACGCCTCGGTGAGACCGATCAGGAAACCGCCCAGCATGGCGCCCGGAAGCGAACCGATGCCGCCAAGGACGGCTGCGGTGAATGCCTTAATGCCGGCGCTGAAGCCGATGTAGAAATCGATCACACCGTAATAGAGCGTCACGATCAGCCCTGCGACCGCGGCAAGCGCCGCTCCTATGACGAACGTCGCCGAGATGGTGCGGTCGACATCGACGCCCAAAAGGGCGGCCATGCCGATATCCTGTTCGGTCGCGCGCTGGGCCCGTCCGAACGGAGTCTTGCGGATGAGCCAGTCGAGGCCCCACATCGCGGAAATCGTCAGTATCAGGATGAAAATCTGCAGGAAGCTGATCGTCACCTGGCCGGAGCCGGCGGAAAAACTGATCCCGCCGGTGACGAGCGGCGGCAGCGGCTTCCCGCGCGCGCCTTGCGCGAGTTGCACGTAATTCTGCAGCACCACGGACATGCCGATGGCCGAGATCAACGGGGCCAGTCGCGGCGAGCCGCGCAAGGGGCGATAGGCGACGCGCTCGACCGTCCAGCCATAGACGGCGGTGAACCCGACCGCGAACACCAGCACCAGGAGAATGGCGAGCGGTATGGACGTCAGACCGAGCCCCGCGAGCGCCACGAACCCGATCAGCGAAACGAAAGCGCCGATCATGTAGATGTCGCCATGCGCGAAATTGATCATCCCGGCGACGCCGTAGACCATGCTGTAACCGATGGCGATCAGCCCGTAGATGGCGCCCAGGCAAACGCCGTTCACAAGCTGCTGGAGGAAATAGTCCATCCGCCCGTTCCCTGACCGCCCGCGCGCTCCGCGCCCATGCTGAAGCAAAATCCGGCGGCGCCCAAGCCTTCTCTGGATGAAATCGCGGAGGGAAGCCGTATTCGGGAACGCGCTAAATGCGTTCCAGCGCGAGGCTCACGCCCTGCCCTACGCCCACGCACAGCGTGACCAATGCGCGCTTGCCGCCTGTCTTTTCCATCTCGTGCACCGCTGTCAGGACCAGCCGCGCGCCGCTTGCGCCCAAGGGATGGCCGAGCGCAATCGCGCCGCCATTCGGGTTCACATGCGCCGCATCGTCGGAGAGCCCGAGCCCGCGCAGCACCGCCAGCGATTGGGCCGCAAAGGCCTCGTTCAGCTCTATGACGTCGAAATCGGAAATCTTGAGGTTCAGCCGCGCCATCAGTTTCTCGGTCGCCGGCACCGGGCCGATCCCCATGATGCGCGGCGCCACACCCGCCGTCGCCATCCCGAGCACGCGCGCCCGCGGACGCAGGTGCCGTCTGGTCAGTGCGCTCTCCGAGGCGAGGATCATCGCGGCTGCGCCATCGTTGATGCCCGACGCATTCCCCGCCGTCACGGTGCCGGGATCGCGGAACGGGGCTTTCAGCTTTGCCAGATCCTCGAGCGTGGTCGATAGCCTCGGATGTTCGTCGCGTTCGACAGTGGTGGGCTTGCCGCGCGCATCCCTGGCGTGGACGCGCACGATCTCTTCGGCAAAGAAACCGTTTTCGATGGCGCGGCCCGCGCGCTGCTGGCTGCGGAGCGCAAAGCGGTCCTGGTCCTCTCGCGAAATCCGGTGCTCTTGGGCCAGATTCTCTGCCGTGTCCGGCATGGAATCGACGCCGTACTGCGCCTTCATGATGGGATTGACGAAGCGCCAGCCGATGGTGGTGTCGAAAATTTCCGCCGAACGCTGGAACGCCGCTTCCGCTTTGGCCATGACGAGCGGCGCCCGCGTCATGGATTCGACGCCGCCGGCAATCGCGAAATCGATTTCCCCGGCGCGGATGGCGCGCGCGGCCGTGCCCACGGCATCGAGGCCCGAGGCGCACAACCGGTTGATCGTCGCGCCCGGCACGCTCTCCGGCAGCTCGGAGAGGAGTGCGGCCATGCGCGCAACGTTGCGGTTGTCCTCCCCCGCCTGATTGGCGCATCCGAGGATCACCTCGTCGAGCGCGCCCCAATCGGCGTCCGTGTTGCGCGCCATCAGCGCCATGATGGGGGTTGCCGCAAGATCGTCGGTGCGCACATGGGCAAGCGCTCCGCCGAACCGGCCGATGGGCGTGCGCACGGCGTCGCAAATATAGGCGTGGCGGAGTTCGGTCATGGGCTGGGCTCTTAGCATGGGCCGTCTGGCCGCGAAACGCGCGACTTTGCCGTTCGGCCCATGATAAACCCCGCCCATGATGTCGCTCACGCGCGAACGGCTGGAAGAGGCGGCACGGCAGGTGCACAGCGTCCTGCCGCCGACGCCGCAGATTTGCTGGCCGCTGTTGTCGGCGCAGGCGGGATGCGAGGTCTGGGTCAAGCACGAGAACCATTTGCCCACCGGCGCCTTCAAGGTGCGCGGCGGCGTGCTGTACATGCAGCGGCTGCGCCAAGAGAAGCCGGAAGTCACGGGCGTCATTTCGGCGACGCGGGGCAATCACGGCCAGAGCGTCGCGTTCGCGGCCGCGCGATGCGGTCTCGGCGCGCGCATCGTCGTCCCCTTCGGCAACAGCCTGGAGAAGAATGCCGCCATGCGCGCGCTCGGCGCCGAACTGATCGAGCATGGCAAGGACTTCCAGGAAGCGCTGGAACATGCGGCCGTGCTGGCCGGGGAATTGGGGCTGCATTTCGTGCCGTCGTTCGAGGAGACCCTGGTTTGCGGCGTCGCCAGCTACGCGCTGGAGCTGTTCGGGGCGGTGCCCGGCCTGGACACGGCCTATGTGCCGATCGGCCTTGGCTCGGGCATTTCCGGCGTCATCGCCGTGCGCGATGCGCTCGGGCTCCCCTGCGAAGTCGTCGGCGTGGTGTCGGCGGAGGCCCCGGCCTACGCCCTCTCCTTCGAGGCCGGGCGTCCCATCCAGGCCAGCGTCATGCCGGGGATTGCCGATGGCCTCTCCTGCCGCACGCCCGTTCCGGAGGCGGTCGAATTCATCCGCAAAGGGGCTGCCCGTATCGTCACGGTCAACGATGCCGAAATCCGGGCCGCGATGCGCCATCTCTTTTCCGGTACGCACAATGTGGCAGAAGGCGCAGGTGCTGCGGCCTTTGCCGCGCTGCTGCAGGAACCCCACCGCCTGCGCGGGCAGAAAGCGGCCGTGATTCTGACCGGCGGCAATGTCGACCGGACCGCGTTCGCGGGCGTGCTCGCGGAATCCTGATACCGGCGCGGGGTTGCGCGCAACCGCGGCGCCGCCCTAAAACACCCCCCATGCTGGACAAGAAACTGATCCCGGTGACCGTGCTGACGGGCTATCTCGGCGCGGGGAAGACGACGCTGCTCAACCGCATCCTTTCCGAGGACCACGGGCACAAATACGCCGTCATCGTCAACGAATTCGGCGAAATCGGCATCGACAACGAACTCATCCTGAACACCGACGAAGAGCTGTTCGAGATGAACAATGGCTGCATCTGCTGCACGGTGAGGGGCGATCTCATCCGCACAATGCATGGCCTCCTCGCCAAGGACGGCAATTTCGACGCCATCGTGGTGGAAACGACGGGCCTGGCCGATCCCGGCCCGGTGGCGCAGACGTTCTTCGTGGACGGGTATTTGCGCTCCAAGACGGCGCTCGATTCGGTGACCACCGTGGTCGATGCCAAGCACGTCGAGTTGCGGCTTGCCGATTCCCGCGAGGCGCTGGAGCAGATCGCGTTCGCCGACCAGATCGTCCTGAACAAAACCGACCTTGTGAGCGAGGACGAACTCCGCGCCATCGAGGCCCATTTGCGGCGGCTCAACCCGATGGCGCCGATCCACCGGGCGCAGCGCTCCAACGTGAAGCTGGACGACATCCTCGGCCGCGGCGGCTTCGATCTGAACCGCATCACCGAGCTGGAGCCCGATTTCCTCCGCCCCGGCCATGACGAGCCGGGCCACGTCCATGACGAGAATTGCGAACACGACCACGATCATCACGAACACGAGCATGCGGCCCACGATCACGAACACGACCACGGCATCCGCAGCATCTCGCTCAAATCCGACCGGCCGATGGACCGCCGCAAGATCGCGCGCTGGCTCACCGCCCTCACCAAGAACCAGGGCCCGGACATTTTGCGCGCCAAGGGCATCATCGACGTGAAGGACAATCCCAGGCGTCTGGTGTTCCAGGCGGTCCACATGATCCTGGAAGGCGATCTGCAGCGCGAATGGCGCGAAGGCGAACCGCGGTACAGCCGCATGGTGTTCATCGGGCGCAATCTGGATGAAGCCGCGCTGAAGGCGGGCTTCGACGCCTGTGCGGCGGACCCTCACCCTTCGACAAGCTCAGGGTGAGGACATTTAGGTATTCCTCATGCTGAGCCTGTCGAAGCATGAGCCCGTCGAAGCATGAGGACCAGGGGACACAAATGCCGTTATTCGTGATTTCCTATGTCGACAAGCCGGACAGCCTTCCCTTGCGCATGGCCAACCGCGAGGCGCATCTGGCTTACGCCCACGACGAGGCGCGGCCCGCGCAGGTGCGGCTCGGCGGGCCCTATCTGGATGAGAGCGGCAACATGTGCGGCTCGCTCCTGATCGTGGAGGCGCCCGACAAGGCCGCCGCACTCGCGTTCACGGAGAACGACCCCTATGTGAAATGCGGGCTGATGCAGAGCGTCGAGGTCCGCCCTTTCCGCGTGACCGTCAACCATATGGGCTAGCAGCAGTCCCACGCCGAACCGTCATGGCTCGCCAGCGAACCGATCAGCCAGCCGATGTCGTCATAGGTGACGTCGGCGACCGGCTTGTATAGCTTGAACTGGTGCCGCGAATCGTCCGGCGTCCAGAAGGCCACCACTGTCTCCAGCGGCGGGCAGCCGGGCAGCCGGCACGCCACTTCCGACACCAGAACCGCCGCGCCCGGCTCCAGCTTGAACCGCCGCCGCGTCCAGCCCTGGATCGCTTCCAGCGCCCCGAGAAAGGCCGGGTCCGGTTTGGGCTGACCGAGAAACATCGAAGCTCCGATTCTTTCCGTTGCCGGGTCCTGCGCCCGCCCGCTCCACCCATGAATTAGGCTGGCCCGAACAAGGGATTGGCAGGCCCTTTGCGTATCAAGTCGTATCACAGGGCGGACCCAAATCCGGCGCGATATGCTAAAGACGGGCGGCCAGGAAAGGACCGGACAGGGCGGCATGAACGGGGGCACCCAGCATGGATGAATCGGCGCGAACCGGGGCATCTCGGCCCGGTGGCGGGCGGCGCCTGATGTGGCGCGCGGCGCTCGCGCTCGCCGTGTTCGCCGCCGCCTATCTCGCCTATGCCGGATTCCAGGATTACCGCCTGGGACGCGAGCTGGTCATGACGAACCCCGACAGCATTCCTTCCCGGCCCGACTTGGTGGCCTACGCCAACCCCATCGGCAAAGCGGCCTTCCAGGCGAACTGCGTCTCCTGCCACGGCGCCGACCTGAGAGGCAGCCGCCAGACCGGCGTCCCCAATCTCACCGACAACATCTGGCTCTACGATTACGGGCGCGTGTCGGACATCGAACGCACTGTCATGTATGGCATCCGTTCGGGCCTCGGAAAATCGCACAACGTCACCGACATGCCGGCCATCGGGCTGCAAAAGGCATTGAGCCCCGATGAGATCAAGGACGTGATTGCCTTCGTTCTCTCGCTGCACAAGCAGAAGGAAGACCCGGCGGCCGTCGAGCGCGGCAGCAATCTCTTCCAGGATAAGGGTGTCTGCTACGACTGCCATTCGCGCGATGCCACCGGAATTCCCGATTATGGCGCGCCGAACCTCGTCGACGACGATTGGCTGTGGGGCGGCGACGAGGCGACGCTCTACAAGTCGATCTATAATGGCCGCCACGGACGCTGCCCGGCCTGGTCCGGCAAGCTGTCCTCCAAGACCATCCGCGCCGTCGCGGTCTACCTCCATTCCATGTCCAAGGAATCCCCGGAATCGCCGACAAACCGCACCGCAGATGCGGTCAGGAAAGACGCATCCCATGGTTGACTCCACGCTTGGGCCACTCGAATCCAAGACGGTCAAGGCCAAGGCCGATTTCTGGGCGCGCATGGCCGAGGTCCATCCCCGCCGCTCTCTGGTGCTGTTCGGCATCGGAACCGCGCTCGGCTTGGGGATTGCCGCCTACGGCCTCTTCACCGCGGCCGGCACGCGCATCGCTGGCGTACCGGCCGAAGACATCGCCCTGATCAACGGCCGGCACATCCTGCGCAGCGACTTCATCGCGCAGACGCAGATCGAAACCGCGATGCCCTACGAAATGACCACCAAGGAACAGCGCATGAAGGTGCTGGGCGAGATGATCGATGAGGAGCTGCTGGTGCAGCGCGGCCTCGAAACCGATCTTGCCGCCTCCGACCCCGACGTGCGCGCGGCCGAAGTCGCGGGCGTGCAGCTTCAGGTCGATGCCGACGTGCTGGCGCAGGCCCCCTCCGACGAGCAGCTCGAGGCCTATTTCAAGGCCCACATGGACAAATATTCCGGTGAAGGAATCATGGCGCTCCGCGACCTCGTGATCAAACCGGGCGACGAATTGACCGCCGATCAGGCGATGGCCAAGGCGAAACAGGCAGCCGAAGCCTTCCGCAAGGGCGATGGCAGCGACAATGTCGCGGCAACCTACAGCTTCAAGGATTCCGGCAAGATCGAGCGCGGCGATTTGTTCGATTTCGCGGTGAAGATCAAGCTCAGTGCCCCGCTTTATGCGGTGGCCTCGAAGCTCCAGGCCCGCCAGGCCTCCGAGCCGATCACGGAGGGGGGCGAAGTCCATCTTCTGCTCATGGAGAAGCGTCAGGCGCCGGCCGAGCGCAGCTTCAAGGAAGCCCGCGACGCCGTGATCCAGGACTTCAAGAAGGAGGAGCAGACCCGGGTCGAAAACGCCAATCTCACCTATCTGAAAAGCAAGGCCGACATCCAGCTCGCGCCGGAGTTCCGGCAATGAGGGCGTGGTCCCGCTTTCTTGTTGCGCTGTGCATCATCCTCGGCATCGCGCCGCAGGCCTTCGCCCACACCAAGAGCGAAACCCAATCGGTGTGGCGTATCGTGGGCTCGACGGTCCACATCGCCTACACGATTCCCGACATCGAACTGCCGCGGCTGGCCCATCCCGACCGCACGCCCGCAAGCGACGCCGACATCATCGATTATGTGCGCCGGAATGTTTCGGTGCTCGAAGACGGCCAGCCCTGCCAGCGCAGCGAGGACGTGCGGCCGGTGGGCGCGTCCTCCGGCTTCCGCCGCTTCGAACTCGCCTACACGTGCAAAGACCCGGAGAAGATGCAGATTCATTCCTCGGCGTTCTTTCCGGTGGTGCCGACGCACGTCACCTACGCGCAGGTCATCACCGACAAGGGCGAGCTGATTTCGCAGCTTTTGACCGCCAATCAGCAGACGCTGGCGCTGGCGTCGGCTTCGGGCCAGAGCCCGCTGCAGAATGCGAGCTTCCTGCAATACATCGCCATGGGGATCGATCACATCTTCACGGGCTACGATCACCAGGCGTTCCTGCTGGCGCTGGTGCTGCTGTCGAGCCGGTTGCGCGATCTCATCTTCGTGGTGACGGGCTTTACCATCGGCCACAGCATTTCGCTCAGTCTCGCGGTCACCGGCGTGATCCGGCCGCATGCGGAATATATCGATTCGCTGGTCGGGCTCACGATTGCGCTGATCGCAGCGGAGAACATCGCCGACAGCGCCCATCGACGAGGTACGGTTGCGCTCGCCTTCGGCGCCATCATGCTCGCCTTCGCGCTCGGCAGCTTCGCCGGGCTGCACGGGCTGCCGTTCTATCTGGTGATCGGAGCGGCGATCTTCGCCACCAATTACATGATGATGGCGGGCTTCATCAAAGATGCGGCGCGCTTGCGCCTGGTGGTGACGCTTATTTTCGGCACCATCCACGGGTTCAGCTTCGCCGCCAATTTGCTGGAGATGAGGCTGCCCGCGGGAAGGCTCGCGGAATTGCTGGTGGGCTTCAATGTCGGCGTCGAAATCGGCCAGCTCGCGGTGGTTGGCGTTCTTCTCACCGGCCTCGCGCTGTTGCGGCATTTCAAGCTGACGCTGCCCCGCCCCATCACGGTGGACGTGATGAGCGCGGTCCTGATCGCGCTCGGGCTCTATTGGTTCGTCAGCCGCGGCTACGCGGTGGTGGTGTAAGATACGTCTCCACGTAAGCCGCCAATCGGCTTCGGGGAGGGGACATTGCGAACCGTCCCCTCCCCGGAATTCATTCTCGCTGCGCTCGATAAATTTCGACCCTCTCTCAAGGGGCGGGTTGAGTTTTTACACGAACCCGATGAAGCGCCCGCAGATCACCACGCAGAGCCAGAACGCCATCGACAGGCTTCCCTGAAAGCGCGCCGCGGCCGGCGGGATGGGGTCCCTATCCCACACGCGCACGTTCCTGAACGTCACATATTGGAAGACCAGCATGTTGATGCCGGCAAGCAGCATCAGGATCATCTTCGCGTCGAAGAAGGCGATGCCGAAATAGGTCATCGGCTTCGACATCCACAGCATCGACCCGAAAATCGCGGCAATGACGAAGGCCGTCCAGGTCCAGGGCAGCATTTCGTCAGCCACCTCCGTCACCGGCCGGTTC